>LNAP01000121.1_pt1 | contig 78332 bp, 77 predicted proteins | sample 602601 | NCBI WGS metagenome assembly LNAP01 (sample SAMN02440304, study PRJNA202911) | soil metagenome | biome: Subtropical and temperate rainforests or woodlands; isolation source: soil samples (1 kg each in a 20% v/v slurry with milli Q water) were... ...
CGACTTCTTCAATCGCGATCCCGTCGTCCACACTTGGACCTACAAACTTGACAAGGCCGCTTGATATGATTCGAATTTCAAAATCGCTGATCTAGGTCTCGGTGTTTCATACTGTCAAGATAAAAACTTTACTTGCAGGAAAATCGTGCATCGAGATGCGGCCGCCGCTTCCCGCAACCAAATGTTTGTCGATAATCGCTGGTTGCCGGCATGTAGTGCGTTGCGCGTTGCGGTTGTCGTAACGATCGCTGCTTCAGCGCCCGTATCGAATGCAAGACATAAATCTCAATTCTCAACCTTGCCGCGGATAGATGATGATCGAAAGATATTGCATCGGAGCCTGCACCAGTTCTTCCGGACCATGCCGTGCGGCGGCGTCGAAGAACAGCGTGTCGCCAGGCTCCATCAGGTAGGTTCGATCGGCGTGGCGGTACCGGACCTTGCCGGACAGCATGTAGATGATCTCGACGCCGGCATGGCGGAACTGCGTATAAGGGACTGCGTCTTCGGCGAGGTTGATCAGATACGGCTCGACGCCGATTTCGCCGGCCAGCGAATGTCCGAGCAGGTCGTATTTGTGCCCGGACTTGGTGCCCCGGCGTTCGATCCGTACGCCACCGCCTGATTTGACAAAGGAGCAATCGCGGCGCTCGTCCGTTTCGGCAAATAGCCGGCTGATCGGCACGTTGAGCGATTTGGCGAGCGCGTCCAGCGTCGCAAGCGACGGTGAGATCGCCCCGTTCTCGATCTTCGACAGCATGCCGGCGGAAATTCCGGCGGCGACGCCAAGCTCTGCGACAGTAAGATCGAGCGACTTGCGCAGCCTGCGCACCTCGCCGCCGAGCCCGGCTTCGAGCGAGCGCGCCGCGGATTCGAGCGGCGCGGACGATCCGGTATGCAGATCGTTGTCGGCCTCGGGCCTGGGCTTGCGGCTGGCGCCGGTGCGGCTCGGCGTGCGGGCGCGCTGTTTGATCTTCTTGCGTGCGGGCGGCATTGGCATTCTCGCGGTTAGTGTATCGCTCAACTCTGGCCCGTTTCAGGCGGCAGGGAAAGGGGCGATCAATCGTTCAAATCTGGATCACTGTTTCTTTTGAAGAAAATAATGTGCCTCGTAGTTGACAGGTGCTGGATCGGGTGCGAATTTGCCCAGGCTTGCCCAACCCATTTTCGGAAGGCTGTTTTGCAATGTGCGGGATTGTTGGCCTGTTCCTCAAGGATGAGACGCTTACCCCACGGCTGGGCGAGCTGCTCGGCGGCATGCTCTCGACCATGTGCGAACGCGGGCCGGATTCGGCCGGGTTTGCGGTTTACGGATCAGAAACGCCCGGCGCGCTGAAGGTGACGTTGCGCGCGGCCCGGGCTGGCGACATCGTCGATCTGGTCTCACGAGTTGCCGCCGCGCTCGACGTCCCGCTGCCTTACGCGGTGCACGACACCCACGTCGTCGTCAGCGTACCGCAGGCGCACATGGATTATTTTCTGCTGGAGATCGGGAAAGAGCCGGAGGTGCATGTGGTCGGCAGCGGCCGGCGCATGCAGATCTTCAAGGAGATCGGGCGGCCGGATCGCGTCGCCCGCCGTTTCGGCTTGAGCGGCATGGCGGGCACCCACGCCATCGGGCACACCCGCATGGCAACCGAATCCGCCGTCACCACTGACGGCGCCCATCCCTTCACCACCGGTCCGGATCAATGCCTGGTGCATAACGGCTCGCTCTCGAACCACAATGCTGTGCGCCGCGACCTGATCCGGCAGGGACTCACGTTCCAGACCGAGAATGACAGCGAGGTTGCCGCTGGATTCGTCACCGCCAAGATGCACGAAGGGCATTCCTTGGAAGAAGCGATGACGGCGTCGCTCGGTGCGCTGGACGGGTTCTATACCTTCGTGGTCGGCACGGAGTCGGGCTTCAGCGTGCTGCGCGATCCGATCGCCTGCAAGCCCGCAGTGATGGCGGAGACGGACCGATGGGTCGCGTTCGGCACCGAGTATCGCGCGCTGGTCGATCTGCCTGGCATCGATGATGCGCGGGTCTGGGAGCCCCAGCCTGCCAAGGTCTATGTCTGGGAGCGGCACTGATGCCGGTTGTCGATCTCAGTCAGACGACGCTTCGCGACTTGAACGGGTCTCTCCATCGCCTGACGCCGGATACCAATGAGACGCATTGGCGCGTGCTCAATCCGCGCGGTCAACATGCGGTGGCGGTCGGCGTCGATGCGCCGGTCGTGATCGAGGTCGAAGGCCATGTCGGCTATTATTGCGCGGGCATGAACAAGCAGGCGACGGTGATCGTCAACGGCAATGCCGGGCAGGGGGTTGCGGAAAACATGATGTCCGGCCATGTGCATGTGAAGGGCGACGCCTCACAGGCCGCCGGCGCCACCGGCTGCGGCGGGCTATTGGTGATCGACGGCAATGCGTCGGCGCGTTGCGGCATTTCCATGAAGGGCATCGATATCGTTGTCAAAGGCTCGGTCGGCCATCTCTCGGCCTTCATGGCGCAGGCCGGCAACCTCGTCGTGCTGGGCGACGCCGGCGAAGCGCTCGGCGATTCGATCTACGAGGCCGAGCTGTTCGTCGGCGGCGAAGTCAGGAGCCTCGGCGCCGACTGTATCGAGAAGCCATTGGAGGACAGCCACAAATCGACGCTGCGCACCCTGCTCGATGCTGCCGGCGTCACCGCCGACGTGGACAGGTTCCGGCGTTACGGCTCCGCGCGCACGCTCTACCATTTTCACGTCGACAATATCGGTTCGTACTAATGACGCAGCCCGACAAGTGGATCCACACGACGCCGCGCAAATCGGCGACGTTCGACGATCATGCGATCTCGGAAATCCGCCGCGCGGCCGCGACCGGCATCTACGATATTCGGGGCTTCGGCGCCAAGCGCAAGCTGCCGCATTTCGACGATCTGCTGTTTCTCGGCGCCTCGATGAGCCGCTATCCGCTCGAAGGCTATCGCGAGAAATGCGCCACCGATGTCACGATCGGCGCCCGCTTTGCTCGCAAGCCGATCGAGCTGAAGATTCCGATCACGATTGCAGGCATGAGCTTCGGCTCGCTCTCGGCGGCGGCAAAGGAAGCGCTGGGCCGCGGTGCCAGCGCGGTCGGCACCTCGACCACGACCGGCGATGGCGGCATGACCCAGGAAGAACGCGGGCATTCCGATATCCTGGTCTACCAGCTCCTGCCTTCGCGCTATGGCATGAACCCGGATGATATGCGCAAGGCGGATGCGATCGAAATCGTCATCGGGCAGGGCGCCAAGCCCGGAGGCGGCGGCATGCTGCTCGGTCAGAAGATTTCCAGGCGCGTCGCAAAGATGCGGGTGTTGCCGGAAGGCATCGACCAGCGCTCCGCCTCGCGCCATCCCGACTGGACCGGCCCGGACGATCTTGAGATCAAGATCCAGGAGCTACGCGAGATCACCGATTGGGAGAAGCCGATCTACGTCAAAGTGGGCGCCTCGCGGCCGGCTTACGACATCGCGCTCGCGGTCAAGTCTGGCGCTGACGCGATCGTGCTCGACGGCATGCAGGGCGGCACAGCCGCGACCCAGGACGTATTCATCGAGCATGTCGGCATTCCCACGCTTGCGGCGATCCCGCCGGCGGTGAAGGCGCTGCAGGAACTCGGCATGCATCGGAAAGTGCAGCTCATCGTCTCCGGCGGAATTCGCAACGGCGCCGATGTCGCCAAATGCCTGGCGCTCGGTGCCGACGCGGTCTCGATCGGTACCGCTGCCCTGATCGCGCTCGGCGACAATCATCCGCGCTACGAAGATGAGTATCGCAAGCTCGGCACCACCGCCGGCGCCTATGACGACTGGCATGAAGGCAACGATCCCGCCGGCATCACGACGCAGAATCCGGAACTGATCAATCGGCTCGATCCAGTGTTGGCCGGTCGCCAACTCGCCAATTATCTCAGTGTGCTTACGCTGGAGGCGCAGACGATCGCGCGCGCCTGCGGCAAGAGCCACGTGCATAATCTCGAGCCTGAGGATCTGGTTGCGCTTACGGTTGAAGCCGCCGCCATGGCACGCGTGCCGCTGGCCGGCACTGATTGGATTCCGGGTCGAATGTAAGATCGATAATATTGGCGATCGCTGTCACGCACGCGGCGGTCTTGGCGAGAGCAGGGAAGGGGAAGGTTTCATGGCCACGTGGGGTGATATCGCCAAGAAGCAGGGTATCAAATATTTCCTGATATCCTTTGTCGATCTGTTTGGTACCATGCGCGCGAAACTCGTTCCCGCATCGGCGATGGATAGCGTCGCCAAATCCGGCGCCGGCTTTGCCGGTTTCGCGGTCTGGTTCGACATGACGCCGGCCGATTCCGACATGCTGGCCGCGCCCGATCCCGACAGCCTGATCCAGTTGCCATGGAAGCCGGAGGTCGCATGGGTTGCCTCCGACATCGCCATGAACGGCACGGATGTTGCGCAAAATCCCCGCCAGGTGCTCAAGCAGGCGGTCGCGGCCGCCGCCGCCGAAGGATACGAACTCAAGACCGGCGTCGAATGCGAATATTTTCTGACTACGCCCGACGGCACGGCGATCTCGGATTCCGCCGACCATCAATCCAAGCCCTGCTACGACCAGCAGGCGCTGATGCGCCGCTACGACGTTATTTCCGAGATCTGCGACGCCATGGTCGACCTCGGCTGGAATGCCTATCAAAACGATCATGAGGATGCGAACGGCCAGTTCGAAATGAACTGGGCCTATGACAATGCGCTACGCACCGCCGACCGTCATGCCTTCTTCAAGTTTATGGTCAAGTCGATCGCCGAAAAGCACGGCCTGCGCGCGACCTTCATGCCAAAGCCGTTCGCCAACCTCACTGGCAGCGGCTGTCATGTTCATATCTCGCTGTGGTCCTCGAAGACGAAGGAAAATCTGTTCGACGACACCAAGGCTGAACTTGGCATCTCCGAAACCGCCAAATTTTTCATCGGCGGCATCATGCATTCGGCGGAAGCGTTGTGCGCGATCACCAACCCGGTGGTGAATTCCTACAAGCGCATCAACGCACCGCCGACGCTGTCCGGCGCAAGCTGGTCGCCGAACACGATCACCTATGCCGGCAATAATCGCACCCACATGATCCGTGTGCCCGAGGGTGGCCGGTTCGAATTCCGTCTGGGTGACGGCGCCGCAAACCCGTATCTGTTGCAGGCCGCCATCCTGGTCGCTGGACTCGACGGCATCAAAAATCGCCGCGATCCCGGCGAGCGGCTCGACATCAATATGTATACCGAGGCGCACAAGGCGGTTGGCGCCAAGAGATTGCCGCTCAATCTTCTCGATGCGCTGCGGGCATTGGAGACGTCCGCGGTGATGAAAGCCGGCCTCGGCGAGACTGTGATTGCGTCTTATCTCAAGCTCAAGCACGATGACTGGAATTCCTATTCGCGCCACCTGACCGAATGGGAACGCCGGACAACACTCGACTGCTGAGAGGCGAAGTGTGAATGCGCTATTCAGCCCTATCGCTCGCCTGGAACGCACTCACGGGCCAAAGGAACTGGTCGCCGGCCTGGCGCGATGCCGCGCCCCGGAAATCCTATGATGTCGTCGTCATCGGCGGCGGCGGCCACGGTCTAGCGACAGCCTATTATCTCGCCAAGCAGCACGGCATCACCAATGTCGCGGTGCTCGAGAAAGGCTGGATCGGGTCCGGCAACGCCGGCCGCAACACGACCATCATCCGCTCGAACTACCTGCTCGACGGCAATATTCCGTTCTACGAATGGTCGATGAAGCTGTGGGAGGGCCTTGAGCAGGAGTTGAACTACAACGCCATGGTGAGCCAGCGCGGCGTCATCAATCTCTTCCATTCGGATTCCCAGCGCGACGCCTATGCGCGGCGCGGCAATGCCATGAGATTGCACGGCGTCGATGCCGAGTTGCTCGACGCCGACGGCGTGCGGACGCTGTTGCCGTATCTGGATTTCGACGACGCCCGGTTTCCGATCCGCGGCGGTCTGCTGCAGCGACGCGGCGGCACGGCGCGACACGATGCCGTGGTCTGGGGCTATGCGCGGGCGGCCGACCAGCGCGGCGTCGACATTATCCAGAACTGCGAGGTCACCGGCATTCGCGTCGTCAACAACCGCGTCGGCGGCGTTGAGACGACTCGTGGCGAGATCGCCGCCGGCAAGGTCGCCATGGTGGTGGCCGGTAGTTCGTCGCGCGTCGCGGCGATGGCTGGAATCCGCCTGCCGATCGAAAGCCATGTCATTCAGGCCTTTGTGACCGAAGGCGTCAAGCCGATGGTGGATCATGTCGTCACCTTCGGCGCCGGGCACTTCTATATCAGTCAGTCCGACAAGGGCGGCCTGGTGTTCGGCGGCGATCTCGACGGCTACAATTCATATGCCCAGCGCGGCAACCTGCCGGTTGTCGAGGATGTCTGCGAAGGCGGCATGGCGATGATGCCGCGGATCGGCCGCCTGCGCATCGTTCGAAATTGGGCCGGCCTGATCGACATGTCGATGGATGGCTCACCGATTATCGACCGTACGCCGGTCGAAGGGCTTTATCTCAACGGCGCCTGGAATTACGGCGGGTTCAAAGCAACGCCGGCTTCCGGCTACTGCCTCGCGCACCTGATCGCGCGCGACGAACCGCACCCGGTCGCCGCGGCCTACCGGCTCGACCGCCTGGCGACCGGGCACGCGATCGACGAGCGCGGCGCCGGTCCGTACCCGAACCTGCATTGAGGCGTCATGCGCATTCCCTGTCCTCATTGCGGCTCCCGCGACATACGCGAGTTCATCTATACCGGCGACGCCACGGGGCGACGTCCCGATCCGGCAGCGCCGGATGCGCGGGAAAGCTTCATCGACTATGTCTATCTGCGCGACAATCCCGCCGGACTGCATCGCGAGTTCTGGTATCACGCCTTCGGTTGCCAGGCCTACCTGGTGGTGACCCGCGATACCCGCAACCACGCGATCGCCGGCGCGATTTCACTGAAAGCCGCGGCACAAGGGACGGCGCCGTGAACATTCGAGCCGCAGACGCTTCGTTCCGGCTCACCGCCGGCGGCTTGATCGACCGCACGCGCCCGCTCAACGCGACGTTTGACGGCGCCCCATTAGGTGGCTTCGGCGGCGACACGCTCGCGTCCGCCTTGCTCGCATCGGGCCGGCGGCTGGTCGGCCGCAGCTTCAAGTATCATCGGCCGCGAGGCATCTTCAGCGCCGGCTCGGAAGAACCCAACGCACTGGTCGAATTCCGCAGTGGTGCCCGCCGCGAACCGAACACGCGCGCGACCACGGTCGAACTGTTCGACGGTCTCGAAGCGTCGAGCCAGAACTGCTGGCCGTCGCTGGAATTCGACCTGCTCTCGGTGACGTCGCTGCTCGCACCGGTGTTCGCGGCGGGCTTCTACTACAAGACCTTCATGTGGCCGGCGTCATTCTGGGAAAGAGTCTACGAGCCGCTGATCCGTCGCGCCGCGGGGCTCGGCCGGGCCGCGGACTTGCCGGACCCGGATCATTATGAGCAGGCCTACGTGTTCTGCGACGTTCTCGTGATCGGCGGCGGCCCCGCTGGGATCATGGCAGCCACGACGGCGGCCCGTGCCGGCGCCCGCGTGATCGTTTGTGATGAGGACTTTTGTTTCGGTGGCCGCCTCCTCTCCGAAGTCCGCGAAATCGACGGGCAGCCTGGCCAATCATGGGCCGCGGAACAGATGAAAGAGCTGGCGTCGTTCCCCGATGTCCGGCTGATGCCGCGCACCACCGTTTTCGGCGTCTATGACGGCGACACTTACGGCGCGGTCGAACGTGTTGCCGATCATCTGGCCGAGCCGTTGCCGCATCAGCCGCGCCAGCGGCTTTGGCGCATTGTGGCGAAGCGCGCGATCCTGGCGGCGGGTGCTACCGAACGGGGTATCGTGTTCGGCGGTAACGACCGGCCGGGCATCATGCTGGCGTCCGCGATGCGCACCTATGTCAATCGCTTCGCGGTGGCGCCGGGCCGGCGGGCTGCGCTGTTCGTCAACAATGATGACGGATGGCAGACCGCGATGGATCTCGCCAAAGCGGGCGTCGAGATCGCCGCCATCGTCGATAGCAGGCCATCGCCGCCACCCGCCTTCAGCGGTCGCGTCGCAGCCCGAGTCATCAGCGACGGCAGGATTGTCGCGACACAAGGCCGAACCGCACTTCGTTCCATCACTGTGCGCTCGGCCGGCGGTACCGAGCAAATCGACGTTGACGCGCTCGGCGTTGCCGGCGGCTGGAATCCGAACCTGAATCTCACCGGGCATCATGGCGGCCGTCCGGCCTGGAACGATGAAATCGCCGCCTTCGTGCCGGGTGTATCGCCGCCCGGCTTGGCGCCTGCTGGCGCTGTCAACGGTGTCATGAGCCTGGCGAACTGTTTGCAAGCGGGCGCTGCAGCCGGACGTCGGGCCGCCGAGGACGCAGGCTTCACGGTGAGCGCGGTGGCACAGCCGAAAGCTGACGACGAACATGTCGCCATCAGCCCGCGCTGGCATATCGCAGACTCCACGGGCAAGGCCTTTGTCGATTTTCAAAACGACGTGACCGTGGACGACATTGTGCTCGCGCATCGCGAAGGTTTTCGCTCGGTCGAACACCTCAAGCGTTACACGACGCTCGGCATGGCGACCGACCAGGGCAAGAACTCCAATGTCCAGGGCCTTGCGATGATGGCGGCGCTGACCGGCCGGTCGATCCCGGACACCGGCACGACCACCTATCGGCCGCCTTACACGCCGGTGGCGATCGGCGCTTTTGCGGGCCATCATCGAGGCCGCGAATTCCGACCGACCCGTTTGACGCCGTCGCACGCCTGGGCGGAAAGCCAGGGCGCGGTGTTCGTCGAGGCCGGCCTGTGGCTGCGCGCGCAGTATTTTCCGAAATCCGGCGAGCGTGACTGGCTCGAAACCGTGACGCGCGAGGTCAGCACCGTGCGCTCGGGCGTCGGCTTCTGCGACGTCTCGACGCTCGGCAAGATCGACGTGCAGGGACCCGACGCCGGCGCGTTTCTCGACCGGGTTTACATCAATACGTTCTCCACCCTGAAGGTCGGCCGCGCGCGCTACGGCGTGATGCTGCGCGAGGACGGTTTCGTGTTCGACGACGGCACGGTGTCGCGATTGGCCGAAGATCATTTCTTCATGACGACGACGACAGCCAATGCGGTGCGTGTGTTTCAGCACCTGCAATTCTGCCATCAGGTGCTGTGGCCGGAGTTCGATGTCCAGATGGTTTCTACCACCGATCAATGGGCTCAGTTCTCGGTTGCAGGTCCGCGCGCCCGCGATACGCTTGCCGCGCTGATCGATGCGCCGTTCGATATCGGCCGGGCGGCATTTCCTTATATGGCAGCGGCGGAACTCACCGTTTGCGGCGATGTTCCGGCGCGCCTGTTCCGGCTGTCGTTCTCAGGCGAGCTTGCCTACGAGGTTGCCGTTCCGGCGCGCTTTGGCGACGCCATGGCGCAGGCGTTGATGGGTGCGGGCGCAGCGTTCGGCGTCGTGCCCTATGGCACGGAGGCGCTCGGCGTCATGCGCATCGAAAAGGGCCACGTCGCCGGCAACGAACTCGACGGCCGCACCACGGCAGCCGATCTCGGCCTTGGCCGCATGATGTCGAAGAACAAGGACTATGTCGGCCGGATCATGGCCGAGCGTCCGGGCCTGCTGGCGCCCGAGCGGCAAACGCTGGTGGGTCTCTCGCCGGCAAATGGCACCGATCGGCTTTTCTCCGGCGCACATCTGATTCCGGCCGGAGCTCCGGCGACCGCCGCCAATGATGCGGGTGTGGTGACCTCAGTCGCATTTTCGCCTTCGCTCGGCCGCTGGATCGGGCTCGGCCTGCTTGCAGGTGGCGCCGCGCGTCTTGGGGAGCGCATCGTTGCGGTCGATCCGGTGCGTAACGGCCGCGTCGAGGTGGAAGTCTGTTCGCTCTGCTTTGTTGATCCGCAAGGAGAACGGTTGCATGGCTAGTTTCAGTTTGGCACGCCGTGCCGCTCTCCCCGGGCTCGGGCGAAAGGCGACATCCGGCGGATCCGCAGGGGTGTTCGTATCGGAGCGTTCGAATCTGGCGCTTGCTACCGTCGCGGCGAGGCGGAACGCGACCGGCACACTGGTGCGGCGCGTGCAAGACGTATTCGGCTTCGAACCGGCGCTGGAGCCGCGCCATGTCGGCGGCAACGGCGTTGGGTTTGTGTGGAGCGCTCCGGCTCAATGGCTTGCCGTCGGCGACGGCATCAGCGGCGGTGCTTTCGTTGCCCGGCTGCGAACCGAATTGTCGAGCCTGGCCTCGGTTAGCGATCAAACCGACGGTCTCGTGGTTATTCGGCTGCGAGGACCCGATGTGCGTCGTTTACTCGCCAAGGGCCTCCCGATCGACCTGCATCCCCGCACCTTCGCGCCCGGGCATGCCGCGGTGACCGCGCTCGGACAGGTGCGGCTGCATATCTGGCAGGTCGACGATCAGCCGTCCTACGATCTGGCGGTGCCGACCAGCTACATCTCATACGTGTGGCGCTGGATCGTCGCCGCGGCTGCGCAATTTGGGCTCTCCGCCGAGTCCGACGGCAGCACGCTCGTCGTATAGCTACGCCGACAGGTCGACGAGCTGACCTTTCGTGTCCGTATTCTTCTGGAATTGCTGCTCGATCATGTCGCGGATCTTTTGCTCCACGGCCTGCTGTTGTTGCGGCGACATGTTTTTCAGATCGTCTTCGGTCAATCCCATGCTCTTCAGGATGTTCGCCCGCATCCTGTCCATTGGATTCATGTTGGCGAACTTGAGAAATTGCTCCTCGATGCTGTCGCCGGCGGGTGAACCTTGAACGCCTTGCCCGGAAGTCAGACCCTCGACACCAGATACATTATTGGAGGCGGCGTTCTTCGTGCTCGATGTAACCGGACTGTAGTAAGAGCTTGTCGTTACCTGCACGGCGCCCCTCATTCGTTGCCGCCGAAGCAAAGGCAAGCCACGTGCCATCACGTGGAATGCTTGTTTTCGGGCTAAACCATGCCGTCGTTGCTACATCCGATGCCGGATAGGAATGTTCTGCCGGGTGAAATCTTCCTGCCGGTGCGTCCGACGACCAGCTTGCGACCGTCGCTTCGGTGCGATAGCGCGGAAGATGATCCTCGAGCGAGTAGAAGACGCACAGCGCGAGGCTGGCCCATACCGCCGCACTGAAATAAAGCGACATCCAGGTAATCTCGCCCTTCCACTCGGCAAGGTCGTGCGTCACGACCCAACGCGTGCTCACGTCACGGAGACCCTCGAGGGGTCTCAGAAGCTCGCTGCCATCGGCAACGTTGGCCCGCCATCGGCTCAGGTACATCGGGACATCGATGGTCATGAGAAACGCCAGATAGCCCACAATCCCGATGATCGAGATGGCGAGGACCACGCGAACCGGACCATCGAACTCCGGTAGTAATCGGCAAAGGCCAATTCCAATGAAGAAGAAGGCAACGGCCCAGATCGAGTTTTCGATGGCGTTGCCCAAATAGTGGGTGGTCAGCACCGCGTACCACGAGAAGCATTCCGCGATCAGGATTAACGGCACAATCACCCACGCGGCGTTCAAGGTGGTGTCCGCTCCCGTCATTGTGCCGAGCTGGTGCAAGATAATCGCCCACTGCGCCGCGAAACAGATCTCGGCTACGGTTGCTACCGACCGGCCGACCACAACGCTCGACAGCCAATGGTCGAACAAGCAGATACGCTGAACATCCGCGCGTGGAAGGAACGACCTGAACGCGCAGCCAAAAACATAGGCCGCGCAGAGGAGGAGCATGAGCTCAATGCCGGACGTGCCGCCGTAACCGCCGGTCGGCTGTTCCTGGAGTTGGTGGTGCAGCCAGAACCAAACCGCGATATTTGCGGCGCTGACCAGGGTTAACAGACCCCACCACCAGGCCAGGGGATTTGACCAGGCCAGGGAATTTGACCGCGCCCGCCATTCCAAGCTCATGGACCGCTCCGCGTGTTACCGAACTGACATTTGACTGTAGTAGTTCTGTCATAAATCGCGGCCAAGTCACGACAAAAATATGTGTGAGGGGTGCCCGCGGGTAATGGCGAGCGCCTCTGTGGTCGGTGCCAACAGCGCAGGTCAGTATGGGACAGGCCAGGCCCCGCACCAACACTCTGCCACCCAGGTCGGCTTGAAGCCCGCCTCACGGGGTGAACCGCGAGCGAGCTTGGTGCAGGGGGCGGGTGAGGGAAACGCTCCCGCCAAAGCTGATGTAGCAGAGTGATGATTTCTGGATTGCACGCGCTGGTTGGCAGCGCTCCGTCGTTTGAGCGTGTGGTCTTGTCAGCGACGATGGCCGCTACTCGCAGAGCGGACGCACCCATCGCCTTAATGAGTAGCTAACGTTGACGGAAGACATGTCCGGAGTCCTATAATGGTTTGATACGAACATGGTGCGTGCATTTGGCATCTGTTTTCCTATCGTCCCGAGATGGAGGATGTCTCTGCTTTCACGTCGAGAGGTTCTTGGAAGGACTGCGAGTGCCGCCGCAGCGGCTGCAGTACCGCGCAACACGTGGGCCGATACATATCCCACTCACGCCATCCGGCTGGTGATCCCGTACGCCGCCGGCGGATCGGGTGATCAAATCGGGCGGCCGTGGGCCAACAAGATGGCATCGCTGCTTGGTCCAATGTACATCGAGAATATCGGGGGCGCGGGCGGCGCGCTCGGTTGCTCAGTCGTGGCGCGCGGTGCGCCCGATGGCTACTCTGTTCTTCTCGGCAATGGCAGCACCCAGGTCATCATCCCGCTGGCCTCAGCCAATCCTATCTACGATACGGTTCGTGATTTTCGGGCCATATATCGCCTGATCACCAGCGCTCTTGCTTTTGCGGTTCATCCTTCGCTGCCGGTCAATGACCTGCAGGAGTTGATTGCTTACGCCAAGGTCAATCCCGTCAAACTTTCTTACGGGTCGCCGGGGGTGGGCACCGGCAATCATCTTGTGGGCGAAATGTTCAAGCAACAGTCGGGTGCTACGGACATTGTCCATATCCCTTATCGGGGATCAGGGCCGGCAACCAATGATCTGGTCGGCGGTCAAATCCCGTTGATGATCGCAGTCGTATCGGGCCAATTGCTGCAAATGAACCAGGCCGGCAAGCTGCGGATACTCGCGGTAACCAGTGAAAGCCGTCTGAGCGGCGCGCCGGGGTTTCCGACTGCGATCGAATCCGGCATGTCGGATCTCAAGTATGAGGGATGGTTTGGCCTGTTTGCGCCAAAAGCGACACCGGACGCGATCGTTGATCGGATCGCCTCGGCGACCGCCATCGCCATGGCTGATCCTGAACTGTGCGAGGAGTACCGTTCTCAGGGCATGGAGCCGGATACCAAGTCGACCCCATACAAGTTCCAACAATTCGTCGAGGACGAGTTCGCTCGTTTGGCTCCCGTCATCAAGTCGATCGGATTGAAGCGCGATTGAACCACGCTCACAGGCTCGATCCGCGTTGGGGACGCGGATGCCGCCTTGGGTTGGTCGCGGTAGAAAGTTCTAGAAGTGGGCGAAGGAAGATGGCTGGTGCCGATACCGCCCATCCTCCTCCGGCGTTATGCATTGAGCGGGACGGTGGCCGCTTGTTCGATGAGCCCGCTTGTCTTTAGTTCCTGCCAGAACTCCGCGGGAATTTTGGCTTGCATCGAATTATAATCCTCCAGGATCTGCCGTTCACTGCTCGCACCCACCACCAAGGCGACGACAACATCAGGCGCAGCTGAAAACTGGAGCGCTGCGGTGCGCAAGTCGACGCCGTGGCGGGCCGCTACCGCGCGAAGACGATCGCGCTTTTCGATGTGAGCCGGAGAAATCTTGTAGTTGTTCGGCCCGTAATTGTAGCGCGGGCGGCCGGAGATGAAGCCGGCGTTCAATGACGAACCGATGACGAGTGACACGTTCTTGTTTCGCACGGCCGGAAAAACCTGATTGACCGCATTGGCATGGTCGATCAGCGAATATTGCGATGCGCACAGGCAGACATCGGGATCGGCAACTTCGATGACGCGCAGGATCGGTTCGGGGCAATTCACGCCGATGCCCCAGGCCTTGATGGTGCCTTCCTCCCGCATGCGCGTCAGAGCGGGGAACGCGCCGCGTTCGGCGATCGCGAACTGCTCCTCCCATGACGTCGGGAAGTATGGAAAGTCGGGGGAGATGTCGTGGACAAAAGCCACGTCGAGACTGTCGACGCCAAGCCGCTGCAGGCTGTCCTCGATCGAACGGCGGACACCGTCGGCGGTGTAATCGTAGACCACGTCGTTCGGCGAATCCGACAACGGAAAGATTTCCGCATGCCGGTTGTTCTTCGAGGCCTTGAACAGCTTTCCGACCTTGGACGACAGGATGTAATCGCTGCGGGCCTTGTTGTGCAGGAAATGGCCGAAGCGGCGTTCGGCCAGCCCGAACCCGTACCAGGGGGCCACGTCGAAATAGCGCACGCCTGCGCTCCAGGCCGCTTCGAGCGTTGCCTCTGCGTCCTTGTCCGTGACTTTGTTGAACTCATTGCCAAGTGGAACGCCACCCAGTCCGAAGCGGAATCCCGGCTTGAACAACTGGTTGGCCCGGTTTGCTTGTGCCATGCCCTTATCTCCTTTCGTATCGGTGGCGGCTGCGACCATTGACGGCGTCACCAGGGCGCCGGCCGCCGCCGCGGCGACGTTGAGGAAATCCCTGCGAGTACCCATTCGTTTCGTCATCGCATCTCCGTGATCTACATGCCGGTCGTTTGGTGACGGCCCTCCGGGTAGCCCTCAACGGCCTGGGCCGGTTGGTTCCTTCCTGTTGAAGCTTGAGTATGGGTCGTAAACGGCGCCAGTCATGGTAAGTTCGTTGAGTATGGCTCAACGAGGACTTGAGGCATGGTCAAGACGTTCGGCCGAAATATTCTGGCGGACTTAAACGTTTTCCTGACAATCGTCCGTCGCGGAAGCATGGCCAAAGCCGGCATCGAACTTGGCGTAACCACGTCGGCGCTTAGTCATCGCCTGCGCAAGCTTGAGACCGATCTGGGAGTGAGGCTGCTGCATCGTTCAAGCCGGTCGATCAAGCCGACGGAGGCCGGCGTATCGCTGGCTGCTCAGCTGGAAACGGGATTTCGAACGATCGGCGATGCGCTGACGTCGTTGGAGAGCCATCGCAACTTTCCGGTCGGCCGGCTTCGAATAAACGCGCTCCGCGACGCAGCTCGACTGGTTCTCGGTCCTGTTGTCCGCCGCTACTGTGACGATTTCCCGAATATGCATCTTGACGTCACCGTCGACGACCGTCTGGTGGACATCGCTTCAGAAGGTTTTGACGCCGGCATCAGGTATGGTGATCGCGTTCCACTCGATATGGTCGGCATCGCACTCACGAAGCCGCTAAAGTGGGTCGTCGCCGGCTCCCCCGAACTGATCGCGCGCGTCGGCCAGCCACAAACCCCCAACGACCTCTTGAGGCTTCCATACGTCGAGATGCGCGTCGGCGATAACAGCAATTATCCGTGGGAGCTTGGCAATGGAGATGCCATGATGCGGCTCGATGTGCGAGGCCATTTGTGCGCAAACGAAACCGAGCACGCTGTCGATGCGGCGATGCGTGGCCTCGGATTCGTCTATTGCCTGGAACGCCGTGTCGAGGTGGAGGTGGCGTCCGGCAATTTGCAGATCGTCTTGCCGGAATGGGCCTCCGACGGGCCGCCATTCACTATCTACTATCCCAGCCGCAGGCAGCCGCCCCCGGGCTTGCGCCAACTCATCGCCATCATTCGGGAGAACGAGAACTTGCCGCCGGTGTCGAATCCGGCCTCGCGAGGCCGCGGGACGCATGCTCGATGATCCAACCTAAGGCTGGTTTGGAATATCCTTGATGTGCTGCCTTCGCCCCGGCGCCGCAAGATCAATGGGTCTTTTGCGCTCGCCCCGGGCATATTTTCCGCCGCGGGTCGAACGGCGAAGGTCGTTGAAACAGCCGCCTATGGTGCAGGTCCGGTATTCCTTCGCTAAACGCCCGCCGTCATGCCCAGCCGGCCGAGGCCCGGCAGTTTCAGGGCCGGTCGGCGAATATCAAATCCGAGCACAGCGCCAAAGAAGTTGATCTCGAAACCTTCAACCCAGCCGATGGTGAAACCGAGATAGCCGCCGAGCGAGGCATAAACGCCGGTGCGGGAAGGCGTCAGTCCGAACCAGTCGCCATCATAAGGATAGTCCTTGCCGATCGCGGTGGGCGGCAGAACCGCCTTGAGTTCGGGAACGGCATCGAGCGCCGCCTGCACAAAGGTATTCGAATTTGGTCCCGGCCAGGCGCTGTAGTCGCCATAAGTGCGAAATCTATAATTCTCGATGACGTGACGGATCCTGGGAATGAGGACGCTCGCCTCTTCGCCGTCCACCGCGACAATCGTTTCGGGCGCGGCGCCGAACCAGCGAGCATCCGCCGCAAACCCGTTGCTTCGGATCGGTTCGCCCCAGGCCGTATAGTCGTATCGGCTGTAACTGGCCGCTCCCTGTTCCTTGACGACGATCCAGCTGTGAACCGCAAAGATACTGCGCCACCGCACCGTACGCGCGGCATACACGCGAATGACCGCCGGGGCATGACTGGATGCCGGCGGCAAAAGCCCGGCGCTGGAGCGATCCGCCGTCTGCCAATTTCCGCGGAGATCTGCCGACCAGTAATAACGGGCGGCTGACGCGCCGATCGGCACAAGGAGCAGCAACAGGAAGATGATCACGGTTTTTCTCAAGAGGTATGGGGACAGTGTCAGGGGATGGAACGAAGTTCTCATATAGTTCGGTCCGCTGGACGCGCCAGTTCAACGCGGCTCGGAACCGCGGCCACCCGGTTGGGAAAAGCAGGTTTTCGTTCTTATCGGAAATTCACCGCCGGATCGAACGTATATGATCCCCTTGGAGACCAGTGCTCCGCGGCGCTCTCGAAACATGATGCTGTATAAGCCAAACGCAAGCGATCAGGCCGTGGCGCTGCCGGTGCGCATCGCTGCACTCGACCGCGCGCGTACCTTCATCACGCTGTTGGTTGTGCTGCACCACTCGGTCATCAACTATACCTACTTTGGTCATGGCGACCGGATGCGCTGGATCGGCTTCGATCTGGTCGTGCTGTTCAATGACAGTTTCTTCATGGCCTGCATGTTCTTTATTTCCGGATTGTTCGTGAGTGGCAGCCTGGCGCGCAACGGACCGGCGGATTTCCTCGGCAAGCGCGCCTGGCGCCTGGGTGTGCCGTTCCTGGTGTCGATCTTCGTCGTGATGCCGATTGCCTATTATCCGAGCTTTGTGCGTTACCATCCGGCGGGAACGGACTTCAATTTTCTGCATTTCTGGTGGCACACGCTGACGATCGGTCCCTGGCCGTCAGGGTCGGCATGGTTCCTGTGGGTGTTGCTGGCGCTCGATGCGATCGCGGCTCTGCTGTGGGCTACGGCGCCGCGAGCGATAAAGACGCTCGGGCAATGGATCTGCGGCCTGCGTTACCGACCAGCGACCGCCTTTGCGGCGTTCCTGGTCCTCACGATCGGGATCTATCTGCCGATGCGGCTCGCCTTTGGCGATTCATCCTGGCTGGTGCCCGGCCACTATCCGCTTCCGATTCAGACCAGCCGCATCCTGCTCTATGCTGGATATTTTTTCGTCGGCGTCGGCGTCGGTGCGGTCAGCTTGCGAAGCGGGGTATTTGCCGGCAATGGAGCGCTGGCAAGGCGCTGGATGGTCTGGGTTGTCTTTGCGCTCGCCGCTTATGGCGGCATCGTCCTGATGGTCTATATCCACCACAGCGGACTAGTGGATCTCAATTCGCCCCCGCTTTGGTGGCACACGGCCTATGGTCTGGTCTTTGCGGTGTTCAGCGCGGCAATGACGTTCACGGTTCCCGCGGTCTTTCTGCGTTTTGAACGGTCTTCGTTTAGGTTGCTCGACGCGATGCGGCCATCGGCTTACGGCATTTACCTCCTGCACTTCATTCCCCTGATCTGGCTGCAATACATCGTCTACGATCCGGCCTTTCCGGCATTCGTCAAATTCGCAATCGTGTTCACCGGCACGCTTTCGATAAGCTGGGGGCTGACTATCCTGCTGCGAAAAATGCCTGTCGCGGCGCGGATGATCTAGATTGTCGAACTGATCCGGTCGATTCCAAGCTCAATCCTTCACATTCCTCATCCGGGCGATCAGAAGATCGGCCACCAGCCGGCAGGACGGCGACACGTTGCGCGTGGCAAGCTGGACCAGCGTGACTTGCGTCGCCTCCAGGCGCTTGTCGCGCAACGGAACCGCCACCAGCAGTCCCGCTTCCAGCGAGGGCATCGCTGTATCGCGCGGCAGGAAGGTGGCGAGATCGGTCCGTGAGGCCAGCGTCTGCGCGAAGGCGAGCGAATTGGTCTCGTTGCAGATTTCGAGTCCTATCTTGGCCTGCGCACAGGCGCGATCGACCTCCTGGCGGATGCCGAATGATGGATCGGGCACGACAACGCGCAGGCCGGCGAGGTCCTTGACCGTGCAACTGTCCTTGCTGGCCAACGGATGGCGCGGCGACACGATCAGGCACAAGGATTGCCGCATCCGCGCCAACTCGATCAGGTCGCGGCGCGGCGCCCGGCCGAACACCAGGCCGAGATCGACGTCGTTATGTCCAACCATCTCGGCGACGTCGCGCGAGCCCACCACGGTGATGGAGATCGAAATGCCCGGGTAGTCGCCGGCGAGGTCGACGACGAAATTCGAAAGGAAGTTTGCCAGCATGCCTTCGACGGTCGCGATCTTGACCTGGCCGCGGCGCAGCGTGTCGAATTCCTGGACCTTGGCGCGAATGCCCTCGAGCTGGTTGCGGTTCTCGACTGCATAGCGATAGAGCAGGTGGCCGGCGCCGGTCAGGGCCATGCCACGCGCACCACGTTCAAACAGCTTGACCGACAACTCCTCTTCGATGGCCTGCACCTGCCGGCTGATCGCGCTGGGTGCGATCCGCAGCGATGCCGCGGCCTGCTTGATCGAACCGCATTCGGTCACTTCCCGGAAATACCTGATGGCGGCCGACTCGATCACGCGCTGCTCCCTCGTGGGCGGCCTGCCCAAGATCGTGGCAAGCATTGGCTAGCGTTCTAATTATTAGAATTAAAGCCTCTAATTTCAATGCTTTTATTCGAATGGCGGATTTGCCATGATTTATCGCCGCTTTAAGGCCGCTATGGAGAATTCGATGTTTCAGTCGTGGGTCGCTCGCTACATCAATCGTTCAGCGCTGCTGCTCGTGGCAGCCTTGGGATGGGGCGCGCAGACGTCCATGGCGTCCGCCGAGGACGTCATTCGTTTTGGGGCGCCATTGCCGATCACCGGCCCGCTGGCCCCCGAGGCGGTCAAGCAGCAGCAGGGTTATAATCTCTGGGCAGAACAGGCCAACAAGGCCGGTGGCATTTCCGTCGGCGGGAAGAAATACAAGGTCGAGATCGTCTATACTGACTATCAGTCGAACACGCCGCGCGCGGTGCAGGCGACCGAACAGATGATCACCCAGGACAACATCAACTTCATGTTCGGCGCGTTCGGTTCCGGCGCCGCCAAGGCGGCGAGCACGATTTCCGAAAAGTACAAGGTGCCGACGCTGGCAGCCTCCGCCTCGTCGTCACAGGTCTACGACCAGGGCTACAAATATCTGTTCGGCACCTTCACGCCGAACGATACACTGACAACGCCGCTGACGCAGATCATCAAGGCGAAGGCGCCCGGCGTGAAGAAGGTCGCTATTCTCGCGCGCAACGATCTGTTCCCGCTGGCGATTGCCCAGGAGATGGAGAAATCCGCCAAGGCGAACGGCCTGGAGGTCGTCTATTTCGAGAAATACGCCATCGGGACGCTCGATCATTCGGCGGCGCTTTCGACGATCAAATCGGCCGGACCGCAATGGATTTTCGTCACCGGCTATACCAACGATCTCCTGCTGGTGCGCAAGCAGATGGTCGACCAGCAGATGAAGGCCGATGTGGTGACGATGATCGCAGGTCCGGCCTATCAGGACTTCATCGAGACCGCGGGGCAGAGCGCTGAAAACATCACCAGCGCCTCGTGGTGGCATCCGGCTGAACAGTACGACGGCAAGGACATTTTTGGCTCGACCGCCAACTTCGTGAAACTGTTCAAGGCGAAATACAACAGCGATCCGGATTATGGCCAGGCCTCGGCGGCCTTGTGCGGGGCGCTCTTCCAGATGGCGATCGAAAAAGCCGGATCGCTCGACCGCGACAAGGTGCGCGACGAACTCGCCAAGCTCGACGTCGTGACGTTCTTCGGACCGGTCAAGTTCGGCGCCAACGGTCAGATCAACTCGCTGGATCCGCCGGTTTTCCAGATCCAGGGCGCCAAGCCGGTCGTGCTGTTCCCGCAGGCGATCAAGCAGGGCGATCTCAAGCTCGGCGTTAATTAGGCTACCGTCATTGCGAGCGCAGCGAAGCAATCCATAAATGCGTCCGCGGATACAGTGGATTGCTTCGTCGCTACGCTCCTCGCAATGACGACGGATAATCGCTAAGGTCTTCTCATGCAAGCAGCCCAGATCCTGGTCAACGCCCTCGTTCTGGGCTGCCTCTACGCCTGCATCGCGATCGGCTTCTCGCTGGTCTGGGGCGTCCTCAACGTCATCAACCTGATCCATGGCTCGTTCATCGTCCTCGGCGCCTATCTCGCGTTCGGCCTGTATAATGCACTGCATATCTCGCCCTGGTATGCGATGGCGGTTGCCGCACCGCTGTTCTTCGTGCTCGGCTATCTGCTGCAACGGCTGTTGCTCAACCGCGTCATAACCGCGCCGGTCCTGGTCACGCTGACGCTGACATTCGGGCTCGACCTGATCCTGAACAACGCGATGATCTACTTCTTCAAGGCGGACTATCGCAAACTGACGCTGACGCCGTCACTCGGGTCGGTCTCGATCTTCGACGTCGTCGTGCCGGTCGATCGCCTGATCGCCACGGCTTCGGCGCTGGCGCTGACCGGCTTGCTGTATCTGCTGCTGCGGCGCTCGCGCGTCGGTCGCGCCATCGTCGCGGTCCGGCTCGATCGCGATGCCGCCGTGCTGATGGGCGTCGACGTCAACTCGATCTACGCGATCGCCTTCGGCCTTGGGGCGGCGCTCGCCGGTTGTGCCGGCGCGCTGATGGCGCTGATTTTCCCGATCTCGCCGCTGACCTCGTCGGCCTATCTCGGCAAGGCCTTCGTGGTCTGCGTGCTCGGCGGCCTCGGCAGCGTATCGGGCGCCCTGGCCGGTGGCTTGTTGCTGGCACTGGTAGAAGGCGTCGGATCGACGTTCTTCGGCCCATCGCATGCGACGACATTGTCGTTCGTGCTGCTGATCGTCTTCCTGATCGTGCGCCCGCAGGGGCTGGTCGGCCGGAAGGGCTTTGAATGACCCGGACCAATATCGCTTTGTTGCTCCTGATCGCCTGCGTGGCGGCGTTGCCGCTGTTCGGCGGCGCCTACGCGCTCCGGCTCGGGACCATCGCCTGCATGTACGCGATCCTGGCGCTATCCTGGAATGTGGTCGGCGGCTTGGCCGGATATCCGTCCTTTGCGACCGCGGCCTTCTTTGGCTTCGGCGCCTACACCGCCGGCGTGCTGCTCAGCAAGGGATTGCCGCTGTGGCTCTCGGTCGTGATTGCGGCGATCGCCGCGCTGCTGCTTGCGGCTGCGCTGGGCGCGGCATTGCTGCGGCTGCGCGGCCATTACTTCGCGATCGCCAGCCTATCGCTGGTCGAGGTGCTGCGCGAACTCGTCAACAACGCGACCGATCTCACCGGCGGCGGCATGGGGCTGAACATTCCGCTGGTGTCGGGTTCGGGCGTGCTGGCCGAAGCAGCATTCTTCTTCTACGCGATGTGGGGGCTATTGCTGCTGACCGCGCTGATGGTGATGGCGGTTGTCTCCTCAAAGCTCGGTTTCGGGCTCGCCTGCATCCGCCAGAACGAGACCGCCTCCAGCATGGTTGGCCTCAACACCACGCTCTACAAGAGCATCGCCTTCGGGCTTTCGGCCTGCTTCGTCAGCGCGGCGGGCGGCGTCTATGCGGCATGGGTGCACTACATCGATCCCTCCGACGTGTTCGACATCCTTTATTCGGTGAAGCCGATCGTGATGGCGCTGATGGGCGGCCTCGGCTCGCCGCTCGGCGTTGTCTGCGGCGCTTTCCTCTACCTTGGCCTCGAGGAGGTGGTCTGGCGAAACTACATCCAGATCCATACCGGCGTGCTGGGCCTCCTGATCGTCATGCTGCTGTTGTTCCTGCCGCACGGCCTGATCTCGCTACGCGCCGGTATGTTCTGGCGGAAGGCGAAGCATGTCTGAGATCCTTCGCCTTCGCAGCGTATCGCGCCATTTCAGCGGCTTGCAGGCGCTGCGCGACGTAACGCTCGGCGTCGAGAAGGGCGAGGTGCTTGGCCTGATCGGGCCGAACGGCGCCGGCAAGACCACGCTGGTCAACACCATCTGCGGCGTCACGCCGGCCAACGCCGGTACCGTCACGTTCAACGGACAGGACATCACGCACATCAAGACCTATCAGGCGGCGCGGCTCGGCCTGTCCAGAACCTTCCAGATCGTCCAGCCGTTTGCCGAGTTCACCGCGCTCGATAATGTCGCGGCGGCTGCGCTGTTTTCGCAGCCCGGCGAAAGCCTGAAATCCGCACGCGAGGAGGCAAGGGCGCATCTCGCCTTCGTCGGGCTGGATGGCCAGGCCGCGCAATCGGCTGCGACCCTGACGCTGGCGATGCGCAAGCGGCTGGAACTTGCCAAGGCGCTGGCGATGAAACCAAAGCTTTTGTTCCTCGACGAGGTCAATGCCGGCCTCAACAGTGCCGAGGTCGAGCGCGCGACAAAGCTCATTCATGAGCTTGCCGCCGGCGGCATCACCATCGTGATGATCGAGCATCTGATGAAGGTCGTGCTCAACGTCTGCACCCGCATCGCCGTGCTGCACAACGGCTCCCTGATTGCCGACGGTGCGCCGCGCGAGGTGATCGCCAACCCCGCCGTGGTAGATGCCTATCTCGGCCAGCAATATGCACAACGGAACGCTCACCGTGGCTGACTCCCTGATCCTCGAGCTGAAGGGACTGAGCGCCGGCTACGGCGAGATCCAGGTGCTATGGGGCATCGATCTCGCCGTCCGCCGCGGCGAGATCACCGCGCTGATCGGCTCCAACGGGGCCGGCAAGACCACGCTGATGCGCGCGCTGTCCGGCCTGATCCCGACGCAGGCCGGCTATTATTTCTCCGACGGGCGAGACCTCACCGGCGACAGCGCCGCCGAGATCCTGGCCCATGGCATCGTGCATGTCCCCGAAGGACGGCGCTTGTTCGGCGCCATGAGCGTCGAGGAGAATCTCCTGATGGGTGCCTACGCGCGCAAGGCCGGCCGCGCCGAGATCAGCCGGGACCTCGATCAGGTCTACGCGACATTTCCAAAATTGAGCGAGCGGCGCCGGCAGGCGGCGGCGACGCTGTCCGGCGGTGAGCAGCAGATGTGCGCGATCGGCCGCGGGCTGATGAGCGCGCCGCTGCTGTTGATGATCGACGAGCTGTCGCTCGGCCTCTCGCCGCTGCTTGTCGAGCAACTGGTAGCGGCGCTGCGGGCACTGAATGCCAAGGGCACCTCGATCCTTCTGGTGGAGCAGGATGTCACCACCGCGCTCGATCTCTGCCACCACGCCTTTGTCATGGACATGGGACGCATCGTGCGGTCGGGCACCGGGCCCGAGTTATTGGCCGATCCGATCGTCCGCGACGCTTATCTCGGCGTTCTCCAGGAATGACTGAAATCCAGCAAACCCATCGATCCGTTCAATCCAAAGAGGCGTCATGATCAAGACCGTCGAAGCTCAAAACAGTGGCTATCGCTTCATGCCCGGTGTCAGCCAGTATTCCTGCGGCATTGCCGCATTGCCCGGCTTCACCATCGAGCGCGTGCGCTTCGCCGATCCGGTGCCTCTGAAAGCCGGCTTCGAGAAGATCGCGAAAATTCTCAAAGACGCCGGACGCCCGCTCACGGCATTCGGCGCCTGCGAGTTGCGCTCGCCGGCCCCGTTCACTGAAGAAGGCTTCAAGGCCTTCAACGATATCTACATCAAGACGCTGATTGAATGGGGCGTCATGCAGGATAGCATCAACCCGGTGGCGCGTAGCAACGTCTGTCCGAAAATCGATCCGCCCACCGAGCCTTGCTTCCACGCGTTCTCCTATGCGCTACCGGCGCCGCGCGCGCCGGAATCGTTCGTCGTCTCCGGCAGCGGCGAATCGGTAGAAGGCAAGGCGAATTATCGCGATTACATCGTGAGCCCGGGCGACGTCAGTCCGGCCGGAATGCTGGCCAAGGCGAAATGGGTGCTGGATGAGATGGAACGCCGCATGAGCGCGTTCGGCGGCACCTGGAGCCGGACCACCGGCGTGCAGCTCTATACCGTGCAGGACGTCTATTCGATCCTCGAAGGCGAACTCGGCCGGCGCGGCGTGTTCCGCAACGGCCTGACCTGGCATTTCAACCGGCCGCCCGTGGTCGGCCTGGATTACGAGATGGATTGCCGATGCGTTCACATCGAGCGGGTGGTCTGAGGCCGGGCAGGGCCGCCGCAGAATTCAAACTTGAACGTTGGCGGCGGCCACGGCCTTGACGATCGATTGAATCCAGATGCCTTCGTTGGCCGGCCAGGTCCCGGCCTTGCCGTTCAGCATCGGCATCTTTTCTTTGTCGCCGGCGTGATGAAGCGCGATGACGCGCCATAGCGAGGACTCGAATACCGGGCTGCCCGAACTTCCCCCCTCGGTCGGCGCGCGATACTGGACACGGCAGACGTTTGGGTCGGGAGGCATTCCATCCGGCGGGGCCTCGTGGTCCAGCATTTCATTGTCCTGAAGCGAAAAAGCCAGCCCGCGGCCGCCGGGATAGCCGATCACATAGACCCGCGGTCGCGTTGCGCTGGCGAGCTTGGGAATCGGCGGAATGGTCTTTGCGATCTCAAGCGGTCTGATGCCGCCCGGTTGCTCCTTCAGCCGCAGAAGCGTGCAATCGAGCGCTCCAACCTCGGACTGCCACAGGATTTTGGTGAACTCGCTCGAGATGTTGACCGCTTCGAACGTGATCGTCGCCTCATCGAATGACATGCTGGAACCGATCGGCGGATCGCTGATGAGGTGAGCATTCGTCATGACGATCAGCTCGTCGCCCAGGTCCGCAATCAGGTCTCCGCCGCGAACGAGGAAGCCGGTGCCTTCCCGTCCGCGCGCAGCGTGGCTGATCACGCCGACCGATTGTGCCTTGGCGATGCCTTTCAACAACCAGTCATACTGCACCACCCCGCCGGCGCCGAGGATCTTTTGCAGTTGATCGTCCGATGGCCGCTCGGCACGAACCGACTGGTGAATCTGGTCTGGGGACAATTCAAGGCGGCCGTTTTCCCGGCTCAGCAGCGCCGTCCGCAATGCTTGAACGATGCCGTGGCCGCGTTCTCCCTGCTGATCGAGTTGCCACAGTTCGGTGAACTGGCGCAGCGTGCCGCCCAAGGCGAAGCTCGTGGTGGCGTCGCTGCGGACGTAAGCGCCGATATGCATTTCGACAGCATCGAGATCGCCGAGCCCGAGATAGGCCTCGGCCCGCGACGCGTGATACCAGTTGTCGCGCTGGTCGATCGGCGTCCCGTCGAGCGCTGTGAGCAGCTTCAGGGCGAACGGGCGAGGTTCGATATCGACGGTGGTCGCAATGCCCTCGCGTTTGGCTAGCGTGGAAAGCGCCAGCAGGTTCACGCCGGCAAAGGAGCTTCCGCCGGGCTGGGCATCGAAGGAAGCCTTGTATTCGGTCAGTGAATTGTTGATCGCCTCCATCGCCTGATGGCTCGACTTGTCCGCGCTCTCGAAGAACGTCTGCTTCCAGGCTCGTCCCAACAGACCCTTGGTTTCGATGAATTGCGGGGACCCTGCCGGGACGTTGGCCGCCGTGTCGGCAAGTAGCTTGCGCGCGTCCCCGCCTTCGCGCAGCTCGATGAGGCCTTGCGCCTGCAGGATCGCAATATCGGGATCGTATGCGGCATTTGCATTATAGGCTGCGGCGGCGTCGACCAGCAGCTTGAACTGACGCGCCTCCCGCAGGGCCTCGATCAGTTTTTTTGCCTCGCCGGTCGCATCGTCGGCTCGCTCGTGTTTGAGGCGATCGATCATTGACCCCGCAGCGGCGTTCAACTCCTCGATCTTCATCGGCGCCTCGTTCGTCACACCCGCATATCCGCGGGCGAACGCAGCACGGACTCGATGCGCGCGTTCGTCGCTCGCTCTTCGTTGGAGAAGCCGTCGAAGTTCGACAACTCCCCGAAGTCGAGAGCCGCCAGTTCCTCGATCTGGCGCACGCTGCGCTGGTAGGTTTTGTAAATGCCGAACGTGGCTTCGAGATTCCTGAGCTCCTGCTTCTGGTCGATCATGTACGCGCTGGCCGAGGGGCGGCCATCCTCGTTGATGAAGGCAATCACCTTCCAGTAGGCGAGGGGAATCTTGACGCCACGATATTCCGGGTCGCGCGCGCCGAATACCGGACCGGTGAACACCGTGATCCGGTCCTTGGATACCCGCGCTTCCTGCAGGACGTAGGTCTCCAGGCCCAGCCAGGTTCTCTGGTTGAAAGCCGCCATCTGCGGCGAGCAGTTGGTGAAATGAAACGTATCCTCGTTGGCGATTTCGGCCTCATCCGGATCGCCCCAATTTGGATCCTCGCGGCGTACCAGGTGGCCGCGGTCGAGATCGTTGGCGGAATAGAGGTCCTCGCCGATCTGGGCCTCGATCGGAATGCGGCCGTCGAGCGCCCAGACATCGTTCTGGCGCTGGATCGATTTGGATTGCGCGCCATCGATGTTGACGGCCACGAACATCGCGATCCGCCGCGAGCGCGACATCACGACGGAGAAATGCTGGTAGTCGAGACGACTGTTGGCCGTTCCTTCGATCGGCAGCACGTCCTGGCGGCTGCCGCCGATCGGCATCGGCAACATCACCGGAAAACCGTCAAGGAATCCGTCCTGGTAGCCGGTCCGGCCCTCGAACACGGCGGCGGCGGTGACGCGCGGGCCTCTTCTCCTGGCTTCGAGCGCGGATTCCATCGCGCTCTCGACCTGGCGGGCTTCTGCGTCTGCCGGTCCGCCGAGGCGTTCCAGATCGGATAGCCGCGGCCTGATCGCTAGATTGACTTCCATATGCCTCTCCCTGGTCTTCGGCCGCGCGACGTTCGGTCGCGCCGGTGTGCCTTCACGGAATCCAGTCGAAAGCGTCGATGCGCGGCAGTTCGCCCGACGCCTTTACCGCGGCGACCGCGTGGGCATGGTTGGCGCGCAGCCAGTCGCCGGCGAAATGCAGGCCCACGATTGCAATCGGTCCGTCGATATCGAACGCGGCGCTGCCGGAATTGCCGGCAAGCGTGGTGGCATCGTGATCGAACACCCAGGTCCTGGGATCGCTCTCCACATGACCGAGCACGGTCGAGACCACGCCAGGGCTGAAATATTTGATGCCGTATTTCATCTGGAAGATCGCGCGCAGGCGCGCCACCACATCCATGCGGACCGCGCCCGCGGAATCGGTCGGCAGGATCTGCGGCTTTGCCGGATATCCTACGGTGTAGATCCGCAACGCGCGCTGGACGCGTTCAGGACTCGCCAGCAGTCCGAGCCGCGACGGCAGCGTCTTGCCCGCCGCATTGGTGGTCTCGACTTCCAGCAGGGCCATGTCGAGCTTGGCGAATTCGATCGGCAGGTCGGTGATCGGCTGCTTGCCGGCGCCGATGATCGATTTGATCCGGAACGCGGTCGGCCCGCCGCGCGCGTCGTCCGAGAAGTCGATCGTGACGCGATCGCTTTGCAGCACCCATCCTTGCGGATTGCTGCGCTTCGGTACCGGTGCTGCAAAAGCTTCGATCACGTGGCGGTTGGTCATGATGACACCCTCGTCCACCACGAAGCCGGTGCCGATATGCTCCCCGTCAGCATCGATGCGGCCGACGGAACGGAAGGTGGCCTCGATCTCGGGCTGCGCCAGCGCGTATGCGCCCTGCCAGGGACCGAGTTCGGGATGGTTGATATCGATGCTGTCGTTCTCGACGCGGATCGCCGGGCGGTCGGTCAGGCTGACCAGGGCCTCCAGCGCGGCGCGGTCCTGTCCGGCGACGCGCGACGTGCCTTCGCGCACGATGCGATGCAGCGCTTCTTCGCCCTGGGTCAGCACCTCGCCGCGCAGCCGCTTGGCCAACGGATCGGTGCTGCCCTCGCGCGCCTCGATTGCGCGCAGGCGCTGTTCGGCCGCGTCCAGCGTGTGCCGGATGCCGCCGTCGCGCAGATTGATGCGCGCGGCTTCCAGCGTGACGCTGCCGGCTGCTTCCAATCCCCCCTGTTTCGGCTTGCCGAGGATTTGGATGAGACTAGGCGGCGCCGAAAAGCTGCCGGTACGCGACTGCGAAATGCCGGCGGTCCGGCGCGCCTGGCGCGCGCCAAGCGCTCGCAGCCGCATGTCCGGGGAGCGTTGCACCGCGGAGGCGAGTTCGGGAGAGGGACGCGTGCCGGACGGGATAGCCTCCGCCGATATGGCCCTTCCGCCGGTGAAGCGGGCGTCCTCATAGAGGATGCTGGCCACTTCCAGGCCGTAGCGTTTCCAGTCGAAGGCCGGGTCGACGCTCCTGGCGCGGCCCACATCGTCCAATAACTTCCGGGCGCTCTCCTCGGCGCGCGGCGCCGCTTCCGGCGCGGCCTGCGGGATCGCGCTGAGGGAGAGGCCCAGCAATTGTTCGGCATCGACGATGCCGGGGCCGAAATCGTCGGAATTCCAGATCGCGGGCTTGCGGCTCGTGACCTGGAGCGCAGTCTTGAACAGTGACTGCACCGTGATGCCGCGGCGGCGCGCCTCGGCGTGAACGGCGTCTCGTCCATGATGGGACAGCCAGAGCGCGGCGACGCCGGCGGTCAGGGCGACCGCAAATGAGGTGCCTTGACCGCCGCTGACGGTCGTCCTGGGGTCTTCGGCGCTGCGCCGGTCGGCGCGCCAGACCAGTTCGGCGGGCGCTGAAATATCCACATTGGCGCCGCGGCTGGATCCGAGCCAGGGCCGATCGGTCGCGTTGATCCCGGCGACCGCGATCACCTCGTCATACCGGGCGGGATAGACCACGAGCCGGACGCAATTGCCGGCCGCCGCCAGCACGATCGCCCCGTTGTCGACGGCCACGCGCACGGCGGCGTGAACCGCAAGGCTGGGCAGACCGCCCAGGCTCATGGTGATGACATCGCAGCCGGACCGGTTGGCGTGCTCGATCGCGGCCGCGATCGGCGTGCCGTCGAAGATCTTGACGTCGTCGGTGCAGCGGATCGGCACCAGCATCGCCGCCGGCGCCGATCCAGTAATGGTGCCATTGTCCCGGCTGATGATGACGCTTGCGGTGCCGGTGCCATGGCCGGGATTTGCGGTTCCGGGTGTCAGGGGGTCGGTGGGGTCTGTATCGCCATCGAGGATGTCCTTGGCATGCGCAAGGTCGAGCGCTTCGCGATCGACTTCCTGATGATCGCTGATGCCGGTGTCGGGCTGCCCGATCCGGATGCCATTGCCGCGGGCGGGGAACCGCGACCAGGCGCGGACGATGCCCATCGTCTCCAGCGCCCACTTCTTGTTGGCCGGCGGATCGCTATCCACCCAGCACAGAGGCCCGAGCGCATCGGCCGATTCCGGCCGGACCACCGTGCCCGGTTCGAGTGGGTCGGCATAGATTTGAGCGCCGAGGTCGGGTTCCGCGGCCAACAGTCCTCGCGCGTCCGCAAGTTCATAGGCGATCGAGAACAGGACCTCGCGCGACAGCGTGCGTTCGATGGCGGGAAAGCGCAGCACCAGGATACGGCCAAGCTCGGGCTCGTCGCCGGCGAACAAAGGCTGCAGCGTGAAGCCGTCGGTTTCGAGCAATGCCGCGACGGCCTGCCGCTCGCGCGCGAGATCCGGAGGTTCCGGATATTCGAGGGCAAAGCGGAGTTCCAGAGGCGGCAGGCGCCGCACGGCGTCCTGTGCCTGTCCAGGTACCTGCATTGCGAGCAGGCGACGCAATAATTGAAGCCCTGACATGCTTCGCGCCCCTGAAAATAATTTCGATCAAAAACTAAAAACGTAACCAGGCAACACAACCAATACGAGCGTTGCAGAAATTACCTACCACAGCTCTATGACAATTTATAGTAGGTCGAACGCGGATACGCGCGTGGTCTTTAATTTATGCTGTGCAAAAAGGTCCGATATTAATCGAGATGAGCGGAAATGATCAGCCGTCCGGCTTGCCGGCTGCGGCGTCATCCTGGTCTTTGACCAGCGTAAGCAGCTTCAGCGTCAGAAAGGTGAAGATGGCAACCGTAATCGCCACGTCGAAGCTGCCGAGCCCAACCGAGACCCCGATCGCGCCCGTGGCCCACAGGCTCGCCGCCGTTGCGGTACCCTGCACGGAACTGCCTTGTTTGAGGATGGCGCCTCCGCCGATGAAGCCGATGCCCGTGATCAGGCCTTCGATGACTTTCGCCATGCCGTCGGGGGAATGCACCAGCAGATTTTCGCTTGCCTGCACAAATCCGCAACTGGCCATGGCGACGAGCGGAAAGGTTCGCAGGCCGGCGCTCCGCGCTTGTTTCTCGCGATCCCACCCGATCGGAATGGCCAACGCAAACGCTGCAGCCAAGGCAAGGAAGTGAGCGCCGATTTGCAGTTTGTCCAAATGCGTGTCCGCCGCTGTTGCCAATGGAATTGAAAGCAAACATTCGCCTGCCCGGATAGAAATGCGACCATTCGCCACTGACTGCCGTGACATTCGACGTCGGCACCACTAAAAGACCGGGGAACAAAAAGATTATCTGGAAACGCCGTCTGTCGGGGCTATTGGGACAACATGAACAGGAATGAACCGTTCGAAACATCGGAATTCGACTACATCATTGTCGGTGCCGGCTCAGCCGGATGCGTACTTGCCAATCGCCTGAGTGCCGACGGGAAAAATTCGGTGCTGCTGCTTGAGGCCGGCCCAAAGGACTCCAACCTCTGGATCCACGTGCCTCTGGGTTACGGCAAGCTGTTCAAGGACAAGACCGTCAACTGGATGTACCAGACCGAGCCGGAACCGGGGCTGGACGGGCGAACGGTGTTCCAGCCGCGCGGCAAGGTGCTCGGCGGCTCAAGCTCGATCAACGGCTTGCTCTACGTTCGGGGCCAGCATGAGGATTACGACCGCTGGCGCCAGCATGGCAACAGCGGCTGGGGCTACGACGACGTGCTGCCCTATTTCAAGAAGGCGGAGAACCAGCAGCGCGGCGCCGACGATTTCCACGGCGTCGGCGGTCCATTGCCGGTCTCCGATCTCGGACATCCCGACCCGCTCTCCGCAGCCTTCATCGCGGCCGCGGCGGAGACGGGCATACCCGTGAACAAGGACTTCAACGGCGCGTCGCAGGAAGGCGCAGGCTTCTTCCAGACCACGACGCGGCAGGGGCGGAGAGCGAGCACGGCCGTGGCGTATCTGCGGCCTGCGAAGGGCCGCAACAACCTGCATGTCGAGACCTCCGCGCAGGCGCAGCGCATCGTGTTCGCGGGGCGCCGGGCCGATGCCGTCGAGTACCGCAAGGAAGGCGGCCTGCGCCGGGCACGGGCGCGCAAGGAAATACTGGTTTCCAGCGGCGCGTATAATTCGCCGCAATTGCTGCAGCTTTCCGGCGTCGGCCCGGCCGAGTTGTTGCGCAAGCATGGCATCGATGTCGTGCTCGATGCGCCGGGGGTAGGGCATGATTTGCAGGATCACATGCAGGTCAGGGTGGTGATGCGGTGCACGCAACGCATCACCCTCAACGACATCGTCAACCATCCCGTCCGCCGGATCCTGGCGGGCGCACGATACGCGGCCTTTCGCAAGGGCCCATTGACGATTGCCGCGGGCACATCGGGCGCATTCTTCAAGACCAGTCCGCGCCTCGCGACGCCGGATATCCAGATACATTTTCTGCCGTTCAGCACCGACAAGATGGGCGAAAAGCTGCATTCGTTTTCCGGATTTTCCGCTTCGGTCTGTCAGTTGCGCCCCGAGAGCCGCGGTTCGCTGCGCATCCGGAGCGCCGACCCGGCGGTGCCGCCGGAAATACGGATCAATTACCTCGCCACCGAGACCGATCGCACCGCCAATGTCGAAGGCCTGAAAATATTGCGCAAGATCCTGCGCGCACCGGCGTTTCGTCCCTATGTGGTTGACGAAGTGGAACCCGGCACGAAAGTGTCGAACGATGAGGAACTCTTGAATTATTGCCGCCAGCGCGGCAGCACGATCTATCATCCGACCTCGACATGCCGGATGGGAAACGATTCCCTGGCGGTGGTCGATCAGCGGCTCCGGGTTCGCGGCATCGACGGCCTGCGCGTGGTCGACGGTTCGATCATGCCGGATCTGGTATCGGGCAATACCAACGCCCCGATCATCATGATCGCTGAAAAGGCGTCCGACATGATCTTGCAGGATGCGCGCTAGCGGTAGTTTCCTGCATTTGCATTCCGGCGCAGGCTGGTTTTATGTTCCGGCTGAACAGGACGCTGCGATATCGCGGCGTCGAATGGAGCATCCATAGTGGCAATGAGACTGCGGATCGGCACGCGCAAGAGCGCCATGGCGCTGGCGCAGACCGAGGAAATTGCCCGGCGCCTGACCGCGATGGCTCCCGATGTCGATGTCGAGATCGTCAAGTTCGAAACCACGGGCGATACCGACCAGACCAGCAAGCTGTTGCAGCACGGCGGCAAGGGCGGCGCGTTCGTGGCCGAAATCCGCAAAGCGGTTCTGGCGGGCGAACTGCACGCCGCGATGCACTCGCTCAAGGACATGCCGGGCAATGAGGACACGCCCGGCCTCGTGATCGGTGCGACGCTGTCCCGCGATCCGCCGACCGATGTGCTCGTGGTGCGATCGGGCATTTCGGTTGACGATCTCAAACGCGCACGCGGCAAGGGGTTCAAGATCGGCACCAATGCAGTGCGGCGTGCGGCCTATGCGCGTCGGCTGTTTCCGGAAGTCGAGGTGATCCACTATCGCGGCGCCGCCGATACCCGCGTCCGCAAGCTCGACCATTCCGAAATGCAGCGGCTGCCGGACGGTGGCGCGGTCGGACCGGCAGATGCGCTGATCATGGCGCGATCCGGACTGGAGCGCGTCGGGCTTAGCGACCGCATCGCCTATGAATTTTCGCTGACGGAAATGCTGCCGGCGGTGGGGCAGGGCATCGTCGCGGTGGAATGCGCGCAAGATGATTGGGAGACGCGGCGCATTCTCTCTGATATCGACGACCCCGCCGCGCACCGATGCGCCGAGGCCGAGCGCGAGGTGCTGTGGATCCTCAATGGCCATTGCAACTCGCCGGTCGCGGGCTTTGCCACTATCGACGGCACGCAGATGTCGCTGACCGCCTCGGTGCTGGATGAAGCTGGCGATCTCTTCATCGAGGCCTCGCGTAGCGGGCCGGCCGATCGGCCGCGCGAGCTCGGCCGTGCGGTCGGGCTAGAACTGCTGGCCAAAGGCGCGGCCGAGATCATCGAGCGCAGCCGGCCGAAGATGTAAGTCGCCGGAGGCCCCGCAAACTTTGCTGTCATCATCCGCGACAGTGGATGATTCAGTACGTCGGGAAATCTCGGCTCAAACGCGCGGCGGTGATTACTGGATGCGCGCCTTCGCGGGCATGACGAGTGTGAGTTGTCGTTAACCTCACCCCTTATACGCCCGCACCCGTTTCAGCATCTGCTCGACATGCGCGATCGGCGTTTCCGGCTGGATGCCGTGGCCGAGATTGAAGATCAGTCGGCCGGACGCATAATTAGCCAGCACGTCGTCGATCGCCCGATCCAGCGCGGCGCCGCCGGCGATCAGCGCCAGCGGATCGAGATTGCCCTGGACGGCGACGCGGCTTTGTACCCGCTCGCGGATTAATGACGGCTCGGCGGCCCAGTCGATGCTCACGGCATCGACGCCGGTCGCGTTGACATAAGCCGGCAGCAATGCGCCGGCCCCGCGCGGAAAACCGATGATTTTTGCGCCGGGCATTTTCGCCCGCACGCCTTCGACGATGCGCCGTGTCGGCTCGACCGACCAGCGTTCGAATTCGCGCGGCGGCAGCACGCCCGCCCATGTGTCGAAAATCTGCAGCACATCGGCGCCGGCCGCGAGTTGTCCGAGCAGGTACTCGATCGAGTTCTCCACCAGCACATCGATGATATCGGCGAATACATCGGGATGGCGATACGCCATCATGCGCGCGGGCGCCTGGTCGGGGGTACCTTGTCCGGCCACCATGTAGGTCGCGACCGTCCATGGCGCGCCGCAAAATCCGATCAGGGCGATCTTGGCGTCGAGCACGCGGCGCACGCGGCGCAGCGCTTCGTAGACCGGTTCGAGTTTGCTGAAGTCGGCATGCGGCTTCAGCGTCGCCACTTGCTCCGGCGTATCCAGCGGATCGAGCCGCGGCCCTTCGCCGGCCTCGAAGCGCACCGAGCGGCCGAGCGCGTAGGGAATGACGAGGATATCGGAGAAGATGATCGCGGCATCGAACTGAAAGCGGCGGATCGGCTGCAGCGTGACTTCAGCGGCATATTCCGGCGTGAAGCACAGATCGAGGAAGCTTCCCGCCTTGGCGCGCAACTCACGGTATTCCGGCAAATAACGGCCGGCCTGCCGCATCATCCAGATCGGCGGCACTGCCTGCCTGCTGCCGGCGAGTACGTCGAGGAAGGGGGTGACGGCATGAATCTGGGTCAAGCGCTGGTTCCAAGGGATAATCGAGTGAGCATGGTCCTGCTCCTGATACACTGTGGATACCGGCTTGGCCAAGATGCGATTGCGTCCGATCGTGGTAGCGTCGCGACTCGTGGGCCATCTGTTCAAGGTGGGTCACGAATCTGATCGTTCCGCGTGAGAGGCTGAGCCCATAGGGCCGCTACATTTCCGAGTCATAGGGAGTCCCGCCGAGGCAAACGGGACTCCCTACGCCGGCCAGATGAGATCATGGCAATCTCTCATCCGGTATCACCGATTTGGACCATTGGCCGACGTCCGCCACAGCTTATTCGAATCGTGATGGGTATCGCGATTCGTGTCTGTGTAATTTTGCTCACGCGCAGGAGTTTCTCTAAATTTAATTGAAAGAAGGTCTTTGTTGACCAGAATCCTGCTTCTTGGAGGCGCATAGTATCTTGAGACATCGGTAGCCCCACAGGTTAAGCAAAGACGTTCATGCGATGATAAAGCCTGCACCAACTCGACACAGCGGACCCGGTGCGAAGGTTCATTTAAGCTTGGGCCTGAATGAATCTCTGGGATCTCTGCGGAAATCCGTGATTATCACAGCGACCCTGAAGCGACGCGCCCTCAAGAAGAAATTCCTGAAACCTGACAAAAAATGCCGGGAAGGGGGGAGCCTTCCCGGCAGTTGATGTGGTGCAAGCGGAGTGATGCGGCGATAGTGCGGGGTGCAGAACCGGCGATCATCCGTTTGTTTCGTCAGTCCTGACCTCGAGCGCACAGTCCTCCGGCCTGGCGGCAAGATCGAACGGTGACGCCAAATTGGAAATTCCAAGCGGGCTGGGCCGGAATTTGCCTTGGACCACCGTGAATTCATCTCGGCGACGAGTGCAATCTCGTCGCCTTGGCAGTCGAGCCGAAGCTTTTGCGGTTGTCTGTTCAATATTGATCAGGCGACGCAAAATTTCGGTCCTATCCGCCGGTTTTCGGGCATCCAATGCAGAGTTTCGGCGTTAGAAAGATGGAGAGATCGGGAAAGGCAATGGGACGCCTTTAACGAGATTCCGCTCCACCTTGGAACCACCGGATCGCCGGTGCGTTGTTTATCGAGTGGAGGCACCGATGGCTGAGAAATTCAATCCTGCGGCACACGATAAGCATGCCGCTGATCCTCGTGAGGCGCTTAGGGCTGACCGGGAGACTCATGCAAAACTTGAAACCGGTCTAATGGACAGCTTTCCGGCGTCCGATCCGGTAAGCGCCGCGCAACCGGCACCCTCAAAGCACGACCAGCAGCGCGCGTCGCTCTGGGACAGAGTGCTCGCGGTCTTCCGTTAAGCTGCGATGGATCGTGAATTCAACCACGCTGCCAATGACTCGCCGCGCAGCGGCAGTTCGAAAAAAGTCACGCCGGTTATGTGGTGCGTGATCGTCGTTATGATCGTCGCCGCTGTGATCTGGTTCGCAGTGAAAGCCTAATCCATCTCGCATATTAGCGCGCGGGGGCCTGCGTTTAGACGCTTTCGCCAGGGTTTCCCGGCAGGAACGATTCACATCTTCACGTATTGCTCCTCCAGTAATTTCATTGAGAGGAGCAAGCGATGATCAAGCGTCTTATGGTGGCTGCCGTCGCGGTGGCTGGAATTTCAATTGCGATGCCGGCGAGTGCGGAAGACGTCGGGGTAGGCGTTGGTGTCGGTCCGGCGGGCGTAGGCGTTACCGTTGGTAGCGGCCACGGCGATCGCTACCGCGATCGTGGAGTGGTCCGCGATCACCGCGATCGGGATGATACCGTAATAATCAAACGCGGTCGCGATCATGACCGCGATTTCGATCGTGACCGCAAGACGGTCATCATTGACCGCGACCGATAACAAAGGCTTTCGATGGTTTGATTTCGAAAGAACGGCCTCCTATGGGAGGCCGTTCTTCTAGTAATGCGGCGGCGGCTCGTTGGCGGCGCCGGGCGCGTTGGCTTCAGCCTCCTGCAGGCGCTCGTTCAACGCGGCGACCTGGCGCGTCAGCGCGTCAATCTGTTGCCACTGCGCCGTGATGGTCTGGTTCAGCGTTTCGATGATCTCGTCCTGAAACGTCAGCCGCGTTTCAAGCGTGTCGATGCGCTCGCTGAGCGTCTGTTGGTTACTCATCGGAGACGTGTTCCATGGTCCGCTCCCGCAATCCATGGCCGAGGGCAATGCGATCGTCGAACACGAAGCATTCGCCGCGCCAGCGGCTCTCGGTTTCCGGCACGCCTTCGAGATACTTCAGGATGCCGCCCTTGAGGTGATAGACCTCGGCGAAACCGCGCGCCAGCAGATGAGCGCTGGCTTTCTCGCAGCGGATCCCGCCGGTGCAGAACATCGCGATCCTCCGGTGCTTTACCGGGTCGAGTTGGCGCGCGGCAAATGCCTTGAACTGCCCAAAACTCTTGATGCCGGGATCGAGCGCGCCTTCGAAGGTACCCATCGCGACCTCGAAGGCGTTGCGGGTGTCGATCACCAGCGTGTCCGGTTCGGTAATCAGCGCGTTCCAGTCGACCGGATCGACATAGATGCCAACCTGCCGCGTCGGATCGGCTGCGGTATCGCCGAGGGTGACGATTTCCTTTTTCAGACGGATTTTCAGGCGCCCGAACGGCATCGCCGCGGCGGGTGAGAATTTTAACTCCAGATTGTCGAGCCGGCCGCGGAATAGTGCACCGTGCCGCAATTCCGCGACCAGCGTCGCAATCGCCTGAGCGCTGCCCGCGAGCGTGCCATTGATGCCCTCCGGCGCCAGCAGCACGCTGCCTTTCAGCTCGAGCCCGGCGCAGACCGCCCGCAGCGGCTCGCGCAGCTCCCGAAAATCGGGCAGCGCGGCGAATTGATAGAAAGCGGCAACGGTGTGGGGCATGGTGCTGATTTTATCAGCCGGGCGGGGCAGGGGAAAGCCAGCCGGCGTCTATATCGGTATGCGTCGCCAAGCATTGCCCATTACCACCTGAATATGCCATGTAAAACTGGTGCCGCTGCCGGCGGTAATGACCATAAAAACCAACGACAAGTGAGCAATCCAGCATGAGGAATTTCCATCTCGCCGGCCGGTCGACGGTCCACGCCCAGAACGCGATGGTGGCGACGTCACATCCGCAGGCGGCACTGGCGGCGATCGAGGTGCTGCGGGCCGGCGGGACGGCCGCGGACGCCGCCGTGGCGGCATGTGCGCTGTTGGGGGTGATCGAGCCGCAATCCACCGGGATCGGTGGCGATTGCTTCGCGCTGGTGCAGCCCAAGGGCGAAGGCAAAATCGTCGCCTACAATGGTTCGGGCCGCGCACCGATGGCGGCGAAGGCGGAATGGTATCTCGAGCGCAACCTGCATGCGATCCCGCTGACTTCGGCGCATGCGGTGAGCGTTCCCGGCGCCGTCGATGCCTGGGCAACGATCCTGCGCGATCATGGCAAGTTCGGCCTCGATACCCTGCTGCAGCCGGCGATCAAGGCCGCCGAACAAGGCTATGTGGTCGCGCCGCGTATCGCCTTCGACTGGAAGAACCAGTTCGAGAAGCTGAAGAAAGGCACCAACACCGAGCGCTATCTGCTGCCGCACGGCAAGGCCGCGGTCGCGGGCGACGTGATCCATCAGCCCGAACTCGGGCAGACCCTGCGCGCGATCGCCAAAGGCGGCCGCGATGCGTTCTACACCGGCGCCATTGCCGAAGACATGGTCGAGACGTTGCGCGGGATCGGCGGCCTGCACACGCTGGAGGATTTTGCCGCCCACACCACCGAAACCACGGCGCCGATCGGCACCATCTACAAGGGCCACGACGTCTGGCAGTGCCCGCCGAACGGCCCCGGCATCACCATGCTGGTGATGCTGAACATCCTGTCGCGCTTTGATCTCACGAAATTTCCGGCGCTGAGCGTCGAGCGGTTTCATCTTGAGGCGGAAGCGGCGCGGACCGCCTACATGATGCGCGAGCAGGTTGTCGGCGATCCCGCTCATGTCGATGTCGACGTCGCCGGGATTCTGGCCAAGGAATTCGCCGACGAGCACGCCGGCAAGATCATGATGAACGGGCTGCGCGATCTGCCTAACGTCGCGCCGCCGATGAACCCTTCGACGATCTACGTCACCGTGGTCGATAGCGATCGCAACGTCTGTTCGTTCATCAATTCGATCGCGCACGCCTTCGGTTCCGCGATTGTCTCCAACAAGACCGGCGTTCTCCTGCAGAACCGCGCCGGCGGCTTCCGGGTGCAGCCCGGCCATCCCAATTGCATCGCGCCGGGCAAGCGGCCGCTGCACACGATCATTCCTGCGCTGGTGACCAAAAACGGCCGCGCCGTGATGCCGTACGGCGTGATGGGCGGCCAGTATCAGCCGGTCGGGCAGGTGCATGTGCTGACCAACATGCTCGACTATGGCTGCGACGTGCAGGAGGCGATCGATATGCCGCGCGGCCTGCATTACGAGGGCGTCTACCAGCTCGAGGACGGCGTGCCCGCCGATATCGTCGAGGGCCTGAAGAAACTCGGGCACAAGACCACCCGCGTGGTTGGTCCGCTCGGAGGCGGTCAGGCGATCTGGATCGACTGGGACAAGGGGACGCTCACCGGCGGCTCCGATCCGCGCAAGGATGGCTGCGCACTCGGATATTGAACGGGTGCGGTCTCGGCGTTCCGATCTGGTTCCCGGCTTTTGACAGGACATCGCTGACGGCATTTCAGGAACAGCCTTCGCCTTGGGGCATTGACCCCCGAGGAGGAGTGCCATGCCCATTTTTCATTTCGACATAGCCGATGGGGTCCGGCTCGAAGATCCTGTCGGTCTCGATTGCCGCAACGAAAGCGACGCCAAGAAAACTGCGGATCAGATCGCACGACAGATCGCGATCGACGTCGAGGGCGGCGAGGACCGCTCCGTGGTGGTGGTCGACGAAGCGGGCGCGGAGATCTACAAAGCCCAGATTAAAGCCTGACACCTGCCGCGTTCGGCTCGGTGGCACCAAGTGAGGCGAGTTATCAGCATTCTTGATCCAGACGATACCGAACAGGCAGACCTGCGCGGCGGCCGTTCGCCTTGGTTTGCGGCGCTTCAACATGTGAAGCGTCTGGACCTTGGCGAGGACATCAAATGCGATGCGCTGGTCGTTGGCGGTGGCATCACCGGCTCGCTCATCGCCGAGCGGCTGACGCGCCAGGGGCTGGACGTCGTCGTCATCGATCGGGAGCTTCCCGGCCGCGGCAGCACGGCTGCGTCGACCTCAATGCTGCTGTGGGAGATCGACCGTTCTCTCACGCAGCTGACGCAGACCTATGGCTTCGAGCGGGCCGCACGGGCCTATCGCACGAGCCTGCAGGCCGTCGCCGGGCTGAAATCGCTGGTGCTGCAACTTGCTGTGCCCTGCGATATGCGCGACAGGGATTCGCTCTATCTCGCTGCCGGAGACACCAGCAAGGAACTGTGCGACGAGCATGAGCTTCGTCAACGCGCGGGCCTTCCCGGCGACTTCCTCGACCACGCGATGCTGCTCGATGCCTTCGGGATCGCGCGTGCCGGCGCCATCGTGTCACCCGGGGCGGCGGATGCCGATCCGATGCAACTGGCGCGCGGGCTGCTCGGGATCGCGGTGGCCCGCGGTGCTCGCCTGTTCGAGGAAGAGGCCGTTGAATACGACGCTGCTGCGCGTTCAGTCGGTGTGCAGTTGCAGAATGGCCGCCAAATCGAAGCCCGCTCGGTGGTGCTTGCGACCGGTTATGTGATGCCATCGATCATCCATTCGACCATTCACAAGATCTCGTCGAGCTGGGCGATCGCAACCACGCCGCAGCCGCAAAACATCTGGAAAGACGGCGCGCTGATCTGGGAAGACAGCAAGGATTATCTCTACGCGAGGTCGACGCGCGCCGGCCGGATTATCATCGGCGGCGAGGACAGCGACGACGTGATCGAGCCTGAGGAGCGCGATCGCCTGATTTCGGAGAAGTCGCGTGCACTGGCGCAAAAGCTTGCCGCGCTTTGGCCGGTCGCCAAGGTCGAAATCGAATTCCGCTGGTCCGGCACCTTCGATACCACCAGTGATGGGTTGCCTCTGATTGGTCCCGTTCCCGGCGCCAAAGGCATCTACGCCGCCTATGGTTATGGCGGCAACGGCATCACCTTCAGTTTTCTCGCCGCGCAACTGATCGGCGACCTGATCGCCGGGTCGACTTCTCCGCTGCTGCACGATTTTGCACTGGACCGCGATGGCGGATCGACCGCTGGTTGATCGTTGCTCGAAGCGGAACCCGCAGAACCGCGGCGAGTTGTTCCTGAACTACCCGCCAGAGCTTCGCAGCAGCCCAAGTGCCGCGAGGCTCGGAATGCCTTATGGCAGGAATGGACAGAAGATTGCCAAACGCAGCCGACCAACGCAGCAAGTCACTCTGGATGGATATCACTGTTGCGCCGGATGCGCGGCCTCTGGCCGGAGACCGGCAATGCGACGTCGCGGTCGTCGGATCAGGCATTGCGGGAATTTCGACCGCTTACGAACTTGCATCCAGGAATCAGCAGGTGATCGTCGTCGACCGGGGGCGTATCGCGGGCGGCATCACGGCACGTACCAGCGCCCACCTTGCGCCGCTGTGTGACGATCTGACATCGGCGATGATCAAGCTGCGCGGCGAAGAAATATCCCGCGCGTTTTACGAAAGCCAGGCGTCGGCCGTCGATCGTATCGAGGAAATTCAAAAGCGGGAAAACATCGAGTGTGATTTCCGCCGGCTCGATGGCTATCTGTTTCAGGCGCTCAATACCGATCGTCAGATCATCGACGACGAACTCGATGCGGTCCGCAAGGTCGGCGCGCCCGTGCACCGGCTTGTCGGCGTTCCGCTCGCCGGCTGCGACAAGCAGCACGTCCTGCGTTATCCGCGCCAGGCGACGTTTCATCCCCTCAAATACCTGCAAGGCCTGGCAAGGGTTGTCGAGGCGAAAGGCGGAACGTTTCATCCCGAAACCAGGGTTGAGCGGATCGAAGAGCGCGGTGACGGTCTGGTCACGCTGACCACCGATCGCGGCACAATCACTGCGAAGGCGGCGGTGGTGGCGACCAATGCGCCGATCACCGATACTTTCGCGCTGCACACCAAAATGGCGCCCTATCGAACATACGCGATGGCGTTTTCGATCAAGCGCGGCGCTGTCCCCGACACGCTATACTGGGACACGCTCGATCCCTACCATTATGTGCGGCTGCAACCGGGGGAGGGCGGTACCGATTACCTCATTGTCGGCGGCGCCGACCACAAGACCGGCGAGGCCGACGATGCCGAAATCCGCTTTGACGCGCTGGAGGCTTGGACGAGAAACCTCATTCCAGCAGTGAAAGAGGAGACGCATCGATGGTCCGGGCAGGTGCTCGACACCATCGACTATGCCGCGTTTATCGGGCGCAATCCGGGCAACGAAAATATCTACGTCCACACCGGCGATTCGGGACAGGGCCTGACCCACGGCGTGGCCGGAAGCCTGGTCAACTCGGCCCTGATCCTTGGCGAAGAAGCCAGGTGGCAGGAAGTGTATGAGCCGGACCGAAAGCCGCCTGCGGCCATCGGCAACTACCTCCGTGAAAACCTCACCGCTGTCAAAAATTTCGCGGAGTATCTGGCGCCGGGAGAACTGCGTTCACTGGACGAACTTGCGCCCGGCCGCGGCGCGATCGTGAGGGCGGGTCTGGCCAAGGTCGCCGCGTATCGTGACAAGGCCGGCGTCCTGCATGCGCGCTCCGCCGCATGTACCCATGTCGGTTGCCACCTGCATTGGAACTCCTTCGAGGTCTGTTGGGATTGTCCCTGTCACGGTTCACAATTCGCGGTGGACGGCACTGCGCTTAACGCCCCCGCTATAGGTCCCTTGGCCGAAGTCAAGACGCAGGAATGACGCCATGATTGCGGGTTCATAGGTGGCCGCGTTATCCGAGAACGACACCTCCCTGCTGTCCGGTCGGCGACGTGCACTGGAAATCAGTTTTGCGATATCGTAACGCGAGGTGAGGGAACACTCTTCATTCGAGAATGTTGATCGCACAACCCGTTTCGGGCTTTCAATTTCTCAATGGAGAGTAATGTGGGACTGTTTTCAAAAGACATCAAGACGATGGATGACCTGTTGCTGCACGGCTTGCAGGACATCTATTACGCCGAGCAGCAGATCACCAAGGCGCTGCCGAAGATGATCGATCAGGCGACCAATCGCGATCTCGCGCAGGGTCTGAAGCTGCATCTCGAAGAGACCAACAAGCAGATCGAGCGGCTCGACCAGGTGTTCAAGAAGCTCGGCCAGAAGCCGTCCGGAACCGATTGTCCGGCAATCGACGGATTGATCAAGGAATCCGACCAGACCGCGGGCGAGATCGAGGATAAGTCGGTACTTGACGCCGCGATCGTGGCGAACGCGCAGGCCGTCGAGCACTACGAGATCGCGCGTTACGGCACGCTGATTGCCTGGGCCGAAGAGCTTGGCCATGACGACATTGTTCGCTTCCTGACCACGAACCTCAACGAGGAAAAGGCGGCCAACACCAAGCTCAACACGGTGGCGTTACGCAAAGGCGTGAACCGCAAGGCGGCAAGCTGAGGGGCGAGATGATGAAACGCGCAATCATCGTGCTTGGCTGCCTGCTACTCGCCAGCCCCGTGCTGGCGCAGTCGGTCGGCGAAAAGACAGGGGTGAACTCCGTTCTCGGTATCAGCCCCACGACGGCCGATTTCGTCAAGCAAGTCGCCATTTCCGACATGTTCGAGATCGAATCGAGCAAGTTGGCACAGACGAAAGGCAACGCCGCCCAGAAGGCCTTTGCGTCGCAAATGATCGCCGATCACACCAAGACCTCGACCGAGCTCAAGGGCCTCGTCTCAAGCGGCAAGGTCAAGGCGGAACTGCCGACTGCGCTCGACAACGCGCACCAGAGCAAGCTCGACACGCTCAAGGGCGAGAGTGGCGAAGGCTTCAGTTCGGAATTCGATTCGATGCAAGTCAGCGCGCATAAGGACGCAGTGTCGCTGTTCGAGCGCTATGCCAAGGGCGGCGACAACGCGGCGCTGAAGGATTGGGCCGGCAAGACCCTTCCGGCCCTGCAGCATCACCTGCAGATGGCCGAGGGCCTGAAGAAATAGAACATCCACAGCGAAGGGCCCGATGCAAGCATCGGGCCCTCACAGTGCGTTGCTCGAACGCGCATCCAATCCAACATCTGGCCAGCGTTGCAGGCTGAGCGTCGTTAGCGACGACGGTGATGCAACTGACATGGATGGCGTTGACCCAGATCAGCTGCCCCGATCCCGCGTCTGCATTTTCGCCCGTAGAGCAATAGCGAACGCAGCGTTGTGTCGTTCTCATAATTATCGAACTGTTCGATCCGGGCGTTGCCGATCCTCAACACAGCGATGCAGCTCGGGCGAGGCACGCTTCGAGGAACGTCCGTGAATTGCCGACTTCAATTCCATTCGAGTCTCTGTGCAGCATCTCTACGTGAATATAGACGTCCTTTGACGAACACGGTGTCGGCGAGGAACTAAAGACATGACCGGAGGTTGCGAGCGCTCCTAAACTTTTGGAGGAAGACATGAAACGCTCACTTCTCTTGGTATGTGCCGGCTTGCTGGCAGCAACGACGGCTTCGGCGCAGAACCCGCCGGCGCAGTCGGGCCCAAACAACAATGCGATCAACAGCGCCGGTCAGAACAACGCGAATGCACCGGTGGCAGGCCGCAACAGCTTCACTGAAGGCCAGGCCAAATCGAAGATCGAGGATGCAGGCTACACCAGCGTCACCGAATTGAAAAAGGACGACAACGGTATCTGGCGCGGCACGGCCAGCAAGGGCGGATCAGCCTCTGCTGTCAGCGTCGATTTTCAAGGTAACGTCAACAGCGCAAAATAACGAAAGGCATTCGACATGACGGTTACAATTTCACGTCTCTACGATAACTACGCCAGCGCCCAAAAAGGTGTTCAGGGCCTTGAAGCGGCGGGCGTGCCGCATTCCGACATCAGCATCGTCTCCAATAATTCGGACGGCTGGTTTTCCGGCAAGAAAGTCGATCGCGACCACGATGGTGTCGATGATCGCGCGGAAGGCGCGGGAACCGGTGCCGGGATAGGCGCAGGTGTTGGTGGTGCAGCAGGTCTTATGGCCGGGTTGGGTCTGCTTGCGATTCCGGGGGCTTGGCCCGGTCGTCGCGGCTGGCTGGCTGGCTGCCACGGCGGTCGGAGCCGCGGCGGGTGCAGCGACAGGCGGTATTGTCGGTGCCCTCACCGAGGCCGGCCTCTCGAAGGAAGACGCTGACATGTACGCCGAAGGCGTCCGTCGCGGCGGCACGCTGGTATCGGCGCGCGTTCCCGATAGCGATCGTGCGCGTCTCGAGACGATCCTCAACCAGTCGGCGGTTGATTTGCGCGGCCGAAGCGCTGCCTGGCAGAAGTCCGGATGGAGATCGTTCGATCCGGCCAGCAAGCCATACGGAGCCGACGAGGTTCGTAAGGAGCGCCAACTGTATGGTGGCGGTCTTCGCTGAAGCTACTTCGATGACGAAGGAGGCCCGCGAGAGCGGGCCTTCTTTTTGTCCATAATTGTATCAATCGTCAGCCGTGGCGCACCCATCTTAAGCGGCTCGTGACGGCTCCGGACATACGGCGTCTGCCCCCTCATCGCTTCGTCTGAAAAGCTCGTCCACTTCGGAACCATTGTTTCTTATGCACATTGACGCGGCATCTGAACAAGAACGCGGCACGTCTAAAACACAGACTGCCGCTGGCTGGGAGCGCGCGTCATGATCGATACTGTCGTCATTCAACCAGGGACCGATACTGGCGAACCCTCTGTTGCCGGCGTTTCATGGCCGGCAGTCACCGCCGGCGCCATTGTCAGCTGCGCACTGACGCTGGTGCTGCTGGCCTTCGGCATTGGTCTTGGTTTGTCCGTCGTTTCTCCATGGAGCGGCGCCGGCGTATCGGCGACCACCTTCAAGATCGGCACTGGTCTTTATCTGGTCGTGATCGCGATGCTCGCGTCTTCGATCGGCGGCTATATCGCCGGGCGTTTGCGGACACGGTGGACCGGCGTTCGCAGCGACGAAGTCTATTTTCGCGACACTGCGCACGGATTTATCGCCTGGGCACTCGCTTCCGTTCTTGGCGCGGTGCTGCTGGCGTCGCCCGCAAGCAACCTCGTTGGCGGTGTGGCATCCGGCGCGACGCAGGCAGCTACTGCCTCAGCGAGCCAAGCCGGACCTATGGACGGCTATGTCGACATGCTTTTGCGATCTGACGCACCGGCCGCGCAAAATGCCGGTAGCTCGCAGGATACACGCGGCGAAATGGTTCGTTTGTTTTCCAGTAGCTTTCGCAACGGTGGCGATCTCAAGCCGGGCGATCGGCAGTACGTCTCCAAAGTCGTAGCCGCTCGAACAGGACTTAGCCAGGCCGATGCTGACAAGCGCGTCAACGAGGTCGTCACGCAGGTGAAGGCCGATCTGGACGCCGCTCGCCGGGCGACCGCCCAGCTCGCGTTCTGGCTCACCGCCTCGCTTCTGATCGGCGCGTTCTGCGCCAGCCTTGCCGCGACCGAAGGCGGGGGCCTTCGCGACGGCACGTGGGGGCGCAAGGCCGCTCACCAGTTCTGAAACGAAAGGAAAGCTCATGCCCATTCTTCTTTGGCTCGTCGGAATCCCGATTCCCCTGATCATTCTCATTCTGCTGCTTCGTTAGATATCGACCGGAACTAAAATCTTCGCCAAACGCGGGGATTTTCGTTTCTCAAACCCAATAGCTTTTTGATGCGCTGGGAACGCAATCCTCTAGGCGGCATTGGCTAGTAACACCATCTGTAACCGGGAAAATTCATGGCCAAATCATCAAAACGCGCCAACGCCAAGTCGGCTGGCGCGGGGTCAGCGACCATCCACGATCAGAAATTGGATCGTGGCGAGGGCGGCGAGTTGCACCAGATCGCTGCGGGCGATGTTCCGCTCCTCACGACCGCGCAGGGCGGACCCGTCTCCGATGACCAGAACTCCCTCAAGATAGGATCACGCGGGCCGACGCTGATTGAAGATTTCCATTTCCGCGAAAAAATCTTTCATTTCGATCACGAGCGCATTCCCGAGCGGGTCGTTCACGCCCGCGGCTACGGCGCCCATGGCTTCTTCGAGAACTACAAGCCGCTCTCGAAATACACCCGCGCCGATCTGTTCCAGCGGGCCGGCGAACGGACACCGGCTTTCGTCCGCTTCTCCACTGTCGCAGGCAGCAAAGGTTCGTTCGATCTGGCGCGCGACGTGCGCGGCTTCGCGGTCAAGCTCTATACCCAGGAGGGCAATTGGGACATCGTCGGCAACAACATCCCGGTGTTCTTCATCCAGGATGCGATCAGGTTTCCGGACGTGATCCATGCCGTCAAGGAGGAGCCGGACAGCGCATTCCCGCAGGCGCAGTCCGCCCATGACAATTTCTGGGACTTCATCAGCCTGACGCCCGAAAGCATGCATATGATCATGTGGGTGATGTCGGACCGCGCGATCCCGCGTTCCTTCCGCTTCATGGAAGGTTTTGGCGTCCATACCTTCCGGTTGGTCAATGCCAAAGGGGAATCGACCTTCGTCAAGTTTCACTGGAAACCGAAGCTAGGGTTGCAGTCGGTGCTGTGGAACGAGGCCGTGAAGATCAACGGTGCCGATCCTGATTTCCATCGCCGCGATCTTTGGACCGCAATTCAGACTGGCAATTTCCCGGAATGGGAGCTGCAGTTCCAACTGTTCGATCAAGCTTTCGCCGATAGCTTCGAATTCGATATCCTTGATCCCACCAAACTCATACCGGAAGAAATGCTGCCGCCGATTCCGGTCGGCCGTTTGGTGCTCGACCGCATGCCGGATAATTTCTTCGCCGAGACGGAGCAGGTTGCATTCATGACGCAGAATGTGCCGCCGGGTATCGACTTCTCAAATGATCCATTGCTGCAGGGCCGCAATTTCTCCTACCTCGATACGCAGTTGAAGCGTCTGGGCAGTCCGAATTTCACGCATATTCCGATCAACGCGCCAAAATGCCCGTTCCATCATTTCCAGCAGGACGGACACATGGCGATGCGCAATCCGGTTGGGCACGTCAACTATCAGCCGAACTCGTTCGGCGAGGGCCCGAGAGAGTCGCCCGAGCGCGGCTTCACACCATTCGCCGAGGTGGAACAAGGCGCCAAGCAACGGGTGCGTTCGGAGACTTTTGCCGACCACTACAGCCAGGCGCGGCAATTCTTCATCAGCCAGACCCGTGGTGAACAGCATCACATCGCGGCGGCGCTTACTTTCGAACTAAGCAAGGTTAAGACGCCGGTCATCCGCGAACGCATGGTCTCGCACCTGCTCAACATCGACGAGACGTTGGCAAACAGGGTCGGCGGAGCCCTCGGTTTGAAATCGATGCCGAAGCCGGCTGACGCGGCAGTACCGACTCGCCAGGATCTCGATCCTTCGCCGGCGTTAAGCATCGTCGAGAAAGGTCCGCAACGTTTCGAGGGCCGCAAGCTCGGTATTCTCGTCACCGACGGTACTGATGCCACGATCCTCAAGGCCCTGAAAGCCGCGCTGGACAAGGAGGGAGCTACGTTTGAAATTATCGCGCCGAAAGTCGGCGGCGCCGAAGCCAGCGATGGAAGCTGGATCGAGGCCGATCAGATGATCGACGGCGGGCCTTCGGTTCTGTACGATGCGGTGGCGTTGTTGCCCGCGGCAGCGGCGATGGACGATCTGCTCCGGGAATCCACGGCGCGTGATTTCGTCGCGGACGCCTTTGCTCATTGCAAGTTCATTGGCTATGTCGACGCTGCAACACCGTTGTTCGAGAAGGCCGGAATTTCCGAGGCAGATATCGACGAAGGTTTCGTTACCCTTGCGACGCCGAAAGATGTTGCCGGCTTTATCGGAAAGCTCGGTAAATTGCGCGTTTGGGGACGCGAACCCAGCGTCAAGATGAAATAGCGGCCGAAGGTGGCATTGCGTAAAGGCATCAACCACAAGGCGGCGCGCTGAGGAAGCCGGTCATCATATGCGAGATGGCCGACGATGATATGCCGGGCTAAAGCGTCAGCCCGGCATATTTACGTGTGCCAGCGGACTGGAAGCCGTCGCGGCGTTGCGCTACACACGGTCCGCTTTTGTAAGGAAGGGATCCTCAAGGATGCGATCTACCAGGCGCACTATTGTCAGAACCGCATTCGTTGCCATCGCGGCTGCGATCTCCACGTCTCTCGCCATTCCCATCAGGGCATCAGCTCAGACCGCAGGAAAAACCATGACCACACCGTCAGGCTTGCAGATCACCGACAGCAAGGTCGGCACCGGCGCTACTCCGAAGCCCGGCCAGATCTGCGTCATGCATTACACCGGCTGGCTCTATGAGAATGGCCAGAAGGGAAAGAAATTCGATAGTTCGGTCGATCGGAACGAGCCGTTCGAATTTCCGATCGGGCAGCGCAAGGTGATCGCCGGCTGGGACGAAGGCGTCTCCACCATGAAGGTCGGCGGCAAGCGCACCCTGATCATTCCGCCTGCGCTCGGCTACGGCGCCCGCGGCGCCGGCGGCGTCATTCCGCCGAATGCGACGCTGATGTTCGATGTCGAATTACTTGATGTGAAGGGGTAGGGGCAAGGCAAAGAAAAAGGCCGGTCCCACGAGGAACCGGCCTTTTCAATCCTGAATTAACTTGCCGCGATCAGAGATTCTTGTTCGCTGCAGCCGCGGCCTTGTTCACCGCGTCCTTTGTCGCTTCCTTGGCGTCGCCGACGACCTTCTGGCCCTTGCCTTTGATTTCCTGAACGGCGCCTTCACCCTGCAGCCTGTCGGAGCCTACGGCTTCGCCGACGCCCTGTTTGGCCTTGCCGATGGCTTCATTGGTGGCGCCTTTGATCTTGTCCGTCGTTGCACCCACGGGAACTCCTTTGGAAGGGTTAAGCTTCACAGAGCTAAGTCCCAAATAGAGCGAATGTTCCTTATTCCAACTGGCTTGCGATCACGGTTTTCTGTACCGTCCATGGACGAAGATTTAGCGAAAGCAGCACGATGACAGGCACTCACGACCATACCCATTCTGATCATACCCACGATGACGAGGAGCGCTGGAAACACGATGGCATCCGCGTCATTCCCGGCAACCAGCTCGATCCCAACGTGCCCTCGACCGCCGGCATGGACCGCAAGGCTGCGATCAATTTCGCGCGCGTCGGCGCGCAGAAGCTCTGGGCCGGCACCGTGTCCATCAAGCCGGACGCCAAGACCGGCGCGCATCATCACGGCCATCTTGAAAGCATCATCTATGTCGTGAAGGGCAAGGCGCGGATGCGCTGGGGCGAGCATCTGCAGTTCACGGCGGAAGCCGGTCCCGGCGATTTCATCTTCGTGCCCCCCTATGTGCCGCACCAGGAGATCAACGCCAGCCGCGACGAGGTCCTCGAATGCGTGCTGGTGCGCAGCGACGGCGAAGCGGTCGCGATCAATCTCGACATCGAGCCGGTGGAAAAACCGGAAACGGTGCTCTGGGTCGATCCGGTGCACCGGGACCCGGCGGAGAAGAAGTGACTTCGTGTCCTGGTTCGCAGCGAAGAGGCGAACCCGGAACCTTGAGATTCCGGATTCGCCGCTAAAGCGTACCGTCACGCATTGTTGCCATCGAACGTCGTCGTCTTCACCGGGCTGTTCACGGACTCCGGCTGCTCCTAGCTGAATTTCTCCTGGGCGCCGGCCTTGTCGCGGGTGGTGATGGGGCGGATTATGTGGCGGACGCGCTTGGGAACGACAGGGCATGCCCGGCAGAATGTCGCACCAAAAAATCTGCCACCGATTGTCGGATCGCCTCCCGTCCGTTCGTCCTTCGGCCACAACCCGGCCAAAGGAGCCCCCATGGCAAAAATGATCTTCGTCAACCTTCCCGTCAGCGATCTCGCTCGCGCTACCGCATTCTACCAGGCCGTGGGCGCCGAGAAGAACGCGCAATTCTGCGATGAAACCGCATCCTGCATGGTGTTTTCCGAAACCATCCACGCCATGCTGCTGACCCACGACAAGTTTCGCCAGTTCACGCCGAAGAAGATCGCCGACGCCAAAACCTCGAGCGAAGTCCTGATCTGCCTTTCCGCCGACAGCCGCGAGGCCGTGGACGACATGGTCGGTAAGGCGCAGGCCGCGGGCGGCGGCGTCGATCCGTGCCCGAAACAGGATTACGGCTTCATGTACGGCCGCAGTTTTGAGGATCCCGACGGTCACATTTGGGAAGTGATGTGGATGGATGTCGCGGCCGCAATGTCGGCGCAGTCCGCTACCGCCGACGCCTGATTCAAATCCATCACGCAAGGAGCCAGTCGATGTCCAAGATCTCACCCTGCCTGTGGTTCGACGGCCAGGCCGAGGAGGCCGCGAAATTCTATGTCTCGCTATTGCCCGACTCCAGAATCGAGAAGATTCAGAAGAACACCGTTGATGGCCCCGCCGGAAAGGCCGGCTCGGTATTGGTGGTGGATTTCACGCTGGCCGGCCAGCGCTTCATGGCGCTCAATGGCGGCACGCGGTTCGAGTACACCCACGCAATCTCGTTCAAGATCGATTGCAAGGACCAGGCCGAGGTCGATCGGCTATGGGACACGCTGTCCTCCAACGGCGGTTCGGTCGAACGCTGCGGCTGGTTGAAAGATCGCTACGGCGTGTCCTGGCAGATCGTACCGTCCGCGCTGACCAAATACCTGGGCGGTTCCGACACCGCGGGAGCGCAGCGGGCGATGCAGGCGATGTTGCAGATGGTCAAGCTCGACATCGAGGGACTTCGCAAGGCATATGAGGGCGCCTAGCGGCGCTATTCAATGCCGTTCCCTTGCCCCCAGGTGATGCTGGCAACCAAGATCAGGAATATCCTGGACAAGCCGTGAACTGCAGGCTGCGTCAGAAACGGAATGACCAGGGAATCCGGCTCCAATAGATGCGATGCCGCGAAGTGCGGCCAGCAGATCGGAAACGGCTGCCAATAGGCGGCCTCCGCTGAACCTGTATGCTCGTGTGCGCTTTTTTATGTGCAGTTTGCGCACGAGACCGCGGGTGCAGCGCGCACCCGGTCTTCCCTGCGCCCTGATCCGAGAGGGCGGGATGTTGACGGCAAAACTCCGGGCGCTTGCGCCGCGAGATCGTGAAGCTGTGTCTCCTCGCCGTCATCACCCGGCTTGCGGGCGATCCAGTATTCCAGAAGAAGTTAGCGATGGAATCGAGAGGTCACGGCGTACTGGATCCCCGCGTGCGCGGGGATGACGACTTATTACGGTGCCAGATGTCTTCGGCAACAACAAGCGCCAGCGGCTACCCCTGCTTTCGCAGGAGCACTGTCTACCTACTCCTGCGGCAGGTTGTTCACATTCCTGACCCAGGTCCGCACGTCGGCCAGCACCTCCGGCAGCACCGCCTTGACTTCCCCGACCGTCATGCCGGCCCTGATGCGCGGGTCGTAGAGGAGATTGAGGATGTACTGGTCGTAGACGTCGAAGAATCCCATCGAGACATTGTCGTTGAACATGGTCCAGGGCACCGAACTGGTGTCGTTGATCGGCCCCAGCGACTGCAGCAGTTCCTCGTAGCCGCAGTCGAAAAAGGTGAAATCGCCGTTATCGACGGTCAGGATCACGTCCGAATGCTCGATCTCGAAGTTTTCATTCTTGCGAAAGCCGGACAGGCATTGTGGGTCGAGCGAGGACCTGATCTCACGCGCCCGTTCGCTGCCATAGAAGGTCGAGATGGTGCGGGAGAGATCGCGGTCGCGTACCAGTTTGACGACGACGTTGGCGTCGTCGCTGCGATCGGCCATGGCAATGTCGAGATGCTGAACCCGCTTGGCAATGTCTGCGACAATCTTCGCCAACTGGCTCTTTCGATCCGGACGATTGCCGTCGGCGAACACCCGGACCGGCGCGTGATATTTCCTGATCCGGTCGACCCGTCCGGCGAGATGATACTCGGCGCCGAAGGCGGTCTTCAGGAAGCCCTCGATGATCTCGCTGTCAGTGAATGCCTTTTTCTCCGCGCGCTGGCGCGAGGCGACGGCGGGACTCTCGGCCGACGCCGTTGCGGCCCAGGCGCCGGCATCGCAGGCGATGCCGGCCAAGGCGACCGCGAATATCCGAAGATGCAGGGATCGGCTCATTGCAACGACGCTGCCGTAATCGCGGAGTGCGCGCAAGACGGATCGGGGCCGGCTCGCCGGTTAGTGAAGGCTAGTTCTTCACGACGACGGTGGTACCGACGGAGACACGGCTATAGAGATCGGTCACGTCGTCATTGGTCATGCGGAAGCAGCCCGAGGATACCGCCTGGCCGATCGTCTCCGGTTCGTTCGAGCCGTGGATGCGATACAGCGTCGATCCCAGATACATGGCGCGTGCGCCGAGCGGATTGTCGATGCCGCCAGCCATGTGGCGCGGCAGGTCGGGCCGCCGGCGCAGCATCTGGGAGGGAGGCGTCCAGCTCGGCCATTCCTTTTTCGCGGTGATGCGGTGGGTGCCGCCCCAGCGGAAGCCGTCGCGGCCAACGCCGATGCCGTAGCGCAGTGCCTGGCCGTTGGGAAGGACGAGGTAAAGCCGCCGCTCGGCGGTGTTTATGAGAATCGTGCCGGGGGCGTAATTGCCCGCAAAGTTGACGGTCTGCCGCGGAATCGGGCTGGCGCCGCCGCCCCCGAAATTGGGGCCGCCTCCCATGATATCGCGCATGTCGAAGAAGCCCTGAGCTCGGGCTTGGCCGGCGCCGGCCAGCATTATCACCGTCGCAACCAGCAAAGCAAAAGCCCGGATCATTTTCTTCCTCGTGAAAAAATCGGAATCAACGCGTGAGACAGGCCATAATTGGCCCGGTTTCGCAAGCAACGAGCCCGTGAGTGCCTGATTTTCAAACGCTGCGGTTAAAAAAGTCACCGGTGGGGCGGCGATGGCAGCAATGTCCGCGAAAGCTTTGACGAAACGCGCCGGGAATGATTGATCTTTGATGGCCTTTGAGAACGCGAACGGGGAGTGGATGATGAACGGTGCGGAAAGTCTGGTGCGGACGCTGGTTGCAGGCGGTGTTGACGTCTGTTTCGCCAATCCAGGCACCTCGGAGATGCATTTCGTCGCCGCCCTTGATCGGGTCGAGGGCATGCGCTGCGTGCTCGGCCTGTTCGAGGGCGTGGTGACGGGGGCCGCGGACGGCTATTTCCGCATGAAGGGCACGCCGGCCTCGACGCTGCTGCATTTGGGGCCGGGCCTCGCCAACGGTCTTGCCAATCTGCACAACGCCAAAAAGGCGAATTCCGGCGTCGTCAACATCGTCGGCCAGCATGCGACCTATCACATCGAATATAATGCGCCGCTGACATCGGATATCGAAGGCCTGGCGCGGCCGATGTCGTCGTGGGTGCGCACCTCGCCGGACGCCAAATCGGTCGCCCGGGACGGCGCTGCCGCCATTGCCGCCGCCAAAGGCGCACCTCCTGAGATCGCGACCCTGATCCTGCCGGCCGACACCGCATGGAACGAGGCCGACGGCGTCGCGGAGGTGCCTGAAGAGTCCCAGCGTGCGAGCTACTCGTCGCAGGCGGTGGACGATGCGGCGAAGGTGCTGCGCGGCGGCGAACAGACGTTGCTGTTGATGACCGGCAGTGCGGTGACGGAGCAGGGATTGGCGCTGGCGGCGCAGATTGCGGGCAAGACCGGCTGCAGGGTGATGGGTCCGCTGGCCAGTCCCAGGATGGCGCGCGGACGCGGGCGGTTCTACATCGAGCGGGTGCCCTACGTGATCGAACAGGCGCAAGCGGCGCTGAAGGGTTTTCGGCACATCGTCCTGGTCGAGGCCAACGATCCCGTGGCGTTCTTCGCCTATCCGAACAAGCCCAGCCTGCTGAAGCCGGAGGGGTGCGAGGTCCATCGCATGACCTCACCCGGCGAGAACTCGGTGGCGGCGCTGGAGGCGCTGGCCTCGGCGCTGGGCGCCAAGCCGGCCGATGTGAAGCCGCAGGCTACCGTCGATCTCGTCAAGCCGACCGGTGCCCTGAACCATGCGTCGATCGCCCAGGCGATCGCCGTCGCGGTGCCGGACAACGCCATCCTCGTCGATGAATCCATCACGACGGGGCGTGGATTCTTTCCGCTGACGGCGGGTGCCGCCCCGCACGACTGGATACAGAACCTGGGCGGCTCGATCGGATATTCGACCCCGGTCGCGACCGGCGCCGCGGTGGCGTGCCCCGACCGCAAGGTGATCTGCATGGTCGGCGACGGCAGCGCGATGTATACGCTGCAATCGCTGTGGACGCAGGCGCGCGAAGGCCTCAACGTCCTCACCATCGTGTTCGCCAACCGCATCTACCAGATCCTGCGCGGCGAATTCGACGGCGTCGGAGCCGGCGAGCCCGGCCAGCGGGCGCAGGACATGCTGAAGATCGACCGCCCGACGCTGGATTGGGTCGCGCTCGCCAAGGGCATGGGCGTGCCCGGCCGCGCGGTGGATAATGCTGACGATTTCAACAAGGCCCTGGCGGAAGCCATCGCCGAGCCGGGCCCACGGCTGATCGAAGTGCAGATATGAGGTGATCGCCGAACAGGAAACTGCGATGCCCCGGTTCCGCAGCAACGATCGGTTGTCCCGCGAGCGATCCGTGTTCGGCCGTGCAGCACGGCCGCCGGCTCTGATCAAGGGAACCCGCCGGCACGTCCGCGATTATTAGACAGCGGTTGAACCTTGCGCCGCTGGCGGAAGACTACCTGCCAGGGGCAATCTCCAGGAGGCTGTCATGACCAACTGGCACGATAGTATGGTCGATAGACCGGAAACGGATGGCGCGGTTTACGCGACGGGCTGGACGATCAGCGGATTGGCGGTGCTCGCGGCTATCGTCGTGGTTTGGGTGCTAGGGATCTAGGCATTCAGGCCGCCGAACCGGTCGCACCACGGTATGTTCGATGCGGCGGCTCCTCACATCGAGCGCGCCGCCGGCCACTGTGAGGCACAGCACAGTCGACAATCCTGGCCCGGTCCAGGCTCTCCTCAACAAGGAGAGATCATCATGAATTACCTGCTGGCATTGTATTTTATCCTCATCCTCCCGAGCCTGATGGCTTTGTTCCTGTATTACCAGACCAAAACCCAAGGCCGGTTCGGCCTCGGTCCGCTCCACATCCGCTGTCCGGCCTGTGATACGCCGCAGCCGTTCATCCGCAAGCCGACATCAGTGCGGCAGGCACTGTTCGGCGGATACAGTTGCAAGGCCTGCGGTCGCGAAATCGACAAATACGGCCGCGCGCAGCGGGCAGGACATTGATAGAGTGATTTGCCTGGCGCCGTCCGCTGCGCTTTGATGGATCATCGCGCCCCCGCTTTCCCGACTCGGGACGACAAGTGAAGGAGGAACCGATGTTCAGAAAGATATTGATTACGCTGGTTGCCATCATGGTCGTGGTTTTCGCCCCGCAGGGCGCGTCAGCGCGTGGCGGTTTTGGCGGCGGTGGCTTCCGCGGCGGCGGATTTGGCGGAGGAGGCTTCCGTGGAGGCGGAGGCTTCCGTGGCGGAGGCTTTCGTGGTGGGGGCTTTCGCGGAGGAGGCTGGCGCGGCGGCGGATGGCGCGGTGGCGGTTTTAGGGGAGCAGGTATCGGCCTGGGACTCGGCCTCGGTCTGGTGGGAGCTTATGGCGCGTTCGGCTATCCCTATGGATACGGCTATTATGGTTATCCTTATGGCTACGGCGGTTACGGCTACGATGGATGCGTCCGGCTTCGCCGCATCTGGACTCCCTATGGATTCCGCCTCCGGCGGGTAAACGTGTGTTACTGACAGCGTGGACGCTAACCCGTGGGTAACTATCGATGGTCGGCGCAGCAGCATGGCTGACGGGCTGACCGATCACTTCGTGCCGAACATCCGGTCGCCGGCGTCGCCGAGGCCGGGCACGATATAGCCGTGATCGTTCAGCCTTTCGTCAATGGCCGCGGTCCAGATCGGCACGTCAGGATGCTCGTTCTGAAATTGCGCGATGCCTTCAGGCGCAGCGAGCAGGCAGACAAAGCGGATATCGCGCGCGCCGCGGGTTTTTAGCAGGGCCGCCGCAGCGCAGGCGGAATTGCCTGTCGCCAGCATCGGGTCCATCAGCACCACCATACGGTCGGACAGATCGTGGGGCGCCTTGAAGAAATATTCGACCGCCTGCAGCGTTTCGGGATCACGATAGAGCCCGATATGCGCGACACGCGCCGATGGCACGAGCGCGAGCATGCCGTCGAGGAAGCCGACGCCGGCACGCAATATCGGAGCGAATGTCAGCTTCTTGCCCGCGATCATCGGCGCCTGCATCCGCGTGAGCGGCGTCTCGATATCGACCATCTCCAGCGGCAAGTCGCGGGTGACTTCGTAGCAGAGCAGCATGCCGATCTCGTTGAGGAGCTCGCGAAAGCCCTTGATCGAGCGATCGCGCTCACGCATCAGCGACAGCTTGTGCTGAACCAGGGGATGACTGACGAGATTTACGCTGCTAGCTGCCATGCGCATTGTTTTGGCGGAGCCAAGCTCGTCTCGTCAACAACTTAACTGTTCGAAATCGGCTAAGGGGGCCAGAACCGCTTGAAACATGGGGCGCGCAGAAGGGATCGAATGTTGGACCTCTCCCGTGTGAACCACAATCCGCTGGCCCAGCCAATCAATCCAAACCATAGTAAGTTTCATAAGTGCCTGCAGTGCAAGCCATTTCTGGCCCATACGGCTAGGCCCATAACGAGCCACACCTCATTTTGAGGTGCCCCCATTGTGCCCTCCTATTTGGACACGTGTGAAGGAAATTGACCATAAAGCTGTGGCATGCTGGTCAATTATGCCAGCTGTTGGGGACGTCCAGATCGATTACTTCCGCCTTGGCGGTCGAGCCTCCGATGGATCGTGCAGTCGCGGTCCCCCAATTTGCCCCACTCGCCCGACGAACTTACGATTTGACTGCGCCGGCCGTCATACCGTCAATAAAGCGACGTTGCAGCAGCACGAAGACCAGTACGACCGGCAGCACGATGATAACCGCTGCAGCCAGCATCTCGCCCCAATCCGTCGAGTATTGCCCGGTCAGATTGTAGAACTTGACGATGGCGGTGATGTTGCTGTCGCTCTGCAGGAATGTGACTGCGATAACGAACTCGTTCCAGGCGTTGAGGCCGACGATGATCGCGACAGTGAGGAGCCCCGGCCGCATCATCGGCAGGATGACATAGAAGAATTTCTGCCAGGGCGTTGCGCCGTCGACCTGGGCGGCTTCCTCCAGCGCATAGGGAATCGAGAGCACATAGGTGCGGAGCAGGAAGATCGAAAACGGCGAGAACATCGCGGTGTAGATCAGCGCCACCGCCGGAATCGAATTGACGAGGCCGAGCTTCGCGAAGATGAAGTAGAGGGGATAGAGATAAAGCTGCACCGGGACGGTGATCGACGCCATGAAATAGAAGGTGAGCAGCCGCCAGCCGCGTCCCTGCTGGCGGGCCAGGACGTAGGCGCAGGGCGCAGCCGTGGCGCAAACCAGGATGATGGTCAGACCGGCGACCTCGGCGCTGTGCAGCAGGCTGGGACCGAGCGCCGCATTCTTCCAGGCGACGGTGAAGTTTTCCCAGCGCGGGTGATACGGTGGCGCCAGCGGATTGGTGCTGATCTCCACCGTCGTCTTCAGCGCGTTCATCACTGCCAGCGCGATCGGCAGCAGCGAGGTGAACGACGCAACGCCGATCAATGCCAAGCAGAGCGTCCGGTTCAGGCGGCTTTCGGTCATGCTGCGTGCGAGCCGTCACGGCCTTGCAGCCAGAGATACGCCGCCGTCGCGCACAGGCCAAACAGGCTCATCACGCAGGCGGCCGCCGTCGCCTTGCCGACGTCGCCCTGGAGAAAGGCTTGACGATAAGCCAGCGTCGCCAGCACCTCACTGCCATAGGCCGGACCTCCCTGGGTAACGATGTAGATGAACTCGAACACCTGGAACGACCAGATCACGGTGAGGATCATCATGAGCATCAGCGTCGGGCGAATCCCCGGCAGCAGCACGTAACGTAACAGTGCGAAGAAGCCGGCGCCGTCGAGCCTGGCGGCTTCGATCTGGTCGATGCTGATCTGCCGCATGGCGGCGAAGTACACCACCGCGAGGAATCCCCACCAATGCCAGATATCGACCGCGGCAACGGCGTAGAGCGATCGGTCGGGATCGGCGAGCGGATCCGAAATCGAAAATCCGTGCGCATTGAGCCAGCCGACCAGCCCGGTAGCGGGGCTGAAGATCATGCCCTGGAAGATGCGGCCGGTGACCGCCGCCGCCAGGATCCGCGGCAGGAAGATGATCGATTGCACCACAATGCGCGAAGAGGGCACCATCATCAGCGCCGCCGCCATCACCAAGGCAAGGCACGTTGGCACGATCAGGAAGATCGCGGTCCAGATAAAATTATTGGTCAGCGCGGACCAGAACACGGGATCGTCGAACAGGCTCTGGAAATTAGCGAACCCGGCCCATACCGGCGTGCCGATGCCGTCCCAGAAGAAGAACGCCGCCGCGAGCGTCAGCAAAGCCGGAATCAGAATGATGCAGACGTTGATGAGCAGCGCGGGAATCGCGAACAGCCACATCGCTGCGCTCATGCCGTGCGGGGAGGAAGCGGCGGCACCTTGCCTTCCTTGAGTTCCTGGGCGAACAGCGTCTGCAGGCGGTTGAGATACGCCTCGGTGGTGATCCGGTTGAGCCAGACCTGCTCGATGCCTTCCATCACATAGCCGTTCGTAGCGTTCGGACAGAACGTCCAGGTGGCAAAGCCGAAGCGGCCCGAGCTGAACGCCTCGTGCAGGCCGGTGATGGTCTTGGCGAACAGCGGATAGTCGATGCCCTGCAGCAGGTCTGGCGGCAGATCCTTGACCGGCAGCGCCCATTTGCCTGGCCAGTCGCGATTCATGGTTTGATAGAATTTCCGCGACAGCATGAACTCGAACACCGCTGCCGCGCCTTCCGCATTCTGCGAATTCTTCGCGATCGAAAGCGTGGCGCCGCACGCCAGATGCAGCAGCGGCGCGGTCATCCTGTCGCTCAGGCCGGGGATCGGGACCACATCCATCACAGTGTCCGGCTTGGACATGCCAAAGGATTTCGTTCCGAAGGCCCAGGTCCCGCCCATCGCCATTGCGGCCTTTCCGTTCACCACCTGCAGGAAGCTCTGCTCGATAGTGAGCGAGAAGTAGTTCTTTCCGAAATAGCCCTTGTTGTACCAAGCCTTCGAGAGTTCGACGGCCTCGGCGAAAGGTGGCGCCGTCCACGGCAGCTCGCCGCTGAGCGCCTTGCGGACGTTGTCGGGGCCAGCGACGTTGTTGAAGAACACCGTCATCAGCCATTCATTCACGCCCTTCCAGTCGGCATTGCCGGCGCCGAAGGGAATGATGCCCTTGGCCAGCGCCGCATCGGCCACCTGCTCGAACTCCGCACGGTTGGTCGGCAGCTTCCAGCCGTTCTGGCTGAACAGCTGCTTGTTGTAGAACAGATGCATGGATTCGTAGTCGCGCGGTAGCGCGTACAATTTGCCGCCGTAGACGCCGGTATTGAGCAGCGCCGGCAGGAAGCGCTCCTTCCATTTGTACCTGGCGGCGAAATCGTCGAGCGGCAGTAGCTGGCCGGCATTGGCGACGGCGGTGAGGTAGGAGGGGCCTGACGTCTGCACGATGTCCGGTCCGGTTCCGGCCAGCAGCGCGACCTTCAGCAGATTGTTGACCGCCGCGCCCTTTACCTCGAGCTGCAGCAGATATTTGTCCTGCGAGGCGTTAAACGCGTCGATGAGATTGCTCCGCAGCGCAGCCTGGCCATCGGAATTGGCCTGCGCGAACCAGAACGTCACTACCTTGCGTCCGTCCTGCGCCCGGGCTGGTGTGCGTGGTAGGCTCGCCGCAATGGCGGCGGAGGGCAGGGCAGCAACGATCTGGCGTCGGGTCATTGACATGGCGGCGCTTCCTCTCTCCCGGAACAACTGGATCATGATTGTTGATTTTAGCTTAGTAATACGTATAACTGCGTCAGATGAAACCGTCAACACGGACACCGCGAAGCGGCGCAGCTAGTGAGCGCCTCAATCCGCGCCCGCGGCAGAAGGACATTGCGCTGGCGGCCGGCGTCTCGCAGGCCGCCGTGTCGCTGGTGCTGAACAAGGCGGAAACGCCGTCCGTTCCCGATGCGACGCGGGCGCGAATCCTAAAGCTCGCCGGCGAGATGGGATATCAGCCGCATCATCCGGCGCGGATGTTGCGCCGCGCCCGCACCATGGCGCTCGCCTGCGTCGTGCCTGACATCACCAACCCGTTCTACCCGGGCCTTGTCAGGGGGGTGCAATCGGTCGCGGCGCCTGCCGGCTATGACGTGCTGATGTTCGATACCGATGGCCGCGAGGAGGGGGAAGCCCGCGCCATTAACTGGTTGCTGCAAGGGCGCGCCGACGGCGTGGTCGGTACCTTCTTTCACCTGCGGGTTCCACAATTGTCGGCCCTGGCCGGGCACGGCGTACCGGTGGTGCGGCTGGAGGGCCGGCACAAGGTGGGCAGCGATCTGCCGATCGACAGCGTCTACATCGACAACGCCGAAGCGTCGGCTGCCATGACGCGATACCTGATCGAGCGCGGGCATCGGCGCATCACCATGATCCTCGCCGAGGTCGGCCCGAGCGAGCAGCGCGCGCTCGGCTATATGTCAGTCATGCGTGCGGCCGGCCTTAGCCCGGATGTGGTGACGGACAGCCGATACTCGGAAGAATCGGGCGCGCACGCCATGAACGAGATTCTTGCAAGGCGTGATCGTCCCACGGCGGTGTTCGGCGCCAACGACATGCTTGCGGTCGGTGCAATGGTGGCCGCTCGTAGCGCAGGCCTGTCGATTCCCGACGACATCGCGATCGCAGGGTTCGACGATATCCCGGCGGCCAGGCTGCTCGGCCTGACCACCGTCCGTCAGCCCGAAGTCGACCTCGGCGCGCTCGCCGCACGCATATTGATCGATCGGCTGGGGCCGGGCGGATTGATACCGCGCGGCCGAAGCCTCGAACTGAAATTCGAAATCATGAAGCGTTCGTCGGCCTGATGCCGCCGGACCAGGGAGCAACGTGTGCCAGCCATACCAAACGACTACGCCGAACGCGTCTATGCCGGCGTGCTCGGCAAGTTGATCGGCGTCTATCTGGGCCGTCCGTTCGAGGGTTGGACCTATGAGCGGATCATGCAGGAACTCGGTCCGATCAATTTCTACGTGAACGAGCGGCGCGACGTCGCGCTGCGCTCGCACCATCTCGTCGTGACCGACGATGATGTTTCCGGCACCTTCGCGTTTCCGCGGGCGCTCGCCGACTGCGGCTTTCCGCAGCGCCTCACGTCACAGCAGATCGGGCATGCCTGGCTGAACTATCTCATCGAGGATCGCGCGGTCCTGTGGTGGGGCGGCATCGGCAATTCGACCGAACACACCGCGTATCTGAGATTGAAGTCCGGCATCCCGGCGCCACGGAGTGGCTCGGTCGAACTGAACGGCAAGACAGTCGCCGAGCAGATCGGCGCGCAGATTTTCATCGACGGCTGGGCCATGGTTAGCCCCGGCAATCCCGAGCAGGCGGCCTATCTCGCGGAGCAGGCCGGCCGCGTCAGCCACGACGGCGAATCCGTCCATGCCGCCAAATTGCTGGCGGCGATGGAGGCACAGGCCTTTGTCGAGGCGGATGTGCAGAAGCTTCTGGATGTCGGGTTGGGTTTCGTCCCGAAGGATTGCCTGATCCGCCGCGTGATCGATGATGTGCGCGAGTGGCACGCGGGCGATAACAGCGGTGATTGGGAGCGGACCCGGGCCCTGATTGCCGAACGCTACGGTTATGACAAGTTCAAGGGCATTTGCCACGTCGTTCCCAATCATGCCCTCATCATCCTGGCCACGCTGTATGGCGGCGACAGTTTCCAGGCCGCGATGCGCATCGCCAACACCGCTGGCTGGGACACCGATTGCAACGCGGGCAATGTCGGCTGTATGTTTGGCATCAGGATGGGTCTTGCCGGCATCGATGCCGGGCCGGACTTCCGAACGCCGGTCGCCGATCGCATGTATGTCTCGACCGCCGACGGCGGTGGCTCGATCACGGACGCGGTCATCGAGGCCAACGCGTTGATCGAAGCGGGCCATCGGCTTGCGGGAGCGAACGCGCCCGCGGGCGCCAAGAACGGCGCGCGATTCAGTTTTGAGTTTCCCGGCAGTCGGCAAGGGTTTTGCGCCAGGTCCGATGCTCCGGCGCATCTGCATCCGCTCGAAATCGGCAATGTCGAAGGGCATAGCCGGCACGGACAGCGCAGCCTCGCCATCGGCTTTCGGCGCCTGGCGCCTGGCCGCCCGGCACGCGTTGCGACGCCGACGTTCTTCGACAAGGACGTGTTCACGATGCCGATCTATCAGCTGCTGGCGTGTCCAACGCTGCATTCCGGGCAAGTCGTCAAGAGCCGGATCGAGGCCGGCCCCGGCCTCAAGGACATTTCCGTTCGCCTTTATGCCAGCATTTATGACGAGCGCGATCAGCTCATTGCGATCCACGGCGAGCGCACGCTGTTGCAGTCCAGCGGCGAAGCCATCCTGTCCTGGCGGATTCCGGATACGAGCGGATATCCGATCTTCGAGATCGGGATCGAGCTCGAAACCGAGGAAGCGCTTGGTGTCGATGGCACAATCTACCTGGACTGGCTGACCTGGGAAGGTGCGCCCGAGACCAGGCTGCAGCGGCCGGACAACAATCTGAGCACGATGTGGAAGCACGCCTGGGTGAACAATATCAGCCAGTTTCAAACCCGCTGGGAAGCAATGCATGTTACCAACGGGGAGGGGATCGGCTTCATCTCGCAGGGCTCGCGCGATTGGCGCAATTACCGGGTCAGGTCGGAGATCACGCCGTTGCTCGCCAAGGCGTGGGGACTCGCCGGCCGTCTGCAAGGCTGTGAGCGCTACTATGCGCTGATGTTCGACGAAGTCAGTGGCGGCCGCGCGAAGCTCGTCAAGCGCGATCACGAAGAGACGGTTCTCGCGCAGAACAGCTTCACTTGGGAGCTGGATCGGCCTTACGGCCTCGAACTTCGGTTGTACGACGCGAGCATCCAGGCCTTTGTCGACGGCAAAGAGCTGTTCTCGGTTCGCGACGAGGATGAGCTGTGGCTGCAAGGCGGGGCGGTCGGGCTCCTCGTTGATTCCGGATCGATCGCGGCACGCACCGTCGATATTTCTCCGCTTTAAGGAATCGATATGTTGACCGCCATATCCAGCCGCTTTGAATCTCACGTGCTCGCTTGCCTGATGTTCGGCATCATCGGCGACGCGATGGGAACGCCGACCGAAAATCTCGAGCCGGCGGAACTCGAGCAGCGCTTCGGCTGGGTGGATTCGTTCGAGGGGGATGGGACCGACGACACAATCATGCGCGATCTGATCGCGTCGGCGCTGATCCGGACCGGCGGTTATGCCGATGCGGACAGTTGGGCCGAGCAATGGCGCGAGCAGCACCAGATGATCTTTGGCAGCAAGGTCGGGCGCTTCTTTCCTTCGGTCCTGCACGCGGCCGCCAAGCTTCGCCACGGCTACACGCCGCGCACGATCGCCGAGGGCACGATGCCGAGCTCGAGTTCGGCGATGGCGATCGCGCCCGTCGGGATCGTCAATGCCGGAAATCCGCGCGCCGCGGCATCGCAGGGCATGGAGATTGCGAGCCTGATCCACGTCACGGATCTCGCGTTCTGCCAGGACGGTGCGGCGGCAATCGCAGCCGCCGTGGCGGAAGCGTTGATGCCGGAGGCGACAGTCGACACGGTTCTGAAGGCCTCGACCGCTCACCTGAAGCCGTGGAGCGGGCACGAAATGCTGACTCTGATTGCGGCCGCGCTAGAACTCGCCAATGAAGCCGGCGAGTACAAGGTGTTCCGCGAGCGCTACCACGCGAAATTTCGTCAACGGATTGCCTGCGACAGCCGCGAAACGGTTCCCGCCGCGCTGGCGATCGTTCGTCTTGCCGAAGGCGAACCGCGACTGGCGGCGGTTCTCGGCGCCAATTTCGGGCGGGACTCCGATACGATCGCCTGCATGGCGGCCGGCATCTGCGGGGCGCTGAGCGGCATCTCTTCGGCGAATGCGGAGCTGGTTGAGCGATTGCCCGTCGAGACACAGCGCGCTCAGGTCGACCTGGCTCGGCGGCTAACCATCGTCACACGTGCCAAGATGGAGAGCGAATTGAAGGCAATAGCGCGCTGTCCGATAGGAACAGCATAACAGCGCTGGCATCGACGGCAGTGCTTAAAGCTGGACCCCTCGATATTGCCGGGTCATTCGAGCGTGATGTTTGCGTCCCTCACCACCTTCGCCCATTTGTCGATATCGGCACGGATGATGGCGGCGAACTCTTCCGGTGTGGAGCTTGCCGGTTCAACGCCGAGCTTCGACAGGGTTTCCTGCACGGATCGCGTTGCGAGCGCCCGAACGATTGCACTATTCAGCTTCGTCACGATATCCGGGGGCGTGCCTGCCGGGGCGAGGACTCCGAACCAGACCACAACCTGAAAACCGGGAAGCGTCTCGTTGATGGTCGGCATTTCCGGAAACAACGGTGAACGTGAGGCGGTGCTTATTCCGAGAGATCGGAGCGAGCCTGACTGGATCTGACCAAGGCCCTCCAACGGCGTGATGAAGTAGGCGGAAACCTGGCCTGCCATCGTGTCCGTGGTTGCCGGCGCTCCACCGCGATACGGGATATGGCGCATCTCGATGTCGGCCTGGCGCCGGAACAATTCCCCCGTTACATGCGAGGCCGATCCAAGCCCCACCGACGCGTAAGTCAGCGCGGTCGGATCCTTCTTGCCGCGCTCGATGAGATCGGCAACGCTTTTCATCCCGGTTGACGGCGCCGTGACGAGCAGAAAGGGCACGTCCACGACTTTCGATATCGGAACGAAATCCCGGACCGGATCGTAAGCAAGCTTCTTGTAGAGACTCGCATTTAAGGCGTTGGGTCCCAAATTGCCGAAAACAATCGTGTATCCATCCGGTGTGGCGCGGCGGCTTCCGTCGTGCCGATGATTCCACCGGCACCCGACTTGTTGTCGATGATGACGGGCTTTCCGAGGATTTCCGTGAGCGGCTGCAGAATCGCCCGCGCAAGAATGTCGGTGGATCCTCCCGCCGGGTAGGGAACGATCATCCGGATCGTGCGCTCGGGGTAACCCTGAGCCAGGACCGGAGATGCAAACAGAACCGTCAATAGCAGGAGAAGGGCGCGCATCGGGGTCTCCCTAGTCGGCGCTCTCTGGCGCCATCAGTGATTTATACGTATACGTATCATATGCGTGGCGATAGTTCAAGCAGGGTCTGGAGCGCGCACGAAAGGGGGGCTGGTCAGCCTGTCGCGCTGACCAGAGGTCGTGCCGGCAGGCTCAGCTCTTGGCGGTCCTCGGCGACGATTTCGCGATCACCAACATGCAGCGGAGAAAATGCGCACGATCCTCGGGGCTCAAGGGAGCAAGCATGAGATCCTGCAGCCGGGCCGCGGCCGGAACGACCGCGATGAGAGCGTTCCTGCCTTTGACGGTAATGCCGACCTGAATTGATCGTCGGTCGTCCGGATTGTTCTTCTTCCAAATCAGCTTTCGCTCGGCCATCCGCTTCAGCATTTCGCTCAACGTGTTTCGATCGCAACTGATGCGGTCCGCGAGAGCCGCCGCCGTCAGCGGGCCCTCCTGCAGCAGCGCCATGAGCACGCCAAATTGGCGCGGGGTGATGTCGGTTTGCTTGGTCACGCTCTGATAGAGAGCGTCATACTTCGCCTCGAGCAGGCGCAGCAGGAACCCGATCCCGTTTTCGAGTTTCCATTGGCTTGCGAGGTCGGCAATCGCCCCGGAAGGCTCGTCCTCTTTGAGCGGCATGAAGTTCTCTACCCCGGCTATCTCGCGAAATTGATTAGATAAAGCACGTCCGGCGGCTCGGCTACAAATCGGGTGGTTGCCAGGGGTTCATCGATATGATACGTATACGTACAAGAACGTGTCGACACGACATGGGAAAGCCGTTGGGAGGGCCTGCAGTGGACCTGCGTGCTTTGTTGTCGATTCCCTACCTGCTTAGGGCGGAGGCTGTTGAGACCGAGCCTGGGCGGTGGCTGGTCCGGCTAGCCTATCCGGAACTGCCGGGTTGCGTCGCAGAAGGCGCCGTCATCGAAGACGTGCTGGCAACTCTGGAGCGGCGTCGAATCGAAATGATTGTCGATCTTGTCGAGGCCGGAAAGCTGCCGCCGGTTCCACGGCAAGCACTCGCCACATCCGATCCGCTATGGACTGCCCAGGATCTAGGGCTGTCGGAACGCACTACCGCGCTGCTGGCGAGCGGAGCGGCATGAACGTCAAATGCAGTACGTCCGATCGAGGAGAAGAGCATGCTCTCGCACGAAGACAACGAACGGCTGGTGAGGGTCGGCAAGGGCACGCCGCTGGGTGAACTGTTTCGCCTCTACTGGATTCCGTTTCTGCCGTCAGCCGATCTGCCGCGGGATGGTCAGCCGAAGCGCATCCGGTTGCTGGGCGAAGATCTGGTGGCGTTCCGCGATACAGAGGGCCAGATTGGCCTCGTCGATCAGGCTTGCCCGCACCGAGGCGCGCCGCTGATTTTCGGGCGCAATGAGGATTGCGGCCTGCGTTGCGTGTATCACGGCTGGAAGTTCGACGTGACGGGCGCGGTGACCGATATGCCGGCCGAGCCGGTCCGCAGCCGCCTGAAGGAGAAGGTGCGGATCAAGGCCTATTCCTGTCGCGAGCGCAACGGAATGATCTGGACCTATATGGGGCCGGACCATGCGAACCCTCCGCCGTTGCCGAATGTGGAGTGGAACCTGGTTCCGCAAGAACAGGTCCACATCTCGGTGCGGGTCCAGGAATGCAACTGGCTGCAAGCGGTCGAAGGCGAGATCGATTCCGCCCATGCGCCGCTCTTGCACGGCCGGCTCGACGCGAAGGGCACGACGAGCGCCTGGATCCAGAAGCGCGACCTTCGTCCGACGTTTGAATGCGTCAAGCAGGATTTCGGGATGAGCATCGCCGCGCGGCGGAACTACGACGCCAACACGCTGTACTGGCGCGTCAACCAATTCATGCTGCCGTTCTACACGCTGGTTCCCCCTTTGTCGCCGTTTCCTGATCTGAGCGGTCATGCCTGGGTCCCGATCGATGACGAGAACACGCTCTGCATCATGTTTTCATATCATCCGTCGCAGCCGTTGTTGGACAAGACACGACAGGTCTTCTCGGAAGGACACAAGGGCCGCGAGAGCGGCCACGCCAGCCGCCATGCGCTTTTGCAGCGGCCGGTGACGGTGCCGTATGCCGACTATTGGACGAAGTACAATCCCGAGAACGGTTTCCAGTTCGACTACGAAGCGCAACAAACTGCCTGGTTTTCCGGCCTGCCGGGACTTTGGGTTCAGGATGGCGCATGCCAGAGCGGCGTATCGCCGATTTTCGATCGCACCAGGGAGAATCTATCTTCGAGTGATACCGGCATTGCGATGACCCGGCGATTTATTCTCGAGGCGCTCGGCGCCCATCGCGATCATGGTACCAAGCCGAAGGGCGTGAGCGAACCCGACGTGTTCATGGTGAGAGCGGTGTCGCTCCGGCTGCCGCCGGAAGAGTCATGGGTCGATGTTGGTGCGCCGTTCATGCGGGCAACGCTCGGCGCGGATTTCGGCTACGAGGTCTGATCGCGCGATGGCGGCCGGCGATCTCAGGGAAGTGCGGGTGAAACGCATCAGCTACGAAGCCGAGAACATCAATTCGTATGAATTGATGCTTCCCGAAGGTGGCGATCTCGAGCGGTTCACCGCCGGCAGCCATATCGACCTGCATCTGAAAAACGGAATGATCCGCAGCTATTCGCTCGTCAACGACCAGGACGAAAGGCGCCGTTACGTCATTGCCGTCAACAAGGACGCATCGAGCCGTGGCGGCTCCAGCTTCGTTCATGGTAGTATCACAGCTGGTGACATGATTGCGATATCCTCGCCCCGCAACAATTTCGCGCTCCGGGAGGATGCGGAACATTCCGTGCTGATCGCGGGCGGCATCGGCATTACGCCGTTGATGTCGATGATCCGCCGTCTTGAGAGACTCGCGCGCCGGTGGGAATTGTTCTATGCGGCTAGAACCCGCCGCGCTGCCGCGTTTCTTGACGATCTCGCCGCCATCAGGCCGGGTGCCCATGTGCACGTCGATTTCGACGACGAACGTGCAGGCCGGATGTTTGATCTCGCAGCGATCGTCGCAAAGGCGCCTGCGCACGCGCATCTCTATTGCTGCGGTCCGCTGCCGATGCTCGACGCCTTCGAACGAGCCACGGCCGGACGGCCAGCCGATCACGTCCATGTCGAATACTTCCAGGCAAAGGAAATGCCAGCTCTCGACGGTGGTTTCGAAGTCAAGCTGGCGAGGAGCAATCGCACCATCGCAATCGAGCCCGGCAAGACCATTCTCGATGCGTTGCTCAATGCCGGGGTATCGGCGAACTTCTCCTGTAGTGAAGGCGTTTGCGGGACCTGCGAGACGCGGGTGATCGAGGGAATACCCGATCATCGGGACCTGTTCCTCAGTCGCGAAGAGAAGGCTGCGAACAAGACCATCATGATCTGCTGTTCGGGATCGAAGTCCCAAACGCTCGTGCTCGACCTCTAACCGGACCGCCGCGGGACAAATCAATGGGTGAAAAAATGCTGGACCAGTTCGAAGCGGAATTTCCCGAGCACGCGCCGCGTCCCGCGCAGGCGCCGAAGGCTCTCGACGGGATCAGGGTCGTGGACTTCTCTCACTTTATCGCGGGACCGTTCGCAACGATGATCCTGGCCGACATGGGCGCCGATGTCATCAAGATCGAGGCGCCCGGGCGTGGTGACGATCTGCGTCGCTATCCACCCGTCGACCCAAGGCTGATGCATGGCGCTCCGTTCCTCTGGACCAATCGAAACAAGCGGAGCGTTGCAATCGACCTGAAGTCGCCGGAAGGCGTAGAGGTTGCAAGCGATCTGATCCGCACCGCAGATATCCTCCTCGAAAATTTCTCAACCGGTGTCATGGATCGGTTCGGGCTCGGTTACGAAGCCTGCCGCAATATCAATCCGTCGATCATATATTGTTCGGTATCGGCCTACGGACGAGAAGGATCGTTCTCGGATCGGCTGGGTTTTGATCCGATCGCGCAGGTCGAAAGCGGCTTTGTTTCCATGAATGGCTACGCCGATCGCGAGGGCGTGCGCGCGCTGTCACCGGTCATGGACATCAGTACGGCGATGATGGCAAGCAATGCCGTGCTCGGCGCCCTCTTCGCGCGCGAGCGCACGGGCGCCGGTCAGTCGGTCGAGGTCTCGCTCTTCGACAATGCCGTTCTGATGACCGGGTACGCCTCGATGCAGCAATTGTTTACCGGCACGGATCCGCAACGCCATGGCAACACCAGTCCGGACACGTGTCCCTCGGGTGTATTTCAGGCCAGCGATGGTGCCTTTTATATCAACTGCGGCAATGACAAGATCTTCCAGCGCCTGATGTCGCAGGTGATCGATCGGCCTGACCTTGCATCGTCCGAGTCCTACGCAACCCCGCCGGACCGCATACGGCGCCGCGACGAGCTATTTGCGATCCTTGGCGATACATTCTCGCAGCAGCCCTGGTCGCATTGGCAGTCGAGGATGCGCGAGGCAGGCGTACCCTGCGGAAAGGTCCGGACCGTCGGCGAGGCGATCCGCTCTCCCGAAGCGCGTGAACGCGGCATTGTTACGCGGATCCCGCATGATGTGCTCGGATGGGTGCCGAACGTAAGCCTGCCGATCCGCTACTCGCATACGCCCGTCGTCGATCCCGTCGCGGCTCCCGCCGTTGGCCAGCATACCGAAATCGTGCTTCGGGACTTGCTAGGCTACGATGACGAGCGCCTCGCACGGCTCGGACAGGCTGGCGCATTCGGTGCCAATCTGCCCCACAGATCGCCCAAGGCCATCAAGGTTTGATGGCACGGGCACAAGACGAACGGACGCTTCGCGGTCGCGTCGCCGTGATCGGCGTCGGCGAAACTGAATACTACCGTCACGGTGCATCGCCCGATCCGGAATTCAAGCTGGCGCTCAAGGCGATCCTGGCCGCCTGCAACGACGCTGGAATCGACCCGCGCGAAATCGACGGGTTCTCGTCCTATAGTGACGATCGCAGTGAGGCATCTCGATTGGCGGCTGCACTGGGGACGCACCGGTTGCGTACGGCCACGATGCAGTGGGGCGGGGGAGGCGGAGGGTGTTGTGCGGCCGTGGCCAACGCGGCCGCCTCGATCGTGGCGGGCCTTGCGGACTGCGTCGTGGTGTTTCGCTCGCTGGCGCAAGGGCAGTATGGACGCTTTGGGCAGACCGAAGGCTTAACCACCATTTCCGGCGAGCGGTCCTATCTGATGCCCTACGGCGTTCTGGCTCCGCCGCAACGCTTTGCAATGCGGGTCAAGCGCTACATGCATGAGCATGGTGTGAGGCAGGAGGCGATGCAGGCGATCGCGCTCGCTTCATACCATCACGCGCAGGCGAATCCGCGCGCGGTAATGTTCGGCAAGCCCCTGGATGTGGCCAAGTACGATTCCTCGCGATGGATCACCGAGCCCTTTCATTTGTACGATTGTTGCATGGAAAATGATGGCGCCGCCGCCATTATTCTGGTGCCCGAGGAGCGCGCCGGAGATTTCCGCAACAAGCCAGCCTACGTACTCGGCGCGGCCGTCGGGGCCGGATATCGTAGCGGAGCCATTCCGCATAATTCACCGCATTACGCGAGCGCGAGCTTCGATACGCTCGGACCGGCTCTCTACAACATGGCGAAGGTCGGACCATCAGATGTCGGCGTGGTCCAGAGCTATGAGAATTTTACCGGCGGCGTGGTGATGGCGCTGGCGGAGCACGGCTTCTTCAAGCCCGAGGAGGCCAATGAGTTTCTCACGCGCGACAATCTCATCGCGCCCGCAGGGCGGTTGCCGCTGAACACCAGCGGCGGCAATTTGGCCGAATGCTACATGCACGGCTTCGAACTGGTGATCGAAGCCGTTCGTCAGATACGTGGCCAATCGGTCAACCAGGTCCAGCGCAACGATGTGGCTCTGGTTATCGGCGGCCCGATGGTGACGCCAGCGAGCAATCTTCTTCTCGGTTCCGGAGCGACGCTATGACATCACGCGGGACCTATCTTCCCCCGGGATTGCCGATCCCGGTACCCGAACCCGATGGACTATCGGCGCCTTACTGGGCGGGGCTGCGGCAGAGCCGTCTTCTGGTGCAGCGCTGCGCGCACTGCGCAACCTGGCAATTCGGACCCGAATGGCTCTGCCACCGTTGCCATTCGTTCGACGTTGAATGGATCGACGTCGAGCCGCACGGCCGCATCTTCAGCTGGGAGCGTGTCTGGCACCCATCCCACAAGGTTCTGCATGAACATGGACCGTATATTGCGGTCCTGGTCGAATTACCTGAAGCGGGAAACATCCGAATGGTGGGCAATCTTCTCGGTGATCCGATGCAGGCGGTCACGATAAACGCCTTCGTCGAGGGAGAATTCGAACATCACCTCGAATCCCGGCCGCCATATTCGTTGCTACACTGGCGGCTCACGGCCGCTTGACGCTGCCGGCCAAGGCACCGCGACCACAAACTCCCAAGGCTTTCAGGGCACACCCGGGGAATTGATCCGTTATGTCCCGGACTATAAAGGGGAATGGTGGACGCACAAGGGATCGAACCTTGGACCTCTCCCGTGTGAAGGGAACGCTCTCCCGCTGAGCTATGCGTCCGGGATTCCGGCAAACCGGCAATGCACGTCGTTAGTCACGGCGATTTACGAAGTGCGGGGCATCAGTGTCAAGCTAATCGCGCCGATCCGCCGAGGAACTATCGACCCGGCTGCTGCTGGCGGGCGCGGGAGGCGTGGGATTGCAGCGCCCGGATGCGTTCGGCCAGGGTGCCGCCGCCCTCGGGAGCGTTGGTGCCGTTGGCAGGCTTTGCCGATTTCGCCGGGACCACGGATTCGGCCGATAGCATGGCTTCGATTGCCGAGTTCGGGCCTTCGAGCTGCATCGCCAGCTTGGCCACCTCGGCGGCGATGTCGTTGATGCGCTCGCGCAGCAGCGCGTTCTCCATGCGCTCGGTCGCCCATGAGCTCTCGGCCTGCTGCTGGATCGCATTGATGTCGCGCTGCAATTTCGCACGGTCCTCGCGGGCGACGCGAAGCTGTTCCTCGACCGCTGCCTTCTCGCTACGCAGTTTTTCAATCGCCGGCGATTGGCCGCCGCCGCTCAGCGCTGCGATCTCGGCGCGCAATTCCTGCGTGGTGCGCTCTGACGTCTGGTTCGCCTGACGCAGTTGGCTGTTTTCATGGTCGCGCTCGGCCAGAAGCTTGTCTTGCGTGGCCAGCCGCGCCTCCAGATCGTTGACGCGGTTGCCGAGCATTTCGGCTTCCTTGACCTGGACGATGAGCTGGCGATCGAGATCGTTGACGCGCTGGCTCAGATTTTCGACCCGGCTGCGCGCTTCGGCAAGCTCGCGGGTTGCAGTTTCGGATTCGCTGCGCTCCTGCGCAAGCCGGGTTTGGGTCGCGGCAAATTCCTTCTCGGCGTCGCCGACGCGGTTCTTCAGCTCGTCGATCTGGGCGCGCACCGCCATCAATTCGACCTGGCGGCTTTCCGCCATCATCGAGCGGTTGGATAGCTCGGAGTTGATCCTCGCGAGTTCGTTCTGCTTGTCGGCCAGCGCCTGCTCGGCGTTGCGCAGCAATTCGGTCTTGGCCGTGAACTCCTCTTCGGTGGCGCGCAACTGCTCTTTGCCCGCCTTCTCGCGCGCCTCCAGAGCAAAGATCGTGGCGCTCTTTTCGCCAAGCTCGATTTTCATGCGGTTGATCGCATCGGTCTTCTTGCCGAGTTCGGCAAGCTGGCTGGTGGTCTTGCTCCTGAGCTGGTCGACGCTCATCTCCAGCCGCCGCGCCGACATCGCGAATTCCGCGCGCAGCTGGTCCTTGTCGGCCTGGATTTCCGCCATCGACAGCGGCGTCGCCGCCTCCATGCGCTTGATCGTCAGCCGCACTGCGCGGTTATGCACCAGCGGCACGATCATCAGCCCGAACAGCATCGAGACCAGAAAACCGATCGCCAGATACATGATCGGTTCGATCATCAGCGGTAACTCCCCATGAGTAGATTGTTAATCACAATGCCATGGGGAACAGGGTAAACGCCAGCCTAATGCCGCGTTAACGTGAATCCGTGACCGGACCGGAATTTAGCTCAGGAAAAGGCTGGCGCGGTATCAGAACGGGTTCCAGGTCGCGCGCGGGGTATATTTGAGGTAGCCGATATTGGCCCCGAGCCGCAGGCCGATACCGGAACGGATCGGCACCAGCACGATGTTGTTGGCAGTCAGCGCGGTCATTCCGAAGCCGCCGACGATATAGGCGGAGCCGTCGACGCCGGCGAAACGCTGGTAGATGGCGTTGGTGGTGGGCAGATTGTAGACCAGCGTCATGGTGCGGGCGCCGTCGCCGCCCCAGTCGAAGCCGACCGACGGACCCTGCCAATAGACCCGCAAATCGCCGGCCTTCTTGGTGTACAGCGTGCCCTCGCCATATCTCAGTCCGGCTACGAAAGCGCCGCTGCCTTCCTCGCCGAGGACGTAGCCGTTCGGCAGTCCCCATTGGCTGACCGCACGCTCGATGATGGAGGCGAGACCGCGCGAGACGTTGCCGAAGAATTTGTGTCCGGCGGAGACCAGTTCGTCCGGCCCGTAGGTGGTGGGGCTCGGCTGGCGCTGCGGCGGTGGCAATGGCTGCGGCGGTGGTTGCTGTGCGGAGACGGGCACGGTCCAGCACATCAGCGCGGCGACCGTCACCGCGGCAAGGCGTGAAGCGAAAATCATGAAAGAACCCCTGGGTATTAAAATCCTGGTCACCACCTTAACCAGATGCCAACAGGCACGGTTTTAGGTTGCGCCCAGTGTCCCCCGACTCGAATGTTATCGGCATCAACTATGACGGCACAACGGCAAGAAAGGAACGGCAGTGGTGCCGGAATAAGGTTTCGCCGCGGAATAGCCTTGATCGCATCATGGGCAGGCCTCGCATGCATAAGCCTTGGCGCGCAAGCCTTTTTCGGGTCTCCGACACAGGCCGCGACCACCGAACGGGTGGTCGTGAACCACTACACGGGTCTGGCCATCGAGGGCTTTGACCCTGTCGCCTATTTCACGGATGCCCGGCCCAACCGCGGCCTGCCGGACTATGAGGCGTCCCAAGCCGGCGCGGTCTGGCGCTTCCGCAACGAGGGCAATCGCGCTTCCTTTGTCGCCCATCCCGAAATCTACGGCCCGCAATTTGGCGGCTACGACCCGATCGATCTGGCGCGCGGCGTCACCTATGCCGGCAACCCCCGCTTCTGGCTGGTCTCGGGCCAGCGGCTCTATCTGTTCGGCCGCGAGGAAAATCGCGACGCCTTTGCCGCCAACCCCGCGCGCGCCGCGCGGGAGGCAAGCAGGCGCTGGCCGGAGCTGGAGCAGACGCTGGCGCAGTAGGGCTACGGTCGAGCTGCCGCGGGATCGCCCCAGGCGATGAATTCCGGCACGATAAAGCCGTCGCGTCCGCTGCCGAAACGCAAGGCGGTACCCATGGCATCCGTGATCTTGCCGCCGGCGGCGGTGACGACGGCGTGTCCGGCCGCCACGTCCCATTCGGATGTGGGGGCGAGACGGGGATAGATATCGGCGCGGCCCTCGGCCACCCGGCCGAATTTCACGGCTGATCCGAGTTTCTCGCGGATGGCCCCAGGCCTGGCCTCGATGAAAGCTTCGGTCCTGCTGTCTCCGTGGGAGCGGCTGACGGCCACGACCCAGGGCTCACCAGGGGGCGGAAGGGGGCGGGTATGGATCGGCTCGGCGGCCCCGATCGACACACCTTTTGTGGTCAGCCGCTCAGCCCCGCGGCCGACCAGCCCCCGCCATAACAACCCCAATGCCGGCGCGCCGATGATGCCCAGCAGCGGTGTCCCGTTGGTTACCAGCGCGAGATTGACCGTAAACTCGTCGCGGCCGGCGATGAATTCCTTGGTGCCGTCGAGTGGATCGACCAGGAAGAAGCTGCCGGCAAATGGCGGTTTTGCCAGCTCGACACGCTCCTCTGATCGCGCCGGCACATCGGGCACTAGCCGTGCGAGACCTTCGCCAATGATCCGGTCGGCGGCGAGATCGGCTTCCGTCACCGGCGATCCGTCAAGCTTGCCGTCGATCTTCATCGCACGGCGGTTGACCGCGAGAATCGCCGCCCCGGCCCGGACGACCAGATCGGTCAAGGGCTCCATCAGCGCGGCCGCGGCATCGCTGGTGATCACAGGTCCTGTCGAACGTGCCTCATTCATGGCTCGATCTCATTGGCCGTTGGTCTTTCCCTTGTGGTGCCCCGTGTTGGCAGCACGCGCATCCACAGTGTATCAAGCCTGCGAGCATGCGTGATTCGCCGAATCGGCGCTTGCCATGAATTTCCAGGAACCTTCTATGTCTGGCACTTCGACTCCCGGTCCTGCCCCCGACGCCCTCGAATTGGCGGCGCTGTTATGTTCGCGGGTCTGCCACGATCTCATCAGTCCGGTGGGGGCGATCGTCAATGGGCTTGAGGTCCTCGACGACAACCCCAAGCCGGAAGACCGTGAGTTTGCGCTCGATCTGATCCGCAAGAGCGCCAAGACTGCCTCGGCCCGCCTGCAGTTCTGCCGGCTGGCGTTCGGGGCTGCGGGATCGGCGGGTGCGCAGATCGATCTGGGCGATGCACAGACCATGGCGCGCGGGCACCTCGAGGACAACAAGACCACGATCGCATGGAATCTGCCGCGGGTGCTGCTGCCGAAGAATCGCGTCAAGCTGCTGCTCAACATGATGGTGATTGCGCAGCAGACCATTCCGCGCGGCGGCGTGCTCACCGTCGATCCGATCGGCGAGGGCGAGGTGATCAGCTTTCGCGTCGCGGCGAGCGGGCTCAATGCCCGCATGCCGCAAAACATCGCCGATCTCCTGAGTTCGGATGCACCACCCGCCGACGCCCACACGGTACAGCCATATTATACGCGTCTGCTCGCCCAGGCTTGCGGGCTGAAAGTGGTGCTCGCACCCGAAGGTGAAGCGGTGGTTGTGACCGCTTCCTGAGCTGACAGCGCAGGCGATATGGTTAATCAATGGTTGACCGGTTGCCGACGGATTCATTGAGGCCGTCTTATCTCTTTGTTGAGCCCGTTCTTTTCCAATTACTCAACCAATATTAAACGCTTTGCATAGAAGCTGGCCAAACTCCGAAAGGCGTGTCGAGGTCGCGCGCCCGTGCGTTCGAAGGCCTGTTTCATGGATGATTTGCTGCGGGAGTTCCTGACCGAAACCAGTGAGAGCCTGGATACGGTCGACAACCAGCTTGTGCGGTTCGAGCAGGAGCCGAACAACGCCAGGATCCTGGATAACATCTTCCGGCTGGTGCACACCATCAAGGGCACCTGCGGTTTCCTCGGCCTGCCGCGCCTCGAAGCGCTGGCGCATGCCGGCGAAACCCTGATGGGCAAATTCCGCGACGGCATGCCGGTCACCTCAGAGGCGGTCTCGCTGATCCTTGGCAGCATCGATCGCATCAAGGAGATTCTCGCAGGGCTTGAAGCCACCGAAGCCGAGCCGGAAGGCAGCGACCAGGATCTGATCGTCAAGCTTCAGGAGATGGTCGAGCGCGGCATGCAGGCTATGTCAGCGTCGGTTCTTCCGATCGCGTCAGCGTCGGCAGCTTCGCCGATCGCGCCGGCTGCGTCGCCGCCGATCGCTCCCGCCAAGCCCGCGGTTGAACAGGGCACTTTGGTGCCGCAAATATTGGAGCGGCAATTGCGCCCCGGCGAGGTGTCGCTGGATGAATTGGAGCGCGCGTTCCGCGAAACCGCGATCGAAGTCGTTTCGCCGCCCGCGCCAGCTCCCAAGCAAGATGGGCCCGCTCCGGAGCCGCGTGCAGCGTCGCCAAAAGAGAAGAAGCCGGCCGCGAAGAAAACATTTGCCGAGTCGGAAATATCCGAAGCCGACAAGGTCGCGAACCAGTCGATCCGGGTGAATGTGGACACGCTGGAACATCTGATGACGATGGTCTCTGAGCTGGTGCTGACGCGCAACCAGTTGCTGGAGATAAGCAGGCGCAACGAGGACACCGAGTTCAAGGTGCCGCTGCAGCGGCTGTCGAACGTCACCGCCGAGCTGCAGGAAGGCGTCATGAAGACGCGGATGCAGCCGATCGGCAACGCCTGGCAGAAGCTGCCCAGGATCGTCCGCGACCTCTCCAGCGAACTGCACAAGCAGATCGAGCTGGAG
>LNAP01000723.1_pt3 | contig 78104 bp, 42 predicted proteins | sample 602601 | NCBI WGS metagenome assembly LNAP01 (sample SAMN02440304, study PRJNA202911) | soil metagenome | biome: Subtropical and temperate rainforests or woodlands; isolation source: soil samples (1 kg each in a 20% v/v slurry with milli Q water) were... ...
ATGCCCCTCTCCCCAGCCCTCTCCCGCAAGCGGGAGAGGGGGCTGACCGAGTGAGGTCGTGAATCTTCGTCACCCCTCGCCCGCTTGCGGGAGAGGGGCGGGGGGAGAGGGGCTTTTGATCTGGCTTGTGATCTACCCGCCCCATTCACCGCAAGGCCGAGCGCAGTCGCTGTGCAGGGGGTTGAGCGGCAGGAGCCGCGAAAGGCGGGGGGCCATCGATGGCCCTGCACGCCGCCCTCTGGAGCGAGTTAGTGCGCAAAGCACAGCCTTCCTGTTATGCATTTCTTGCAGCTTGCGCAGCTTATAAGATTAAACAATTTAATATTTGCATATGCCTAAAATGTATTTCTCTCAGCTTCAGCCCCTCAGTACGATGGCTCCCATAGACGAATAAAGCAGCCACGACGCAACTTTCTATAACAATGCGCGATATAGGTTGCCAGGCCAGATTAGCCTGTAAAGCCAGGGGAGTGACAGGGATGCCGTTGACCAGAAGAGCATTGATTGCACGCGTCGCCGCCGTCGGTGGCTATCGTGCAGCCTATGCCGCCATGGGCGCGTTGGGGTTGTTAACACCGGGTCTGGCCCATGCCGCTAACAGCCAGGAAAGTTACGCGGCATTGCCAACCGCGCAACTGGGCAAGGGCGCCCGTGTGGTGGTTATTGGTGCGGGCATCGGCGGTTTGGTCAGTGCTTTTGAGCTGCGCAAGGCCGGTTTCCAGGTCACTGTGCTTGAGGCCCGTGAGCGCGTTGGTGGGCGCAATTGGACGCTGCGCCAGGGCGATAAGGTCGAGTACACCGACGGCACCACCCAGGTCGCCCATTTTTCTGATGGCTTCTACTTCAATGCCGGCCCAGCGCGTTTGCCCAGCCATCACCAACTGATGCTCGGCTATTGCCGTGAGTTGGGTGTGGAGCTGGAGGTGTTGGCAAACACCAGCCGCAATGCGCTGGTGCGGCCAAACCTGGCCGAGCCGCCGATGCAGATCCGTCAGGCGGTAAATGACAGCCGTGGCCATGTCGCCGAGTTGCTGGCCAAGGCGGTCAATCGCCAGGCGCTTAACGATGAGTTAAATGCTGACGACCAGCGCGCCTTGCTGCAGTTTTTGCGCACCTTTGGCGATTTGTCGGAAAAGCTCGAGTACTTAGGTTCCGCCCGTTCCGGCTACAAAGTGTGGCCCGGTGCCGGCGAGCAGTTGGCGCAAAAAAATGCGCCGCTGCCACTGCGCACCTTGCTCAATCCGGCGCTGGCCAATGCCTTGATGATTGACGAGTACCCAGAGTTTTCGCCGACCATGTTTCAGCCCGTTGGCGGCATGGACCGCATTCCCAAAGCTTTCGAGAAACACCTGGCCGGCTCGCTGCGTTTGGGCGCTGAAGTCCGCTCCATTCATAACCAGGACAACCGCGTCGATATCACTTACCTCGACCGCCGCAGCGGCAAGACGCACAGCGTGAATGCCGACTTTGCCGTGGTGGCCTTGCCGCTGCCTTTGTTGGCCAAGCTCGACACCAATTTCACCGCGCCGGTGCAGCAAGCCATCGCCGCTGTGCAGTTTGGTTTTGCCAACAAAGTGGCTTGGCAGTCGCGGCGTTTTTGGGAGCGCGACTATCAGATTTACGGTGGCCTTTCCTTCGTCAACCAAGAGGCGTCCGGCCTCTGGTATCCCAGCGGTGGGTTTAATCAGGAACAGGGCATTTTGATTGCCGCCTATAACAACGGCGAGACCGCGCGAGTGTTCGGTGAGAAGAGCATTGCCGAGCAAATCGCCGCCTCGAAGCAGGCGGTAGAGCTGCTGCATCCGGGCCATAGCGCTGAGCTGCGTAACCCGCTGGCCGTGGCCTGGAGCCGTATTCCGTACAACCTCGGCCCGTGGATTAACCATGAGGTGGCCGAGCCCGCTTACAGCCTGCTCAATCAAGCGCAGGGGCGCATTCACCTGACCAGCGACGGCTTGGCCCATAGCGGCGTTGGCATCTGGCAGGAAGCCGCCGCCGGTGCTGCACGGCGGGTGGTGCGTAATTTATTTGAGCGTGTGCAGAACACGCCTTATCGGCAAACGGCTTAGCCCCGCCGCGCCACAGCTACACGCAACAAAGCCAAAAAACTAAAAACCATGATGTGCCAGGTAGCGGACCTCCGAGGCTGGCGTTAAAGAACCTTGGAGTGTTTGCCATGCCTATCAACAAAACCCTGCTGGGGTTGGGGCTCCTATGCGCTGCCGGTGGCGCCCATGCCGCCAGCATTGAGCGTACGCCGTCCACTTACCCGAACTCGCCGATTCTGCAATCGGTGACGCTGCCGGGGCAAAGCCAGCTCACTTACCTCTCCGGCATCCTTCCGGACCCAGTCGACCCCAAGGCCGACAAAGACCGCGTGCACGCCGTTGGCAGCACCGAAGAACAGACCGTGGTGGTGTTTCGCAAAATCGAAGCGGTGCTGGCCCAGCGCGGTTTGACCCTCGGCGATGTGGTGCAGCTGCGGGTGTACTTGGTCGGCGACCCGGCCAAAGGCGGGCGCCTGGATTTCGATGGTCTGCAAGCCGGCTTCCGGCAATTTTTCGGCACCGATAAACAACCGCTAAAACCCGCGCGCACCACCGTGCAAGTGGCCGGCTTGGTGTTGCCCGGTGCCCTGATTGAAGTGGAAGCCGTAGCGGCGACTGCCCCGAACAACTAATTGCCTCAAGCGCGACTAACAGGAAGTTTTAAAATGCGTACCGCGATCAGTAAAACCTTCGCTCTGTCATCCCTTAGCGCCGCCTTGCTCGCGGCCGGCGTACCGCTGAAAAGCATGGCGGCGACCGACCCGACCCTGGACACCGTGGTGGTTACCGGCGTGCGTGGCAGCCAACCGCGCACCGTGACCGACAGCCCGGCGCCGATCGATGTGATTACCGCCGAGCAGTTGGAGAAAACCGGGCAGAACGGCCTGAAAGATATTCTGACCCGCCTGCTGCCGTCGTTTAACGCTCCGACCATCAACGGCGGCGGTACCGCGTTTCTGGTGCGCGGTATCAGCATGCGTGGCCTGGGCGGTGATCAGGTGCTGATTCTGGTCAATGGTAAACGCCGGCATAACACCGCGATGATCAACAACAACGCCCGCGTCGGCACCGCTGCTGTGCCGGTGGATCTGGACCTGATTCCCACCGCTGCCATCGAACGCATCGAAGTGCTGCGCGACGGTGCGGCAGCGCAATACGGCTCGGACGCGATTGCCGGGGTGATCAATATCATCCTGAAAAAGGACAGCTCCGGCGTCACCTCCGATACCTCCCTGGGCCAGTACTACAGCGGCGACGGCACCACCGGCCACGAGGCGGCCAACCTCGGTGCGCCACTGGGCGACGGCGGCTTTTTCAACCTGTCGTTTGATGCCAAATCGCAGGAACCCTACGACCGCGCTGGTGCCGTGCGTGGCAATTTCGCCAACCTGGCTGACGGCTCGCCTGATCCGCGCACCAGCGAAACCCATGGCTGGGGTGAGGAGTACGGCCTGGGCCGCGACCGCACCGCCAGCACGGCGTACAACCTTGAGTTGCCGTTGCAGAACGACGTCACCTTGTATTCGTTCTCCACGTTCAGTTACCGCGACGGCAAGAAGGTGCTGGGCCACCGCGCACCCACCGATATCACCGCGTTGGTTGGCGTGCCCGACCGGCCGTTTACCAAGGGCGGTCAGGCCACCCGTGAGGTCAAAGAAACCGACTACCAATTTGCCGTGGGTGCCAAGGGCCTGCTGGCCGACTGGGATTGGGACTTGTCGACCACCTACGGGCGGGACAAGGCCAAGCTGTATACCGACAACAATCTCAACCTCTCCAATGGTCCGGACTTCAGTCAGCGGCGCTTTCATTTGGCCGATGAAATCTTCGACCAGTGGACCAATAACCTCGACTTCACCCGCGCCTTGGATATCGGCTGGAGCAGCCCGCTGGAAACCTCGTTTGGTATCGAATACCGCTGGGAAAAATACGAGCTGGGCGAGGGCGAACCCAACTCCTATAACTACGGCAACTATGTGATCCCCAGCGGCCAGTACGCCGGGCGGCGGCCAGACCCGGGCTTGTTTTCGGTCAACGGCACCAACGCCGAAGATGCTGGCGACCAGATTCGCCACAGCGGCGCCGCCTATGTCGACTTCGGCTTGAACATCACCTCCAACTGGTACGCCGCCTTTGCCCTGCGCCAAGAGCAGTACAACCAGGACATCGGCGAAACCACCAGCGGCAAGTTCACCACCCGCTACGAATTCCTTCCCGGCTACGCGGTGCGGGCAGCGGTGAGCAATGGCTTTCGCGCGCCATCGCTGGCGCAAAACGTGTTCTCGTCCACCAGTTCGGTCACCCAGTTTCTCGCCGGTGGCGTCACCACCACAGCACGTACCAAACAAATGCGCCCCGGTTCGCCGGAGGCTATTGCCCTGGGCGCGGAAACGCTTAAACCGGAAAAATCGCGCAACTACAGCCTGGGCTTTACCGCTGAACCAGTTGAGCGCCTACGTTTTACCGCCGACTTCTACCTGATCGATATCGACGACCGCATTCTGCAAACCGGCATTCTGTCTGGCGCGGCGGTGTCGCAAATTCTGGTCGATGCCGGTCTGGCGCCAAACCTCTCCGGCCAATACTTTGCCAACGCCGCGGATACCCGCACCAAGGGCATTGACCTGGTCTTGGACTACAGCCAGGACTTTGCCGAATACGGCCAAGCGAAATGGAGCGTGGCCTACAACCACAACAAAACCAGCATTCGCGACCTGGCCGATACCCCGGAAGAACTGTCGCGGTTGGGCAGCGGCTACGTACTGTTCGACCGCCAACAGCAAACCGACCTGACCAAAGCCACGCCGAAAGATAAGTGGATTCTCTCGACCAATTACCGCCTGGATGCGTGGAACGTGAACCTGGCCTTCAGCCGCTACGGCGAGTACACCGAAGGCTCGAACATTCCGGCCAACGACCGCACCTATAGCCCGAAATGGATAACCGACGTCGATGTTGCCTACGACATCAGCGACAACGTCACGGTGGCCGTCGGCGCCAACAACCTGTTCAACGAGTACCCGGACAAAATCGGCATCGTGCCGTGGGCTGGCACTTATGAATACGGCATGTTCTCGCCCTTTGGTTTGGGTGGCGGTTACTACTACGGCCGCTTGAGCTTGGCGTTTTGATCAGCGCGCGCCTATTGCTCGCCACGTTGTGCCTACTCGGGCTGGCCGGCACGGCGTTGGCAGCGGACGCCTTGCGGGTGTCGAGCCAGAAGAACTCGTTGCAGGTATTGCTGAAAGCGGCGGGTGAACTGGACGACGTGCCGTACCCCATCGAGTTCGCCTCCTTTGGCGCGGCGGCCCCCACCGCCGAAGCCTTGGCCGCTGGCGCGGTGGATATCGGCACCCTCGGGGTGGCGCCGTTTGTGTTTGCCGCCTCGGCCGGTGCCGATTTAAAAACCGTGGGCGTGGTGCGCTTAAAGGTCACGCCCACGGCGGTGGCGATTGTGGTGCCCGAGCAGTCACCGTTACAGGGCGCTGCTTCTCTGGTGGGTAAACGCATCACCACCACCAAAGGCTCCATCGGCCATTACCTGGCGCTGGCGGCATTGCGCCAGCAAGGCAAAAGCGGGCGCGATGCGCAGTTTATTTTTCTGCAACCGGGCGAATCACGCAGCTTGCTCGCCAATGGCGGCGCCGATGCGTGGGCGACTTGGGATCCGTACACCAGCATGGTCCAGCTCGAAGGTGGCACGCGGGTGTTGGTCAGCGGCGAGGGCTTGTTCGCCGGCAATATGTTGCTGGTGGCCAACACAGCGGCGATTCAACACAAGCCTGAACAGATACGCGACTTTCTCCAACGGCTAGGGCGGGCGTGGGCGTGGGTGGATAGCCACTTGGAGGAGTTTTCCGCCATACAGGCGCGACAAAGTGGTTTGCCGCTGGAAGTGCATTTGCGTTCTAACCAGTTTTCCTTGCCAACCCGCGTAAATATAGATGATGCGCTAATAAAAGACTTAATCGAGACGGCGAAGTTATACCAGGCGGAAGGAGTGATATCGCCTGGATTTAATGCTGGGCAGTCGGTAGATGGCCAATTTAATAATTAATAAAGGTGTAATTTTTATAATGGTTATGCGTTTTGTTAATAGGTTTGTGAGTTAGGCGGAAAGGTTATTTCACTAAATGTTTCAAGGTAGGTAGAAAAGATCGTGGAAGTCGTGGTTAAGGCTGATCCAGTGGGGCGGTAAAAGCCTCTTGCGGAAGCGCTGATGCCGCGTTAAATCGAGAAAGAAAAGACGTTTTAAATAACAGCGACAAGCTATTTGTCCAGTGGTGAATAGATAGGCTTGGCAGGGAGTGCTGTTATCTGATTTTGAAACTTATGGAACTGCCAGGAGTAAAACTATGCTCACCACAACGGTCGATGCGTTAACCGCAGCCGATATAGCCGATGTTATTCACGCCAAGAGTTACGGTATTCATATAAAAGGCTTTGCCGACGCCGATACAGTGCAACTGGCGAAAGAGCGCCTAAGTCGCCATGAACTGCGTGGCACGTTTAGCGAGCAGCAGGAGTTCAATCGTCTGGGCAAGGCCTATATCGAGATTAACGACGAGCAAAGTCGTCAGGCTTACCACGCGCAAGCGGTGGCTAATATCCGCAAAATCCGCGACACCTTCCGCCCGCTGGCTTCGCCCATTGACGAGCTGCGCCTGCTGCTCGATGAGGTGTGGCCCAAGGGCGCCCGCCTGCTGGATGTCAACGGCGAGAAATGCTTTGTCGGTATTGCCCGCTTTCAAGGCAGCGGCGTTGACCTGACGCCGCACACCGACAACCTCGAACGCAACGCGCCGAGCGACCACCAGCCGCGTTTGCTCACCCAGCTGTCCACCAACATCTACCTGGAAATTCCCGAAGACGGCGGCGAGCTGGAGATCTGGGGCATCGAGCCCGATGAGGCGCAGTACCAGCGTCTGCGCGGCAGCCGTGCCTATGGCATTGAGCGTGACCTGCTGCCGCCGCCGGACTTCGTGATCAAGCCCGAGCCCGGTGATTTGATTGTGCTTAACCCGCGCCTGATCCATGCCGTGCGCCCGTCTGCCACCAGCACCCGAGTCACCCTCGGCGTGTTTATCGGTTACTTCGGCGACGACCAACCTTTGGCCTACTGGAGCTAATGACCATGAGCGATGTAGAAGCGATCAACCTCAAAGCCTATTTCAACAAGGGCGGTGAAGAGCTGGATTTCACCGGCAAAACCTGCGTGCTGGCGGTTAGCGTTGGCCAGGAATACCACGAAGAACAAAAGCTCAGCTCCACCGTGCACCTGATCAACAAATCCGGTTTTAGCCAGGTAAAAGTGGTGGTGGCCGACACCCTGCAACGCCATAACAAGCATGGCAAGTCGCCGGGGCTGGCTTTGTCGGCGTCGATTCGCGACGGCGATGCCTGGCTGGCGCGCAATAAAAAATACCTCGATGGCCTGGAAGCGAAGGTCACCATCAGCCGTTGGAATCAGGAGCTGGCGAGTGATCGTTACGCCGATTTGCGCTTACAGGTAAACGACGTGTACGCGCAAGAAAACAGCCGATTGCGCGAGGCCATCGACACCACCATTGGCGTGTTTATCGAGCGCTTGCGTCTGCGTGACCCGGAGGCGGATTTCGAACAGGCCGCCGCCCAGTGCCGCGAGTACATTCTCGAAGAAATCCCCATCATCCTGCCGCTGTGGGCGGAGCAGGGTTACGACTTCATCATCTACCCGCAGCAAATGACCCACGCCATGGCCACGGCCCGCGAGCTGCTGATTGAGCCGGTAAACCCCGAGCGCGTGCATTGGTTACCGCTTAAGTTCAAAAAGCGCGGCATCCCCATTCCCTTCACCTTGCCGGGGTTGGTGCATCCAGCCTGGTCGAGTTCGGCCATCGCGGTGTAACGGTTTTGCCCCTTACGCGGGTGGCCGTGCCGCCCGTTAGTTCTTATTTTCAGGAGTAGTCCATGGGCGTTTTTGCGCAACAGCAACGCAAATGGTGGGCCTTGTTTGGCGTAAGCATCGCCAGCTTTCTCGGCTGTGTTGATTTCACCATCGTCAACACCGCACTGCCGGCGTTGCAGGCCGATCTCGGCACCTCGGTGGAGAGTCTGCAGTGGGTGATCAACGGTTTTATTCTGGCGCTCTCCAGCTTTATGGTGCTGGTCGGAAGGTTGGCCGATTTATACGGGCGCAAGCGCGTGCTGTTTATTGGCCTGACGGTGTTCGGCCTGGCCTCGCTGGCCGCCGGGTTAGCCAAGGGCATCGACCTGCTGATTGCCGCGCGGGTGGCCCAGGGCTTGGCCTGCGCGGTGCTGTACACCGCCTCCGGGGCCATCGTTGCCAACGCTTTTGCTGCCGACGAACAGGGCAAAGCCTTTGGCGTGCTGTTTAGCGTCAACGGCGTCGGCCTGGCTATAGGCCCGGTGCTGGGCGGGGTGATTACCAGCGCCTTTGGCTGGCAATGGATCTTCCTGATTAACGTGCCCTTTGTGCTGTTGAGCATTGCCATTACTGCTTGGGCCGCTGATGAATCCCGTGGCGAACAACAGGGTTTGGACGGCTGGGGCGCGCTGCTGTTGCTGATTGGCTTACCGAGTTTAGTGCTGCTAATTGTGCAAGGTGGGGCATGGGGCTGGACGTCGGTTTCCAGCCTGGGGCTGCTGGCCTTGGCGGTGGTGACGCTAGGCGCTTTTCTCCAAGTGGAGCGGCGGGTGAAGGCGCCGATTGTTGACTTGGCGTTGTTTGCCAATCGGCGTTTTGTCGCGGCGGTGGTCGCCAGTTTTTCCCTGGCGGTTTTCTACTGCCTGGCGTTTTTTGTCATGCCGCTGTACCTGGCGCTGATCCGTGGCGAGAGTGTGCAAGCTAGCGGTCTGCTGTTGCTGCCGACCACTCTTGGCGTGGCGCTGTTGTCGCCAGTAGTTGGGCGCTTGGTGGACCGCAAAGGGCCGGGCCTGCTGATCCAGGCTGGCTTGGCCTTGTTTGTACTCTCCGCCGTGCTGCAAGCCGGCTTTGATACCCATACGTCGCTGGCCTATCTGCTCACTGCCTTTGTGCTGATGGGGCTCGGTTGGGCGTGCATTCTCGGCCCATCCACGGTGCTGGGCATGACCTCGGTGCCGGCGCAAATCAGTTCGGTGGCCATGGGCTCGCTGATGACCTTGCACAATATTGGCGGCGGGCTGGGCTTGGCGATTGGCGTGGGCATCTACCGCAGTTTTGCCGCCCGTGATCTGGCCAACTCCAGCGCTGCGGGAACGGCAGATTGGCTCGACGCGGCGGTGGCGCAACCGGAGCAGGGCGTGGCGGTGTTAAGCCAGCACCTCGGGCAAACGCCAGAGGTGCTGAACGCTTGGGTGCAGCAAGCCTTTCTGCATGGTTACCAAGCGGTGATGGTGTTTCTCGCCGTGGTATTGCTGGCTGCGCTGGCCAGCGTGTTGTGGCTTCTGCGCCGCCAACCGCAGGCCGTTGAAGCGGGGGAACACGCCCATGGCTAACGCCGACGGGCGTTTGCGCCTGGGCGCGTTTCTTTCAGGTTCCGGCGCCCATACCGGCGCCTGGCGCCACCCGCAGGCGGACGCTGACGCGTCGCTCAATGTGCAGCGCTACCAGCACTACGCGCAGACTCTGGAGCGCGGCTGCTTTGATGCGCTGTTCTTGAACGACAACGTCAGCGTCGGTGAACTGGCCCCTGAGGTGCTGGCGCGCGGCCCCTACAGCCTGCGCTGGGATCCGTTGGTGCTGCTGCCGGCCTTGGCCATGGTCACCCGTCATATCGGCCTGATCGCCACCGCCAATACCAGCTACAACCAGCCCTACAACCTGGCGCGCAGCTTTGCCTCGCTGGACCAACTGTCCAATGGCCGCGCTGGCTGGAACCTGGTCACCGCCCTGGTCGGCAGCGAAAACTTCAACCACGACCAGCCGCTGGCCCATGCCGAACGCTACGAGCGCGCCGAAGAGTTTCTCGACGTGGTCACCGGCCTATGGGACAGCTGGGCCGACGACGCCTTTGTGCTGGATAAGCGCAGTGGCACCTGGCTGGATGTTGAGCGCATGCATGTACTTAACCACCGTGGCCGGCACTTCCAGGTGCAAGGCCCGCTAAACGCGCCAAGGCCGGTACAGGGCTGGCCCGTCATCGCCCAAGCCGGCTCCTCTGACGCCGGCCGTGAACTGGCTGCCCGTAGCGCCGAACTGGTGTTTACCGCGCAGCAAACCTTGAGTGAAGCCCGCACGTTCTACAGCGACCTGCACCAACGATTGGCTCGCCACGGGCGCGCACCGGACGCGCTGAAAATCTTCCCCGGCGTATCGCCCATCGTCGGTCGCACCGCCAGCGAAGCTGAAGAAAAACATGAGCAACTGCTGGAACTGGTCGACCCACATTCCGCGCTAAAACAGCTGAGCTTTCTCCTCGACCTGGGCATCGACCTCGCCGCCTTGCCCCTGGATGCGCCCGTACCCTTGCCCACACAAACACCGGGCACCGAACGGCACAAAAGCCGCCAGCAACTGGTACTCGACCTGATCCACCGCGAACGCCCAACAGTCGGGCAACTGCTGCGCACCCTCGGCGCGGGTGGCCATCGGCTGTTGGTAGGCACACCAGCACAGATCGTCGACGAGCTGGCCGCCTGGTACCACGAAGGCGCAGCTGACGGCTTCAATATTCTGTTCAGCCATTTGCCCGGTGGTGTGGATGACTTCGTTGAACTTGTCGTCCCCGAACTACAACGCCAAGGCCTGTTTCGCCAGCGCTACGAAGGGGCGACTTTGCGGGAAAACCTTGGGTTGAGCAGGGTGGCTAATCGGTTTTTTCCTGGGTAACCGCGTAATGGTGCGCACAGCACACCCTAAGGCTCGAGGTGTTGTCATGGTTTGGCGCCCGGCGCGTTAGCGCGCGTAGGGTGTGCTGTGCGCACCAGGCGATCTAACGGTTACGACGAGCCTCTCAGCCCAACTCCAACCAAATCGGTGCATGGTCGGAGGGCTTTTCCATGCCGCGCAGGTCGTAGTCGATGCCAGCGTCTTTGATGCGCCCTTGCAGCGGCGCGCTGGCGAGGATGACGTCGATGCGCAGGCCACGTTTGGGTTGGTCTTCAAAGCCGCGGCTGCGGTAGTCGAACCAGCTGAAGCGGTCGTTCACTTCCGGGTGCAGGTGGCGGAAGCTGTCGACCAGACCCCAGCTTTTCAGGGTGGCCAGCCATTCGCGTTCTTCTGGCAAAAAACTGCATTTGCCGGTTTTCAGCCAGCGTTTGCGGTTCTCTTCGCCAATGCCGATGTCGATGTCTTCTGGGGAAATATTGATATCGCCCATCACCACCAGCGCTTGCTCGGGGCTGAATTGGCTGGTGAGCAGGGTTTGCAGATCGGCGTAAAAGCGCTGTTTAGCGGGGAATTTGGTTGGGTGGTCGCGGCTTTCGCCTTGTGGGAAGTAGCCATTCATTACGGTGACCGGCTGGCCGTTCTCATCGGCAAAGGTGCCGTAGATAAAACGTCGCTGCGCCTCTTCGTCATCGCCGGGAAAGCCTTTGTGCAGCTCCAGTGGCGCCTGGCGCGAGAGCAGGGCAACGCCGTAATGGCCTTTCTGCCCATGCCAGTGCACGTGGTAACCGAGGGCTTGGATTTCGGCGAAGGGGAATTGCTCGTCGGCGACTTTGGTTTCTTGCAAGCCGATCACATCTGGCTGGTGTTTTTCGATCAGCGCCGCCAATTGATGGGGGCGGGCGCGCAGGCCGTTGATGTTGAAGGAGACGATCTTCATGGGCGGCGGATCCTAAACAGACAGACGAGAAAGCCTGCGATGCTAGCCGATGCCTGGCGATGCGGCCAGTGAAGGTGGCGATGCAGCGGTGCGTTTGCGCCGGGGTCGCCTGGTGCGCACAGCACACCCTACGTGGGCCGTGTGGCGGCTTGGCGCCCTGGCTGCTAACGTGAGCTCGCCAGCTAATAACAATAAAAGCCGCCTTCTGGTCCCCAGCATGGCAGGCAACCGAGGTTACCGTGCATGCCGACGTCTTTTGCCATTCCCGCTGCTGAAATGCGCTTGCTCGATAGCAGCTTTGTTCGTGAAGCGCGCTCCCTGCTGTACCACGCCTATCGCCATGAGCCGACCTTCGGCTACCTGTTTGAGTCCGAGCGCCCCGGCTACGACCAGCGCGTGCGCGCCACGGTGCGCGAGTTGGTGAATCGGCATTTTCTTGAAGACCTGCCCGCCATCGGCCTGGTGATCAACGACCGCTTGGTGGCCCTGGCCCTGATCGCGCCACCACAACGGCGTTTGGATATCACCGAAAGCTGGAGCTGGCGTTTGCGCATGTTGCTGACCACCGGCCTGCGCTGCACCAAACGCTATCTGCAGTACCACGACGCCGTGCTCGCTTGCCTGCCGCCAGGGCCTTATCACGTGCTGCCGCTGCTGGGCGTGCACCCGGAATTTCAGGGCAAACACCTGGGCGAACAGTTGTTGGAAGCGCTGCACAACTGGTGCGCTGAGGACGAGTCTTCGCTGGGTGTGGTGCTCGACACCGGCAACCCGCGTTATCTCGACTTCTATAAGCGCCAGGGTTACGAGGAAATTGGCGAAGTAGCGGTAGGGCCGATTCGCGAGCACGTGTTTTTTCACGCCAATCCGCAGCAGGTGGCACGCGCCAGCGCCTGAGTGGAGGGTCGCTGGCCGCTCTGGAATGCCGCGCTTCACGTGTTAGCATCCGGCCCCATGACTTTTTCTCGAACAGGCGGGCTGGCGCTGTTGCTGTGGCTCACCAGCACGGCAGCTCTCGCTCAGACGCAGTTAAGCGTGCGGATCAAACCGGCCAATGCGCCGCTCAAGGCCAATGTCATCGGCTACGTTGGCGACCTGGGCGAGCGCGACGAAGCGGCGTTGCAACGCTTCAGCCGCGGCGCCGAGGCACAGGCGCGCAAGGCGGTGGAGGCGCTGGGTTATTACCAGGCGCAGATCGACACCGAAGTGACCCATAACGATAAAGGCCCGCGCCTGATCCTCACCATTGAGGCCGGCGAGCCGGTGCACTTGCGCAACGTGACGGTGCGCATCGACGGTCCCGCCGCAAAATTGCCGGCGTTCCGCGTGCCAAAAAGCACGCAGCTCACCGCCGGTGCCGTGCTGAATCACGGCCACTACGAAGATGCCAAACGCCTGATCCAAAACCAGGCCTCGCGCTATGGTTTTTTTAGCGGGCGCTTTACCAGCCAACGCTTGGCCATCGACCCGCAGGCCGGGGTAGCGGATGTCGAACTGATCTACGCCAGCGGCCCGCGTTATTACTTTGGCCCCAGCCAGTTCACGGGCGATGAAACCTTCGACGAGCAATTGCTGCAACGTATGGTGCCGTTCAAGCCGGGCACCGCCTATGACTCCGACCTGATCGCCAAGCTCTACCAAAACCTGCAAGGCAGCGGCTATTTCGAAAGCGTGCGGGTTGACGCCGCGCCCACCCAAGCCAGCGGCGAGCAGATTCCAGTAAAGATTGAGCTGATTACCCGTAAGCCGCGCACCATGGGCGTTGGCCTGGGCTTTTCCACCGACGTCGGGCCGCGCGCCAAGCTCAACTGGACGCGCCATTGGCTTAACCCCCAGGGTCATAGCTGGGGCACGGAAATGGAATTGTCGGCGCCCAGGCAAAACGTCGGCGTGTTTTACGACATTCCCGGTAACCCGCCGCTCACCGATAAAACCCGCCTGGCTGCCGGCTACCAGTATGAAGAACTGGCCAATACCGACAGCCTGAGCCGTCTGCTCACTGTCGGCCCGGAATGGCATAGCAAGCTCGACAGCGGCTGGCAGCAGGTGCTCTCGGTCAAGCTGCAACGCGAGGAATATCGCCTGGGCAACGACAGCGGGTTAAGCACCTTGCTGATGCCGGGGGCGAGTTATTCCTACCTGCACAGCGACAACGCCATCGACCCGAGCAATGGCTACCGCCTGCAATTTGAGGGGTCGGTGGCCAAGGATGGCTTGGTCTCCGACAGCAACCTGATTTACGGCACGGTATTGGCCAAAGGTCTGACCACGCTGTGGGACAAACACCGTTTTCTGGGGCGATTGCAGTTCGGCGGTAGCCTCACCGACGACTACAAAGCCGTGCCGCCGTCGCTGCGCTTTTTTGCCGGTGGCGACCAGAGCGTGCGCGGCTACGACTACCAATCGCTGTCGCCGGAAAACGACCGCGGCGACCGCATTGGTGGCCGTTACCTGGTGGCGGGCAGCGTCGAGTACCAATATTCCTTTGCCGAACGTTGGCGTTGGGCGGCGTTTGTCGACCAGGGCAATACCTTCCAGAACCTGGAAATTCCCTCGCTGAAAACTGGCGTGGGTATGGGCATTCGCTGGATCTCGCCAGTGGGACCGATCCGCCTTGATCTAGCCCATGCGCTGGATGATGACGGCGGCGTGCGCCTGCACTTTTCCATGGGGCCAGAGCTATGACCTGGCTTAAGCGATTAGGCCTGGGGCTGTTGGCGCTGCTGCTGATTTTGCTCCTGGCTGTGGCAACGCTGTTCGGCACCGGGGCTGGCAGCCGCTGGCTGTTGGCGCAGGTGCCAGGGTTGCAGGTGCAGGCGTTTAACGGGCACCTGGGCGGGGCCTGGAGCGCTGACAGCCTGATGTGGCAGCAGGGCGATGATCAGGTGGCGGTGACCGACGTGCGTTTTGACTGGTCGCCAAGCTGTTTGCTCAAGCTGACGCTGTGCCTGGACCAGGTGCATGCACGGCAACTCACCTTGCAGTTCGCCGCTAGCGATAGCACCGATGACGCACCGTTAAGCCTGCCCAATCTCAAGCTGCCGCTGGCCTTGCAACTGGGCGATATTCAACTTGGTAGCATTGTCTACAACGGTGCTGAGCAGGCTAGCCAGCTGGATTTGGTCGCGCACTGGACAGCGGCGGGGCTGGCCATTGAGCGTCTGCAAGGCAGCAGTAACGGCGTGGCGCTGGACGTGCACGGTTTGCTTAGTCCGCAAGGCCAGTGGCCGCTCAGCCTTGAGGGCAGCGTGCAACTGCCGGCGCCGGAGCAACAGCGCTGGCAGTTGGCGTTGCACGTTGAGGGTGATTTGCTTAACAGCCTGGCCGTAACAGCGCAGAGCAGTGGTTACCTTAATGCACAGCTACAAGGCCATGTGCAGCCGCTGGCCGAAGGGCTGCCGGCGCAGGTGCAGGTGACGGCCGAGCAGTTTTTAGCCAGTGCCGAGGTGCCTGGGCTGCACTCTATTCAACTGAGCGCGGCGGGCACTTTGAGCGCGGGTTATCAGGTCAACGGCACGGCCGGGTTGGCGGCGCAGGGCGGTGATATACCGCTGACCTTGGCCGGGCGGGTAACGGCCACTGGCGCCGATATCCAGGCCCTGACCGTGCAGCCCGAAGCGCAGCAGCACATTACCCTCAGCGGCACGTTGGACTGGCAGCAAGCGTTTAGCGCCGATGCGCAATTCACCTGGCTGGATTTCCCTTGGCGCCGTCTATTGCCGGATGTCGAAGAGCCAGCCGTAAGCCTGCATCAGCTAACCGGGCAGGTGCATTACCGGGACGGCAACTACCTGGGTAACTTCGCCGCCGAGCTTAATGGCCCAGCCGGCGCGTTCAGTGTCAGCAGCCCGGTCAGTGGCGACCTCAGCCAAGTGCACTTGGTCAGCCTGTTGCTGCAAGCCGGGCAGGGCAAGGCCGAAGGCCAGGTGACGATTGGCTTTGCCGATGGCATCAACTGGGACAGCCGCCTGCAACTGAGCCAGCTGAATCCGGCCTATTGGTTGGCGGAATTACCCGGCACCCTCGGTGGCACATTGCGCAGCCAAGGCGAGTACCGCGAGCAATTAAAGCTGAATGCTGATCTTGATTTAACCGGCCGCCTGCGTGGCCAACCGGCGTTGCTGCAAGTGCACGCTGCCGGCGCCGCTGAACGCTGGCAAGTGGACAAGCTCGACGTGCGCCTGGGCGATAACCGGGTGACGGGCCAGGGCACGCTGGACCAGCGTTTGGCCGCGCAACTGAACATCGCCATGCCGCGCTTGGGCCAACTGTGGCCGCAATTGGTCGGGCAGTTGCAAGGCCAAGTTAACCTGGCCGGCAGCCTGCAAGCGCCGCAGGGGCAAGTGAAACTGCACGGCACGCAGTTGGCCTATCAGCAGCAAAAACTGGCGACCCTCGACGTGGCCGCAACTCTGGATGGCGCCCAACGCGGCACGTTGGAATTGACCGGTAGCGGTATAAAAAACGCTGATACCGACCTCGGCCGCCTGCACCTGCAAGGCAACGGCAATCGCCAGCAGCAACGGCTAAGCCTTGACCTCGCTGGCCCCAAGCTCAAGGTGGAACTGGCCGCCGATGGCACCCTGGCGCCAGACTTCGCCTGGCGCGGACGCATCGCCAGCGGCGAGGTGCAAAGTGCCGGGCAGCTGTGGCGCTTGCAGCAGGCGGCGCCGTTGCAGCGCTTGGCCGACGGGCAACTCAACCTTGGCGCGCATTGCTGGCAGAGTGGGGCGGCAAGCTTATGTGGCGATGATCAGCGTTTATTGCCGGAGCCACGGCTGCGCTGGCGCCTGCGCGATTTCCCCATGCAAACCCTGGCGCAGTGGTGGCCGGCAGACTTCGCCTGGCAAGGGCAGCTGAATGCCGACGTTAAACTCGACCTGCCCGCCAGCGGCCCCAGCGGCGATATTCGCCTGGACCTGGGCAGCGGCAACTTGCGTGTGCGCGAAAACGGCCAGTGGCTGGATCTGCCCTACGACCGCTTTAGCCTGGTAAGCCAATTGCGCCCGCAACGGGTCGACTCACAGTTGGACTTTCATGGGCCGAAACTGGGCCAACTGACCCTGAACGCGCAACTCGACCCACGGCCGGCGAGTAAACCGATCTCCGGCACCTTTAATTTGGCCGGGCTTGACCTTAGCGTGGCGCGGCCCTTTGTGCCGATGGTGGAACGCATGAGCGGGCACCTGAACGGCAGCGGCACCTTGGCGGGCGGCTTGTTGGCACCGCAGATCAATGGCCGGCTGCTGGTCAAGGACGGCGAAGTAGCAGGCAGCGAATTGCCGGTCAGCGTGCAAGGCTTGCAGGCCGAAGCTTTGATCGTGGGTGAGCGCTTGCAACTGAGTAGCAACTGGCACAGCGGCGAGGCGGGAGAGGGTCGCTTGAGTGGGCAACTGGCTTGGGCCAATGGCTTGGACGTAGACCTGCATCTAGTCGGTAGCCGCTTGCCGGTGGTGGTTGAGCCCTACGCCAATCTGGAAGTGCACCCGGACTTGAATGTGCGTCTGGCCGATGAGCGTTTATCGATAAAGGGCAAGGTGCAGGTGCCGCGCGGCAAGATCGAAATTCGCCAGTTACCGCCGTCCACCGTGCAGGTTTCCGGCGACGCCCAAGTAGTCGGTGCCCACAACCCCGAAGCGCGGCAGGCGCAACCGATGGCCATGGATATCGACATCAGCGTTGGCGCCGAAAAAGATCAACCGCCGCTGACTTTTAACGGCTTTGGCTTGAGCGCTGAGCTGGCCGGGCAACTGCATATGGGCGACAACCTCGACACCCGTGGTGAACTCACCTTGAACAAAGGCCGCTACCGCGCCTATGGCCAGCGCCTGACCCTGCGCCGCGCACGGTTGCTGTTTGCCGGGCCGATTGATCAGCCGTATCTGGACGTTGAAGCGATTCGTCAGGTCGACAGCGTCACTGCCGGTTTGCGCATCAGCGGCAATGCCGAGCAACCGACCACCACGGTGTTTTCCGAACCGGCCATGAGCCAACAGCAGGCACTGTCTTACTTGGTGCTGGGGCGCCCGGCCAGCAGCGGCAGTGGCGATAACAATATGCTTGCCGAAGCGGCGTTGGGCTTGGGCTTGATGGGCAGCTCCGGGGTGACCAGCGAAATGGCCCAGCGCCTGGGCATTAGCGATTTTCAGCTGGACACCGGCGGTACCGGCGCGCAAACCAGCGTGGTCGCCAGCGGTAATCTTTCTGAGCGCTTAAGCCTGCGTTATGGCGTGGGCGTGTTTGAACCAGCGAGCACCATTGCTCTGCGGTATGAATTGAGCAAAAGGGTGTATGTGGAAGCGGCGAGTGGTTTGGCCAGCTCGTTGGATATTTTCTACAAACGCGATTTTTAAATCGTGGGTTGGGTTGGTCCGCGTGCGGTGAACGCAGCGAAGCCCAACAGGCCGGCGCGTGTAGATTCCCTTGAGACCGATACGCAGCGTCCTGCGGACGCTCTGTTGGGCTTCGCTGCGCTCAACCCAACATCACGGTCATTCCCGCGTCATGGCTTTCGTGGTTAACTCGTTGCCCCTCACCAATCTACAAAAAAGGATCCCGTTCATGGCCCAAGTAACCCTGCGAGGCAACCCGATTCAAGTCACTGGCGAGCTGCCGCAAGCTGGCCAGAAAGCGCCGGCGTTCAGCCTGGTTGGCGCTGATCTGAGCGATGTCACCCTGGCCAGCCTGGCCGGCAAACGTAAAGTGCTGAACATTTTCCCAAGCGTTGACACCCCAACCTGCGCCACCTCAGTACGCAAGTTCAACGCTGAAACCAGCAACCTGGCCAACACCGTGGTGCTGTGCATTTCCGCCGACCTGCCGTTCGCCCAAGCGCGTTTCTGTGGCGCCGAAGGCCTGCAAAACGTGGTTAATCTGTCGACCATGCGCGGTGCAGAATTTCTTAAAGACTACGGCGTTGCCATCGCCAACGGCCCACTGGCTGGCGTTGCTGCCCGCGCCGTTGTAGTGCTGGATGAAAACGACCAGGTGCTGCACAGCGAGCTGGTCGGCGAGATCGGTTCCGAGCCGAACTACGAAGCGGCAACTGCTGTTCTGAAATAAACACCTAAGCAACACCTGGTAATACTTGAGCGGCCTGTTTAGACAGGCCGTTTTCATTTGTGGGTCAATTGCTTAGGAAAAAGTCAGAGATAGGTAAAAAGCCGGTAAAGAGGCTTTCCGTCAGACGTTTCAGTGCTTATCGTGCGGGCTCGAATTTCGCAATCGATGATGCCCATGACCTTTCGTACCCTTCGCCCTTGGTTGATCACTGCCGCTGCCTTCGCTGGTGTGGTGTTGTTGGTTATCTGGTTGTCTGCTGAAAAAAGCACTGGCCCCGAAGGCAAGGTGCGCGGACGCCCGGGCATGGGCCCACCTGGCGCCGCAGCGGGTATGACTGTCAGCGTGGCCAAGGTGCAGCGCAGCGACCTTGATGTGCATTACCACGCCCTGGGTACGGTAACCGCGTTTGCCACGGTCAACGTCAAGCCACGGGTCAATGGCGAACTGGTCAAGGTGCTGTTTACCGAAGGGCAGGAAGTGAAGGCTGGCGACCTGCTCGCCGTAGTCGACCCACGCCCGTACCGCGCCGCGCTGACCCAAGCCGAAGGCACCTTGCAGCAAAACCAGGCGCAGTTGAAAAACGCGCAGATCGACCTGGATCGCTACAAAGGCTTGTACGCCGAAGACTCCATCGCCAAACAAACCCTCGACACCCAGGCCGCGCTGCTAAACCAATACCAAGGCACGCTGAAGACCAACCAGGGCCAAGTGGATGACGCCAAGCTCAACCTGGCCTTTACCGAAGTGCGCGCGCCAATTAGCGGCCGCTTGGGCTTGCGTCAGGTCGACGTCGGTAACCTGGTCACTTCCAGCGACACCACGCCCTTGGTGGTGATCACCCAGGTCAAACCGATTGCCGTGGTGTTCAGTTTGCCGCAGCAACAACTGGGCACCGTCGCCGCACAAATCAACCAGGCCAAAGCCTTGCCGGTGGAAGCCCTGGACCGCAATAAAGACGTCACCCTGGCCACCGGCGAGTTGATCACCCTGGACAACCAGATCGACACCACCACCGGCACGGTCAAGCTCAAAGCCAAGTTCGAAAACGCCGACCGCTCCTTGTTTCCCAACCAATTCGTTAACGTGCGCCTGCTCGCCGAAACCCTGCATGACGTGCTGCTGATTCCAGCCAACGCCGTGCAGCGTGGTAACGATGGCACCTACGTCTACGTGCTGGGCGAGGGCGATAAAGTGGTGCAGCGCAGCGTCACTCTCGGCACCAGTGAAGGCGAACGGGTGGTGGTAGAGAAGGGCCTGAACGCCGATGAACAAGTGGTAGTGGAAGGCACCGACCGCCTGCGCGATGGCATGGCCGTGCGCGTTGCGGCGCCGGAACAAGTGAAAAAAGAAGTCAGCGAAGAAACCGGGCAAAAGCCCTTTGGCCAGGGTGATGCCGCGCAAGGCAAGGACGGAGCCGCGCAATGAACCCGTCGCGCCCGTTTATTCTGCGGCCGGTAGCGACCACGCTGTTAATGGTGGCCATCCTGCTGTCGGGGATTATCGCCTACCGCTTTTTGCCGATCTCGGCGCTGCCGGAAGTCGATTACCCGACCATTCAGGTGGTCACCTCGTACCCTGGCGCCAGCCCGGAAATCATGACCTCGTCGGTCACCGCGCCGCTGGAAAACCAGCTGGGGCAGATCGCCGGCTTGAATGAAATGTCCTCCAGCAGCTCCGGTGGCTCGTCGGTGATCACCCTGCAGTTCACCCTGGAGAGCAACCTCGATGTGGTTGAGCAGGAAGTGCAGGCGGCGATCAATAGCGCCAGCAGCCTGCTGCCCAATGACCTGCCGTATCAACCGTCGTACAGCAAAGTAAACCCGGCCGATGCGCCGATTCTGACCCTGGCGATCACCTCGAGTAACTTGCCATTGCCGCAGGTGCAGGACTTGGTGGACACGCGCCTGGCGCAGAAAATTTCGCAAATCTCCGGCGTCGGTTTGGTCAGCATTAGCGGCGGCCAACGCCCAGCGGTGCGCATTCGCGCCAACCCTTCGGCGCTGGCAGCGGCGGGGTTAAACCTCGACACCCTGCGCACCACGGTGTCCAACAACAACCTCAATGGCCCCAAAGGCAGCTTTGACGGCCCCACCCGCGCCTCGACCCTGGATGCCAACGACCAACTGAAATCCGCATCGGCCTACCGCGAGCTGATCGTCGCCTACCAAAACGGCGCGCCGCTGCGCTTGAAGGATGTCGCCAGCGTTGACGACGCCGCCGAGAACACCCGCCTGGCCGCCTGGGCCAATGAAACGCCAGCGGTGGTGCTGAATATTCAGCGCCAACCGGGTGCCAACGTGATCAAGGTGGTCGACAGCATTAAAGCCATGTTGCCAACGTTGCAGGCCAGCCTGCCGGGCAGTTTGGATGTGCAGGTGCTCACCGACCGCACCACCACCATTCGCGCTTCGGTGAGCGACGTGCAGTTTGAACTGGTGTTGGCCATTGCCTTGGTGGTGATGGTGACGTTCCTGTTCTTGCGCAGTTTTTCCGCCACGCTGATTCCCAGTTTGGCCGTGCCGCTGTCGCTGATCGGCACCTTTGGCGTGATGTATCTGGCGGGGTTTTCGGTCAACAACCTGTCGCTGATGGCGCTGACGATTGCCACCGGCTTTGTGGTGGATGACGCCATCGTCATGGTGGAAAACATCAGCCGTTATCTGGAGGAGGGCGATACGCCGCTGGAGGCTGCGCTGAAAGGCTCCAAGCAGATTGGCTTCACCATTATTTCCCTGACCTTTTCGCTGATCGCCGTGCTGATTCCGCTGTTGTTTATGGGCGATGTAGCGGGGCGCTTGTTCCGTGAATTCGCCATCACCTTGGCGGTGGCTATTTTGATTTCTGGCGTGGTCTCGCTGACCCTCACGCCGATGCTCTGCGCCAAGTTGCTCAAGCATATTCCCGAAGAAAAACACGGCCCGTTTGCCCGCGCCGCCGGCCGAGTGATTGACCGCCTGATTGCCGCCTACGGCCGCGCCCTGCGGGTGGTGCTGCGCCATCAGCCGCTGACGCTACTGGTAGCCTTGGGCACGCTGGTGCTCACCGCCGTGCTCTACACCTTTATGCCTAAAGGCTTCTTTCCGGTGCAGGACACCGGCGTGATTCAGGCGATCGCCGAAGCGCCGCAGTCCATCTCCTTTAAAGCCATGGCCGGCCGTCAGCAAGAGCTGTCCAAAGCCGTGCTGAGTGACCCGGCCGTGGCCAGCCTCAGTTCGTATATCGGCGTGGACGGCAGCAACGCCACGCTAAACACCGGGCGCATGTTGATCAACCTCAAGCCGCATAGCGAGCGCGATGTCAGCGCCAGTGAAGTGATCCGTCGCTTGCAACCAGAGCTGGATAAAATCTCCGGTATTCGCCTGTACCTGCAACCGGTGCAAGACCTGACCATTGAAGACCGCGTGGCGCGCACCCAATACCAATTCACCCTGCAAGACTCCGACCCCGATGTCTTGGCCAAGTGGGTGCCGCTGCTGGTGGAGCGCTTGCAGCAATTGCCGGAACTGGCCGATGTCGCCAGCGACTGGCAAGACAAAGGCCTGCAAGCCTTCGTCAATATCGACCGCGATGCCGCCTCGCGTCTTGGCGTGTCGTTGTCGGATGTCGACAGCGCGCTCTACAACGCCTTTGGCCAACGCTTGATTTCCACCATCTTTACCCAGGCCACGCAGTACCGCGTGGTGCTCGAAGTGGCGCCGCAATTCCAACTGGGGCCCGAGTCGCTGGAAAACCTCTACGTCAGCAGCAGCGACGGCACCCAGGTGCGCCTGTCGTCGCTGGCGAGCATTGAAGAGCGCAATACGCTGCTGGCGATTAACCATATTTCGCAGTTCCCGGCCGCGACCTTGTCGTTCAACCTGGCACCGGATGTGTCGCTGAGCGCGGCGGTAGAAGCGATTCGTGCGGTGGAGCAGGACATGCAATTGCCGGTCGGCGTGCAGACCAGCTTCCGCGGTGCCGCGCTGGCGTTTGAAACCTCGTTGTCGAGCACCTTGCTGCTGATTCTGGCGGCGGTGGTGACCATGTATATCGTGCTGGGCATTCTCTACGAGAGCTTTATCCACCCGGTGACCATTCTGTCGACCTTGCCCTCGGCGGGTGTCGGCGCGCTGCTGGCGTTGATGCTAGCGGGGGAGGAGATCGGCATTGTCGCGATCATCGGCATCATCCTGCTGATCGGCATTGTGAAAAAGAACGCGATCATGATGATCGACTTCGCCCTGGATGCTGAACGCAACCAAGGCATGAACGCGGCGGATGCGATTTACCAAGCGTGCTTGCTGCGTTTTAGGCCGATTTTGATGACCACTTTGGCGGCCTTGCTCGGCGCCTTGCCGTTGATGTTGGCGGCGGGTGCCGGGGCGGAATTGCGCCGGCCGTTGGGTATTGCCATGGTCGGTGGCCTGCTGCTCAGCCAGGTGCTGACGCTGTTTACCACGCCGGTTATTTACCTCGCGTTTGACCGCATGGCCGGGCGTTGGAATGCCTGGCGCAAGAAGCGTGGGTTGGATATGTCGGTGCAGTCATGAAGAGTTGCGTGGCGGCTTGCCCTCACCCCCAGCCCCTCTCCCGCAAGCGGGCGAGGGGAGACCAGCGCGTTTTGGCGGCCACCTCCGTCCGTTCCCTCGCCCCCTTGGAGGAGAGGGCTAGGGTGAGGGGGTTGCGGGCGCCTCGGTGCAGCGGCCAAGAGCACCCTCTCCCCCGGCCCCTCTCCCGCAAGCGGGCGAGGGGAGACCAGCGCGTCTTGGCGGCCACCTCCGTCCGTTCCCTCGCCCCCTTGGGGGAGAGGGCTAGGGTGAGGGGGGTGCGGGCGCCTCGGTGCAGCGGCCAAGAGCACCCTCTCCCCCGGCCCTTCTCCCGCAAGCGGGCGAAGGGAGACCAGCGCGTTTGCGCGGCTAGCTCGGTCAGCCCCCTCTCCCGCTTGCGGGAGAGGGTTGGGGAGAGGGCAGGGCAAACGGTGATGTCAAAATGAGCATCTCCACCCCCTTTATCCGCCGCCCCGTCGCCACCACGCTGCTCACTCTGGCGCTGCTGTTAGCCGGCTGGCTATCGTTCAACCTGCTGCCGGTAGCGCCGTTACCGTCGGTAGATTTCCCGACCATTATGATCAGCGCTTCGCTGCCCGGCGCCAGCCCGGAAACCATGGCCTCGTCGGTGGCTACGCCGCTGGAACGGGCCTTGGGCCGTATCGCTGGCATCAGCGAAATGACCTCCAGTAGCTCACTGGGCTCAACCACGGTGATTGTGCAATTCTCCCTGGAGAAGGACATCGACGGCGCCGCCCGCGAGGTGCAGGCAGCCATCAACGCGGCCAGCAGCCTGCTGCCCAGCGGTATGCCGAGCTTGCCGTCGTACCGCAAGGCCAACCCCTCGGATATGCCGGTGATGGTCCTCACCCTGACCTCGGAGAGTTACACCCGTGGTGAGATGTACGACATGGCCTCAACCCTGGTGTCGCCACGTCTGGCCCAGGTGAAAGGCATTGGCCAAGTCAGCATCGGTGGTAGTTCGTTGCCCGCCGTGCGCGTTGATCTCAACCCGGATGCATTAAACAAATACGGCATCTCGCTGGACAGCGTGCGCACGGCCATTGCCAACACCAACTCCAATGGCCCCAAAGGCTCGATTGACGGCGACAAATACCAGTGGCAGGTGGACGCCAACGACCAACTGCGCAAGGCCAGCGAATACTTGCCGGTGATCGTTCACTACAACGCCGAAACCGGCGCGGCGGTGCGTTTGGGTGATGTCGCTGAAGTCAGCAATGCGGTGGAAGACGTGCGTAACGCCGGTTTCTCTGGCGCTAACCCAGCGGTGCTGTTGATCGTTACCCGCCAACCGGGGGCCAATATTATCGAGGCCACCGACGCCATCCATGCGCTACTGCCCGAGATGCAGGAACTGATCGGCCCTAAGATCAAATTGTCGGTGATGGACGACCGCAGCCCGAGCATTCGCGCCTCGTTGGATGAGGCAGAAATCACCTTGGTGATCTCGGTGCTGCTGGTGATTCTGGTCGTCTATATGTTCCTGCGCAGCCCGCGCGCCACGCTGATTCCAGCCTTGGCGGTGCCGGTGTCGCTGGTGGGCACCTTTGCGGTGATGTACCTCTGTGATTTTTCGCTGAATAACCTGTCGTTGATGGCGCTAATCGTTGCCACCGGCTTTGTGGTGGACGACGCCATTGTGGTGGTGGAGAACATTGCCCGGCGAATCGAGGAGGGTGAGTCGCCGGTGCAGGCGTCGATTCATGGCGCCCGTGAAGTGGGCTTTACCGTACTGTCGATGACCCTCTCCTTGGTGGCGGTGTTTATCCCCATCCTGCTCATGGGCGGGATTATGGGCCGGCTGTTCCGCGAGCTTGTCGGCGGCGATTCTGGTCTCGTTGCTGGTGTCGCTAACCCTCACACCCATGCTCTGCGCGCGCCTGCTAAAAGCCCGTGGCAGCGAGCCGCATGAGGAAAAACCAAAAGCTGAAAGCAAGTTCTTCCTCAACCTGATGGCCCGCTACAAGGCCAGCCTGGAGTGGGCCTTGGCCCATTCGCGGTTGATGGTGGTGATTATGCTCGGCTGTATCGTGCTCAACCTGTACCTGTTTGTGGTGGTGCCCAAGGGCTTTTTGCCGGCGCAGGACTCCGGGCGTTTGCGCGGTTATGCCATCGCTGACCAGAGCATCTCGTTCCAGGGCTTGCAGACCAAGATGGCGCAGTTTCGCAGCATTCTTGGTGCCGACCCGGACATTGAAAACGTCGTCGGTTTTCTCGGCGGCGGGCGTTGGCAGTCGAGCAATACCGGCTCGTTTTTCGTCACCCTGAAACCGATTGGCGAACGCGATGACGTCGACACCATACTCGCGCGCCTGCGGCCCAAACTTGCCGAGATTCCCGGCGCCGCGTTGTATCTCAACGCTGGCCAGGACGTGCGCCTGGGTGGCCGCGATAGCAACGCCAGTAACCAGTTCACCTTGCGCAGCGACGACCTGAAACTACTGCGTGAATGGGCGCCGAAAGTGGAAGCGGCGATGCGCAAGCTGCCACAAGTGGTCGACCTCAATAGCGACTCGCAAGACAAAGGTGTGCAGAGCCGCCTGGTGGTCGACCGCGACCGCGCCGGCTCACTGGGGGTGAATATGGCCCTGGTCGACGAGGTGCTGAATAACTCCTTTGGCCAACGGCAGATCGCCAATATCTATAACCCGCTGAACCAGTACCACGTGGTGATGGAAGTAGGCGCGCAGTACCAGCAAAGCCCGGAAATCTTGCGTCAGGTGTATGTGCTGGGCAGCGATGGGCAAAGCGTACCGCTGGCCGAGTTCAGCCACTTTGAACCGGCCTCGGCACCGCTGTCGGTCAACCATCAGGGCCAGTTCGCCGCGACCACCTTGTCTTTCAACCTGGCCCCCGGCGCGCAGATCGGCCCGACCCGCGCGGCGATCATGGCGGCCATCGAACCGCTGCAATTGCCGCTGGATATTCAGGCCAGTTTCGAAGGCAACGCCGGCGCGGTGCAGGACACGCAGAACAACATGCCCTGGCTGATTCTGCTGGCCTTGGTGTCGGTGTATATCGTGCTGGGCATTTTGTACGAGAGCTATGTGCATCCGTTGACCATTCTTTCAACGCTGCCCTCGGCCGGCGTCGGCGCTTTGCTGGCGCTGATCTTGTGCCGCAGCGAGCTGAGTTTGATCGCCCTGATCGGCATTATTTTGCTGATCGGCATCGTCAAGAAAAACGCCATTTTGATGATCGACTTCGCCTTGGAAGCCGAGCGCCGCTTGGGCATGACTCCGCGTGAGGCGATTCTGGAAGCCTGCGTAAAACGCTTCCGGCCGATCATGATGACCACCTTGGCGGCGCTGCTTGGCGCGCTGCCGCTGATCTTTGGCGTGGGTGGCGATGCTGGGCTGCGCCGGCCGCTGGGTATCACCATCGTTGGCGGGCTGATCGCCAGCCAAATGCTCACCCTCTACACCACACCGGTGGTGTACCTGTACCTCGATCGTTTGCGCCACTGGGTTAACCGCCGCAGAGGCGTGCGCTTGGAGACTTCGCTATGAGCCTGTATTCCCGCAGCCTGCTGCTTGCTGTGGCTATCGCCGTGGCGGGCTGCGCCGTTGGCCCGGACTACCAGCAGCCCGAGGTGGCCGTGCCCGCCAGCTTTAAACAGCGCGACGGCTGGCAACTGGCCGAGCCCAGCGATGCCCTGCACCGTGGCGCCTGGTGGGAGCTGTATGGCGACAGCACGCTGAACCAACTGCAACAGCGCCTGGAAACCTCCAACCAAACCCTGGCCCAGGCCGAAGCGCAATACCGCCAGGCGCAAGCCTTGGCCCGTGGTGCACGGGCCTCGTTCTTCCCCAGCTTGAGCGCCGCCTTTAGCAAAACCCGCTCGGGGCAGGCATCCGGTGGCGGCGGCACGGTGTCGTTGTCCGACGGCTCCACGGTGAGCAGCGGCAGTTCTGGCGGTATTAGCGACAGCTACCAGGCCAGCCTGGGCGTCAGTTGGGAATTGGATTTGTGGGGCAAGCTGCGTCGCCAATTGGAATCCGACAACGCCAGCGCCGCCGCCAGCCAAGCGACCCTGGCCGGCACCAAACTCAGCCAGCAATCGGAACTGGCGCAAAACTACCTGCAACTGCGGGTGATCGACGCGCAAAAACGCTTGCTGGATGACACCGTTGCTGCCTACGAGAAAGCCTTTAAGTTGGCGGAAAACCAATACCGCGCCGGCATCGTCACCAAGGCCGACGTAGCCCAGGCGCGCACCCAAGTGAAAAGCACCCTGGCCCAAGCCATCGACCTGAAATACCAACGCGCGCAGCTGGAAAACGCCATTGCCGTGCTGGTCGGTGAACCACCGTCGACCTTTAAACTGGCCGAGACCAACGACATACCCGGTCTGCCGCAGATTCCGGCCACCGTGCCCTCGACCCTGCTGCAACGTCGCCCGGATATCGCCTCGGCCGAGCGTGACGTAGTCGCCGCCAACGCCCTGATTGGCGTGAACAAAGCCGCCTACTACCCCGACGTCACCCTCAGCGCCTCGGGCGGTTTCCGCAACGATAGCCTGTCGAACCTGCTGACCACACCGAACCGCTACTGGTCCATCGGCCCCGACTTCGCCATGACCCTGTTCGATGGCGGCCTGATCCGCTCGCGGGTTGAACAAGCCGAAGCCAGCTACGACGCCACCGTGGCGGCCTACCGCCTCAGCGTGCTCACTGGCTTTCGCGAAGTGGAAGACTATATGGTCCAACTCGACGTGCTGAAAGAAGAGAGCGGCGTGCAACAAGAAGCCCTCGACTCAGCCCGCGAATCGCTGCGCCTGATGCTCAACCAATACCGCGCCGGCACCGTCGACTTCTCCGATGTGGTTACCGTGCAAACCACCGCACTGTCCAACGAACGCACGGTGTTGACCTTACTGGGCAGCCGCTTGACCGCCAGTGTGCAGTTGATAACGGCGATGGGTGGGGGGTGGCAGAGCGGCGAGCTGGGCAAGCCGTAAAGGCGTGCCTTTTTGCCTGCGGTACAGCCAGTAGGGTGTGCTGTGCGCACCACGGGGTACACGCGGTAATCGCCTGGTGCGCGCAGCACACCCTACGGGATCAGCGCTGTATACAAACGCATAAAAAAGCCCAATCGGTGATTGGGCTTTTTACTATCCGCGTGGCTTAGCTCTGCGGCTGACCGACGTAATCCATCTTGCCGACTTCAACGCCGTTATGACGCAGCAGGGCATAGGCGGTGGTGACGTGGAAGAAGAAGTGCTGCAAACCATAAGTCAGCAGGTACGACTGGCCGGTGAATTTGCGTTCTTTCGGCGTGCCTGGACGGGTGACGATTTCGCGTTCTTCGTTACCGTCAACCTGAGCTGGGGTAAAGGTGTTTAGGTAGTCCAGGGTTTCTTTCAACAGTGCTTGCAGCTGGTCGAAGCTGGTTTCGACGTCTTCATGCTTAGGCACATCCACGCCAGCCAAACGCGAGGGCACGCCACGGGCGAAGTCGCAGGCGATTTGCACTTGGCGGGTGAGTGGGAACATGTCGGGAAACAGGCGCGCCTGGAGCAGGGCGTTAGGGTCGATGTTTTTGCCGCTGGCGTGGGCTTCGGCCTTGCTCAGCACGGCGCTGAGGCTGGTGAGCATTTGTTTGAATACTGGAACGGATGCGGCGTACAGAGAAATAGTCATGGCAGTCTCCGGTTGAAGGTGGCGCGAGTATACGCGTGCTTGTCGCCGCTTCGGGTAATCGGCTGGCGCACCGTTTGCTCAGGCAGCATCGCGGAGGGCCAGTCGCATGCGGATTTTGCTCAGGCTGTCGGCACTGCGTACCAGATAGCGCTGCGCCAGCTCTGCGTAGACTGAGTAGGCCTCGTCGCCTTTTTTTACGCCGTCTGGCTGATAGGGTGCTGCCAGGGGTAAGAGCTCGTCGTATTTGCTTCCCAGCGATGAAATATCGATAGATGAAAATACATCGCCGGTCAGTACCGTATCGACGATGAAATCCGGTGCTTTTACCGGGCCTTGCACCACGATCTCGCCGTCGTACAGAAAGTTGATAGGGAGCGGACGGTCTGCGCCTACGGTGAACTTCAAGATCACACCGGTTAACACGTCGCCGGCCCTTTGTTCATCGGCCATCGCATCGCGGATCGGCTCCATCTGGTTACCCCCGGCGATGCCCGCCACCATAAGGCGGTTCGGCGCATCGTCCATAGCCGTCGGTAACCAGCGGGTGTTGCTGCCACCCATGGTGGCCATCGGGTGATCCAGATCGCCTTCGGAACGCACGACGCCATCTGTGACGATTTCATTCCAGGAAAAGTGGCTGGAAGAAATGCCGCGAATAAGGTTTACCTCGCCTTGTTGCCATTTTTCATACAGGGCGGCAAAGCTTTCTCTGTCGCTGCTGCGGTTAAAGGTCACGATGCCGTTTTGCTCCGAAACGATCGAGCGTTGAAAGGTCAGGCGCGAGTCTTTGCCAATTTGATAGGAATTGCTCCAGGGGCTTTTTCTGACTTCGACGCTTTTACCGTTGATTTGCAGCGTACCTACGCGGTTTTTATCCAGAAATGAAAACAGCGGCATCAGCCCGTTGGGGTCCTGCAGGGTCAGTGGGTTGTTGCGTGCCATGCGGTACAGATTCAAGCCATCCAGCGTGCCGGCCGGGTCCGGGCTTAACCAGCGCGCGCTCCAGGGTTGGTAGTAGCGGTAGCCGAAGTAATACAAGCCGCTGGCGTCACGCTCTTTGCCGCTGTAGCGTCGGGTTTTAACGCTCGCCTCGGTAAGGCTGCTGGCGGCCCACAGCGCCGTGCCGCCGAAGGGGTAATACTCCTCGCGGCTGATTACATTGCCCAGTTGGTCGAGTTCCAGTTCGATGCTGCCCAGGGGGTTGCCGTAGCAATAGCGAATGCTGTCGTTAGCGATGCCGTCCGGTTTGCCGCTGCTCCAGTGCAGCGCGCGCACCTCGCCGTTTTCGCTGGCCAGGCTGACCACTTCTAGCGCTTCGGTTACCACTCCAGCCCGTGCTGTGCTGCGCAGCTCCAGTGCGTCCAGATACAAGGTCTGGCGTTGCCAGAGGGTCGCTTGGCTGCGTTGCTCGCTAACCTTTAGCAGACGTTGCGCGCCAGCGTAGGCGTAGTACTCGCGCGGGCTATCGGCGCCAGTGCCGAATTGCACCTGCTGCACGCGGCCATCGGCGTCCCAGCTCAGTAGCTGCCCGGGCTGCAGTTGCAACTGTTGGCCTTGTGGGTCGAACAGGGCGTCCACTTGCTCGGCGGTTATGTTAGGGAACAGCGCAGCGCTGACGCCGCGGTTCGCCGTAGCGGATACCACGATGGTGCTGGTCCACTGGTTGCCGGTTTTCGGCGCGCTGTGGCGAATCTGCGTGAGGTTGCCGCCGCGATCATAGCTGTAGGTCCGGGTGTAGGCGGTGTACTGACTGCTGTCTGCGGGCAGGGGCGTGATCAGCGCGGGCAAGGCGATGCCCTGACGTTGCTGCGTAGCGACTTCGCGGCCGCTCGCGCTGATCAGTTGGTAGAGGCTGTCGTAGGTGAAGGTACTGACCGGGCTGATCTGTTGATTGCGAAACCAGGTAAACGCTTGTGTCGCGTCAGTGACGGTCAGCACATTGCCCACTGGGTCATGGGTATAAGCCAGCGCTTGCAGAACCTCGGGTTTCGCCGCGCGCCGACGGGTGATTGAGGTGCCGATCAACCGCTGGGTTTCCGCTTCATAGGTGAAATTGACGGTGACCCCGTTGCCTTGGAGTTGCGTCAGTGGGCGGCCCGCCGCGTTGTAGGTCTGGCCTTGCAAAATCGGCTGTTCGGGCTGGTTATTTAACGTCAGCCACTGACGGCAGAGCAGACCGGCCACGTCATAGGCCTGGCGGCGCATATGCCCGGCCGCATTGGTGTGGGTCAGCAGTTGCCCGCTCGCATCCAGCGTGACATGGCTGCCATAACTACTGGCATCCAGGGCGGCTTCCCAGCGTTGCCAGGTACTGGCTTGCGCGTCATCGCCGGACCAATCACCGCTGCTATCGGTGGCCGCGAGTAGCCGCCGGCTTGTGCACTGTGCCAGGCCGCTGAGGCTGACGGCGGCCACGCGTTGCTGGCCGGCGCTGTCCCAAATGCATACGGTTTGCCCGCGCAGGTTGGCGGTTTGTGCCCGCTCAGGCGGTATCAGCTGTGGCGGCGCGGTATCGCCGTAGTAATGCCGTTCGCGCACGAGTGCTTGGCTGCCGGGTGCCTGGCGACTGATGGTGTAGCGACGGCCAAGCGCGTCTTGGCTAAAGGTGGTCACTGTGCCCATAGCGTCGCGCTGCCAGAGCGGGCGGCCGAGAATATCGGCCAGCGCCCACGTAGTACCGTTATCGCTACCGCTCTGGCGCAACACTGTGCCGCTTAGGTCTGCTAACTGGCTGATATTGAGCAGACCGGCATCCCCCAGGCGAGGGTCACTTTGGCTGAGCAGATAGCCGCCTGGCGAGTGCAGGGTACGGGTCAGGCGTAAGTCGGCGGCTGCGCCAATGGCGGCGCGGCAGAATTGCAGACTGCGCACCGTCAGGCCGCGGTTGTCGACGACCGTTACGCTGGGGGTGCCGGTGTGTACGGCGCTGACTTTAAGCATCGGCGAACTCCGCCAGCGGGTCGACCGATAACTGTTCGGCGGCGGTGTCGTTTTCATCCTCGCGCAGCGTAAACCAGGCGGTGTATGCAGTTCTGCGTAGCCATCCCAGGGCTGTAATCACCTGCGTTTCCCGGCCGATGGCATCGTAAAAATAGCTGTCGGCGTGGCCTGCGGTTGCTAACGCGGCGGCGCTGATGAATTGCCAGTCATTTGCCAGAAACGCTTGATAGGTTTTCGCCGGTTGCCCGCGTGGGTTGTAATCGATGCGGCTACTAATGGCCCAACAGGGGTCTGCAGGTGCCAGCAGCGGCTGACCGTCCTGCATCGCTAGGCCGCCATCCGCTGTGCGTTGGTAGGCCTGCGCTGTGGGACGTAGCGCGGCGTTTTGCAGCATGCGGCCAAAGCCGTCGCTGTGGGTGAGTTGCACGCGTATTTGCTGTTCCCGGTCGGGGTAGTTATCGGCCAGTAGCGTCACGCTATGCACCGGCTGACGGGGCAGGGCCGCCAGTACTTCACGCAAGGCTGCGGGTACGGCAGCAAGCGGTTCCGCTGTCTGCAACCAGTTCCAGGCTCGGCTCAATACGTGGCCCTGGGGGGTGATAAAGCGCTGTGACTGTAGCTGCTGATACAAGGCCAGCGCCGCCGCGTCATCGGCAACAATGGGCCTTAGTTGGTCGATGCCAAGGCTGCCCATCTGGCTGAACAGGTCATACGCCATACGCGTTGCCTGCTGCTGTTTGCCGCTGCCGGCGTTGATGGCCAGGGCGTTCGCCACGGCTTGGGTGACCGTGTCATTGACCGCAGCGGGCGCCGCAGTCAGTGCGGCAAAACCGACGTTGACCGCCTCCTGCATATCCGCCGCGAGCTCGGTGCCGTATTGGCTGGTGGCGACCAGCCGGCCGAGGGCATCCCATTGCACTTCATGGCGATTGCCGTTGATGTCGGTGATTTGCCAAGGCCGCAGGAAGCGGTAGTTGATCGCGGCCTGCACCTGATTGGCGTACGCGTCTGTACTGCTGATGATGCAGCACAGATGGGCATCCCAGGCCACCGTCGTCACCCCAAGCTGACCGTCTGCGGCTTTCAGTTGCGCGGCCGTCTGGGTGCGGGCGCGCCAGAACTGCGCAGCGCTCAGGTAAGTGAGGTAACCGGTATTGGCAGCCCATAGATCGGGCTCTGGCGCGGCGCCTGGAACCGTTAATAAAGCGGGCATGCGTTGATAACCGCCATCGGCCAGCAACTGCTCACAGGCCGCCTCGCTAAGCACGTCGAGGTAGGCCTTGAGGTCTTCTGCCAGAAGCAATGCGGTTTCGCGGTGGTCAGGCAGAAACAGGTTTTTGGGCAGGTCCGGGTCGTTGCGGTAATGGTGTTGCTGTTGGTTTAGCAGCAAGCGCGGCTGGGTCGCGCCGAGCAGGCCAGCGGCATCACTGAGCAGCTCTAGCGTCAAGCCGCCGGCTGGTATGTGTTGCGCGGTAAAGGTCAGGGCGTTCTGTCGGTTAGCCACTGGCACGCCTAGCCCCCAGGCTTGCGGGTCGGCCTGATTTAACACGTGGATACGGCTTTCGGTCAGGCGCAGCAGGGTTTGCTGGGCATCAAAGGTGGCGCTCCAGGCCTCACTTGGAAGCGCTGTGGCGGTGTATGGATTTGCGCTTTGTTCGTTCAGCCGTCGTGGGTAGGCGATATCCACCGTTTGCAGGGCGTGGCCGTAGCCGTCGTAGTGCAGGGGAATGGTTTGGCTGACCTGTGGGTCGTCTGTAATCCGCTCATAGATATAGGTGCTGCTGCCCGCGTTTAATACGAGTGCTACCGGGACCGCGCCGGGCTGCACCAGGCGGACCTGGCCGCGACTCTGCTGCACGCGATACGGAATGCTCGCGGCGGGGCTGTCGTCCAGGCCGTAATGCTCTTCTCGTATCAGCGCGCCTTTCAAGGCGCGATGCAGCCACCAGGCAGTGGCGGCGTCGGGGCTAAAGGCGATGTCTTGGCCGTCATCGGCGCTGCCTTGCCAGTGGGTCAAGCGTGTCTGTTGCGGGGCAAAGGCGTCTGGGTCGTGGAATGGTGCGCCGTAGAGATCGCTGTCGTCGCCGGCACGGCCGGTATGCAGCCAGCGGCAGACTCGCAAGGCGTTTGCCAGCGTTGCGCCGGCCTGGGTTTGCGACTCCTCCGATTCGATATACGCGAAACCGCGAAACTCCCGTTCCACGGCATCCCAGTAACCGCGGCGGTATCGGAAGCGTTGCACCAGGCTATTGCCCGTCACGCTGTCGTATTGTTCGATCTGACTCAGCAGTAAAACAGGGTAGGGCACACCGGCAATGGCGCTGGGTGCGGCCAGTTTTTCGTCCAGCCATTCCTGCACAGAGCTGCGGTGGGTCAGCGTGGTGGAGGCCCCGCAGTTATTGCTTACGTGGTTAAGCAGATAGGGCTTGGCGCTGCTCAGATCGAGGCGCCAGTGACGGCGCTGCAGGTTTGCAGCACTGGCCACCTGGGTAAGGATCAGCGTCGCCGTGCCTTGGCCTGCGAGGTCGGCGACCTGCAATTGGCTTAGTTGGTCGTAACTCATGCCGGTGGGGTACGGCAACATTGCCGCTGGCGCCAGGCTGTTACCGGCCTGATTGAAAAACAACTGGATGCCACTGGGCCCGGCATAAAGCAGGTCGGCGCAGCCTGAGCCGTCCAAATCCGCCAGGTACACCTGACGCGGGTCAAACTGTGTGGCGGTAAACGGCAGCATAGAACTCAGGGTCAGTGGCTTCGCGAAGCGTCCATCGCCCAGGCTCGGCCAACAGCGCAGACGATCATGGCGCACGCTCACCAGTTGCGGCTGGCCACTGCCAAGCATGTCGGCGAAGGCCACCAGCTCTTGCTGGTTCAGGCCCATTACCGGCAGGCCGGTATCGTCGTCGTGGGCCACGTTCTGCCCAGGGCCGAAACCGCTGCGCTGATTGACATACACGCGCACGCTGCGCGGGCCGATCAGTGCCAGGTCGGGCAAGCCGGCGCCGTGCAGGTCGACCAGGGTGGCGCGGGGGTGGCGCAGTTCCAGCGGCGAGGAGGCGAGCGGGGTAAACGCCGACCAGCCGCGGTCGGCTTGCAAGGTGTAGTAACCCACCAGGCCATTGGCCTGGGTTACCCACCACTCCAGGCGACCGTCACCGTTGAAATCCAGCAAGCGCAGTTGTCGGCCAGCATGCAACGACGGTAGCAACGGCAGCTCGGTCAGTTCACCAAAGGCCACCGCGTCGGCCGAGGCTTGTGTGCGGTCGCGCACAGCTGGGCGGTAATACCAGGCGCCACGGTCTTCGTAGAGTAGGCCTGGGATGCCCTCGCCATAAATATCAACCAGGCGATAAGGCTTAGGCCCCAGTTGCGCAGGCAGGCTTAGTGGGTGCCAGGCGTTGGCCTGCAGCACAGGGGCAAAAGCGCTGTAGGCCAGTTCCAGCGGCGGCAGGCACTGTAGCGTGCGCGCCGCATCAGGCTCGTAAGCCAGCGATTGCGCCGCGAGCAAACGCGAGAGCTGCGGGTTTTCGTCGTAGCTGAGTAGCAGGCGCTGAACCAAGGTCGCCGCTTCTCCCAGCTCAGCCGGGAAGTGATGAAACATCAGTACCTGGCGGCAAAGAAAATAGTTGCGTACTTCAAAGCCATTTTCGTAACTGGAAAACGCGTCCTGGCGTACCGGCCAGGGTGTGGCAGGCGCTGGCGAAAATGCCGGCGGCACCTGGCTGTCGGTGCCGCGCGCGCCGTAGTCCAGCACCAGAGTGAATAGCCATGCCTGCGCCGCGGGTGCGGTATCGCCGGACCAGAGCCACAAGGCTGCTTGTGCGCTGACGTTGCCGTAGTACACCGCGCTCAGGCTGCGTTGGCTTTGCACATCGCGGCCGTTGGGGTCGTTGACCCCCACCTCGGCGGCGCTGACGTAGCGGTAGTAGATATGTTCGCCGCTGGCGGACACCGACTCTTCCACTAACCAGGCGGCAATACGCACCTGCGGATCGGCAGGGTCGGCAATCCGGGCCTGGGCGCTTTTGCCCAGGCACAGCAGCTCACCGCCGGGGCTATGGATCAACCAGAAGTCGGCAGTGCCTGTGGCTTGCCAACGTTCAATGCGGGCAAAGCTGCCCTCGACCCGAGGCAAGTACCGGATAACGTGGTAAGTGCGGTCCAGAGGCAGGCCGTTGAAGCTGGCGATGCTGGTGGTGATGACTTGTCCTGCGGCATCAGTTTGCGCTACCAGCACTTCGCCGTCAGGGCCGAGAAAACTGTCGGTGTCGTCATAGCGCGGCACGCCAAGGCGTGTGCTGCGGCGAATCGCCAATGGGCTGCACTGCCAGCCGCTGCCCCACGGCCCGTTGCCCGTGCCGCTCTGGTAACGCAGCGCAAGTGCGGGGGCGTAACCACGACCGGCACTGATCGGCAGGGGGATGGTCAGGCTGGCTTGACCATCGGCTGCGACGGGGCCGGGTGCAGTCGGCATACCTTGCAATGAGCCGCCGCTCTTGGGCAGTGTCGGTGGTGTCAAGGTGAGGTCGTCAGTTGCTGTGTTTAAGGTCATCAACGTGTCTCTCGGCATACCAGTGCAGCCGTATAAAAGTCGGGCAGGTTTGTCAGCCGGCAGCTGTCCAGAGTGCGAGCACTTGCTCCGCAAAGCTGTCGCCGCCATTACGCGCGGTGTAGTCGAGCGTCACGATGACGTCGTTCAAGCTCGACAGCAGCTGTTGCTGGGCGGTGGAGGTTGGGTTGGGAAATGCCAATAGCCAATCGGACACCGCGCCGGTGCCCTCGAACGGCAAGTAGCGCGAATCGCTGGGGCTTAAGACCGCCGTGCCGTTGTCGTCGAGCCCCGCCGATAGGGCAATTTCCTGGCTGGCGTTGAGGTTGCGCTTGAGGTTGGTTGGGCTGCCGGTCCGGCTGTCTTTGAGGTACTTGATCGCATCCAGATCGGCCGTTAACACCAAACTGTTGCCGGTTTGCGTGAGGGTGGCGCGCACATTTTGGTAGGGGCCGATATCGGCCGGTAAGGTCACCGATACATCGGTGATTTGCCGCAGGTAATGGCCGGGGTAGTCCAGGTCAAAGTCTTTTTCGCTGAGCGAGAAAGTCGCTTTGCCGGCTTTTAATTCGTCGAGAAAAGCAGCCCAGCCGTCTTCACCCATTCTGTCGCGTAGCGAGAATGAACGGGTGATGCTGAGTGCGCGGGTGTGACGGGTCAGCCAGGCGTTGTCCATTTGCAGCAAGCTCAGGCGCAGCGTTTCGCCGGCGAGCAGGCCCTGGTATTGGCTGTTCCAGCCGCCGGTGGGAATAAACGTGGTGGCAAAGTCGCCCAGCTCATATTGCCAACAGCTCTGCGCGACCAGGCACAGACTCAGGGTGGCGTCATAGGCCTGGTAATACAGCGCCGAGAGTTGCGCCACCAGCCATTGGTACAACGCTTCGTTGCTAAAGCGATTGCTCAGAAAGGTGTACATCGCCATCACCTGTTGATGCTGGGCGGTGGCCAGCATCTGCGCCGTTTTCGCCGCGGCGATCTGCAACTGTTGGCCGCTGATCTGGCTTAGTAATGCGGCGATATCCTGGTTGGCCTGTTCTGCCTGCTGTTGCCATTCCGCCTGGCGGCGTTCGAAGCCTGCCAGCATGCTGATGGCCTCCGCGGCGGTACTGCCGGCAAAGCCCAGCGCCAGTGTGCCGTTGGCAATGCCCTTGAGCGGGCCGGCCCAATCGCTGCCGCCATCGGCCAGACCAAAGATGTTGGGGGCTAAGGCCACTGCCCCGGCAGCAATCGCCGGAATGGCTACCGAGCCCATCAATACACCGCTGGTGGCCAGGGTGCTGAGCGCGTCGGACTCAAGGGCGGAGCGTCCACCGGCGGCCAGTTTTTGGTAATAGTCGTGGCGTTGTTGCGCCGCTGCCAGGCTGCTGTTCAGGGTGGCCAAGGTATTGCTGGCAATCGCCACGGCCTGTTGTTGCGCCTGCTGCACAAAGGTCCACAGATCAGCCAACTGGGTCTGCCCGAGTATCTCGCGGTGCCGCTCATCTTTGCCTTGCAACGCTTGCAGCAGCTGTTGGCCGAACTCACTCAACAGCGCCGCCGCTTCACGGGCTTTTTCGCTCATCACGTTGTAGCGGTAGGGCGCAATGTTTAGCAGCCCCGAGCCTTGCCCGTTTTGCGTGGTGCCGGCGCTGGCCTCGCGCGCCAGCACCCTGTCGGGGTCCAACGGCGCGGCGAAAAGCCCCACGTGCAATGGGTTGCCGTTGATATCCAAGTTATGCCGCAGGTTGTAGCGGCGCGCATCCAGGGTGTCCCACAGGTTTAACAGTTGGCGGTTGACCGGCGCATAAAACGCGGCGCACGGCGCGGTTTGCAGGGACGGGTAGGGCGTGTCGGTGGGGTAGCTGCGCCAACTCGTCGGTAAGCCAGCCAATTGCTGCTCAAAGCGTTGCAATTGCTCACCATGGGGCGCCGAAGCAGCCGCCGTTTTCAGGCTGATGGGTTGCCACGGGTTGACCAGCCCGGTGTCTGGGCGCGCACCTAATAACACGCGGGTTTGCGTATAAATCTGCAGGGCTTGGTTGAGGCTGTCTGGGGTTAGTTGGCGGTAGTAGAAGTCGCCCAAGGCAATCTGCGTTTGCACGTAGCCCATATAGCTGGCTTTGCGAAAGTGCTCGGGGTCGGCATAGGCCAGCGCATCCGGATCGGTGGGGCCCTGAATGGCATAAGACGGATCTTCCTTGGCGTAGCCCGGCGAAATCGGCACCACGTTCCAGTAGTTGCTGATGGTATTGCCCTGGGTATCGGTGCCGCGATTGATGGCGGCTGGGTCGAAAATTCGTTGCTGCCAGCGCCGCGCGTCAGCCTGCTGCCCACGCGATTGCAAGGCATACGCCACCATGCTTGGGGTGTGGTAGAAGAGCTCCCAAAAGTACAGGCCGTTGGCGTCGGAAAACTCCATGGGCGTGCTGATTCCCGCCAGAGCAATTGCCTTATCGAAACCGCCGTAGCGAACAAAGTCTCCCCATGGCGCGTCATTCATAACCTGAGGAGGAATAACCGTATTGGCTTTTTCGAAAGCCACTATCACTTCGTTATACTGGCCAGTAAAAGCAGTCTTGCTAGTTTGCAGGTATATACGCAGCACTTGATACGTTATGCCTTGGCTGTCCTTGGCGTCGAAAAGCAACACGCCGCTAAAGGGCACAAATACTTGAATAGTATTAGGTTCGTCTGCCAAGTTTGCATGGGTCAGCGGAAAGTGCAGGTTGTCACTTGGAAACATCACGATGGTGCAGTTGCGGCTATCGCCATGAATATCCGGTTTGTATGCGGGTAGTGTCAGTGATAACCAAGCGCCGGGCCCCAGGTCGGGTTCTGGCGTGAGTTGGGTATTCCATTGAAATAAATTCGCCAGGCCACTTTGCGCAGATTTCACCAGTTCTTTAGCAAATAGTGTGTTCAGTCGGATATTAGCTGGGGTGAACGTTGCGGCATTATTGGCATCGGCTTTGAAGTCGAAATGGATGAACTCTGCGGTTCCAAGTGCTGGGTCAGTGTAACCGTCCAGTACCGGCATAGGGTCGGTAGCCGGCATAAGTGATTGCGGAAGGTTCAGGCATGTGGAGGCGTTACGCTTAGTTCTGCGCAGCAAGGTTTTTTTATCTTTAGTCCAGAGTTCAAGACTGGTGCTTAAGTCGAAAAAATATTCACTGCTATGGCTTAAGTCGAGATTAGCCAGCGTCGTCGAGCAATGGTCACCACTCTCAAGTGTAAGTCCACTTACATCCACTGTTTGTAAGGTGGTAGAGCCATTCGCAATAGACAGTTGAAGCGTGCAGTCATCTGGGTTGACTATGTTTTTTGCCATATTGGGCAAGGTTATACGTATATAGACTTCACCGTTGGCGTCGTAGTTACCAATCGCGGAAAGATTGTTAAGATTGGATTTCCCGCTATTGGCTACAACCGAGATTAGTGTGGTTGCGTTGTATCCGGCATCATATACGGTCGTAAGATTTCCGAACCATAGTGTCGGCTCCGAAGAGAACTCTACGCCGAAAGCGCTTTTTGTTTCGGAGTGCAAATTTGCAAACGCCGTTGCATCTGCTGTTGTGATGAATAGTATGAGTGAGCTATCGCTCATTAAGATTAGGCGATAGTAAAGATGGTCGTTTTGCTTGAGTAATGAGTCGTAGACTATTCCGTCGCCGTGCACAATTTGCTGGTAAGGAATGCTAACTTTATCGAAGCTGAGGTCGATAAGTAGTTGGCCGTTTTTTATGTCTGGTATGTCGGCAATAACAGTGTTTGGTACGCTTGCTGCGCCAGTTGCACTGGTCATTATAGGCATTGTTTTATTCAGGTTTAGTTCGTCAATAAGCAAGTCTGTATTAGTTATCCGGCATTCAGCCTGGCGGGTGGTAATTGCACGCTGCAAGAACTGTTGGCTGCTGGCAGCGCGGTTCACCACGCTGGCGTTATAGTTCTGCCTGGCCAAGGTCTGCTCGGCGTACAACGCAAACAGCACGTTGATCGCATCGGCATCAGGCGTAACCGGGTTCAGCCACGCATCCAGGGCACAGACCATGGCCTTGTCGTTGGCAATCCCGGCCGTGGGGCATTGGGCATCGGCAGCGCTGTACAACCCGACGTAAAGAAAAGGATTTTGCACCGCATCGGTGAACTGCAGCGACAGGGTTGAGAACTCTGCGGTTGACGAATACAGGCTATCGCCGCAATCGGTGGTGGCGCCGCTGGTACTACCGAGAATCTGCGGTGTGCTCCAGGTGCCATCGAATTTCAGATAGGCCATCTGCGCCGACAGGGTCAGGGTCGGCGTAACGGTCTGGGCGGTGTTCGGGGCTTTGCTGGCGGTAGAACGGCGTTCAAACCAGACCACATACAAGCGATTGTTGTGCACCACTGGCCGTGGCAGACCGATGACGTTGTCGCCGCCTAATGGCAGGTCGACTTTTTGCCACTCTGACCATGAGTCCGGCACCTGGGTGGTGACGGTATTCAGGTGCATGGCACATTTGCGCCAGTAGTAGGTTTGCGGCTTGCTGGCGGTGCTGCCGAGAAAGTAATAGTCATCCTGCGTCAGGTCGGTGCCGGCGATGTACCCGCTGACCACACTGAGGTTGGCGACTTCTTCAAACCGATTCAGGTAACCCTGTACGGCGGTAAGAATGCTGTCGTCATTGAGCGGCCCCTGATTGAGGTCACTAACCATCTGGGCGAAGTCGCGGGTCTGGTCGATGCGCAGCGGGGGAGAAAGATAGTTCTCCGGATACTGCGCAAGCATGACGTTGGCGGCCCAGACGTCGTATTGCGCGTTGGTGGATTGCCAGTCTTGCAGCAGGGTCTGATGGTCTTGCGGCCAACGCACATTGCTATAGCCCGGCTCGCTGCCAAACAGGATGTTGTTGATGTATTGCTGCAGCGAGGCGATGGCTTGCGCGACGACGCTGGTGTCTGGTTGCCAGCTGCTGCGGGTGTCGATCAGCAGGTAGTTGTACAGATCGTCGGTGCTATCCAGCTGCGTGGCCGTGGCACCCGGAATGCGCGACAACTGACCCAGCCAGGCGGCTTCCAGGGCGTTGCGTTTACGTTCGGCCATCTGGCCGGTCAAGCTTGAGTACTGCATGCCAATGCTCCGCAAATTAGGGCTTTACGCAAGGGGCTGCGCTCCCGTCACGCGGGCTCGTGGCTACCAAGGTCTAGCGTTGCCGTGACGGCGAGGCCGGCGACGCGCCAGCTTGCGAAAGCGCTGTCATCCGTTGCCTGATCGGGGAGAGCGCTTTGCGTGAGTTCCAGGGCGGTGACCTGCTGCAGCAAGCTGATGGAGAGGCCGGTACTGGCTGCGCTGTCGAGCAGACGCATCACATGGGCCACCTGCGGTACTGTGGTCGCCAGCCCTTGCCCTGCGTGGCTCTGGCTGATCAGGTCGACGGCCTGTTGCACGACGCCAGCATCGGCTTCAAGCATGCCGGCCAGTCTCGCGCTGGCTTCGCTGGCGCCTAGCGCTGGGCTGGCGTTGGCATCGCGCAGATACTGCAACACAAGGTCTTCACTACCTGCGGCCTGGCGCCATGCGGCGTAGTCGGCCAGCACTGGCAGCAGCCGCAGGGTGAGGCTGACATCACCGCCAAACGCGGGGAGCAGGGCGCTCATTAGCGCTAGGCTGGCGGGCGTTAATCGATAGTGGCTGACCAGTAGGCTGTAACGGCCCAAAAGGTTTAGCGGTGCCATAAGGGTTTGCGGAATATCCGTGGGGGTTAGCCCGGATTTGTTCAGCGCCTGACAGCTATAGAGCAGGGCATAGCTGCTGAGCCCCAGACACGGCAGCATGGCCGACACCGTGCCATGGGCGACGGTGAACACCTTGCCCAACTGCGTGTCGAGCAGCGCTTGCTGGCTGCGTAACACCGTATCCAAAAGCACTAGCAGAATCGCCAGCGCCGCGGCCTTGTCGCTGTCTGACAGATTGAGCGCTGCGACGATGGCGGCCACGGCTGTGTTGCGCTCGACGGCGGCTTCCAGGCGAATCAGGCCGTATTGGTCACTTACACCGCTGCTGTTGGCGCTGAGCAGGGCGAGCCAGTTCAGCGTGGCGCCTGCCAGGTCGGCTGCCGGCAGGCCTGCGTTCTGTAGACGGTTGGCATCCAGGCGGATATTGCCCAGGTGCCCGTTGATGTCGTTGACCAGCGCCACTTCCCTGGGGCTGGGGGCGAGAGCGCTGGGCGTCGGTGCCAGGAGAATCCACAGGTCGGCCACGGTTAGCTGTTGGGCCTTTAACCACTCGAGCAGTTGCGCCAGCGCTTGCAGATCGTTGAGCAGGTCGGCCGCCTTTGCCTGGCCGGTGTCGTCCAACTCAGCCAATTGTGGAATACCGGCCAGTTGCATCAGTAAGAGGTTGCCCCGCGGCATCAGTTGCAGGAGCGCAACCATGTCCGCGACACGCAGCTTTAAGCGCTTGGCCAGCGTACTTAGGCGGTACAGGGCAGAGACAACGGGCAAGCTGCGCACCAGGTTGTCTTTAACCAGTTTTTGCGCGTTATTAACCTGCTCGGCTAATAACAAAAACTCTGTTTCGCTGAGGTTCAGGCCCGCGCACAGCTGGCGCACGGTAATGGCATCGGCGCCTGCAGTGGCGGTGTAGCAGAAGGCCAGGTTGTCGAGCTGCAATACAGGTTGGGCAGCACTGCTACGTGGGTTGAACAAGCGATCAAACTGCGGCACGCCAGTACCTGTCGCATAGGGCGACAGCTGGTACAAAAGCGCGTTCAGCTCTTCGGCGCTAAGACCATAGGCTGCATTCCAGGCCTGATAGAAGCCCAAGGTACGCAGCATGTGGGTGTTCATATTGAGGGCTTGATTGTTCTGCCCTTCGGCATGCATGGCGGCCACCAGCAGCGTATCCAACTGATCAAACGCCAGGCCGGTTTGGCGCTGTAGGCGCACCAAACGGTTAATGCGGTCGTAGCGGTCATACAGCACCACGCTGCTGGAGCCGGTGCTTTTCCGCAAACCGTCGATGCTGATCGGGTCGCGGCTGTTGTCCTGCCTTAAGGCCAGCACCGGCAACGTGCCGCCGTGAATAAATACTGCGCCGTAGCGATACGGTGCAGGTGTGGCCTGGGGAACGTTGGCCGAGGCGACTACTGAGGCGTTTTGCGCGCCGACTCCTGCGGCGCAGAGCAACTCCAGCACCTGCGCGGTAGGCAAACCGGTGGCCTGGCAGAAGGTCGGCAACTGGTTGAGGCTATCGGCAGTGACCACGCCAAAGTTGTAGGCGAGAAAGGCCGTCGGAGGCGCGGTAGCGCTCGCAAATGGCGGCGGTTGGATGACCACGGCCACCTGCGCCGGGCTCAAGCCCGCAGCCTGTTGCAACAGGCGATTGGAAAGTTCGACATCGGCATCATCGCGACAAAATGACGGCGTATCGGCATGGACTACTTGGGTCAGCGTGGCCAGGTCGGTTTTTTGTTCGGCGAGGCCAGTGACAACCTGATCGTGCGGCTCATGGTAGGGCAAGGCCTGGCCTGGATAGCGCAGGCGGGCGAGCAAGGCATCACTAGGTAGTTGGGTAACGCTGGCGGGGAGAACGCCCTGGAGTTGAAGTGCCTTGACCAGCGCCTGGTTGTTTTTGCTGTTATCGATGCCGCTTTGCAAAGTGCGGTTGACGATATCCAGCTTGGCCAGCACCTGGTAGACCGTCACCTCACTTAGCAGCGTGTCGCCTAAGTCAGGGCGCCTGCTGGCGAGGGTGAGGCGCCCGATATCGGTGGGGGTTACACCTTCCAGTTGCATTGCCAGGGCATAAAGGCTGGCGGCGTAGGAGGCTGGGGATGAGGAATCGCCAATGCTGCCTGGGCTGACCACGGTGTTTTTTTCAGGAAACTGGGAGGACCAGGTTGGTGAGTTTGCGTCAAATACCGAGCCTGGCGGTCGAGCCATTCCAACGGCATTTTTTGCGTGGGAGGCCAAGGGCGAGTCAAGGCGGCGTTCACGCTGGAACAGCGTGATCAACTGGTGCTGGGCGCTTCGTGCGGTGCGGTAGACGGCCCTGGCTCGCGCCAGCGACAAGGCGTGTGCATAGCGGCTGGTAAACGCGGTTTCGCTATGCGCGAGGATATCTTGCAAACAGAGCAAGCCCTGCTCGGCCAATGTTCCTGTGGCCAGTCGGCAGCTGTTTTCCAAGGCACTCATTGGCTGAGTAAGCGGCATTGTGCTGTTCCTTCAATCCGTTTGCGCGAGCAGCAACTCTAGGAGACAGGGGTAGCGCTTGGCTGCCGGATGCGGCGCGCAGTTGTGAAGGAAGCTGCGCACAAATGGCAGTCGAAACCGTCGGTAGTGGCGGGCAAGGTTAAATTTTTTTGTCGAGGCGACGTCCCATTAGCTAACGCCCCTTTTCTGTGAGCTGCCCGATGATGCACACCCTGCCACTCCCCAACGGCCAATGCCTGCACGGCGATGAAAGTGCTGACGCCTTGCACCTGCAACTCGACCTGCACGAGCCGATTCACGTGCAACTGCAAGCCGGCGACGCTTTACAGGTTGTGGCCACGCAGGCGCTGTCGGCGCAGGCGCTATGGTTGATCGCCTATTGGCTGTTTGCCCGCGACGAGGCCTGTCAAACACTGTGTTGGAGCACGCCGGCCGTGGCGGTTGAAACGCTGCAAAGCGGCTTGGTGGCGCGTGCTGCCGACGGTGTTTTAAGCACGGAGCGCAGCATGTTTTGGCAGTTGCCGGCACCCTGGTTGTTGGCCGGGCAGAGCGCGGTCTACCCGCAGCACATGGTCATCAGCGAAGGCAAGCGCCATCCACGGCGGGCGCCGAAACCAGCGGGGGAGTTGTACCGCCGTTTTGATGCGCGCTTGGGTAGCTGGATTTCCCTGCGGGCGTTGGATATCGACACTGATCTGCAGCGGTTCAATCGCTGGCAAAACAGCCCACGGGTTATGGAGTTTTGGCAGGAAGGCGGCACGCTGGAACAGCATCGCCAGTACCTGGAAAAACTCGAGCGTGACCCGCATACGCTGACGCTGATCGGCTGTTTCGATGACCAACCGTTCGCTTATTTCGAAGCCTATTGGGCCAAGGAGGACCGTATCGCGCCGTTCTACGCGGTGGACGATTACGACCGTGGCATCCATATGCTGGTGGGCGAAGACAGCCATCGTGGCCCGCACAAAGTGGCGAGCTGGTTGACGGCCTTGACGCACTTTTTATTCGTTGATGACCCACGCACCCAGCGGGTGGTCGCGGAACCGCGCGCCGACAATGCGCGAATGATCGGGCATATGCACAGCGCGGGTTTCTACTGCCAGAAAGAGTTCGATTTTCCGCATAAACGCGCGGCGTTGATGGCAATTGAGCGAGAGCGGTTTTTTGATCGGTGCGCGTTGCGTTAGGGCTTACGCCTGCTGCTCATGCTCGGCTTTCGCCACTTTTCGACAATGCACCAAGGCATCACGAATCATAAAGTTCACCAGGGTCGGTGATACGCCCAATTCCTCGGCGATGTCTTTCTGCGGCACGCCGTGCAGGCGGTACATCTCAAAGGCATAACGGGTGCGGGCGGGCAACTGGCCGAGGGCGTCGGCGATGTGCTCCAAGGTTGCGTAGTTGATATGCAAGGCTTCGGGCGAGGCGTTGTGGGTGACCACATTCATGCCTTCTTCTTCGCTGCCGGTGTAGCGCTGTTCAAGCGCCTGTTTGCGGTAATGGTCGATGGCCAGATTGCGCACAATTTGGAACAGGTAACTGAGTTGGGCCTTGAACGACGATGTGATTTGCGGTGCCGAATGCAGCCTGAAATAGGCGTCTTGCACCACATCTTCAGCGCGTGAGCGGCAGCCAGTAATGCGCGTGGCTACCTTGACCAATATGGATCGATTGTCGACGAACGCTTGGAAGAGGGGTGTATCGCACGTGCTTGTGGACAGTTGTTCCGTCATGGAATTCACCTTGCTACCGAGGGCAGTTAAACGTTCGCAGGAGGCTGCCTGCGAGCGGGGTAACAAACTATGTCCAATGATAATGATTGTCAAATGCGAGTTAATCTTGCGTTTCCTGAGTTGCAGCCAAGTGACGTAAAAATGATTTTTTCGCGACACGAAAGCCCGGAAAAATCCGCTTGAAATGGGTTAATTATTTTTCGCCGCCGTCCGTTCTCTACTGTGAAAGCCCACGCAAGGTGCCTGGGCAACAGGGAGAAAAAACATGGTGTTTGATCGCGACGACGTGATTTTCCAGGTGGTCATCAACGGCGAAGAGCAGTACTCGCTGTGGCCCGATTACAAGGCCATTCCCGCCGGCTGGCGTGCGGTGGGTGTAAGCGGTTTGAAGAAGGATTGCCTGGCTTATATCGAGCAGCACTGGACCGACATGCGCCCGCTCAGCCTGCGCCAGAAGATGGACCAGGACGCTGTGGTCGCCTGAGGTGAACGCGCCCGCCACCCTGCGTTTGCTGTGCTTGCCGTATTCCGGCGCCAGCGCCATGTTCTACCACCGCTGGCGCAAGCGTTTGCCCGCCTGGTTGCAGGTGCAGCCGCTGGAATTGCCCGGCCGCGGCCTGCGCATGGATGAACCCCTGCACAGCCATTTGCCCACACTGATCAACCAGTTGGCCGATGAAATCGCCAGCGACCTGGCCACGCCCTACGCGCTGTTTGGCCATAGCCTCGGCGGCCTGCTGGCCTTCGAATTGACCCATGCCCTGAAAGCTCGTGGGGTTGCCGAGCCGCTGTGTTTGCTGATCTCCGCTACCGCTGGCCCGGCGCGTCGCGATGTCAGCGACTACCGCGAAGCCAAGTCCGACGCCGAATTGATCGCCAAGCTACGTAGCCTGCAAGGCACCCCCGAAGACGCGTTGGCCAACAGCGAATTGCTCGCGCTGATGCTGCCGATTCTGCGCGCCGATTTTCTCGTCGCCGGTAGTTACCGCTACACCCAGCGCCCAGCGCTGCAAGCCGCCATCCATGTGTTCGGCGGCAAAGACGACAGCATCAGCGTCGACGAATTGCTCGACTGGCAAGGTGAAACCGCCAGTGGTTTTTCCTTGGATATGTTTGCCGGCGGCCACTTCTTTTTGCAGTCCGAGGAAGCGCCGTTACTGCGCTGCCTGCGCCGCTACGCCGAGCAACACCTGCTGCGCCACCACGCCCGGCAAAACCGCCCGCTTCCCCGCGTCGCCAGTTAATCCGCAACCGTACCCATAGCCCGTCCGACTTCCCGCAGGAATAGCCCATGTCTTCGTCTGAATTGCCCCGCAACCTGGTTCACGCCCTGCAACGCCGCGCGGCGCAACAGCCGCAGACATTGGCCTTGCGCTTTTTGGATGGCGACGACGGCGAAGGGCAGGTGCTCAGCTACGCCGAACTGGACCGCCGCGCGCGCACCATCGCCGCTGCGCTGCAAACCAAGGCGAACCTGGGCGACCGCGCCGTGCTGCTATTCCCCAGCGGCCCGGATTATGTGGCGGCATTTTTCGGTTGCCTTTATGCCGGCGTAATTGCCGTGCCGGCCTATCCGCCGGAGTCCTCGCGCCACCAGCACCAACTGCGTTTGCTGTCGATCATCGCCGACGCCGAACCGCGCCTGGTACTGACCAGCAGCGACCAACGCGAGGCCCTGCAACACATCGACAACACGCCCGAGTTGCTCTGCGTCGATACCCTCAGGGACGAGCTGGCGGACACCTGGCAAGCGCCCGATCTGCAGCCCGACGACATCGCCTTTTTGCAGTACACCTCTGGCTCTACCGCGCTGCCGAAGGGCGTGCAAGTGACCCACGGCAATCTGGTCGCCAACGAGCTATTGATTCGCCAGGGCTTTGGCATTGGTGCGGATGATGTGATCGTCAGCTGGCTGCCGCTGTACCACGACATGGGCCTGATCGGCGGGCTGCTGCAACCAATCTTCAGCGGCGTGCCATGCGTGTTGATGTCGCCAAAATCCTTTCTTGAGCGCCCCGTGCGTTGGCTGGAGGCCATCAGTCGTTTTGGCGGCACCGTCAGTGGCGGGCCGGACTTTGCCTATCGGCTGTGCAGCGAGCGGGTCAGCGCTCAGGCCTTGGCCAAGCTCGACCTCAGCGGCTGGCGTGTAGCGTTCTCCGGCTCTGAACCGATTCGTCAAGACAGCCTGGAACGCTTCGCGGAAAAGTTCGCCGCCTGTGGTTTTAACGCCAACAGCTACCTGGCTTGTTATGGCTTGGCGGAAGCGACGCTGTATGTCACCAGCGGCACACGCGGCCAAGGCATTCCAGTGCTAGGGGTGAGTGCCCAAGCGTTGACCCAGAACCGCATCGAAAGCGGCGGCGACAGCTTGTTGCTGAGCTGCGGCTCGTCGCGGCCGCTGCATCAGGTGCAGATTGTCGACCCACACAGCCTTAGCGTACTGGGCGATAACCAGGTGGGCGAAGTCTGGGCCAGCGGCCCGAGCATCGCTCACGGCTACTGGCGCAACCCCGAAGCCACGGCAAAAAGCTTTGTCGACATGCACGGCCTTACCTGGCTGCGCACCGGCGACCTCGGCGCCTTGCGCGAGGGCGAGTTGTATATCAGCGGGCGCCTGAAAGACATGCTGATCGTCCGCGGCCATAACCTTTACCCGCAAGATATCGAACGCACCGTAGAGACCGAAATCAGCCATGTACGCAAAGGCCGCGTGGCCGCCTTCGCGGTGCAGCACGACGGCGAAGAGGGCATCGGCATCGCTGCGGAAATTGGCCGCAGCGTGCAAAAAAATGTGCCTGCCGAAGAACTGATCACTGCCATCCGCCAAGCCGTGGCCGAGGCCTATCAGGAAGCACCGCGCGCCGTCATTTTGCTTAACCCCGGCGCCTTGCCAAAAACCTCCAGCGGCAAACTGCAACGCTCCGCCTGCCGCAGCGGCCTGCTCGACGGCAGCCTGGATAGCTACGCGCAATACCCAGCGCACAGCGCTCCATCGCGTGGTGCGCACAGCACACCCTACGAGAACACCGCTCCCGTAGGGTGTGCTGCGCGCACCACGCACGCGCTGCACGAACAAATCGCCGCTATCTGGGCCGAGCACCTGCACGTGCCCAGCGTCGCCACCACCGACAACTTTTTCCTGCTCGGCGGCAACTCCATCAGCGCCGCGCAAGTGATGGCGCAGTTGCGCGATCAACTCGGCGTCAGCCTGGAATTGCGCCACCTATTCGAAACCCGCGACCTCGCCGGCTTCAGCAATAGCATCGCTGAGCAGCTTGAAAGAGGTGCCACCGCCGAAGGCTCGATCCCACGCCTGCCACGTAGCCAGAATCTGCCGCAATCCCCCGCACAAAACCGCTTGTGGTTTCTCTGGCAACTGGACCCCAGCAGCGCCGCCTACAACATCCCCGGCGGCTTGCACCTGCGGGGCGAGTTGGACGACCACGCCCTACGCGCCAGCTTCGCCCGATTAATCCAGCGCCACGAAGCGCTGCGCACGGTGTTCCTTGAGGAGGACGGCCAAGCACTGCAGCGTGTTCTGCCCAGCGCCGAATTTCAGCTGCGCGAAGTCGACCTGCGCCACCTCAATGGCAGTGAGCAAAGCGCCGAAGCCGCGCGCGTTCGTGAGCAGGAAGCGGGCGCGCCGTTTGATCTACAACACGGCCCGCTACTGCGGGTAACCCTGTTGCGCCTGGCCGATGACGAGCAGCAACTGCTGGTGACCCTGCACCATATCGTCGCCGATGGTTGGTCATTGAATGTGTTGCTGGATGAATTCTCGCGCCTGTACGCCGAAGCCTGTGGCGGCCAACCCGCCGAGTTGGCGGCGCTGCCCTTGGGCTATGCCGACTTCGCCAGTTGGCAGCGCCAGTGGCTGGCCGAGGGGGAAGGGCAGCGGCAACTGGCCTACTGGACCGAGCAGCTCGGCGATGACGCGCCAGCCCTGCAACTGCCGCTGGATTACCCGCGCAGCGCGCAACGCCAACACAGCGCTGCACGCTTTACCTGGAAGCTTGACGACGCCTTGAGCCAGCGCCTGCGCCACGTCGCCCAGCGTCAGCAGGCCACGTTATTTATGCTGCTGCTGGCCAGTTTCCAAGCGCTGCTACTGCGCCATACCGGTCAGAGTGATGTGCGCATCGGCGTACCCGGGGCCAACCGTCAACGCCGGGAAACCCAGGGCTTGCTGGGGTTCTTTATCAACACCTTGGTGCTGCGCGGTGAGCTGCATACGCGCCAGTCGTTTACTGATGTGCTGAGCAATGCCCGCAGCGCCACGTTGGGCGCCCAGGCCAATCAGGATTTACCCTTTGACCAATTGGTGCAGGCCTTGGGTGGGCAAACGCCGTTCCAGGTGATGTTTAACCACCAGCAACGCGACCTCAGCAGCCTGCGCCGCCTGCCTGGCTTGCTCGCCCATGAGCTGCCTTGGCACAGCCGCGAAGCCAAGTTCGATCTGCAACTGCACAGCGAAGAAGATGGCAAAGGGCGGCTGACCTTGTCCTTCGACTACGCCGATGAGCTATTTAACGCCGCCACCATCGAGCAGTTGGCGCAGCGCCTGGTCAGCCTGTTGCAGCAGGTGGCCGAGCAACCGCAACTGGCCATTGGCGATATCCAACTGCTTGGCGAAAACGAGCAGCGTCAGTTGGCCGAATGGAGCCAAGCGCCGCAGCCGGCGGCGGAAAACCTGCTGCCCATCGCCCTGGAACATCAAGCGCAAACGAGTGCCGACGCCACCGCGTTGCTCTGGCACAACGGCAGCCTTACCTTCGCGCAATTGCATACCCAAGCCAATCACCTGGCTGAGCAGTTACGAGGCCTTGGTGTAGGTCCCGATGTGCGTGTGGCGATTGCCGCCGAGCGCTCGCCGCAGCTGCTGATTGGCTTGCTGGCGATTATCAAAGCCGGTGGCGCCTATGTGCCGCTGGATGCCGATTATCCCCGCGAGCGCTTGCTCTACATGCTCGAAGACAGCGGTGCGAAACTGCTGCTCACTCAAGGCCATTTGCGCGACGCCTTGCCGGTTGCGGCCGACATTGAGGTGCTTGATCTGGACGCGTGCACCGAGCCATCGCTTGGTGCGCACAGCGCACCCTACGGCTCCGAGCACGCTCCCGTAGGGTGTGCTGCGCGCACCACTGCGTACGCCGATGAATCGCTTGGTGCGCATAGCACACCCTACGCGGCATCCGGGGCCGCGGTGAGCGGCGACAACCTGGCTTATGTGATTTACACCTCCGGTTCCACCGGCCAACCCAAGGGCGTCGGCGTCACCCATGGTGCGCTGGCCGAACGGCTGGCGTGGATGCAAGCGAGCTATGGGTTGGATGACAGCGATGTGCTGATGCAAAAGGCGCCGGTGAGTTTCGACGTATCGGTGTGGGAGTGTTTCTGGCCGCTAATCACCGGCGCGCGTTTGCTCCTTGCTGCGCCCGGCGAGCACCGCGACCCGCAGCGTCTGGTGCAGTTGGTGCGCGAATATGGCGTGACCACGCTGCACTTTGTGCCGCCGCTGTTGCAGCTGTTTATTCAGGAAGCTGAGGTGCAGCAGTGCACTAGCTTGCGCCGGCTATTTTCCGGTGGTGAAGCGCTGCCCGCAGCCTTGCGCGACCGCGTGCTGACGGCCTTGCCAGAGGTGGCGCTGCATAACCGCTACGGCCCGACCGAAACCGCGATCAACGTTACCCACTGGCACTGCCAGGCCAGCGACGGCGAACGTTCACCCATCGGCCGACCGTTGGGCAATGTGCTGTGCCATATGCTGGATGCCGAGTTGCAGCCGGTGCCGGTCGGTGTAGCGGGGGAGTTGTGCATTGGTGGCGCCGGCTTGGCCCGTGGTTACCTTGGGCGGCCGGGACTGACGGCTGAGCGTTTTATTGCCGACCCACTTGGCGAGCCGGGCGCGCGTTTGTACCGCACTGGCGACCGTGTGCGCTGGGGTGCCGATGGCGCGTTGGAATACCTCGGGCGTCTCGACCAGCAGGTAAAACTGCGCGGATTTCGCATTGAACCGGAGGAAATTCAAGCGCGCTTGCTCGCCGAGGCGGGCGTTGGCCAAGCTGTGGTGCTGATTCGTGAAGGCCACATGGGGCCGCAATTAATCGGCTACTACACCAGCACTTCCAGTACACCGGAAGCCACGCAAAGCGCACAGTTGCTCGCCGCGCTGGCAGCGCAATTGCCGGACTATATGGTGCCCAGCCACCTGCTGCGCCTGGAGCAAATGCCCCTCAGCCCAAGCGGCAAACTGGACCGCCGCGCCTTGCCGGAGCCGGTGTGGCAGCAGCGTCAGCACATCGCCCCGAGCACGCCATTGCAGGAGCAGATTGCCGCGATCTGGCGCGAGGTGTTGGGCCTGGCGCAAGTCGGCCTGGCCGATGATTTCTTCGAGCTTGGCGGCCACTCATTGCTGGCCACGCAGATCGTGTCCCGCAGCCGTCAGGCCTGCGATGTCGAGCTGCCGTTGCGGGCGTTATTCGAGGCCAGCACGCTAGAAAGTTTCAGCGCGCAGGTAGCAGCGGCGCAGGCGGCGGGCCAGCGCAATAGCCAACACGCTATCGCCATTGTCGACCGTAACCAGCAACTGCCGCTGTCCTATTCCCAGCAACGCATGTGGTTCCTTTGGCAGCTGGAGCCCGATAGCCCGGCCTATAACGTCGGCGGCCTGGCTAAGTTCAGCGGGGCCCTGGATGTGGCGCGTTTTGAGGCCGCGTTGCAGGCGCTGATTCAACGCCATGAAACCCTGCGCACCACATTCCCCAGCAGCGATGGCGTTGCCTATCAGTGCGTAGCGCCGCAGTCCGGCGTACGCCTGGGCTGGCAAGATTATTCCAAGCTGGCGCCGGACGAGCGCCAACAGCGTTTGCAGCAATTCGCCGACGCCGATGCCCACCAGCCATTCAACTTGGAAAGTGGCCCGCTGCTGCGTGCGAGCATCGTCAAATGCGCCGAGCGCGAGCATTACCTGGTGCTGACCTTGCACCATATCGCCACTGAAGGGTGGGCCATGGATATCTTCGCCCGCGAATTGGCGGCGTTGTACGAGGCCTTTGTCGATGAACGCGAGTCGCCGTTGGCGCCGCTCGCCGTGCAGTACCTCGACTACAGCCAATGGCAGCGGCAGTGGATGGAGGCCGGCGAACGCGAGCGCCAGTTGGCCTACTGGACCGCGCAACTGGGCCAGGAACACCCGGTGCTCGATCTGCCCAGCGATCGACCACGCCCAGCCGTGCAAAGCCATCGCGGCGAGCTCTATCGCTTCGACCTGAATCCCGAGTTGGCGCAACGCTTGCGCGCCTTTAACGCCGCTCATGGCCTGACTCTGTTTATGACCATGACCGCCACCCTGGCGATCTTGTTGCAGCGCTACAGCGGCCAGACCGATCTGCGTATCGGGGCCCCCGTGGCCAACCGTATTCGTCCGGAAAGCGAAGGGCTGATTGGTGCCTTCCTCAACACTCAAGTGCTGCGCTGCCAGGTGGATGGGCAACTCACCGTCAGCCAACTGCTCGATCAGGTGCGCCACAGCGTTATCGAAGGCCAGTCCCATCAAGACCTGCCCTTTGACCATTTAGTCGAAGCGCTGCAGCCGCCGCGAAGTGCTGCCTATAACCCGCTGTTCCAGGTGATGTGCAATGTGCAGCGCTGGGAGTTCCAGCAAACCCGCGAGCTGGCCGGCATGACCGTGGAATACATCGCCAACGATGCGCGGGCGACCAAGTTCGACCTCAACCTGGAGGTCACCGATCTCGACCATCGCCTGGGTTGCTGTTTCACCTACAGCTGCGACCTGTTCGACGAGCCGCGCATTGCCCGTATGGCCATGCACTTGGTCAATCTGCTGGAAGCCATGCTGGCGGCACCGCAACAACGCTTGGCCGAACTGCCGCTGTTGGCAGCGCACGAGCAGCAGCAACTGCTGGCCAACCTCAGTGAAGAGGCGGGCGAGCATGCCCTCGATGCCACCGTGCATCAGCTTTTCGCCGCCCAGGCCGCCGCTACGCCAGAGGCCCTAGCGCTGACGTTCGCCGACGCCAGCCTGAGCTACGCCGAGTTGGATGCCCAGGCCAACCGCCTGGCCCATCTGCTGCGCGAACACGGCGTGGGCCCGGAGGTACGCGTGGGCCTGGCGTTACCGCGCTCCACCGAGCTGGTGGTTGGCCTGCTGGCGATTTTAAAAGCCGGTGGCGCCTATGTGCCGCTCGACCCGGAATACCCGCTGGAACGCCTGCATTACATGATTGAAGACAGCGGCATTGGCCTGCTGCTCGGCCAGGCTGAGCTGTTCGCTGCCCTGGGTGATTTGCCTGCCACTGTGGTGCGTTGCTGCATGGCCGAACAGCGCCTTGCGCACTTCCCGGCTACACCGCCGCGCGATCTCAGTTCGCCGCTGCACCAGGCCTATTTGATCTACACCTCCGGCTCCACCGGCAAGCCCAAAGGGGTGGTGGTCAGCCACGGCGAAATCGCTATGCACTGCCGTGCGGTGATCCAGCGCTTTGGCATGCGCAGCGATGACTGCGAGCTGCATTTCTATTCGATCAACTTCGACGCCGCCAGCGAACGCCTGTTGACGCCACTGCTGTGTGGCGCCCACGTGGTATTGCGCGGCCAGGGGCAATGGGGCGCCGAGGAGATTTGCGCGCTAATCCGCCAACACCACGTCAGCATTCTTGGCTTTACCCCCAGCTATGGCAGCCAACTGGCGCAATGGCTGGCCAGCCGCAACGAACAATTACCGGTGCGCCTGTGCATTACCGGCGGTGAAGCACTGACGGCTGAGCACTTGCAACGTATCCGCAGCGGCTTTGCGCCGCAGCAGTTTTTCAACGCCTATGGGCCGACGGAAACCGTGGTGATGCCGATGGCCAGTCTGGCGCCGGAAACTGTGGCGGAGGGCGTCAGCAGCGTGGCCATCGGCAGCGTGGTCGGCGCACGTACGGCTTATGTGCTGGACGCCGACTTGGCTCTGGTGCCGCCCGGTTCCACTGGCGAGTTGTATATCGGCGGCGCCGGTCTGGCCCGTGGTTACCACGCTCGCCCGGCGCTGACGGCCGAACGTTTTGTGCCCAACCCGTTTGCCAACAGTGCAGCAGGCGGGCGCCTATATCGCACCGGCGACCTGGTGCGCCAACGGGCCGATGGCCTGCTCGAATACGTCGGCCGTATCGACCAGCAAGTAAAGGTGCGCGGCTTCCGTATCGAGTTGGGGGAAATCGAAGCGCGGCTGCTGGAGCACAGTGCGGTTAACGAATGTGTGGTGCTGGCCCTCGACGGCGCCAGCGGCAAACAGCTGGTGGCGTATATCGGCACGGCAGTGGCCAATGCCAGTAATGACGATCAGCAAGCCCTGCGCGACAGCCTAAAAAGCCATGTGCTGGCGCAGTTGCCCGAGCATATGTGGCCGAGCCATACCGTGCTGCTGCCAGGCCTGCCGCTGACTGCCAATGGCAAAGTGGAGCGCCGCGCCTTGCCGGCGCCAGACCTGGAGCAAAACCGTCAGCACTATGTGGCGCCGCGCAATGCCATGGAACAGAGACTGGCGGCGATCTGGCGTGAGGTGCTCAACGTTAAGCAAGTGGGCTTGACGGATAACTTCTTTGAGCTCGGTGGCGACTCGATTCTGTCCATTCAAGTGGTCAGCCGTGCCCGCCAGCAGGGCATTCACTTTAGCCCGCGTGATCTGTTCCAACACCAGACGGTGCAAGCCTTGGCCGCTGTCGCCAGCGAGCAACAACAGGTGCTGAGCGAGCAGGGCGCCTTGACCGGCACAGCGGCGTTTACACCTATTCAACAGTGGTTCTTTGCCACGGAAATGGCCGAGCGCAATCACTGGAACCAGTCACTGGTGCTGCAACCGCAGCAGACGTTGGATGTCGGCTTGCTGCGTCAGAGCCTGCAACGGCTGGTGCAACAGCACGATGCGCTGCGTTTACGCTTTAGCTGCGTCGACGGCCAGTGGCAGGCCAGTTACAGCGACAGCGCCAATGACCAACCGTTGCTCTGGCACGCCCAGGTGCGGGACTTCAAGCAAGCGCCGCAACTGTTTGCCGACGCCCAGCGCAGCCTCGATCTGCAGCAAGGGCCGCTGCTGCGCGCGGTGCTGGTGGAAGGTCCAGACGGCGAGCAGAAATTGCTGTTGGCGATTCACCATTTGGTGGTGGATGGCGTGTCCTGGCGCGTGCTGTTGGAAGACCTGCAAAGTACCTATCGGCAATTACACAACGGCCAGACCGAGGTGCAACTGCCCGCAAAAACAAGCGCCATGGGCCACTGGGCTGCGCGCTTGCAGGCCTATGCCGGCAGTGAATCGTTGCGCGAAGAATTGGCTTGGTGGCAGCAGCAGTTAAACGGCCCGGTTAGCGCGTTGCCCGGTGTTCGCCCTGAGGGCAGCAACCGTGAGGCCGACGCACAAACCCTGAGCCTGCGCCTGGATGCCGAACGCACTCGGCAGCTGCTCAACGAGGCTCCGGCGGCTTATCGCACCCAGGTTAACGACCTGCTGCTCACCGCGTTGGCCCGCGTGCTATGCCGCTGGACCGGGCAGGCTTCAACCCTGGTGCAGTTGGAAGGCCACGGCCGCGAAGCGCTGTTCGATGAGCTTGACCTGACCCGCAGCGTCGGCTGGTTTACCAGCGCTTATCCGCTGCGCCTGCAAGCGCCTACTGAACTAAGCGCGGCGATCAAAGCCACCAAAGAACAGCTGCGCAGCGTGCCGCACAAAGGCCTGGGCTATGGCGTATTGCGCTACCTGGCCGACCCTACCAGCCGCAGCGCTATCGCTGCATTGCCGCAAGCGCAGGTGACCTTTAACTACCTGGGCCAGTTCGACCAAAGCTTTGCTGCCGATGCCTTGCTGCATCCGCTCGACGACCACCCTGGCGCCGCCCATGCCGCCGATTCGCCGTTGCCCAATGAGCTGAGCATCGACGGCCAGGTCTATGGCGGCGAGCTGCAACTGCGCTGGACCTGCAGCCGCGAACGCTACAGCGAACACAGCGTGCACGCCCTGGCGCAAGATTTGATCAACGAACTGCATGGCCTGATCGACCACTGCCTGCAAGCCGGCAACGGCGGCTTTACCCCGTCAGATTTCCCCCTGGCGCAGCTCAGCCAAGAGCAGCTCGACCACCTGCCGGTGCCCGCTGCGCAGATCGACGATATCTACCCGCTAACGCCCATGCAGGAAGGCCTGCTGCTGCACACGCTGCTGGAGCCCGGCACGGGCATCTACTACATGCAGGACCGTTACCGCATCAACAGCGCACTGGACACCGAGCGCTTTGCCCAGGCCTGGCAAGCGGTGGTGGCACGCCATGAAGCGCTGCGCGCATCGTTTGCCTGGAATGCCGGCGAGGCCATGCTGCAGATCATCCATAAACCCGGCGCCGCTGAACTTGAAGTGCTGGACTGGAGCGCGGTGCCTGCCGACGAGCACGAAGCACGTCTGCAAGCCCTGCATAAAAGCGAGCGTGAAACCGGCTTTGAGTTGCTGCAACGGCCGCCGTTTCACCTACGGCTGATCAAGCTCGAGGCTGAGCGTTACTGGTTCATGATGAGCAACCACCACATCCTGATCGACGCCTGGTGTCGCGGGTTGCTGATGAGTGATTTCTTTGAAATCTACGCCGCCCTTGGCGAGCGACGTGCGCCGCGATTAGCGCCAGCGCCGCGCTATCGCGACTACATCAGCTGGTTGCAACAGCAAGACTTGAACGGCGCCCGGCAGTGGTGGCAGGCCAACCTGGCCGGCTTTGAGCGCAGCACCTATATCCCCAGCGACCGACCGATAGTGCATGACCATGCTGGCGAAACCGGCGGCATGCTGGTCGGTGATCGCTACACCCGTTTGCTCGCCAGCGAAGGCGCGCAATTGCGCGAGTTGGCCCAGCGTCATCAGCTCACCGTGAACACCTTTGCCCAGGCCGCTTGGGCACTGGTGCTGCGCCGTTATAGCGGCGAGCGCGATGTGCTGTTTGGCGTTACCGTGGCCGGTCGCCCGGTAGGGATGCCTGAGATGCAGCGCACCGTCGGCCTGTTTATCAATAGCGTGGCGCTGCGGGTGAAGTTGCCGGCTGTGGGTGAAAAGCAGGGCGTGCGTGAGTGGCTGCACGGCTTGTTCGCCAGCAATATGGACCTGCGTGAGCACGAGTATTTGCCCCTGGTGGCGATTCAGGAATGCAGCGAACTACCTAAGGGCCAGCCGCTGTTCGACAGCCTGTTTGTATTTGAAAACGCCCCGGTGGAAAGCGGCGTGCTCGACCAGGCGCTAAGCCTAAATGCGACCTCTGACTCCGGTCGCACCCACACCAACTTCCCGCTGACGGTGGTGTGCTATCCAGGCGATGAGCTGGGCTTGCACCTGTCCTACGACCAACGCTACTTCGACGGCGCCACCATCGAACGCCTGCTGGCGGAATTCAAACGCCTGCTGCTGGCGCTGGCCGAACACTTCCATGGCGATATGGCCGAGCTGCCGTTGCTCGGCGCCGCTGAACAGCAGCTGCTGACGGTGGACTGCAACCGCAGTGAGCGCGCCTATCCGCTTGAACAAGGCTATGCACGCTTGTTTGAAGCGCAGGTGGCGCAGCATCCGCAGCGTATCGTCGCCAGCTGCCTGGAGCAGCAGTGGAGCTACAGCGAACTCAACCGCCGCGCCAACAAACTTGGCCATGCGCTGCTGGCTGCCGGTGTGCGCATGGATCAGCCGGTTGCGTTGTTGGCCGAGCGGAGCCTGGATTTGCTCGGCATGCTCGTCGGCAGCTTTAAAGCCGGAGCGGGTTATCTACCGCTGGACCCCGGCCACCCCGTGCAACGCCTGACGCGCATTATCGAACTGAGCCGCACGCCAGTGCTGGTGTGCAGCCGCGCCTGCCGTGAACAGGCGGTGCAATTGCTCGAAGAGCTGGGCTGTGGCTGGCGGCCGCGCTTGCTGGTGTGGGAAGAGGTGCAAGCCGGCCAAGGCCCGCAGCACAACCCTGGCCTCTACAGCGCGGCGAATAACCTCGCCTATGTCATCTACACCTCCGGCTCCACCGGCCTGCCAAAAGGCGTGATGGTGGAACAGGCCGGCATGCTGAATAACCAACTGAGCAAGGTGCCGTATCTCGATCTCAGCGCCGACGATGTTATCGCGCAGACTGCCTCGCAAAGCTTTGATATCTCGGTCTGGCAATTCCTCGCCGCGCCGCTGTTTGGCGCCCGCGTTGCCATCGTGCCCAACGCCATCGCCCACGACCCGCAGGCGTTATTGGCGCATGTCGCCGAGCAGCGCATCAGCGTGCTGGAAAGCGTGCCGTCGTTGATCCAGGGCATGCTCGCCGACGATACCGCACACAACCTCAGCAGCCTGCGTTGGCTGCTACCCACCGGCGAAGCCATGCCACCGGAACTGGCGCGGCAATGGCTGCAACGCTTCCCTGACGTGGCTCTGGTCAATGCCTATGGCCCGGCCGAATGCTCGGACGACGTGGCGTTTTTCCGCGTCGATCAGGCCTCGACCGAGGGCAGCTATTTGCCCATCGGCAGCCCCACCGACAACAACTTGTTGTACCTGGTGGACGAGGCGCTGGAGCTGGTGCCGCTGGGCGCCGTGGGCGAACTCTGTGTGGCGGGCACGGGCGTCGGTCGCGGCTACGTCGGCGACCCACAACGCACCGCGCAAGCCTTTGTGCCCAATCCGTTTGGCCCAGGGCGCCTATACCGCAGTGGTGACCTGGCGCGGCGCCGCGCCGATGGTGTGCTGGAATATGTCGGGCGTATCGACCATCAAGTGAAGATTCGCGGCTTCCGTATCGAGCTCGGCGAAATCGAAGCGCGCTTGCATGAACAGGCAGAAATCCGTGAAGCGGCGGTGGCGGTGCAGGAGGGGCCGACCGGCAAATACCTGGTGGGTTATCTGGTTGCCAGCAACGCACAAAACGCCGATTCACCTGGCGCTCAAGTGCTGGAACACAGCCTGTGGTTTGAACAGATCAAACAGCGCCTACGCAGTGAACTGCCCGACTATATGGTGCCGCTGCACTGGCAAGTGCTCGAGCGTATGCCGCTTAACGCCAACGGCAAACTCGACCGCAAAGCGCTACCCGCGCTGGAGTTTGGCGCCTTGCCGGGGCAGGCCTATGAAGCGCCGCGCACTGAGCTGGAGCAGCAGCTCGCCGATATTTGGGCGCAGGTATTGAAGGTTGAGCGGGTGGGCGTGCACGACAACTTCTTTGAACTGGGCGGGCATTCGCTGTTGGCCACGCAGATCGCCTCGCGGCTGCAAAAGGTTCTGCAACGCAACGTACCGCTGCGGGCAATGTTTGAGTGCAGCACGGTGGCGGAGTTGGCCGAATATGTCGCCAGCCTGGATAGCGCGGCGCTGACGGAGCAGAAAGCCGAGCGGGTGAGTGATTTGATGGCGAGGTTGGAGGCGATGTAGGCACGCTTTTTTTTCGCCAGACGTGTTGAGTGCGGATGGCGGCTAAGGCTTCAGAACAGGGTGTCGTCGTCTTCAGGGCGGGCTTCGTGTCGTTCTTTGGCGCGCAGCCAGGTGAGGCGTTGATGCAGTTGGGCGGCAAAGGTGCGGGCGGCCAATTCTTCGGCAAAGGTCACGCCCCGGTAGCCGATGCGCACACGCCAGCATTGCTGCCCGCGTAGCTTTACATACTCGACATGCACGTTATTCATTACCGCTCCCTGTTCGCAGCCCACTCCGCCGCAGCGCGAAGAGTAGCGGGGTGAGTGCGAGGGTGCAATTGGGGCGGTGTGGCCGAGGGCGGTTGTGGCTTGTGTGCGCACCGTAGCGATCGCCGAGATATCGCTGGGTGCGCGCGCAGCAAACCTTAGGGGAGGGTGGCGCGCCTTAGTACACCCATACCTCGACTCGGCGGTTTTTGATCCGGCCGTTTTCCGCGCTGTTGGCGGCGACCGGCAATTCGTCGCCGAGGCCGTCGATGTCGCGGAACATCACGCCTTCTTTGGCCAGCTCGCGGCGCACGGTCATGGCACGCAGTTTCGACAGCAAGGCGGCCCGCGCCGGGTCTTCTTTGGGGTCGCCAAAGCCAAGCAGTACGACGTGGCGGTTAAGCTTGTCGTTATCTTTGAGGTAGTCCAAAACGCGCTGCAGGTCGTAGTGGGATTTGTTGTCCAGCGCGGCGCTGCCTTCTTTAAAACGGAAGTTCACCGACAGGCGCTGCGCGTCGCGGGCCAGGTCTTGGTAGCTCTTGGGCATGTCGTTGCTGGGTGCCACTTTGATCGCCTGTACGGTCTGCGCGATAAAGCCGGTTTTGGCGACGATGGCTTGGCCTTCAGGGCTCTGGGCGAATTTCACCAGGGCGTCGGCCCAGGCGTTTTTGGCCTGTGGCGGCAGGTAGAAAAACAGCCGGCGCGACAGTGGATAGTCTTCGGTGGCGATCAGGCTGGTCGATGGCGGCATGGCTTGCGAGTCGCCATCGGCAATCGCCACGGCCTTGGCCTGGCGGATATAGGGCAGGCCGATAAAACCGATGCCGGCCGGGTCTTGCGCCACCTCATCAGACAGCTGCTCGCTGGATTCAAAACGCTTGGCGCCGGCGCCGAGGGTTTTGCCGTGGCTGCTTAGCACCAGTTCCTTAAAGGTGTCGTAGGTGCCGGAGTTGTCATCGCGGGCGTACAGGTGAATCGGGCCACCTTTGCCGCCAACCGCTTCCCAGGTTTTTGCTTCGCCGGAGAAAATTTGCGCCAGCTGTTCGGTGCTTAACGCGCCCAGCGGGTTGCTGGGGTGGAGGATGATCGCCAGGCCGTCGATGGCGATGATTTGCTCGGCGCCACGGCCTTTTAAATCACCCAGGGCGTTTAGGTCTTGGTACTCGTTGTCTTTGATTGGGCGCGAGGAGGCGGCGAGTTCCGCGCTGCCGTCTTTCAAGGCAACAAAACCGGTGCCCGAGCCGTGGGCGGCAACAATGATGACCACGTTGCGGCCCTGGGCGTTCTGGCCGATCAGGCGCTGTTCGTTGTCGTTGCCGGTAGGCTCCATGCGGATGTTTTTCAGGCCCTGTTGTTCGAACAGACCTTTGACCAGCGCCGGGCCAAGTTTGGCGCCGATGGTGTTGGAACCTTGAATGCGCAACACCGGGGCATCGCCCGCTGGCACTGGCAGGGCGGCGAAGACCGACCAAGGCAGGGCGTAGCAGATAAACCCCAGAACCAAAAAGGTGACGGTGCGAATCCAAGTATCGCGTTCGGTTACAGCCAGGGCGCGCGGCATGCGGCAGGACCTTATCAGAGCGGTGGAAAGTGCCCGGAGAATAAGTCGGGAAGGTTGCAGGAAAGTTACAGCGCGGGGTGTAAGAAGCTGCGGCCCACCGTTTTAAACAGGGGCCGCAACGGCGATCAGAACGACTTGCTGACGCTGGCGACGACGGTGGCGCTGCAGGTGTCGGTAAAGCCGTAATTGCTCGCGCATTGATCGTCGGAGAGATCGGTGTCGATATAGCTCAGGCCCCAGGTGACCTCAAACAGCTCATAGCTCACCTTGGCTTCCCACTCTCGATACGAGTCGGTGCCTTTACCACTCTGCGACCAGAACAGCGGGTCTTTGAAATCCATGCGGCCGTAGCGCAGTTTCAGGCCGATATCGGCGGGCAGCGCGGTTTCGTAGCCGATGTAGCTGTAGAGCGTGTCCTGGTCTTTACCGAACACAGTTGGCGCATCGCTGGAGTAGTAGGCAGCCGCTTTAAATCCGTAGACGCTGAGGATGCTGTAGATCTCACTTTGGTTGAACTGGCCTTCTTTGGGGTAGGCGTACTTGATGTAGCCGGTGTCCAGGCTGATGTCGTCGTTGGCCTGCCAGAACCAGCCGGCGTAGTAGCGGGTTTTCAGGCCAAAGCCGAAGTCGACATTGGAGGTCCAGGCGCCGGCATATAAGCCGCTGCTGTGTAGCAGAGTGGCGCCGGCTTGGGCCGCTGGGTCGTTCTGTGTTTGTGAGATACCGCGGGTGCGGTAGTCGCTGGCCAGGGTGAGGTCGATCTGCACGGCAAAGTCGTCGTTTAGCGGTATGGCGGCTTGGCTGGCGAGGGGAAACAGGGCGAGGCCTGCGAGTAAAAGATGCTTCATGCGGTTGTCCCTATGTTGTGGTTGTTATGGGCAGTGCGAGGTCAAGGCTTCGCCGCAGGCCTGGATGCAACAGGTCTGGGCTAAGCAGGGGTGACGTTTCTTGTTAGATCGGTGTACCTGGATCCCCGCCTGCGCGGGGACGACGGTGGTGTTGGACGTCTCCGTCGTCCCCGCGCAGGCGGCGGTCCGCCGATTCGGGACCCAGGTGCGCAGGTATCGCGTTATTCAGCGGCCGGCGCGTACACCTGCTTACCGGCGAAATAGGTATTGAGCACCTGGGTTTCGCCGAGGCTTTTCGCATCGACGGTGAACACATCACGGTCAACGATGATGAAGTCCGCCGCCTTGCCGGCTTTCAGTGAGCCGATCTGATTTTCCAGGCCCATGGTTCGCGCGGCGTTGAGGGTGATGGTGTCGCGGTCGATGCGTTCGTCCGCGTTAAGCACGCCTTTCGGACCTTCGCGGCTGATGGCCTGGGCAATGGCCAGCCACGGGCTGGGGCTGGACACCGGCCAGTCGCTGGCGCCGGCAATAGTGGCGCCTTGTTTGAGCAGCGAGTGCGCCGGGTATTGGTAGCGGAAGGCGAAAGCGTTGACGTAAGGCTTGACCATATCCACGGTGTATTCGTCGCCGCTGGCCCACAGCAGTTGCATGGCGGCGATGACGTTCAGCGGTTTAAAGCGGGCAAACTCCTTGGGGTTTACCAACTGCAGGTGGGTGATGGAATGGGTGATACCGCTGTTGCGGTCTTTGCGCGCCTGCTCAATGCCGTTGAGTGATTCGCGCACGGCGCGGTCGCCGATGGCGTGGATATGCACCAGCCAGCCACGGGCGTCGATGGCGCTGACCAGTTCGCCGAAGTGTTTGGGGTCGATCAGCAGTTCGCCGCGTTTGCTGGAGTTGCTGTAGGGGTCGATCAGTGCAGCACTTTGCGCCGGGTATTCGAGCACGCCGTCGGCAAAGATTTTTATGCCCGGCAAGGTCAGATTGGCGATGCCGCTGAACTGCTCGCGCACTTTGCTCAGCACATCCAAGTCGCTTGGCCGACTCTTGCTGTTGGCCACTAATAGCGCGGCGACGTGGGCGGTGAGTTCGCCTTTTTCCGCCAGGGTTTTGTACACCGGCAAAACGCCGACGGATTTCTCCGTGGGCTTCATGGCAAATACGGCTTCACCCGGCGCAGCGTTGGCGGCGGGGTCCATCCAGGCGGTGATGCCTAGGCTGTTGTTGAATTTCACCGCAGCCTCGCCAGCCTTGAGCAATACCGCTGCGCTGGGTGGCGGCAGGGCAGCGGCGGCGCGGTCCCAGCCAGCGTCGACGAGAAAGCCATTGGGCTCGCCGCTGGCCAGTTTGCCGACGGTGTCGGCCTCGGCGGCGGGCAGGTTTTTGATCAGCGTGGCGTCGATGCCGGCACGCTTGAGCATGGCGCTGTTGATCCAGCCGGTGTGGTGGTCGCTGCCGATAAAGGCGATCGGTACGTTGGCCCATTCGCCGTTGTCAAACAGCTTGCCCAGGCCCTCGGCTTGCGCCCAATAGGCCGAGTTCATGCCGGCCACGGTCAGCACCTCGCCATGCCCGGCGCTGCCGTCGTCGCGCCAGTTGCGCAGGCGTTTTTGCAGTTCTTCCAGGGGCACCACTTCGTCACTCATATTCGCCGAGGCCATTTCCAGGCCGCCGAAGATGGCGTGGGAGTGGGCGTCGATCATGCCCGGCAGCAGGGTTTTGCCGCCGAGGTCAATCAGCTGCGTGTTGGCGTCGGCCAGGGCTTTTATTTCGGCATCGCTGCCCACTTGCAGCACCTTGCCGTTCTCGACCGCGAGCGCTTGCGCCTTGGGTTGGCTGCTTTCGGCGGTAAACACCTTGCCGTTGAATAACACCAGGTCAGCAGCGGCCATCGATTCCATCGAGGAAAAAGCCACCGCCAGCGCCAACAGGTTCGGAATGAACCTTTTCATGGAAAACCCCTTGTATTTATTGGTCTGCGGCTGCGCTTGCCGGGCAGAACGCCCACAGCGAGCAAAACCCTTTTGCCTAATGGGAAAAACTGCAATGGATAAACTCAGCGCCCTGGGCATGTTTGTCGCCACTGCCGAGCACGGCAGTTTTAGCCGCGCGGCCGAGCAGTTGGGCAAAACGCCGTCGGCACTGACCAAAGCAGTCAGCCACTTGGAGGCTGAATTGGGCAGCCGTCTGTTTGAGCGCAGCACCCGGCGTACGGTGCTGACCGAGGCCGGGCGTTTGTATTTGGAAACGGCGCGCCAGGTGTTGCAGCGTTTGCATGAGGTCGGTGAAGAAATCGGCCAGTTGCAACATGGTCTGCACGGCAACTTGCGGATTACCGCGCCGCTGGCGTTTGGTCGGGCGTTTCTGGATGAGGTGTGCGCAGGCTTTCTGGCCGATTACCCGCAGCTGACCGTGCATATCGACCTGTGCGATGCCTTTGTCGATTTGGTGGAAAGCGGTTATGACCTGGCCTTGCGTGAAGGGCCGAGTGATTTGCCCGGTCTGATCGCTCGCCGGGTGGGGCGCAACCGGATTTTTATCTGTGCCAGCCCAGCGTACTTAGCGCGCAATCCGGAGCCACTTACGCCGTACAACCTAAACCGCCACGACTGGTTGCTGTACCAGCATTCGGCGCTGGATAAACACCTGTGGTTTGTCGAGCACGATGGCCAGCGCATGACCCTCGACCATCCGCAAAAAGCCCGGTTGCGCAGCGATAACTACGACCTGTTACTGGCAGCCGCGCTGGCCGGCACCGGGTTGCTGCATACGCCGGAATGGAGTGTCGGCCCGTACCTGGCTGACGGCCGTTTGCGGCGGGTGATGACCGATTATGAGATCGACCCGGATGCCTTCGGCCCGAATATTCTGGCCGTGTACCCGAGCCATCGCCGCGCCACCGGCAAGGTGCAGGCCTTTATTGATTTTCTGGCTGCATTTCTTGCCAAGCGGGGGCTGGACGGCGCGCTTTAGAAGAAGCGGGTAACGCTGACTTTGGCGTTGCGGCCTTGGCTGCGCACGCTGTCGCCGCTGAGTTGCGGTATGTAGTCTTTGTTAAACAGGTTGTCGACGGTCAGGTTCACTTCCGTGCCTTTCAAACCTTGCTGGCGCGGCTTCCAACTGGCGAATAAACCAAACACCGCGTAGTTGTCGTTTTCCGCTTCGTTATAGGGGTAATCGCTGGCCCAATCGTCGCCGGGCACGCGGTCGGTTTTGCGCACATATTCGCCCTGTAGGCCGACTTGCATATCCAGCGGGATAAGTTTTGCGCCAAGGGTGGCTTCCCATTTCGGCGAGGGAATATCCCGCGCCCACACATCCGGGCCCCACGGGTTGAGGTAGGCGCCGTCGTGTTTGCCCGTCATCCAGGCATAGGACAGCGAAGCAAATACCCACGTCGAGTCGTAGAAACTTTCAATCTCGAAACCCTTGATCACCGAACCGTTGATATTGCGGTACAGCGGGCGGTTGCCGGCGCCGCAGGCGCTGGTGATGGTGCCGCCGTTGTTAGCTTGGCTCTCGCAGTCGATGCCGAGGTTTTTGAAAATTTCGTCTTTGATCTCGTTGCGAAACACCGTGGTGCGCACTTGCAGGTTGTCGTGGCGGCCGATGTCGATGGACAGGATGCTGCCGGCGCGCAAAGCGGTGATGCGTTCGGGGTCGAGATCGCGGCTGGTGCGGTTGCGGGTGCTGGTGGCGCTTTGCACTTCGTATTGCTCGTCGATCACTGGCGCACGCCAGGTTTTGCTGTAGTCGGCGAAGAAACCCAGTTGCGGCAGCGGTGACCAGAACAACGATAAACGTGGCGACCAACCGCTGTAGGTTTGGCTGCTGTAGTCGTGCACGCCCGGGGTGTTGTACAGCGGCGCCAGGTTGCGTTTGCCGTCGTTGCGCACTTCGTCAAAACGCAGCGATGGGGTGATGGTCAGGTCGCCGATAGTGATGGCGTCTTTGATGTAGTAGCCCTGGCTGTCGACTTTGCCGCGCGGCATAAAACCGGGTTGGTAGTAGCCGTAGTTGTACTGCGGGCGGTTATAGGTGGTGCCGGGCATATACATCAGGGTGTCGCGCTTGTGTTTGCGCAGTTGGCTGCCCAGGGTCAGGGCGTGTTCCAGCGGGCCGGTGTCAAACAGGCTGGTGTTGCGCAGTTCGAGCACGTCGTCGCGGTAGGAGGTGTCCATCTTTTTGCCGCCAGTGGCTGGCTGGTAGAAGGCACCGTCGCCGCGCTCGTCGGTCTGGTCGGTTTTTGAGTGCGAGTAGCTTAGCGCCAGGTCGACCAGCGGGTTGTCCAGCGGTTGGTATTCGTACTTGGCGGAGAAGGTGGTGTCGACCGTGGTGCGGTCGGCCAGCAGGCGCTTCAACGCACCTTCATAACCGTACTGACGAATGCTCGCCGCCGTCGGTGGCGTTGGGTAGCTGTTGGAGGAAAACGGCGTCATTCGCTCGCTGTTGGAGCGCGTGTAAGACAGCCCCAGGCTGTGCTCATCGGTGGGGTGCAGGTTGAGCTTGAACAGCTGGGCGTCCAAATCCTGCGCGGTGTTGGGCAGGCGCTTGGGGTTGATCGGGTAGCGGTTGTCCGGGTCGGGGCGGGTGTCAGCCAGCTTCAAGTCGTCGCCATCGCGCTTGGTGTAATAGACCAGCACGTCGGCCATGCCGTTGTCGGTGCGGCCATAGGTGGCGCCAGTGTAGATCTGCTGATGATCGTTGCTGCTGTAGCCGTACTTGAGCATGGCGCCGGTGTTGCGGTCTTGTTCGAGCAGGTCGGGGGCGTCTTTGGTGGTCATATTCACCGTGCCGCCAAAGCCGCCGTTGCCGGTGAATGGCGAGTGCGGGCCTTTTTCCACTTCAATGCTTTTGATCAGCTCGGGCTCGATAAAAATGGTGCCTTGCTGGTAGCGCTCAAAGCCGGATTTTGGCGCGCCGTTAAGGGTTAACGGCACGTCTTCGGCATCGCCCATGCCCCAGATATTAATCGTCTGGCCGCCCGGTTTTGGTGAGCCGCCAGCGGTAACGCCGGGCAGGGTGGCGAGCAGGCTGCCGATGTTATTGGGCTGACGGCGGTCGATGTTTACTTGCGACAGGGTGGAGCGGCCGACGCTGCTGGAATCCACTTGCGCGCCGTCGCCAACAATGCTCAAGGCGCTAAGGGTGATGCCGGTTTCGTTGGCCGGCACTTCACTGGCGCGCACAACAAACGTGTTGTCGACTTTGACCAGGGTAAACGCACTGTTTTGCAGCAGGCGGCGGATGGCGTCTTCGGGATCGAACTGGCCGCTAAGCGCGGGCGCTTGCACATTGCGCAGCAGGGTTTCGTCGAACAACAGTTGCACTTGGGTTTGCTGCGCGACCTGGCTAAGCGAAGTGGCCAACGGCTGAGCGGGTAGGTTGAGCGCGAAGTTCTGCGCCTGGGCTTGCAGGCTAAACGCCAGGCACAGCGCCGTGAGCGTCGGACGGGTGTAGCGCAAATGGATGCTGTGGTGCACGCGAAACATGGATTCCCCCAATGGCAACGAAGGCCGAAAAAGGTCCGCGTTCAGAACGCAGACAGGAGGAAGACGCGGCACCACAAAAAACCCTCATATGCGAATAGCAAATATTCGCATCTATTTTTTGCGGGGCAGAATTCGCGCGCTGCCATCGCCGAGAATCACGGTTTTAACTGGCAGTAGGGCGGGCAGGGCACGCAGCAGGGCGTCGGGGTCATTGACGTCCAAACTCCCCGAGACTTTGTAATTGGCCAGCGCCGGATCGCTAAGCTGCACGGGCTTATTGCGATACAGCGCCAGTTCATCGACCAAACTGGCCAGGTCGCGGTTACGGAAATACAAATGCCCGCTACGCCAATCGGCCACTTGGCTTTCGTCCAGCTTGCTTTGTTGCACCTGGCCGCTGCGGTAGTCATAGCTGGCGCGTTGCTCGGCAGTCAGCAGGGTGGGTGGGCTGTCTGGGGTTGGCAGTAGCGCCACCTGGCCGTGGGCGACGGTCACCACCAATTGGCGTTGCCCACGGCGTATATCAAACCCGGTACCGACCACGCGCACCTGCGAGTCGCCGGAGTGCACCCACAGCGGCCGTTCTTTGTCGGCGGCTACCTCGATATACAGCTGGCCTTGCAGCAGGTGGATGTCGCGGCGCTGGGCGGTGAAATCGATTTGCAGCCGGGTATTGGCGTTAACAAACAAGGTGCTGCCATCGGGCAACTGTAGTTTGCGGCTGCCTTGGGCTTGGGCGGCGATCTGCTGTTTGTACAGCGTCAGCGGTGCGCCGAGGTTCATCGTCAGCACGGCACAAAACACCGCCGCCGCGATGGCCAGGGCTGGTCGCCATGCGCGCTTACGACGCGGCGCCGACAGGCTGATCGGCTGGCGCTGCGCACGCAGTTCCGCCATTTGCCCCCACAACAATTCAAATTCGGCATAGGCCTTGGCGTGCGCAGGTTCAGCTAACCAATGGGCAAAGGCCTCGGGGTCGGCATTGGCGCCGCGGTTGCGGCTAAACCAGGCGGCGGCCTGGGCGTCGACGCTGTCGTCGAACGGCGTTTCCACGGACGCGTTCATGGCCGCGACTCCTCGTCCGCACCCTGTTCCAGCCGGCGCTTGCAGTGCAGCAGTGCAGAGGCGATATGTTTTTCCACCATGCTTATGGAGATACCCATGTGCTCGGCGATCTGCGCCTGACTCATGCCGTCAAAACGGTGCAGCATAAGGGCTTCGCGGCGGCGCGGCGAGAGCTCGGCCATTACCGCGCTGAGGCGTTCCAGATGTTGTTGCTGTTGCGCCCGGGCCAGCGGTTCGTTGTTTTGTGCGGTATTCACAACCTCAACCTCGCTGGTTTCCGGCAACTGCTCAACAAACACCGTTTGCCGCACCTTCTGCCGGCGCCAGTGATCGCGCAGCAAGTTGCGCGCCATCTGAAATAAAAACGCGCGCGGCTGCTCGACCTTGGCCTGATCGCGGTAGCCCAACCATTGGGTGAATACGTCTTGGGTCATGTCGGCCGCATCGCTGGCGTTATCGGTGCGGCTGCGCAGGTAATGCAGGATGTCCGCATAGAAGCCGCGATAGGTTTGCGCTTCGTTGGCATTAGGTTTGCGGTGCGACATGTACTTCCTTTTCACAGACGGCGGAGCAGGGCGGTGGCGATCTTATCGAGAATGGTTGTCATCTGTCGCGTGTGAAATGCGTTTCCGGCAAATTATCCATTTCGGCCAAAACGACTTTCTTGCCGCACAGCTTTCTCTTGGCGCCTCATCTGGCTAAGCTCGGCGTCTGCTGCTGCCTTTATCCAACTGCCGAGAGTTCTCTATGCCCCAGCAATGGCCCGCCGCCGATATCGCCCGGTTGATCCTCGACGGCTTCGACGACTATCGCGAGCATTTCAAACAGATCACCGACGGTGCCCGCGCCCGTTTCGAGCAGGCGCAGTGGCAGGAAATTCAGCAGGCCTCGGCCGCGCGGATCAATTTGTATGAAGAGAAAGTCAGCGAAGTTGGCCAGCGCTTGCACCAAACCCTGAAAGACGAAGTGCTGCTCGACGTGCACCTGTGGCCACTGGTGAAAAGCGCCTATATCAACCTGATCGACACGCGCTTTGACGATGAGCTGGCCGAAACCTGGTTTAACTCGATTTTCTGCGGCCTGTTCAGCCACGACCTGATCAGCGATGGCTGCATGTTTATTCACACCACACGGCCCTCGTTGCGCCGCCATGAACGCGGCGCGCAAACCCGCACCTATATGCCGCAGGTTAACCTCGCCGGCATGCTGGAACAGGTGTTTACCGACTACAGCTTTAGCGTGCCTTACGAAGATCTGCCCCGCGACCTAGCGCGCCTTGAAGCGCAGTTACGCACCAATTTGCCCGACTGGGTATGTAAAGACCCGGAGCTGTGCATCGAGCTGTTTTCCTCGGTGCTGTACCGCAACAAGGGCGCCTATCTGGTCGGCCGTATCTACACCCGCGACGAACAATGGCCGCTGGTGATTCCGTTGCTGCACCGCGAGCAGCGCGGCATTCAGGTTGACGCCTTGATCACCGACGAAGCCGAAGTGTCGATTATCTTCTCCTTCACCCGCTCGTATTTTATGGTCGATGTGGCGATTCCGGCGGAGTTTGTCGGCTTTCTCAAACGTATTCTGCCGGGCAAACATATCGCCGAGCTGTACACCTCGATTGGCTTCTACAAACACGGCAAATCCGAGTTCTACCGCGCGTTGATCAACCACCTGGCCAACACCGACGACCGCTTTATCGCGGCATGGTTATGAGCGTGTTTACCCTGCCGGGCTTCAACACCGTGTTCAAAATCATCAAAGACAAGTTCTCGCCGTCGAAAAACGTCGACCGCGCCACGGTGATTGAAAAGTACCGCATGGTGAAAAGCGTCGACCGGGTAGGGCGCATGGCCGACACCCAGGAGTTCGCCGACTTCCGTTTTCCCAAGTCCAAGTTCGACCCGGATTGCCTCGCCGAACTGTTGGAAGTGGCGCCGTCCACTGTCGAGCTGGAAGGCGAAACCGTGCTGGTGCGCCACTGCTGGACCGAGCGGCGGATGACGCCGCTGAATATCTACCTTGAACACGCCAACGAAGCCCAGGTGCTTGAAGCACTGGAAGACTACGGTTTGGCGATTAAACAGCTGGCCGCGGCGAATATTTTCCCAGGTGACATGCTGCTGAAAAACTTCGGCGTAACCCGTCACGGCCGCGTGGTGTTCTACGACTACGACGAAATCTGCGCGCTGACCGAAGCCAACTTCCGGGTGATTCCGCCGCCGCGTTACGAGGAAGACGAAATGTCCTCCGAGCCCTGGTATTCCATTGGCCCGCTGGATGTCTTCCCCGAGGAATTCCCGCCGTTTCTGTTCGCCGATATGGGCCAGCGCAAGCTGTTTAGCCAACTGCACGGTGACCTGTACCAAGCCGATTACTGGAAGAGCCTGCAAGACGCGATTCGCGCCGGCAAAGTGATCGATGTATTCCCCTATCGGCGCAAAGAGCAGCTGAACTAAGCGGCCTATGCCTGAGGCGATTTTCTCCCGCTCCTCGTGGCTTAACTCGCTGCATATGTCGACCTTGACGGTGGCGATGTTGGGCGCCGAGGGGCATAGCGTCGACGCGGTGCTGGCCGGCAGCGGGATTTCCGAAGACGACCTGCGCAGCATGAAGCGCTTGATCGGCCCGGGGCAGGAGCAGCAGGTATTTGCCAACGCCGTGCGCCTGAGCCCGGAGCCGGCGTTGGGTATGCGCATGGGGCTGCGCACGCGTATTTCTGCCTATGGCTTACTCGGCTACGCCTTGCTCTCGGCACCGACCTTTGGCGATGCCTTGCGCATTGGCCTGAGCTACCCGGTGCTGCTGGGTACCTACTTCAACCTCAGCCTGAAAATCGAAGGCGACACCGCGTGGTTAGTGGCTACCGGCTATGGCGAAGACGAGACGCTGCGGCCGTTTAACGTGGAACTGTGTCTGGCCTCGCTCAAGGTGGTGTGCGCCGACTTGCTTGGCCAGGCCTTACCGCTGGTGGCGGCGCAATTTGACTACGTCGAGGCGCCAGGCCAGGCCAAGGCCTATCGGCAGGGTTTCGACTGCCCCCTGCACTTCAGACAAGCACGCAACGCCATCGGCTTTGCCGCCCATTGGCTCGACCAGCCTTTGCCGCTGGCCGACCCCATTACCCACCAGGAAATGCTCGACCAATGCCGCCGGCAAAACGCCGAACTGGCCGCCAACCGCGCCTGGCTGGAACGGGTGCGCGAACTGTTGGCCGAACGCCTACAAGCGCCGCCAGGCCTGGAAGAGCTGGCGCGGCAAATGAAATGCTCGGCACGCAGCCTGAGGCGCTACCTGCAACAGCAACACACCAGCTACCAACAACTGCTGGATGAGCTGCGCTTTAGTCGCGCCAAGGAACTGCTGCAACAGGGCGAGCTGCCCATCTACCGCATCGCCGAATTGCTCGGCTTTAGCGAAACCGCCAGCCTACGTCATGCCTTCCAACGCTGGAGCGGGCAGCCGCCGAGTTATTTCCGGGTGTAAGCCCGACGGGTGTGCCGAAACCATCCTGTAGGGTGTGCTGTGCGCACCAAGCGATTTGCGCGTGTACACCCCGGTGCGCACAGCACACCCTACTGGTCGGCGTTGGATCAGCGATGTAGTTTTGGCCAACTAAATTGGCCATTTCGATCCCCTTTTGGCCGCCCACAGCGTTCTTCTGTTGTCAGGCCTGTGCCCACAATGCCTGCACAACAACACTGATGAGGAGCGCCCCTATGTTGACCGTCTACAGCGACGACCACCGTTTGCACCATGGCCAATCAGAACTGGTCGATGGCCAACTGCAGCCGTGCTTCGAAATGCCTAGCCGTGCCGATACGGTGTTGGCGCGGGTAAAACAGCAAAACCTCGGTGAAGTGATTGAACCCAAGGATTTCGGCCTGGCGCCTATCGCGCGCATCCACGACGGCGCTTACCTGAGCTTTCTGCAAAACGCCTGGTCGCGGTGGGCCGCCGAAGGCCATAGCTGCGATCTGTTGCCTTCCACCTTTCCCGCCCGCCGCCTGCGCCGCGATGGCCCCATTCCGCGCGCCTTGATCGGCGAACTCGGCCATTACTGCTTTGATACCGAAGCGCCGATCACCGCCGGCACCTGGCAGGCTATCTATAGCTCGGCACAAGTGGCGCTAACCGCCCAAGACCATATGCGCAACGGCGCGCGCACGGCGTTTGCCCTGTGCCGTCCGCCAGGCCACCACGCCGGCAGCGACTTTATGGGCGGCTACTGCTTTCTCAATAACGTCGCCATCGCCAGCCAGGCGTTTCTCGACCAGGGCGCCAAGCGCGTGGCGATTCTTGACGTCGACTACCACCACGGCAATGGCACCCAGGAGCTGTTCTATAAGCGCGGCGACGTGCTGTTCGCCTCCATCCACGGCGACCCGCTGGACGAATACCCGTACTTCCTCGGCAACGCCGATGAGCGTGGCGAAGGCACGGGCGAGGGCTGCAACCATAACTACCCGTTGGCCCTGGGCAGCGGCTGGGAGGAGTGGAGCGCGGCGTTGGACGATGCCTGCGAGAAAATCGCCGCCTACGCCCCGGACGTGTTGGTGATTTCCCTGGGCGTCGACACCTACAAGGAAGACCCGATTTCCCAGTTCAAACTCGACTCGCCGGACTACCTGAAAATGGGCGCGCGTATCGCCGCGCTGGGGCTGCCGACCTTGTTTGTGATGGAAGGCGGTTACGCGGTGGAAGCCATCGGCGTCAACGCGGTTAACGTGTTGCAAGGCTATGAGGGCGCCGCCCATGACTAAACCAACATTGCTCAGCCTAGTACTTACCGCAACGCTGCTGGCTAGCGCTACGGCAATGGCTGCCGAGCCCGTGGTGCGTATCTACAACTGGTTCGACTATATCGGCCCGGACACCCTCAGCGGCTTTAAAAAAGAAACCGCCATCGAGCCTAAGTACGACGTTTACGACAGCAACGAAGTACTCGAAGCCAAGCTGCTGTCCGGCCATTCCGGCTACGATCTGGTGGTGCCCAGCGACAGCTTTTTGCCCAACTATATGAAGGCTCAGGTGTTCCAGAAACTGGACAAGAGCAAGCTGCCCAACTGGAAAAACCTCAACCCCGAACTGCTGAAAGTGCTGGCCGCCAAAGACCCTGGCAACGACTACGTGGTGCCCTATATGTGGGGCACCAATGGCATCGCCTATAACGTCGACAAGGTCAAAGCCATCCTTGGCGACGACGCGCCGCTGGATTCTTGGGACTTGCTGTTCAAGCCGGAGATTCTCGCCAAGCTCAACCAATGCGGCGTGGCCTTTCTTGACGCGCCTACTGAGGTCATTCCAGAAGTGCTGCAGTACCTCGGTTTGTCGCCCAATAGCCATAACCCCGAAGACTACAAAAAGGCCGAAGCGCACCTGAATAAGCTGCGCCCGTCGATTACCTATTTCAGCTCCTCGAAGTTTGTCACCGATCTGGCCAATGGCGACATTTGCGTGGCGTTGGCCTGGTCGGGCGGCGCCATGCAAGCGGCGGCGCGAGCCAGGGAGGCGGGCAATGGCGTGCATATCGAATACCGTATTCCGAAAGAAGGCACCGCAGCCTGGTTTGACGTGCTGGCCATTCCCCGCGATGCGCAAAACATCGAGCAGGCCCATGCCTTTATCAACTACCTGCTGCGCCCGGAGGTGGTGGCGCCGATCTCTGATTATGTGTCCTACGCCAACCCCAATCAGGCGGCGGATAGCTTGATCAGCTCTGAACTGCGCAATAACCCTAACGTGTACCCGCCGGCGGAGATGCAAGCCAAGCTCTACAGCGTGGAGATGTTGCCGCCGGCCTTGGAGCGCATTCGCACGCGCACCTGGACCAAGGTAAAAACTGGCAAGTAAGGCGCGGCGTTATTCGCCGATGACATCCGCCACCAGCCAATCGCGAAAGGCCGTGACCAAGCTGCTGCCAGCCGCGCGGTGCAGCAGCAGGTAACGCCGCTCGTGGTTGGCGCTGATGGGCGAGAGCGGCACTAGGTAGTTGTTAGCTAGGTCTTGCTCAATCAACGCCGTCGGGCACAGCGCCACACCATGGCCGGCGATGGCCGCCGTGCTCATCAGATTGAAATCCTCAAACACGATGCCGCTGTTCAGCGCCGGCGCGGGCAGGCCGGCGGCGTCGAACCACGCCTGCCAACCGCGTGGGCTTTCGTCGTGCAGCAGGGTTAGTTGCTGCCAGTGCGCCGGGTCTTCCAGGCGCGCCAATAGGCTGGGGCTGCACACCGGGCGCGTCTCACCGCTTAGCAAAGGCAGGCTTTCATAAAGGCCTTGATAGGGGCCGTCCCAATGGCGAATCAAGATGTCGATGCCATCGTCAATGCGCTCGGCCGTCTGCGAGGCATAGACAATGCGCAACTGCACGTCGGGGTGGCGGCCGGCAAAGGTCGGTAGCAGCGGAATCAGCCAGCGCGAGGCCACAGACGGCGTGCAGGCGACCACCAGCGTCGATTGCTGGCCTTGCTCCTGCAACCGCGCGCAGGCCAGGGCCATGGCATCAAAGGCGCCGCTAAGCGACTGCGCCAACTGCGCACCGGCCTCGGTGACCGTTACGCCACGGCCGCTTTTCACCATCAATATCTGCCCGAAATGGGCTTCCAACTGCTTGAGTTGGTGACTGATGGCCGGGTGCGTGACGTTTAACTCAGCGGCGGCTTTGCCTACGCTGTGCAGGCGAGCGGCGGCCTCAAAGGCGCGTAGGGCAGCGAGGGGCGGGAGTTTGCGCATAGGGGCTTTTGCAGTGATGGCATAGGTTAGTAAAACTAACGGATTTTGCTAATAAACGTCACTTGTTGTTGCTCGGCTGGAAGCTCTAGATTCGCCGTTGATCTGTAGGGTGTGCTGTGCGCACCAGAGGATTTCTGCGTTTGCGCAATGGTGCACACGGCACACCCTACGGACCGGAGTATCCGAAGGCGAGAGTTCTCTCGCCAAGCCCTTGATCTTCAAATTGGTCAATAAAAGGAACCCACCATGCCCAAGGCCTACAAAGACTACCCAGCCGCCTATCAGGTCAGCAAAGGCTCGGCCTTGCAGGTGGACGAAGCGTTTTACCAACGCATCCGCGAGCAGCAAAACGCCCGCAGGCTGATCGACAGCTTTGAAATCCCGATCCGCACCGGCCGCGCCTGGAAAGTGCCGGCGGGGCATGTATTTCGCATCACCACCCCGGTGGGCCCGCAGGTAGGCGACCTGAATATCTGGAATGCCAACGACCCGCGCGAACGCCTATGGGCCGCGCGCACTCGCCAACTGCAAGGCGCCCACGTCAGCACCTACGACCGCCTGTGGTCGAACCTGCCGTTCTTGCGCCCGCTGGTGACCATCACCGACGACAGCCTGGCCGCCTATGGCATCGACGAACACGGCGGCCGTTTGCACGACCTGCTTGGCACCCGCTGCGACCCCTACGTCAACAAAATGCTCACCGGCGAAGACTTCCACCATCACTGCCATTCCAACCTTACCCGCGCCGTGTTGCCCCACGGCCTGACCGAGTTTGATGTGCACGACGTGCTGAACGTTTTCCAATGCACCGGCCTGAATGACGACGACCTGTACTTTATGAAAGCCTGCAGGGTGACTACCTGGAGTTTTTTGCCGAAATCGATTTGCTTTGTGCGTTATCGACCTGCCCAGGTGGCGACCTGTCGCTACCGATGTGGGGCCCCGATGCGCAAGACCCGTTAAGCGTGTGTCGCCCGCTGGGGGTTGAAATCTATACACTCGACGCCGCCTTGTTGGACGGCTGGCAGCAACCCGAGCGCGCCGCCTACAAGGGCCAGCATGGCTTGCAGATTCAAGCGCCGGCCTGGGAGCGATAGGAGAACGAAATGCCACTGCTAAATTGCGATATCGGCGAAAGCTTCGGCGCCTGGTCCATGGGCCTGGATGCTGAGGTAATGCCCTTTATCGACTGCGCCAATATCGCCTGTGGTTTTCACGCCGGCGACCCCGGCAGCATGCGCAAAACCGTGGCCTTGGCGCTTGAGCACAAGGTGCGTATTGGTGCCCATCCGGCCTA
>LNAP01000366.1_pt1 | contig 77992 bp, 51 predicted proteins | sample 602601 | NCBI WGS metagenome assembly LNAP01 (sample SAMN02440304, study PRJNA202911) | soil metagenome | biome: Subtropical and temperate rainforests or woodlands; isolation source: soil samples (1 kg each in a 20% v/v slurry with milli Q water) were... ...
TAACTACTCACAGGCCAACTACACCGACTGGCTGGTAGGCGTGAATAAAGACTTCTCTATTGCAGGTAGCACCGGCTGGAACGCAGGCTTGAACTACACTACTACCAATGCGAGCGATAGCTGGTATATTGATTCCAAAGGCTGGGAAACCGGTAATGACCGTGTGATTGGCTATATCAAACGTACGTTCTAGTTTTAACTAATAACCTAGTTAAAATACATGCAGGCTGTGCGCATAGCGTGTGCAGCCTGTTTTATAGGTACCAAACCTAATATGAAGAATAATTTGCTATAGGTGCCAGCACCGTTATGAATTTAACCAGTAATTCTGAACAGCTCGCTCATATAAGAGCAGAACGTCAGCGCTACAACGAGGCGATATGCAAGCGCAATGCAGATGAAATTTGTACATTTCTTACGCAGGATTACCATGTACTGACTGCGCGCGGTTTGCAGTCTCACGGTATAGAAGAGCAGCGCAAGCGCTGGAGTGCTGTATTTGCGCAAGATCCAATAGTCATTTACCGAAGACATACAAAGGCTATAAGACTAAGCGAACAGTCAGGTGCTGCACAAGAGCATGGATACTGGAGCGGAAAGTATTTGCTCAATCAGAAGCTCACTTTGGCAGGCGGTGTATATTCTGCCAAATGGCTTAAACAATCAAACGGACTATGGCTCGTTCAAGCCGAAATTTTCACCCTGCTCAAATCCAGATGTTTGCCATAGGATTGAATTAAATCCACGGCTTATTAAATAGGGCTTTTAATTCATCCAAGGCGATATCGGCTTTTTTTAATAAGGTGTCTTTATCTTTAAAGTAGTGCGCTGGTTCATTGGTGTGAGGTAACTTGGTTTCTTCCTCAGCGATCCACTGTAGTCTTTTTTGAATGACGGCTAATTTGGCTTCCAGCCGTTCTATTTTGGTCTTAATAGATGCGTCATGCATGATATTACTCCCGGTAGTTGTGCAGTTTCAGCACTTGATTTCATATTATGCCGATTTTTCCACCTTTTAATAAGTATGGAAAGCGGCCATAGGTCAGCATCTAAGGCCAGATAGCAATAATGCTGATCTTGATTCAGGTATTCCGCTCCAAATCTCAATGCCGTATCCAAAAATGCAATATTAGTTGGCATATTAATGTGCCTTTGCACATTAATGGTGCATACCTGAAGTATATCAATTCTTGGCTAAGAGGCACTGAATGTCTAATTTCTATTTATATTTCATGTGCTTAATGCCTACTTTTAATTCAGGCATACATATTGCTTATATAAACATGTAAATGCTTTATCTGGGTTATGCATGCTTTCTGTAATGTTGGTTGATGATGATTTTTTAAGAACTGCGCCGCTAAAGCAGTCGTTAACCGATGCGGGATATGAAGTGATTGCACATTTATCCAGCACAGCCAATTTAGATGATGCAGTGCGTGAACTAAAACCGGATATTGTCATTATAGATACAGATTCACCAAGTCGCGATACTTTGGAAAATCTTTGTGTCATGAATGAAACCGTGCCTAAACCGATTGTAATGTTTACGCATGATGGCGACATTGAAAAAATGCGCGCAGCAACAAAAGCAGGTGTGTCTGCTTATGTAGTTGGCAGTTTGACAAGTGAACGCCTGACCCCTGTGATTAACGCAGCAGTGGTAAGGTTTGAAGAGGTCAAGTCTTTAAGAGAAGAACTGGGCGAAGCGAAATTGAAACTGGCTGAGCGCAAGATACTTGAAAAAGCTAAAGGTCTCTTGATGAAAGAACATGGTTTTGATGAAGATCATGCTTATGCAATGTTGCGTAGTATGGCGATGCGTCAGAACAAACGGATAGTAGTTTTAGCAAAAGAAGTGATTGAAGCAGCAACGAAGCTGCTTTAATCACGGATAAAAGGTTTTTGATGCTGGATTCAATAATAGACTCAGCATCAAATAGTAAGTTAAGCAGTAAACGGAATCTGGCAGTGGGTACTGCCGCGGACAAAGGCGTCCTTGCAATGGTTATTTTTTTAATCAGCTGCAGGACGCCTTTTTGTTTTTTTAGGGCTTGATTTTTATAGTTTGGTTTTTAATTTTAGGTGAGCGACATGGTTTTAAATAATGCAGTAAAGCCAGAATTTACTCCGGAACTTACAGAGGTTCAGATCGGGTTCATTCCGTTAACTGATTGCGCACCTCTGGTTGTCGCCTCAAAGATGGGCTTCGATAAAAAATATGGCATCAAGATCAGGCTGCACAAAGAGGCATCCTGGGCAGCTATACGTGACAAGCTGATCAGTGGCGATCTGCATGCTGCACATGCACTTTACGGCATGGTGTATGGGGTTGAGCTTGGTATTGGCGGCCAGCAAAAAGACATGGCGGTACTGATGACGCTAAACCATAACGGTCAGGGCATTACCTTATCCAATCAGTTAAAAAACCAAGGCGTTAATAATGGCAGCGACTTAAGCAGCTTTTTAAAACAGCAGGCTACCAAACTCACTTTTGCGCAGACTTTTCCTACCGGCACACATGCAATGTGGCTGTATTACTGGTTAGCCAGCCATGGTATTGACCCGCTGCGTGATGTAAAGACCATCGTCGTGCCACCGCCGCAAATGGTGACCAATATCACTACCAATAATGTTGCCGGCTATTGTGCGGGTGAGCCGTGGAATGCGCGTGCCGTATATGACAGCGTCGGGTTTACGGTAGCAACCAGCCAGGATATCTGGGTAGATCATCCGGAGAAAGTATTAGGCGTTACTGCCGAGTTTGTTGAGCTATATCCACAAACTTGCCGTGCCATGGTGATGGCAGTGCTTGAAGCCTGCCGTTATCTTGATGTGATGGAAAACCGGCCTCAGGTTGCAGACTTGATTGCAGGGCCAGATTACATCAATGCACCTAATCAGGTAATACACGACCGTTTTGTTGGAAATTATGACAATGGCAACGGCAGAAAATGGCATGACGCTAATGCCGTGAAATTCTTTAATCAAGGGAAAGTGAATTTTCCTTACCTGTCTGATGGCATGTGGTTCATGACGCAGTTCAGGCGCTGGGGTTTATTGAAATCAACGCCTGATTATATGGCAGTGGCAAGCAAGGTGAACCGGATTGATATTTATCAGCAGGCTGCGCAAGCCCTGGAAATCGCGGTTCCAGAAGATGTAATGCGAACAAGCCGCCTCATGGATGGTGTGGTTTGGGATGGGCACAACCCGGATGCTTATGTAAATCAATTCAGCATCAGCTTTTAGCCAGTATTACATTTTATAAAACACAAGTTTTAAATCAGGTTTAGAAATGAACATCAATTATCAGGTAGCAAAAAGGCTGAATCGAACATGACAGGTAAAGTTTTTTTAGTAGGTGCTGGTCCAGGTGACCCTGAGTTGCTGACGTTAAAAGCTGTAAAGGCTTTGCAGGTCGCTGATGTGGTGTTGGTGGACGATCTTGTAAATGATGCCATTCTGGAGCATTGCCGGCAGGCGCGTGTGGTGAATGTAGGCAAACGCGGCGGTTGCCAGTCAACACCGCAGAACTTTATTAATCGCATGTTAATCGCGCTGGCCGAGCAGGGGCAGAAAGTAGTCCGATTAAAAGGCGGTGATCCATTTCTGTTTGGTCGCGGCGGAGAAGAAATGCTGGCTTTACGTAATGCCGGTATTGATTGCGAAGTGATTTCAGGGGTCACCAGCGGCATTGCGGTACCGGCAAGTATGGGTATTCCGCTTACGCACAGAGCGTATACGCATGGCGTCACCATGCTTACAGGCCATACGCAGGATGGTGATCAGCTGGACTGGAACGCGCTGGTAGCAAGTAAAACGACGCTGGTCATTTATATGGGTATCAAAAAAGTCTCGGAAATTGTCAGAAATTTGCTGGCAGCAGGCATGGAGCACGATATGCCGACCATCGCCATTCAGCATGGCACTTTGGAAGCAGAGCGTCATGTCAGTGCGCCTCTGGCCATGCTGCCGCTGGCTGTACATCAGGAAAAGCTGCAAAGCCCTGCCATTATTGTCATCGGCAATGTAGTGCGCTTGGCAACCAATAATAAATTATTAGCTACTTTAGAAGTGGCAGCATAGAAGGAGAGAATGGTATGAAAAAAATGAAATTAGTAGTGGTTGGCAACGGGATGGCAGGCATGCGCACTGTTGAGGAGTTATTAAAGATAGCTCCTGATATTTACGACATCACTGTGTTTGGTGATGAGCCTTACCCCAATTACAACCGCATTATGCTGTCACCGGTTTTAGCGAATGAGCAGACCATAGACGACATTATCCTGAATAGCCGTGAGTGGTATGCAGAAAACAATATCACTTTATATACCAGTGCACGTGTTAATAAAATAGACCGTAAAAACCGTGTTGTGTATACCGCCGATGGCACCAGTGCTGAATATGACCGCTTGCTGATTGCAACTGGTTCCAAGCCGTTCATGTTGCCGGTACCCGGTAAAGAGTTGGCAGGTGTGCTGGGTTATCGCGACATCAAAGATACTAACGACATGATTGAAACTGCTAAAAATTATAAGCATGCAGTTGTGATCGGCGGCGGCTTGCTAGGGCTTGAAGCTGCAAATGGGTTGAAAATCCAGGGCATGGATGTAACGGTTGTGCACAGAAATGAATGGCTGCTGGATCGCCAGCTTGATAAAACTTCTGGCCTCATGTTGCAAAAAAGCCTTGAGGCTAAAGGCTTGAAATTTTTGCTGCAAACCAATACCGAGAAGTTGATCGGCACTGAAGATGGCCGTGTCAAGGCAGTACAGTTCAGTGATGGTTCAGAATTAGCTGCTGATCTGGTGGTGATGGCCGTGGGCATACGCCCTAATTTTGAACTGGCACAATCTGCAGGCATCCATTGTGATCGCGGTATTGTGGTGAATGACACCATGCAGACCTTTGACCCGCGCGTGTATTCAGTGGGTGAATGCGTAAGCCATCGCGGCATTTCTTATGGCCTGGTAGCGCCATTGTTTGAAATGGCAAAAGTGTGTGCGACACACTTGGCTAATTTTGGTATTGGTCTGTATAAAGGTTCAGTGACTTCTACCAAATTGAAAGTAACCGGTATTGATCTGTTCAGCGCAGGGGATTTTGAAGGCGGTGCAGATACTGAAGAGATAGTTTTACACGATGCTGTTGGCGGGGTTTACAAAAAGCTCGTCATCAAAAATGACAAAATCATTGGCAGCGTGCTTTATGGGGATACCACGGATGGTTCGTGGTATTTTCAAATGCTCAGGGATAGCAAACCTATCCACGAGATTCGTGATTACCTGATGTTTGGACAAGATTCATTAGGTAATACTGGCCATCAGGGTCAGAACAAAGCAGCAGCCATGACCAATGAAATGGAAGTGTGCGGCTGTAACGGCGTGTGCAAGGGCACGATTGTCAAGGCGATTCAGGATAAAGGCCTGTTTACGATTGATGATGTGAAAAAGCAGACTAAAGCTGGTTCTAGCTGTGGTTCATGTGTGGGTCTGGTTGAGCAGATTCTGGCAAGTACGCTGGGTGGCGGTTATGCGCCGCCATCTACCAGCAAGGCGGTTTGCGGTTGCACGGATAAAAACCATGAAGAAGTGCGCGCAGAAATCCGTACGCATAAGTATCTCAACATTCCGGATGCTATCAAAGGCATGCAGTGGCATACCCCAAATGGTTGCGCGACTTGTCGTCCTGCACTCAACTATTACTTATTATCTACCTGGCCGCATGAGGCGGTGGATGATCCGCAGTCACGCTTTATTAATGAACGTGTGCACGCCAATATCCAGAAAGATGGCACTTACTCTGTAGTGCCGCGTATGTATGGCGGGGTAACGACACCTGACCAGCTGCGAAAAATTGCCGATGTGGCTGATAAATATGCAGTACCGATGGTGAAAGTAACCGGCGGCCAGCGTATCGACTTGCTGGGTGTGAAAAAAGAAGATTTGGTCGATATGTGGAAAGACCTCGACATGCCATCCGGCTACGCTTATTCCAAAGGTATCCGTACCGTGAAGACCTGTGTCGGTTCTGAGTTCTGCCGCTTTGGCACACAAAACTCTACACAGATGGGCATTGATATCGAGAAGGCTTTCGATCACATGTGGGCGCCGCATAAGGTGAAGTTTGCAGTTTCCGGCTGCCCGCGCAATTGCGCTGAATCAGGCATCAAGGACGTTGGCATTATCGGTGTGGATTCCGGCTGGGAAATTTATGTAGGCGGTAACGGCGGCATTAAGACCGAAGTTGCGCAGTTCCTGTGCAAGGTTAAAACCCATGACGAGGTGCTGGAGTATTCAGGTGCCTTTATTCAGATCTATCGTGAAGAAGCCAGATACCTCGATCGCACCGTGCACTGGCTGGAGCGGGTAGGGTTGGACTACGTGAAACAGCGTGTCGTAGAAGATGCCGAAGGCAGAAAAGCGGCGTATGAGCGTTTGTTGTATGCATTGCAAGGCGCAGTAAACCCATGGACTGAGCGTGTTGAAAAGCGCGAGCAATATAAAGAGTTTGAGACGATTTCAGTTTGATAGATTAGTTAATTTAAGGAAATACCATGAAAAGTAGTTTTTGGAAGGTTGGGCATAAACCAACATTATTCTCTTCATTTCTATATTTTGATTTGAGCTTTATGGTCTGGGTGCTGTTGGGACCTTTGGCTGTACAGATGGCAACAGATTTACAGCTGTCTGCATCGCAAAAAGGTTTGATGGTGGCAACGCCGGTGCTGGCTGGCGCGCTGCTGCGTATCGTCATGGGTGTTCTGGTCGACCAGATTAAACCGAAAATGGCAGGTCTGGTTGGGCAGATCGTTGTAATTCTAAGTTTATTGCTGGCATGGCTGCATGGTATACACACCTTTCAGCAGGCGTTATTACTAGGCCTTGGCCTGGGGTTTGCCGGCGCTGCGTTTGCAGTGGCATTGCCGCTGGCTTCGCGCTGGTATCCGCCTGAGCATCAAGGTACGGCGCTTGGTATTGCCGGTGCCGGTAACTCAGGCACCGTGTTTGCTGCCTTGTTTGCGCCAGGCCTGGCGGTTGCTTATGGCTGGAATAATGTATTCGGTTTGGCATTGATTCCTCTGGTTATTGTTTTTGTGATTTACAGCATATATGCTAAAGACAGCCCTGATGCGCCACCGGCTAAGTCACTTGGCCAATACTTGGCTATTTTGAAAGATAAAGACGCATGGTGGTTCATGTTTTTCTATAGCGTGACGTTTGGTGGTTTTGTTGGCCTGGCATCATCACTGACTATTTACTTCAATGACTTGTACAGTTTAGGCCCCGTTGCTGCCGGTTACTGTACTGCTGCCGCTGTGTTTATGGGCTCGCTGGTGCGTCCATTAGGTGGCACAATTGCTGATAGAATCGGTGGCGTCAGAACCTTGCTGGTGATGTATGCTGCAGCTGCGGTGTTGCTGTTTATCATGAGTTTTGGCCAGCCAACCTATCAATGGGCGTTAGCGATTATTCTGCCGGTGATGGCGGCATTAGGCATGGGTAACGGCGCGGTATTCCAATTGGTGCCACAGCGTTTCCGTAAAGAGATCGGTGTCATGACTGGTCTGGTCGGTATGGCAGGCGGTATCGGTGGTTTCTACCTGGCTGCCAGCTTGGGTTATTTCAAACAAAACTTTGGCAGCTACCAGATTGGCCTGATTATTTTCTCTGCCTTGGCAATATTAGCCATGCTTGGCCTGACAGGCGTTAAAACGCGCTGGAGAACGACTTGGGGCACTACAACCAGTGCTAAAGTTTAACCATAAGAGTCACTGTTATGTCATTAAAATTCAGCACCGGTCAATCCAGCCTTAAGGGTCCCAGGCCACGTAATGAAGATTACGTGGGTTTGGTAACCCCGGCGCGCGAGCAGCTGAGCGTTAAGGGTGCGATCATTGCCGTTGCTGACGGCGTGAGTGGTAATGCCGGCGGCGGTGAAGCTGCTGAAATGACAATTAGAACTGTAACAACGGATTACTACGCAACCCCTGATACATGGGAGCCATTGGTAGCCTTGGATAAAGTGTTAACAGCAGCTAATCGCTGGCTGATTGCGCAAGCCAATGCTAACAGTGATATGGCGGGTATGGCGACTACATTGTCATTACTCTTGTTGCGCGGCCAGCGTTATTACGGGGCGCATGTAGGTGATACACGCATTTATCTTTACCGGGCTGGAATGCTGCAACAGCTGACTACAGACCATGTGTGGGATAGACCGGATATGCGCCATGTTCTAAAACGCGCAGTTGGTCTGGATCAGCATTTGTCAGTGGATTTCATTGAAGGTGAGCTAAGACCTGACGATGTTTTCATTGTGATGAGTGATGGTGTTTGGGGTGCGCTGGATGAAAAAAACATTCAGAAAGCACTCACGCTTTACGATGACCCATCCTTGCTCTGCAATTATCTGACCCGGACTGCACTTGAGAAAGGCAGTCAGGATAATTGCTCCGCAGTCGCCATCAGGGTGATAGAGCTCGGACAAGACACGCTTTCAGAGCTGATTGCCAGTGGCAGAAATTTAAAAGCGCCTGAGAAGTTAAATGTCGGCGATGTGCTGGATGGCTTTGAGGTTGTTGAGCCGCTGCATGAGTCACGTGCCAGCCTGTTGTATAAGGTGCGGCATGTGCAAACGCGCCAGATGTTCGTGCTGAAAACCCTGCAGCCGCTGTTTGCTGAAGATAAAGATACCTGCGCAGCGTTGCTGAATGAGGAGTGGTTGTCTAAACGAGTGGTTTCGCAGTATGTGCCACAGGTATTCCCTGTTTCTGTAGAACGTCGCAGTAAGCTCTATTTTATTCTCAGCTGGCATGAGGGTGCTACATTGCAGGAGCGTCTGGATAACGGTCATCATTTTACGATGGCAGGGGTAGCTAAAATTGGTATAGATATGATGCGCGGCATAGGCGCGCTGCACCGCTTGAATATTATTCATCGTGATATCAAGCCTGCCAATGTGCATCAGGCCAGCGACCAGCGTCTGCGCATTCTGGATTTAGGCATTGCGATTAGTAGTGGTATTGGCAAGATTGATGCAATGCAGAACCCGGGTACACCGAGTTTTATGGCACCTGAGCTGTTCGCCGGCGAAGTTGCGAATGCGAGTTCAGATATTTACGCCGCGGGTGTCACGCTGTATCACTTGCTGACACGTAAATACCCATACGGGGAAATCGAGCCGTTCCAGCATCCGAAATTCGGTGAGCCGGTACCGCCATCCAGATACAGGCCTGATACACCATACTGGCTGGAAAACATTATTTTGAAAGCGGTCGCCCGTAACCCTGAGTCCCGCTTTGAAACGGCTGAAGAAATGCTGCTGGCTCTTGAATATGGTGAGTTAAAACCGATTCTGGCACCTGCGAGAACGCCTCTGGTGGCCAGAGCCAGATTTGTAAAATGGCAGTGGATTGCTATTTTTTCTTTATTTTTGAATTTTTTATTAATTTATTTATTAATCATCGTCTGACTTTTGAGACGATACTAAGCTTTACACAAAGGATTAAACAAGATGAGTAACTGGGTAAAAGTGCTGTTGCTGGAAGATATTCCAAAACTGGGTGCACGTGTTGTGCGTACAAAAGACAAGGAAATCGGTGTGTTTCGTCTGGCTGATGACCAGGTGTATGCTATTAATAATCAATGCCCGCATAAAGGTGGACCACTGTCGCAGGGAATTGTCTATGGAGACAAAGTTGCCTGCCCATTGCATAGCTGGAAAATCAGCCTGGTAGATGGTAAAGCAGAAGAGCCTGATGTGGGTGAGACAGCATGCTTTAAAACCAAGGTTGAAGACGGTTTCGTATATTTGGAATTAAAAGAGTAATCAATTGATCAAACAAACAAAATCTACCTGTTGTTACTGTGGCGTTGGCTGCGGCGTTATCATTCATTCTGAAAACGATGTGATTGTTGATGTGAAGGGTGATCCTGACCATCCTGCCAACTTTGGCCGCTTGTGCACAAAAGGTTCCACCCTGCATCTGACAGCCAAGCTGGATAACCGCCTGCTTTACCCGGAAATGCGGGCTGAAAGAAGTGCACAAAGGGTGCGTGCCAGCTGGGATGATTCGCTGGATTTTGTTGCTGATAAATTTGCACAAACCATTCAACAGTATGGCCCTGATAGTGTGGCATTTTATATTTCAGGCCAGTTGCTGACGGAGGACTATTATGTCTTCAATAAACTGGCCAAAGGTCTGGTTGGCACTAATAACGTTGATTCTAACTCGCGCCTGTGCATGTCATCTGCAGTCGCGGGCTATAAGGTAACACTAGGCTCTGATGCGCCGCCAGCTTGCTACGAAGATATAGATCACACCAACTGTTTATTGATTGCAGGTTCAAATACCGCCTTTGCCCACCCGATTATTTTCAGGCGCATCGAGGATGCCAAAAAGGCGAACCCAGATCTTAAGATTATTGTTGTAGACCCGCGCAGGACTGATACTGCGGAGTCTGCTGATATGCATCTGGCAATTTTGCCGGGAACAGACGTTGCCTTGTTTAACGGCATGTTGCATGTACTGTTGTGGGAAGGCTTGTTGGATAACGCGTTTATTAAATCCAGCACCATAGGTTTTGAAGTGTTAAAAGAAACCGTGCGTGAATACACGCCGAAAATGGTCGCTGATATCTGCGGCATTAAAGAATCAGATATAGTCACCGCGGCTAAATGGTTTGGCGCGGGTCCAAGTTTATCGATGTATTGCATGGGTTTAAATCAGTCTGTTCATGGAACAGACAAGAATGCTGCGCTGATTAATCTGCATCTGGCAACGGGGCAGGTCGGCAAGCCGGGGGCAGGCCCGTTTTCACTCACTGGTCAGCCTAATGCAATGGGAGGACGTGAAGTAGGCGGTATGGCGAACCTTATGTCCGGGCATCGTGATATATCCAACGCAGAACACCGTGCAGAAATTGCAAAGCTATGGGGAGTTGATACTGTGCCTGAAAAAGCCGGTAAAACTGCTGTGGAAATGTTCGATGCAGTAAAGACCGGAGATATCAAGGCAATCTGGATTGCCTGTACCAACCCCGCACACTCCATGCCTAACTTGAATAATGTGCTCGAAGCGCTGGGTAGGGCAGAGCTGGTTGTGGTGCAGGATGCATTTAACAACACCACTACCGGGAAATATGCCGATGTACTGCTGCCGGCAAGTACCTGGGGTGAAAAAGAAGGATCCGTTACAAATTCGGAGCGCAGAATTACACGCGTAAACCCGGCCGTGGCAGCACCTGCGGAAGCGCGCCATGACTGGGCAATTATGGTGGATTTTGCACGACGTCTGGAAAAAAGACTGGGTAAAACATCTACTTTGTTTCCTTATGAAACAACAGAAGCTGTTTTTAATGAGCATCGTGAGACGACGCGCGGCCGCGACCTTGATATTACAGGGCTAAGCTACACGCTGCTCAATGAACAAGGCCCACAGCAATGGCCATTCAAATCGGGTGATAGCATCGGCAAAGCGCGTTTATATGCAGATGGAGTGTTCCCAACTGCGGACGGTAAAGCCAGATTCATCAATACAAGCTATAAAGGTACGGCAGATAAGATTGATGCACGTCATCCGCTGCATTTGCTGACCGGGCGGTTACGTGATCAGTGGCACGGCATGAGCCGCACCGGAACGATTGCGCAGTTGTTCAACCATGTTGAAGAGCCGTTTATTTACATGAACCCGGATGATATGTCACGACGTTTGGTTAAAGATGGCGATATTGTGAAGGTCAGTAATAAGCGCGGTAGTTTAGTGCTGCCGATAAAAGCGTCAAATGATGTTCAGGTAACGCAGACCTATATTCCCATGCATTGGGGTAGTGAGTTTATGAATGGTCTGGGGGTCAATGCCATGATGCCGCCTGCATTTGACCAGACCTCAAAACAGCCGGAACTCAAACATACTGCAATTAAGCTAGAGAAGTTAACGTTGCCATGGCGTATGACCATCATGCGCACCATTCATGACTTGTCATCACTGCAAGAACTGCGCGCCTTAATGCGTCATTTTGAATATGCAACTTGCGGTCTGTTTGGCCGCCAGCAGCATGGCTATGTTGGCATGCTCATATTTAAGGCAGCCAATGATGTCGCGCCTGACCTGTCGCTGATCTCTGAGATTGATGCCATTCTGGGGATGACAGATGACATGCCGCTGCTTAACTATAAGGATGATAAACGCGGCATCAGTAAGCGTATTCTGGTTGAGTCTGTTGATACTGAAGGTGCAGATAAACGTGTGACCGGTATTCGCTTAGTGGGTGAAACAATCGCCTCAGACTGGTTGAAAGAGGTTATGACTTCCGGAGAGTTTACAGCTGATATCAGAAAGTGGGCTTTAGCGCCATTGAGTGCACCGCCATCCGGCCATGTAGGGCGGGGTAAGGTTGTCTGCAGCTGCCTGGATGTCTCCGAGAATGAAATACTGGATGCTGTATCCAGAGGCGCTGATTTTATTACGCTGCAAAACAAGCTCAAATGCGGTACGCAATGTGGGTCGTGTGTTCCTGAGTTAAAAAGATTAGTGAATGTACATGGTAAGGCTTGATTGATGACAAAGCCTCGCAAGTAGGCTGCTGTCGCAATGATGTAACGCTAATTTATAAATCAGCGTATTTAGATATGCTGATTTATATTACTGCGTTGCCGCCATAATGCAGTTACGCCCGGATTTTTTAGCGGCATAAAGATTATCATCAGACTCTTTAACAGCGATATATTCGTCCTGCTCTTCAGGTGTTGCCATTGCTACACCAATGCTTACGGTAATTTTTCCAGCAACAGGATGCGGCGTAGCCTCTATGGTGTGGCGAATTTTTTCTGCTACGAGACGTGCCTCAAAAAGCTCGGTATTCGGCAGCAGCAGCAAGAACTCTTCACCGCCATAGCGCGCCGCGAAGTCGCTCTCACGCAGTGTGGCCTTCAGTATCTGTGCCAGTTGCCGCAGAACGCTATCGCCAACGTCATGTCCGTAGGTGTCATTCACATCTTTGAAGAAATCTATATCTAGTATCAACACTGCGTAATTATTCTGAGACCGCTTCATGCTGATAAATTCTGAATGCAGCCTTTCATTGGCAGATAAACGGTTGTGTAATCCTGTCAGGGCATCATGTCTGGACAGGTGCCGCAGGTCTTCGTTGGCTTTGGATAATTCAGCAGTGCGTGCTGCTATTTTTATTTCTAACTCAGCATTCATATCGATGATTTTCTGTTCCATCTTTTGGCGTTCAGTGATGTCAATGATGACACTATGCGCACAAACAAAATCACCTTCTTTATTATGCTGAATACGACCTGAGATAATCACCGTGATTGGCTGATGATCACGACGCACCAGCATGAATTCACCTTCGACAAAATTGTTATTTTTGAAGTTTTGATAGAACGCATTGAAGCCTTCATCTGTATCAGACCAGCTAGCTGTAAAACTCAGACCTATCATTTCCACCGGTGTAGTGAATCCAAGTATGTCAGCCATCTTTTGGTTAGCGTCTAACCAGCTGCCATTGATATCAAGCGCCTGATAACCGACAGTGAGGTTTGTAAACATGTTGCGAAATCTTTGTTCGCTTTCTTGTATTTGCTGCTCTGCCAGATGCAGGCCGGTTGAATTGATGCAAATTCCAGAAAACTCAATCAGATTGCCAAGTTTGTCATACACTGGCCCGCCATAGGAATCGATCCAGCGGATATGACCAGTTGGCAAGATCACTCTGTAAAAAGTGACAAACGACTTAAGATTGCGACCGGCATCTTTTATAAGCTCTTCTGCATCCTTGAGATCGTCCGGGTGCACAATTTTGCGCCAGCTTTCAAAACTGGGCGTGTCAGTTTCAGGCTTCAAGCCAAAGAGCTTGAATAATTGATCGGTCCACACCATTTTGCCGGTATCGGTATACCAGCGCCATGCACCGGCACTGACTGAGCGCTCGGCTAATGTCAGCAATTCATTTGTTGTGAGCAACTGTTTATCAACTTCTTCAAACTTATGATGCTCATTGTTGATCAGCTGGTTATGCCAATAATGGCCTTTCGTAAGTACATAACCCATCAGCCAGGAGAATGCCAGAAAGAATGCAATCGCTACAATATTTGCATGGGATATATTGAGTACCCAAAATGGCGGAAATGAAATGTAAAGCGCACAAAATGCAGAAAGCGCTGTCACCAGAAATCCCGGTTTGGTTCCGCAAAGGTAAAAGGATAGAAATGCAGCAGGATAGAAAGTGATGAAAGTCAGACCCGATTCATCAGGCCATACTGTCATCCGTAGTAGCAGTGCAATAAAGAAGATAATGATTGCAATAATGTAACGTACCCGAAGCGATAGTCTCGCATGCAGATCATTAAGATTAACTTGCACTCCCATACAGAACTTTCTTTATGGTGTTTCTGTTAGTTAATCATACTCAATCTTTAAATAGCAAATCTTTTATTTGGGATGACTCACGCCTGACGTACAGAATACTTGCATTTGGCGTGATTTAAGGGTGATTTCATGTTAATCGTGATCATATGAATTAGACGGCAAAGGCTGTTGAATGGCGCGTCTGTGATATAAGCACCTATTTATTTGCAGGGAATTATCGTAAAGTGTTAAATAATGTAAATTGTTAATTTTGATTAACGATAAATGATGAGTATCAAGCCAGTTAACGGCTTACGAGTACATTGCAGCATAAGTCAGCAAAAGATTAGATCGTTGATGTAGGCGGCACGACAGTATGTTGAACAACAAGATGGCTTTTCGTGATAACAGAGTGATAGATGATGAGTAATTTATTAGATAAGCCTTTACTGAATAACGAAGTTAAAGTTGAGGCTGAACATGTCAGGTTAGGCATGTATGTGTCAGCACTCGATATTCCCTGGGAGCAGTCCCGCTTTATATTCAAAGGCTTCCTGATCGAAGAAGAGAAAGAACTAAACGAGATCAGGAGGGTATGCAAGTACATCATTGCAGACAAAGACCGTTCAATTAATATCGATTTTGAGCAAATAGCGCCCGCACAGGAAAAAAGCAAGCCGGTTGCACAGGGAGATTTGCTTCAGCAGTTTCTTGCAGATGAAGCTAAAAATGGCAAACCGATAGCTGCCCCGGCCAAAGTGGCTGTAGCTGTAAAGCCGATTAAGGCTGTAGACGTGCCGGCAAAACCTACAGGTACACTAGCTTCCATATCGCATACCGAAGCAGTTAGTACATCTCACGAAGATAAGGCTGTAGAGATTGTTGTTCCTGTTGTTAGGAGCAGGTTATTCAGATCGATTATTTCTCCACTGGTAGACCTGATAAGCGGTACGCCTAAAGTTAAAGAAAACTTTAATCCAAACAAGATTCATCAATCCAAGAAGCACCTTAACACTGCAGTAAAAGAAGATATGCGGCGCATGCAATTGGCAAAAGATCTGCGTGCGGAGTTTGAATTCAGTAATAGCGAAATTTCAGACAAGTTAACCAATTACGTTACCACTACGTCTTTAGCGCAGGAAGTGCCGGTTGCCAAGGTCACCCAGAACAATTTCATGGATGTTGCGCAGTCTACGCTGGCGCTGGATATGAATGACTCTACCTTGCATGAATCAGTGAATGTTGCTAAAGATGCAGTGGCTGATGTGGTAGAAAGTATTACGCGTAACCCTGAAGCAATGCAGCTGGTGAATAACATCCGCAAACTTGATGAGCATTCTTACCAGCACGCGATTGATGTGTCTTTGCTGATGGTGGCATTAGGACGCGAGATGTGTTTATTCAAAGATGACCTGATTGAAGTCGGGTTGGGCGGCATGCTGCATGATGTAGGTGAAGTTAAACCTAAAGGCGTGTCAAAAATCAACACAATAAAGAATATTACCAAATTCAGGGTGTACAAGGATGACCATGTACAGAATGGCATTAATATCGCCATGAAATCCAATCAGAGCAAAATCGTCAGGGAGATTATTGCGAATCATCATGAACACTTTGATGGTAGTGGCTATCCGATGGGCAGAAAAGCAGGACAGATAGGCCTTTACGGAAACATGATCTGTATTGTGGATACCTATGTATCTTTGATTAATGGCCGCAACTGTGAAGTGGCGCTGCCGCCTAATAAGGCGCTGGATTTTATGTATAAGCAAAAAGGCCGCTTATTTCATCCGCAAATGCTAGATCAATTCATTCAGGTGATTGGTATTTATCCAGTCGGTACCATGGTACGCTTGAGTACCGGTGATGTTGGCTTTGTGATCAAGCAGAACAAAACCTGGCGCATGAAGCCCGTAGTGATGGTGGTCATGAACAAGCATAAGGAAAAACTGGAAACGCCAGTACATATTGACTTGATGAATCAGCCTAAGAACAAAAAAGAGATTACGATTCACTCAGACCTGCCGATGGATGCATACGGGCTGGTGGTGGAAGATTACCTTACAGTCTGACAGCGCATTCGGGTCGTCTTGATATCTGCGCAAAGTATCTGGGATGATGCCTCTGTTATGGTTTGCCTAAAATTGCTTCTATCCGTAGATTTATAAGTGCACCAATCATTTAGCGCTCATATCCCCACGCATCCCACAGCGTTATCCACAGAAACTGTGGAATCAATCATTGCCAGTGTTCAGTTTAAAGATAAGCAGAACACGGCTAATCGAATGTCCGCTTACCGAAATACGATAACAGCACGCACTTATGCCGATTAATACAAATTTTTAATAAAATATTGCCCAAAACAGTTAATTAATTTTTAAAAATAAGCTCAGGTAAATTAAACTTGAAATACAAATCTTAAAGGTTAGAGTAATGGCAGAAAAAGAATACGACGCAGACTCGGTAAAGGTACTAAGAGGATTAGAGCCCGTACGTGCAAGACCGGGGATGTATACACGTACTGATTCACCTACGCATATTGTTCAAGAGGTGATTGATAATGCGGCGGATGAGGCACTGGGCGGTCACGCTACCAATATTCAAGTCACCATTTTTAAAGATGGCGCAGTTGAAGTTTCAGATAATGGTCGCGGTATTCCTGTCGAGGTGCCTAAAGGTGAAACTCAGCCAGCGGTAGAGCTTGTATTTTTGCAACTCCACGCGGGTGGCAAATTCGATAAAGAAGATGAAAACAGTTCTTATCGTTTTTCTGGCGGGCTGCATGGCGTAGGCGTTTCTGTAACCAATGCGTTATCTACGCGGCTTGATGTGCAAGTGAAGCGTAATGGCAAGATTTATAGCCTGTCTTTTGAGAACGGCCACTGTGTCGAGCCACTTACAGAAACCGGCAAGTGCCTGAAAAAAGATACAGGCACCACGGTCAAATGCTGGCCTGATCCTAAATACTTTGATTCACCCAGAGTTTCAATCCAGCAGCTTGAGCATCTGATTAAATCCAAAGCTGTGCTATTGCGCGGCGTCAGCGTAACGCTGTCTATTGAAGGCGCTGAAGGTTTTGAAGAGCGAAGCTGGACGTACGCAGACGGTTTGCCGCAGTATCTGGATGAACTGATCGGTGAACGCGAATTTGCCGATGATGAAGTGCCTGTACCGATTATTTCTGATGAGTTTTATCATCAGGAAAACACGGACGGTATTTCTAAAGGTGAGGGCGCTATATGGGCATTGTCATTTGGTGCGGGTGGCGGTCGCGGTGAGTCTTATGTGAACCTGATTCCCACGCTCTCCGGCGGCACGCATGAAGCAGGTATGCGTAATGGTGTATTCGAGGCGGTGAAGTCGTTTATGGAACATCACAGCATGATGCAACGCGGCATAAAAGTTTCATCAGAAGATGTCTGGAATAATGTCTATTATGTGCTGGCAGCAAAAGTGCTGGATCCGCAATTTCAGGGGCAAACTAAAGAGAAGCTGACCAACCGTGATGCGATGAAAATGGTGGCTTCTGCCGTGAAGCCGCTCATGGAGCACTGGCTGACCCAGAACGTGGAACATGCAAAGCGCATTTCTGACTTGGTAAACCGTTCAGCAGCTGCTCGTAACAAATCCACGCAGAAAATCGAAAAGCGCAAAACCAGCGGCATTAACCTTATGCCCGCCAAACTCACTGACTGCGAAGCGGCAGGCACCATGGAGGCGGAATTGTTTCTGGTGGAAGGCGACTCTGCCGGCGGCAGTGCCAAGATGGGACGCAACAACGAGTTCCAATCCTTATTGCCGTTACGCGGTAAAGTGTTAAATACCTGGGAAGTTGATGCCGGGCGCATATTCGCCAATTCTGAAGTGCATGACATCTTTGTGGCACTGGGCATTGAGCCGCACACACTCAAAGATAGCCCTGATTTTTCAGGCCTGCGCTACGGCAAGCTATGCATATTGTCTGATGCCGACGTAGATGGCTCACACATTCAGGTATTGCTGCTGACCATGCTGTTAAGGCATGCGCCTAAACTCATAGAGCGTGGTCATGTGTATATTTCGCAGCCACCGCTGTACCGCATTGATGTACCTGCACATGGCAAGAACAAGCCCTTGCGTAAAATCTATGTGTCAGATGATGCCGAGAAAATATCCACGATAGAAAAACTCAAACGTGAAGGCATTGCAGAAGAAAAATTAGGCATTCAGCGCTTTAAAGGGCTTGGTGAGATGAACCCGGAGCAGCTGTGGGAAACCACGCTCTGCCCGGATACGCGCCGCCTGGTGCAGGTGCGTTTGCCGGAATGCGAAGTGGAAGGTGCGCTTAAGATGTTTGATATGCTCATGGCAAAGAATGAGTCAGCGGCCAGAAAAGAATGGATGGAGCGTCGCGGCAATGATGTGGAGGCAGATGTTTAATGGATACCAGTATGCAAGATAATAATAACGAAGAAAATGCAGTACCGATTGGTGAATATGCAGAAGAAGCCTATCTGGCCTATGCCGTATCTGTAGTAAAAGGACGTGCGCTTCCTTCGGTAGAGGATGGTCAGAAACCGGTACAGCGTCGCATTCTGTATGCGATGAAAGAAATGGGTCTGGTATCAGGCGTCAAGCCGGTTAAATCAGCGCGTGTGGTCGGTAACGTATTAGGTATGTACCATCCTCATGGTGACAGCTCCGCTTATGAAGCTGCCGTGCGTTTGGCGCAGGACTTTACGCTGCGCTACCCTTTGATTGATGGGCAAGGCAACTTCGGTTCACGTGATGGTGATGGTGCTGCTGCAATGCGCTATACCGAGATGCGACTGTCACCGATCGCTGATTTGCTGCTGTCTGAAATTGACCGCGGTACTGTCGATTTTCAGAGTAACTATGATGGTGCTTTTCAAGAGCCAGTCATGCTGCCGGCGCGTCTGCCGATGATGTTGTTGAATGGCGCTTCAGGTATTGCCGTGGGTATGGCAACGGAAATGGTACCGCATAACATGCGTGAAATCGCCAATGCAGTGCTGCACATTATGGATAACCCGCACTGCACCACGGCTGAATTTATGCAGCATGTGCCAGGGCCGGATTTCCCTGGTGGTGGTCAGCTCATCACTCAAACTGCAGATATTCTTTCTACCTATGAAACCGGGCGCGGTTCATTAAGGCTGCGGGCGCGATGGATTGTCGAGCCGATGGCACGCGGCCAATGGCGCATTATCATCAATGAATTGCCGCACGGGGTTTCGGTGGAGACGATACAGGATGAAATCCTCGCTATATCCAACCCCAAGCCGAAAAAAGATAAAAAGACCATCGATCAGGATCAATTACTGATCAAACAATCTGCCTTAAGCATGATTGATACCGTAAAAAGTGAAGGCAAAAAAGATGTGCGCCTGATCATCGAACCTAAGACCAGCAAGGTTTCCAGCGATGAGCTGATGGCATTCCTGCTGCTGCATACCAGCATGGAAGTGTCATGCCCGGTCAATATGGTGATGATTGGTAGCGATGGACTGCCTGCACAGAAGGGCATGGTGACGATTCTTAAAGAGTGGATCGCATTCCGCCTTAATGTTGTGCGCAGACGCTGTCAGTTCGATCTGGATAAGATTAATAAGCGTATCCATATTCTGGAAGGGCGCATGATCGCCTTTCTGCATATTGATGAAGTGATCAAGGTCATTCGCAATTCAGATGAACCGAAAACGGATTTGATTGCCGCTTTCCAGCTTACTGAAATTCAGGCGGAAGATATTCTCGAAATTCGCTTGCGTCAGCTGGCGCGGCTTGAAGGCTTTAAGATAGAAAAAGAGCTGAAAGACTTACGCGAAGAAGCGGATGGCTTACAAACTATTCTTGGCAGTGATACCAAGTTGCGCAGGCTGACTGCAAAAGAAATCAAGCAAGATGCCGAGAAGTATGGCGATGACCGCCGTACCCTGATTGAGCCGGTTGAGCGCGCACAGGGCGGCCAGAAAGCCTTTGTGGTAGATGAGCCGGTAACCATTTTATTATCCAAAAATGGTTGGGTCAGGGCAAGACAAGGGCATGGCATTGAACGTGATGCAATTACCTGGAAAGCGGGTGATAGTGAATTTGCTGTGATAGAAACGCGCACGGTGTTGCCGATAGTATTGCTGGATACGAATGGTCGCTGCTATGCATTCGATGCGTCGACGGTGCCCGGCGGCAAAGGCGACGGCATACCTGTCAGCTCAATCATCGAGGTACAGAATGGCGCTAAATTAGCCCATGCACTTTCCGGTAAGGACGATGACAGATATTTGTTCACTACATCAAACAGCTACGGTTTTGTTGCGCCGCTGAAAGGTCTCGTGGCGAGGCCTAAAGCCGGTAAAGCCTTCATGAAGCCGGAAGATAACGCGACTATTCTGCCGCCGATCAAGCTCGATGCGAGAACGCATGTGGCTGTGACTTCGTCCGAGAATAAGTTATTAGTATTTTCGATAAGTGAAGTCAATGAATATCCAAATGGCGGAAAAGGTGTGCGCATGATGGATATTCCAGACAAAGCATCATTGTCCCGTGTTGAACTGAGCGATGGCCTTGCTGCTAACATCTGGGTTAAAGGCAAGCCTAAAGTCATTGAGGGTGAAGCTTTAACTAAATATTTACAGAAGCGTGCCAGAAAAGGCCATGCGGTGCAGGATAGCAAGCCCGTAGTTAAAAAACAGCCTAGCCTGTTTTAATCTCTGCGGCTCAATTTTCCACAAACTGTGTCGAAGCTGGCTGAAAACCGATTCATTGAAAAGCATCGCTAATAATGCCCCGCTACTTGTGGCGGGGTGATCGATATCTGGAGTATTTGATTTGACAGGAATCCCGTCCCCATGGGTAGTTGAGCATGCCCCGTTAATCCGCAAGGGAGGCAAGGTGCTTGACCTAGCCTGTGGTAGTGGTCGGCATGCGATTTGGCTTGCCGGGCAAGGCTATCAGGTAGATGCGCTTGACCGTGATGCTGAGGCTATGGCTGGCATGCAAGGCATGCTAAATATTAATGTTTGCATCTCAGATATAGAGACGGGTAGTTGGCCTGCGACAGACCCGCGATACGGTGGCGTTTATCAACAGATTTATGATGGAATTGTCGTTAGCCGTTATTTATTCAGGCCACTATTCAGTACGCTTGCTGCAATGCTTAAACCTGATGGCGTGTTAATTTATGAAACATTCATGCTAGGGAACGAACATTACGGCAGGCCAAGTAACCCGGATTATTTATTGCAGCCTGATGAGCTTAAATCGGTTTATGCACCTTTATTGAAAATACATGCATTTGAGCAAGGCAAGGTTGATAATCCTGTTCCGGCAATGACGCAACGCATTTGCGCCATTAAAAATCTTTGCGGAGTGTGATTGTAATCAGTGCTGGATAAAATCAGGCTAAAAGCGCTTGAAATAACATACCAGCTATCTGGGCAAATGATTACAAGCTCAGGTGCTTTTCCCTATTGAAAGTTTTGTTTGCAAGCAATGCTAGTTGCAAACGGTCATTTACTTTTAGTTTTTGAAAAATCACCGACAGATGTGCTTTTACAGTGCGGTCTGCAATATTGAGTTTGCTCGCAATGACTTTATTGCAATCGCCACTAGCAACCAATTCTACGATTTCGCGTTCACGCGGGGTTAAAGACGAGATTTTTTCGTGCTGTACGTCGGTTATATTTCTTAAGGAGTTCTTTTTAGTCAACTCTTCCAAACGTTTTAAGCGTTGCAATAAATGCGGTAACCCTGCGCTTGAAATCCAAACGCCACCATCTTGTACGGTAGTAAATATCTGGCGAATCTTGTCGGGTAACAAACTTGATTTACAACTGCCAGAAGCGCCAGCAGCAAGGGCGGAGAGTTCATCCTCTGTGGTGAGATCAACTGCTATCACCACAATTTTAAGACTTTGATTGATACGTTTTAAATCGCTGATGTTTTGCATACTTGCAAAGCCATCAGTCTCTGTATCTATGAGCACTAGCCCTTTATCCGAAGTTTTGGCTCTCCATAACAGGTCTGATAAATCAGATAGCAATAATGAATCACCGTTTTCTAGCAATATATCCCAATACAACTTGATCAAAACTGGATTTTTGCTCACTAGAAAATTCATTACTACGCCTTTATTTAAACTTTGACCAATAATAGCTATGCTAACATCAGATGATTGTAAATAATTGTTAATATGGCTAGCCGTCAATCAGGTGGTACATGAGCACATTATTTTCCATGTTATTATCAAACGCAATAATTAATAGAAAGGTATTGTTATGCCTTATGTAAGCAGGGATGCGTCAGGTCTGGTCACGGGGATTTTTTTAAAATCGCAATCGAACGTAACAGAGTTTTTGCCTAACGATCATCCTGATATTCTTCGTTTTTTTGGCGGTGCCCTTCCTCAAAATCTTACAAATAATGCGTTAATGGATTTAACACAGTCTGATATTGATTTTATTCGCGTTATTGAAGATCTGGTTGATATTCTAATCAATAAAAATGTGATCACTTTTACTGACCTCCCATCAAAAGTGCGTGAAAAAATTGTCAACCGTCTTGATGCGCGTGGCCGACTGGCGGGCACCAATGATATTGTCGTATCAGATAATGGGATTCTATAAGATATCTTTCCGGATGTTGATCAAACAATAATTAATAATTCGCTCAATAAGTGACTTTTGCTAGGGAACATTATGGCCGACAGTGCAATAAATGACAGTGCAATAAAAGACAGTGCAATAAAAGACAGTGCAATAAAAAAAGATGTTTGGAATATACCAAAAGATGCATTGCTTCCTGATGACCCACTGACTAACTGTTTAGTATTACTGACGAGAATTCAGCATCGCCCGTTTTCAGCTCAAACTTTAATCGCAGGACTGCCGCTTGATTCGTCACGGCTTACCCCTGAACTCTTCCCCCGGGCAGCGGCACGTGCCGGCTTGAGTGCGCGTGTGATTAAACGGCCGCTGGGCAAAATCGCCGATATTACTTTACCTGTTGTGCTGCTTTTAAAAGATGGCGGCGCAGCTATCCTGCTGCGTAATGTTCAGGACGGTAAAGTTCGCCTGTTAAGCCCCGAAGCCGGTGCTGCGGATACGGAAGTATCACTGGACGAGATTGAAGCACTTTATACCGGCTTTGCGATCTATGTAAAACCTGCTTTCAAGTTTGATAGCCGTTCCGATATCAGTTTTATCCCGCGCCCCAAGAATTGGTTTTGGGATACCGTAAAACTGGCATGGCCGATTTATGGCGAAGTATTAGCTGCTTCGCTGCTTGTTAATCTTTTTGCATTAGCTATCCCATTGTTCACGATGAATGTCTACGATCGTGTTGTGCCAAATAATACTTTTGAAACCTTGTGGGTTCTGGTGATTGGTGTCGCAGTCATATATATCTTTGACTTTATCATGCGCACACTGCGCGGCTACTTCATTGATGTTGCCGGAAAAAAAATAGACATTATTTTATCTGCAAATATTTTCGAGAGAATACAGGCCATTCGCATGGAGGCGCGCCCGCAATCTGTAGGTGCAATTGCCAGCAGTGTGCAAGAGTTTGAGTCTTTTCGAGAGTTCATCACCTCTGCGACCATTACCACCTTGGTAGATTTGCCGTTTTTGGTGATATTCCTTTTGATTATCTGGTGGCTTGGCGGCGTTGCGGTTATTCCAGTTTTGGTGGCTGCTCCATTAATTTTGATGGTGTCTTTTATGGTGCAAAAATCACTCGGCGCAGTGATTGGCGAGACTTTTCGCACATCTTCACAGCGGCAGGCTACATTGATTGAAACGCTGACAGGACTGGAAACCATCAAGGCGATTGGTGCAGAAGGACCGATGCAGCGTCGCTGGGAGCAGCAAATTGGTCACTTGGGTAAGTTAAGTTTGAAGGCGCGTGTGCTCTCACAGTTAGCAATCAATTCAGCTGCTTTCTTCCAGGCAATGGCTACTGTCAGCGTGATTGTAGTAGGTGTTTACCTGATTGCAGAAAAAGAGATGACCATGGGTGCACTGGTTGCATGCACCTTGCTATCTGGACGTGCATTGGCACCTTTGTCACAAATCGCTGCGCTGTTGACTCGTTTTCACCATGCACGCGCTGCGCTGGATGGTATCAATCGTATGATGGCGCTGCCTGTTGAGCGTGAACCTGGCAAAAGCTTTGTTAATCGCCAGAATTTCAAAGGTGAAGTAGAGTTTAAAAATGTGAGTTTTAATTACCCGGGTCAGCAGGTCGGTGCATTGCAAAATGTTTCTTTCCACATAAAACCTGGTGATCGGCTTGGTATCATAGGCCGCATCGGTTCTGGTAAAACGACCATCGAGAAGCTTATCCTGGGTTTATATCAGCCGACAGAAGGTTCTATATGGATTGATGGCGTTGATATCCGCCAAATTGATCCTGCCGAGTTGCGGAAAAGTATCGGCTATGTGCCGGACGAGCCTTTGCTGTTTTTTGGAACAGTGCGTGACAATATCGTGTTAGGCGCGCCTTATGTGGATGATCTGGCAGTCATTCGCGCTGCGAATATTTCTTGTGCCTCTGAGTTTATCAATCGCCATCCACAAGGCTTTGATATGCCTATTGGTGAGCGTGGTGTTGGCTTGTCCAGCGGTCAAAAGCAGTCCGTAGCGGTCGCGCGGGGTTTGTTGCTTGATCCTCCGATTTTAATGCTCGATGACCCAAGTAATTCGCTTGATAATCGCAGTGAAGATAATCTTAAGACAAAGCTTGAGCAGCATACGCAGGGTAAAACGCTAATCCTGATTACTCATCGGTCTTCGATGCTGTCTTTGGTGAACAGGCTGATCGTGATCGACAATGGACGTATTGTTGCAGATGGTCCTAAGGAACAGATTTTAAAAGCATTAGCGGGCGGGGGATTAAATGTTGCAAAAAACTGATCCAAATAAGCAAGGTCAAGAGAAACAAGGCAAGGCATCGCTGTTTTCCAGATTGATTCATCTTTTTTCTATCAAGACACAAGAGGTAAGCAACGGCGATATTGAATTGCTATCCGATAGCAATGCCGCGTTGTTTGAGTCTGCGCCACGTTTTGGCTCCATGATTATTCGTGGTGTTTTTGCCTTTATCATTATTTTTCTGATATGGGCTTATTTCGCCGAGATTGATGAAATTACAGTAGGTGAAGGTAAGGTCATTCCCTCCAGCCAGGTGCAGGTTATTCAGAATCTGGAAGGCGGTATCGTTTCTGATATTCCGGTCAAAGTAGGTGATCTCGTCAGCAAAGGGCAGATCATTATGAGGCTTGATCCTACGCGCTTTTCTTCATCTATGAGTGAGACGCAGGCTAAGCGGGATTCCTTGCTGGCTAAAGTGGCACGGCTTGAGGCAGAAGCAACCGGCATGGCGTTTAAGGCTCCGGCTGAGCTTATGAAAACCAACCCGCAATTGGTCAATGAAGAACGCACTCTCATGGAATCGCGCCAGCAGGAGCTGAGTACTGCAATGATGGTGCTGCGCCAGCAGGCTGAACAACGCGCTCAGGAACTGAGTGAAAAGAAAGCAAATTACCAGCAACTGCGGGAAAGCCAGGATTTAGTCAGTCAGGAACTTAAAATCAGCAAACCAATGGCCGCCCAAGGCGTCATGTCCGCCGTAGAAATTTTACGTCTGGAACGCCAGTTAAGTGATGTGAAAGGCCAGATGGATGCGGCACGGCTGGCTATCCCGCGTCTGGAACAGGCCGCTGCTGAAGCACGCTCAAAAATCACAGCTTCTATGGCTAAGTTTCGCTCTGATGCTGCCGCAGACCTTAATCTGGCAAGAGCCGAGTTGGCTGGCACCAGTGCTGTCAGTCTGGCTGCAGAAGATCGCCTTGCGCGTACTGCGGTAAGGTCTCCAGTCGCCGGGATTATCAAACAGCTTAAAGTCACAACGGTTGGTGGTGTTATTCAGCCTGGCATGGAGGTCATGGAAATTGTGCCGCTGGAGGATAACTTGCTCGTTGAGACCAAGATACGTCCTTCAGATGTAGGTTTTATTACGCCAGGTCAGGAGGCTACCGTTAAGGTGACAGCCTATGATTTCTCAATCTATGGCGGTCTTGATGCGCGAGTAGAAAATATTACTGCGGATACCATTACAACTGAAAAAGGTGACAAGACCGAGAGCTTTTATATCGTGCGTGTACGTACAAAATCCACTACGTTCAGCTCCAGCAAAAAGGCACTTCCTATCATGCCGGGCATGGTGGCAACTGTGCACATACGCACTGGCAAGAAAACCATCCTCAACTATCTGCTCAAGCCTATCATCAAGGCCAGATATGATTCTATGCGGGAACGCTAGGTTTACCGAAGCTGCATCACCATCTGCAGGTCTTGAGCAGATGGTGATGTAAATATCCAAAAGGATCTAAGCTTAGAAAGCGGCTAAAGCCTAATCAAAAGTTTATTCATCATCCGGGACGTATGATGATGGGTGATGGATCTGTGATCTTTTCATCATATGGATGTGATTGACGCTGATACAGCTCTAATACGCGTTTCACATATTTTCTGGTTTCAGGGTAGGGCGGTATGCCTTTGTAGCGATCTACCGCTCTTTCTCCGGCATTGTAGGCAGCGGCAACTAACCTGATATCACCATGGTAATAAGATAACAGCCAGCGTAAATATCTGATGCCACCTTTTATATTTTGTGATGCATCAAAAGCATTCTTGATATTGAATCTATCCGCAGTATCTGGAATCAACTGCATCAATCCCATGGCGTTTTTAGGCGACTGCGCTCTGGTATTAAAGTTAGATTCAACCGCAATAATTGCCAGTACAAGTTTAGGGTCAATCTGATGACGCTCTGCAATCGTATCAACGAGATCGATAATCCATTTTTTAGCATCAGATAAAGCGGCGATACGGCGTTCGATGTCGATGTTATCGCTTGGCAAGTTGAGTGCTGTTGCAATAGGGCGCTCAGGTAAAACTTCACTGGTCACACAAGGTGGCAGTTCTGATGATGATAGTTTAATGGTATCCAGCATTTTTGTTGCATCACTGTGACCCTGGCTGCTTGCCAGTGAAAATAGCGCTCCAGAGTATGTCTGATTTGTAGGTACGCCTTTACCAAACCTGTAAAGCATGCCTAAACGGTATTGCGCTTCCAGGCTACCTAGTCTGGAGGCTTCACAATAATTGACTGCGGCTTGCCATGCAACATCCAGGTTGTTCAGATTTTTTTCGTGGTTTTCTGCGGCCACTAACAAGGCCTGAATTCTGGGTGGCTCCAGTTTATCTGGCGAATTGACGGATACGTTTGCAAAAGCAAACCCTGCCTTTACTGCAAAAATAGAGGCGCACCCGATAGTAGTAAAAAAGATACGGCATCTCATCGATTCGATCTCCTTACTTAAAAGCATATGAGATAGAAGCTTACGCTTTAGAAACATTTTTACAATAGCGACGAATTAAATGTTGATGCTATATCGTGTTGCCTTGAATATCAAAGCATGTCTTGCTTTGACTCAATATTTGCATTCATCTTAAAGTGATGAAATTCAAGTGATTGTTTATTAACATATTTTTAATGTGGTCTACTCGGCGCTCATTGGCAGAAAGCCTTTGTTTCAGCCAGTCACAGCCTAGTACCAAGGTACTATATAACTCCTATAGCTTAAGCACTAACATAATCAAAAATCGTGAAACATTATTTTTTGATTATTAATCGTGCAGTTATAAGGAGTTCATCATGGCAATCGAGAATACAAGCACAGTAAAAGCTGTTACTTCAGGTACACAACTAAGCTCTGTAGGTACCGTTAAAACAGTAGTCGGTTTGGTCAAGGCTGTTGATGCCAATGGCGCAGAGCGAGTACTGCAAGTTGGCGACAAAGTGTTTGCCAATGAAACCATTATTACTTCTGCTGACGGCGGTGTAATCATTGAATTCCCAAATGGCAGTCACCTTGATTTGCCACGCTCAGCACATATCATGCTGGATCCTGAAATATACAGCGCAAGCGCTTCAAAATCAATTGAACAAGAAGCATCAGATGAAGCTGCACGTATTGCCAGGGCAATTGCCGAAGGCAGAGACCCTAATGCTGTTGCTGATCCAGCTGCAGCTGGCGGTGAAACAGGTGATGAAGGTACAACAACGCCACTGGTTGTTGACTTTGATAATACGCAAGGTAACGTAACCAGCGGCTTCCCTACTGGCCCGATTTCTCTTTCATTCCCACAGCCTCAAGAAGAGTTGCCACCGACAACTATCACGACACCTCCTCCTGTTGTCACTGTATCAGTATCAGTAGGCGTAGGCGTTGATATCGGCGGCGAGCAAGGTGGTACAGGTGTGATTTTAATACCTGGCGGTACTGTTATCCCTGTAGCTGGCGTTTCGGCTATTGATATTCCGGAAGGTTCCAGCGGCGGCTTTCGTCCAGTAACGTTTCTTATTACGCTAAGCCAAGTTACAACTGCACCAGTTACTATTAGCTATACAATTGTTCCTGGCACTGCAAGTAACCCTGAAGACTTTCAGGATGGTGCGCTGACAGGAACCATTACCATACCTGCTGGTTATCTAGGCTTCACAATCACCGAGAATATCGTTGAAGATATCTTGGTTGAAGGAAATGAAAGCTTCACGATTGTACTTAGCAATCCGATTGGTGCAACCTTAACTAATAACACAGCAACGGTTACGATTGTTGATGATGACCACGCGCCTGTAGCCGTAGATGATGTTAATAGCTTGACTGAAAATGATGCATCAGTATCAGGCAATGTTATTACTAATGATACAGATGTAGATGGGCAAACTCTAAGTGTTGTAGGCGCAACTCCAATCACCCTGACGAATGAATTTGGCACTTTAGTTATTCACGATGCAACAGGGGCTTATACCTTTACGCCTAATGATGAAACCAAGGCGGCTGCACAAGCGCTTGATGATGGTGATGCACCGATTGTGGTAGTGTTCCCTGATGCGTATCAAGTAACCGATGGCGTAAATCTGGGTAACCTGGCAGATGTGACAATTTCAATTACAGGCGTTAACGACGCACCGGTAGCTAATGCCGACACCAACTGGACGATTGAAGACGGCGCGGCTGCAAGCGGCAACGTACTGCAAACTTTGGCACACAACGGCGCCCCTACAGGCACCTTTGGTGACGTAGCGGACACTGATGTAGATGTTGAAGACCTGACTGTGACCACAACAGGTAGCTTCAACGGCACCTACGGCATACTGTCATTGGGCAGTGACGGTGCTTACACCTACACACTGTACACAGCAGTGCAGAACCCTGCAGGATATGCAGCGGTACAAGCACTTGACGTAGGCGACGTTGCACTGACAGACAGCTTTAACTACACAGCTACAGATGGCACGACGACTGCCGGTGCGACCTTAACCGTCAGCATCTTTGGCTCAAACGACGCACCGACACTTAACGTAACCCCTGGAGCGTTATCTGTATATGAAGCGGGTCTGCCTCAAGGTAGTAACTCTGTAGCAACTTCAGAAACCGTTACTGGAAGTTTCACTGTAGGAGATACAGACGGTTTTGACGATATTCAATCGATCACAATCGCCGGCACTGTTCTAGCTGTGGGTGGATCTGGACTGTTAGGTTTGGTAGGTTCGATTGTAGATACAGGTTACGGCAAACTTACGCTGACAAGCTATCTTGATGGTGTATTCGGTTATAGCTACACGCTCGATACAACAGTAGATAATGATAGCCAGATTGGTGCAAATGGTACGGCTTTTGTTGAGGCAATTTCCCTGAGTGTTTCTGATGGGTCATTGAGTGCAAATGGTACGATTAACATCACCATTAATGATGATGCGCCTACATACTTCGATCCTAAGAGTTCATACCTTAACAATATCGCTGGCGCTACGGTAACGGCGTATCTGGATTTGGACAACAATATTGATAACAACACAGGCGCAGACCAGTTAGGCAGTGTTAAATTTACTGCGGTTGATGGTACTGTCAGCGGTTTGAAATCAGGCACACTTGATATTCGCTTGTATGTTTCAGATGATGGCAAAACCCTCACAGGTTCGACTGCGGCAACAGAAGGTGAAGTGACAACTGCCAATACCATATATACCGTGACTATTAATCAGGATGGTGCTTTTGCCACTAGCAATGACACCTACACAGTCACAATGTCCGGCACGATAGATAACGGTTCTGGCGCTACATTTGCCAACTTGTCTGGAGGTCAGGCGGGTAACCCGGCATTCAAGATTATTGAGTCAACAACGGCAGATGCACTCGAACTATTGGTTACGCCAATTAATACCGGCACTGTGAATAGTGACTCTGATGATATCGCTGCAGGTAGCCAGTTTATTGATATTGCAAACCCAGATCAGGGTATACGTTTTGACTTTGGTGCATTCACATTTAATGCTAATGGCGGTGGTGCAAATGACGATACGTTTACAATTAATAATCACACCAAAGTGCAAGGTTTCAGATTCACAATTGACCAGATTTCCGGAGGTACCACAGCAGCCGTGCATTTGACTGCTTATGACGCAGATGATGATACTACCGTATCAGGTGATGCAGGCGATGCTAAAGAAGCCATTACCAAAGTAGTTGTTTATAACGCTAGTGGTACTTTGATTGCGGAGTTTACTGAAGATACCAATGTTGGCGGAGCAGGATTAAGTGCAGATTTTGATGGTGTCAACGGTGTTACAGTTGACGGCTTGCTAACAGGATATAAAGTGGTTACTTATACGTCTACTGCGTCAGGTGGCTACGACAGAATTGAGATTACAAATGCAGGTGGTGCTGATGCTACTGATGGTAAGTTCTCGCTGAGTTTCCTTTCAGTGGAATCATCCTCTACCGGCAGTTCTCTTGATATGAGTTTTGGCCTTCAATTAACAGATGCAGATGGCGACTTTACTACTGCCAACTTGAATGTGACTGTAGAACCATCTGCACTGGCTGGTAACGATACTATTAATGGAACGGCAAATGCTGACACGCTTTATGGCGGTGCTGGCAACGACATTTTGAACGGTTTGGGCGGTAATGATGTTCTTCTCGGTGGCAGCGGTAATGATCAGCTAACAGGAGGCGATGGCGTTGATCGTTTTGTAATTACCAGTGGCGGTGGTGTTGATAGCATTACTGACTTTGTTGTAGGTGCAGGTGGAGACATTCTTGATATCAGTGATTTGTTTACGGATGCTGGAGTTGCGGCGCCAACTGCTCTAAATATTGGTAGTTATCTCACGTTGAATTACAACGCCGGCACTAATACAACCAGTGTATTAGTTGATCTTGATACCGCAGCAGGTGCAACTCATGCCCCAGTAGAGGTTGCTACTCTTCAGGGTAATGTGACATTGGCATCTTTATTGGGTAACAATTTAGATTACACACCATAATTACTAAATTGGAATAGCGCAGTTTAAAAGCAGCTGGCATTTGCTAGCTGCTTTTTACTTTTGTAGTTTTGAAATGTAGCTCGACTTATAAAGTGAATGGTTTTTATTGATAAAAAATGCGCTTATCAGGTTTAGTATTTATCTAGATCGGTTCTAAAACTGGTAACAGAGCACATTTTATGATTTGTAAATAGTTCAATTAAATTGTAATAATTTGTATCATTTTTACAACAATTTACATAAGTTAACAATGTTTGTGTTTTGTAAATTGCATTCACACTAATAAAGATTTAAATTAGATAAGACCTATAAAAAAACAAAATGAACTAAAAGGGGTATATCGTGAATAAAAAAATTATGATCATGGCAGTGCTTTCTGCTTTACAAATAGGCATTGTAGGCGCTGCAAACGGCACAACAATTTCAGAGGCAGTTAATCAGACCATCAGAACTAATCCGGATGTTTTGATTGATGCCAATCGCAAATTATCAATTGACGAAGCAGTAAAGCAAGCTGAAGGTGGCTACTATCCAAAAATAGATTTTAATCTGGGATATGGTAACGAGTGGAGTAAAAATATTACAACACGACCTAGACGCGGTGGTGATGACACACTTACGCGTCGTGAGTCAGGCCTGAGTCTGTCGCAAATGATATATGATGGCTCTGCAACCCGCAGTGAGGTTGACCGTCAACAAGCACGCTCAACTTCTGCATCACGCAAGGTGATGGGTACTTCTGAGCAAATTGGCTTAAAGGCAATTGAGGCTTATTTAAATGTATTGCGCCGCACAGAGTTACTTAAGTTAGCGCAGGCAAATCTTGATGTTCACGAAAAAACATTTACCCAGATCAGAATCCGTAGTGAAGGTGGTATTGGACGTAAGGCTGATTTGGATCAGGCACAAGCCAGGCTGTCACTTTCTCAAGCAAACGTAGCTTCTGCGGAAGCAAATTTACGCGAAGCTAACATTGCATATAACCGTGTTGTTGGTGTGATGCCTGATTCTTTAGTTAAGCCAGAAGTGACTGAAGCTCCGGCAAGTGTTGACGAAGCATTAAACGTATCTTTGGAAAGCAACCCGATCTTACGTTCAGCGATGGCTGATATTGAAGCGGCACAGGCACAGAACAGAACGGCTGAATCTTTGTTAAAGCCGCGTTTACATTTAGAGCTTGGTACCAGTTTTAATAATGATCTGGACGGTGTTAACTATAAAAATAACGATGCCTACGCTATGTTGCGCATGCGTTATAACCTTTTTAATGGCGGATCAGATGTTGCCAAGATCGCAGAAACTACGATTCAGATTCAAGAGGCTACTGAAGTTTTCCATCGTACGCAGCGCCAGGTAGAAGAAAGCTTGCGCCTGTCATGGAACTCTATGGTGACAGCGCAAGATCGTTTACCAAAACTTCTGGCAACTGCTGAGGCCGCAGCACGTACACGTGATGGTTATGCGCAACAGTTTAATTTAGGTCAACGTACATTGCTTGACTTACTGGATTCAGAAAATGAGCTTTATATTGGACGTTCAAACTATCTGGATGCACAGTATATTGATCTGTTTTCTCGTTACCGTTTAATGGCTGACATGGGTAAACTTCTTGGTGCACTTGGTGTTGATCCAAGAGAAGAATCTAAAGAAGTTGCTGCAAAATAATTGATATAAGGTAATGGTAAAGCATGACGCCTAATACTTTAGTGAGTGAGATGATAGTACAGCGAGAGTAACTTTTTAAAAAACCGGATTTAATGGTCCGGTTTTTTTATGTGTGTTATTCGCTTAAGTTTTGAAAATATGCTCAAATAGATAATGCCTCATCGCATCACATTAAGACTTATTGCACCGTATCTACGTCTAACTGCCGTAGTTTGTCTATTGGGTGTATCTCTATTGCTGCCAGCGGTGGTTGGCGATAGTTTTAATATATCTATTTCGGATAAGCAGTTTGTAGCAATTGAAGCAAAATATAAGGAGTTAGGGCGTAAACGTGTTGCTGATTGGGTGCAATTGGTGAATTCCAGCCAGGGTAAATCTACAAGAGATAAATTAGTGCTAGTGAATGATTTTTTTAATCAGAATGTACTTTGGGTATCAGACTATGATCATTATGGTGTTGCGGATTACTGGTCTACACCGTTGGAAACGATTGCATCAGGCGGTGGGGATTGTGAGGATTTTTCAATTGCTAAATATTTCACATTAATCGCGTTAAACGTGCCGATGGAGAAACTGACAATTACCTATGTTAAGGCCGATACGCCAAACCCCATCAACCGTTCGCATATGGTGCTGACTTATTATGAAAAGCCCGCAGCAATACCATTAGTTTTAGATAACCTTAACCCTGAGATTAAATTGGCTACAGAACGAAAAGACCTTGCTCCTGTGTATACATTTAACGGGCAGGGGTTGTGGCTGGCGAAAGAGCGTGCTGCAGGTAAAAGCGGTTCAAGCAGCGCAAGTAATATCGCATTGTGGCGTCAAATGACGTCGCGCATGGGTAAGGAGTTTGAGTGAAACACGCAAAGGAATCAAGATGACGTTACTTAAGCAGCTTTTAGCGATGATAGTCTTGCTTTTTACTATGCTATTTATAGGGTCTTTTTCACTTAGCATAGAAAATACACGCAGTTATTTAAATAATCAGTTGCGCACAATCTCACAGGATACTGCGACATCGTTAGGGATGTCATTATCACCGCATATTAGCGAACATGATTATGTGATGGTAGAGCGCATGGTCAGTGCTGTTTCTGATAGCGGTTATTACCGCCAGGTACTCATTACTGATGTTGAAGGCAAAACCATCATTAATAAAACACAGCAGGTCAATCTGGACGATGTGCCGCAATGGTTCATTAATATGTTCAAACTTGATACACCAGAAGGCGAGGCGCTGATTATGGCGGGCTGGCAGCAGGCTGGCATGGTCAAGGTTCTGGTGAACCCCGGCTACGCCTATATGGCGTTGTGGTCCAGTGCAATTCAGTCTTTTCTGTGGTTTGCCGGCATGTCGATACTTGCATCTGTGCTAGGGGTCATTGCCCTGCATTACATTCTCAATCCTTTGCGTATGGTTGAGGCACAGGCGCGTGCAATCTGCGATCGGGAATATCCTATACAAACCAAGCTGCCGTGGACCATTGAACTGCGCAGTGTAGTTGAGGCGATGAACCGCATGACAAACAAGGTCAAGCTGATGTTCGAGGAGCAGTCCGCTTCCATTGAGCGCCTGCGTTCAGAAAATTACCTTGATAGTCTTACTAATCTGGCCAACAGGCGCTATTTCGATATGCAGCTTAGCCATCTCATTAAAGCTGGTGAGCATGGTGCGGTCATTATTCTTGAGCTTAAAAACTTCAAGGAATATAACAAGAATCGCGGGTTTCAGGCTGGTGATGAACTGCTGCGCAATACTGCAAGTTTTATTAATGCAATCTGTAAAGCCCAGCCAAATCAAGAGTATTTTGTAGCACATCTATCCGGTGCAAGTTTTGCGGTTGTGATTACTAATGTGGATGAGCAGGAGGCAAAAGATTTAGGTGGCAGAATTGCCCGCTCATTGCCTAGATTTAAAGAGCGCGGCCTGATTGAAACTGATGAAGTAGGGCACGTAGGTATCGCACTGTTCAGCAATGAAACCTATAGCGAGGTGATGTCCGCTACCGATCTTGCACTGCGAACCGCGCAGCAGGCGGGCCCGAATGCCATGCATCTGGTGGTGCCATCCAAATCTGTAGCCAGTGTTGTGAATACATCAACCCATTGGGGTGAAGTGCTCAGAGATGCGCTGCAGAACAATCGGCTGTCTTTGTTAATGCAGCCGGTAAAAGACTCCGCAGCCTCTGTATTGCATTACGAAGCACTCATGAGGCTGAAAGATGCCAAGGGAGAAATGATTCCGGCCATGATCTATACGCAAATGGCTAACAGGCATGGCCTGGCCATGGATTTTGATAAACTGATGGTTGCCGAGGTGTTATCAAGGTTGGTGGCCAAGCGCTACGGGGATACTCCAATAGCCGTTAATATATTTCCATCCAGTGTGCAAAATGATGCTTTTATTGACTGGCTCTGTTCAGAACTGGCGAATAACCCTGAAGCAGCCACAAGACTGCTGATTGAAGTGCCAGAATATGGTGTGCTTGAGAATATTGATGCGCTGCGTGAATTTATTAAAAAGCTTGCGGTTTATGGTGCACGTGTGGGTCTTGATCACTTTGGCCGTGGATTCACTTCATTTGGTTACCTTAGCAAGCTCAAGCTGGATTATATTAAAATTGATGGCGGCTATGTGCACGGCATTGTCGATAACAAGGATAATCAGTTCCTGATTGAATCGGTAGCTAAAGTTGCGCATGGACTGGATATTAAGGTTTATGGCGTTTCTGTAGAAGATGAAGCGCAATGGAAATTGCTGATTGAATTGCATGTGGATGGGGTATTGGGTTACGGAGTAGGCCGCCCGGAAGATATTTAAATGATGTCTGCTGCACCTGATAAGGCAGTATTTAGTTTTAACCAATTATTGATGAGGATTATGTTAATCATTGCTTCTTTTTTTCAAGGCATGCTATGGCAATAAAGTACATGTCAATGAGTCCGTTTGCTAGATATACATGGACTTCAGTCGGGCTACTCATTGCTATTGCAATGTATTTTGTGTCACATGTTCTGCTTGAAAGAAAAATCGATTACGCCAAAGGGATTCGCTATCAATCTGTGTTGTTGCTGAGTGAGTATCGTCAGTCTCTGGATGAGCAGAGAAGAATGGCATTAACTTATATTGCAACAGGTAACCCTGAATATAAAAAACAGTATAAAAAAATTCTGGATATTCGCGATGGTAATCAGGCCAGACCTGAAAAATACAATCAGCCTTATCTGGGTTTTGTTATTAAAAACAGAATGTCATCCGAGCGACCCATAGCACTACTGGATTTAATCCGCTATGAAGGATTTTCAGAAAAAGAGTATCAAAAGCTAAAGCAAGCTGACTCCAGTTTTGTTGAGATCAATGCGATAGAGCTAAATGCAATGAAGTTGATTGAAGCTGCTGGCTCAGATGTTGATGTCAGACGCACCAGGGCGACTCAGATTCTGCAGGGTGAAAACTATCAGCAGGCGGTTTCAGTTATTACGAAATCGATTAACGATGTGAGTGCAACGGTGACTGAGCGTAATCTGAATGCCGCAAAATCTGCCGAGGCGTTTTCTGCGATTCTGAAAATTCTGGCCATTTTATTTACCATTGCCTTTGTATTTACTTGCAGAAAAGCTTATCTGGCATTGAAAGCGCAGCTGGGCGGATCCATAGATGAAATTCAGGAACAGGTTGCAAAAATAAGCAGTGGAAATCTTTTACATGCGGATGTTGTAACCGATGATGCAGATAATAGCGCACTGGCATGCCTGGCTAAAATGCAGGCCAGCCTGATTGAAAAGAGTCGTGAACAGAAAAGGTCAGAAAAATACGAGCACCTTCGCAATGTAATTTTTGAGCAACTTGCAAGCGATGAGCCGCTGCCTAATATCCTTAAAGTGATAGTACGCGGGGTCGAAAAGCTGAATCCTGAGATGACCTGCATTGTCATGCTGTTAGACCCTGAGAGTAAGTTCTTTAGCAAATGCGTTGCAAATAACTCACCTATTTTTTTCAGAACAGCTATTAGCCGTGTTGAAATCGGCATCGGTTTTGGCTCATGCTCTGCCGCGGTATTTACTGGCGAGCGTGTGGTTGTTGAGAATATTGCTACGCATCCGTATTGGATATCACTGAAGGATCTGGCGATGCAAGCAAGATTTGGCGCCTGCTGCTCACAGCCAATACGCTCATCATCCGGAGAGTTGCTTGGTACGTTTGCGATATATCACAATGAGCCACACCAGCACAGCAAGTTTGACCTTTCGGTTCTAGAACAATCGGCCCGACTGGCGGCCATTGCAATAGAGCGTAAGATGATTGAACAGAACCTGCAGATTGCTGCCATCGCTTTTGAATCTCAAGAGGGTATGCTGGTAACGGATGCCAACCGGGTAATACTTAGGGTCAATAGTGCCTGCACCCACATTACCGGATACCCTGAAGATGAAATTATCGGGAAACATCCCGGTATGCTCAGTTCCGGTCGCCACGATATGGATTTCTACGCGAGCATGTGGGAGAGCATTGTCAGTACCGGCTCCTGGGAGGGCGAAGTTTGGAACCGGCGTAAAAACGGTGAGGTTTATCCAGCGCACCTTACTTTTACAGCAGTAAAAGGCCGTGATGGCACGACAGTGAACTATGTGGCAACACTGGTTGATATCACTTCACGTAAATCGGCTGAAGAAGAGATTCAGCATTTAGCTTATTACGATTCACTGACCGGGTTGCCAAACCGGCGGCTGCTGATGGATCGCCTAAGCCAGGCACTTGTCACCAGCACCAGAGGCAAAGGCGGTGGCGCAATTCTGTTTCTTGATCTTGACCACTTTAAGACGCTTAACGACACGCTCGGCCATGATGTGGGGGATTTATTGCTGAAGCAAGTTTCAGAAAGGCTGACTTCATGCGTGCGTGAAGGGGATACGGTTTCCCGCATTGGCGGTGATGAGTTTGTCATTATGCTGGAAGGTTTGAGTGACTCTATATTTGAGGCAGCCAGACAAGCGGAACTTATTTGTGAAAAGATTTTAGACGTACTGAATCAGGCATATCACCTGAATAGTTATGAATATCATAGCACCACCAGTATTGGCGCTACATTATTCAGCGGCCACGAAGTAGGCTCAGATGAGCTACTCAAGCAGGCTGATATCGCCATGTACCAGTCCAAAACGGCTGGGCGCAATGCAATACGTTTCTTTGACCCTGTCATGCAAGAAGTGATCAATAATCGTGCTGTACTTGAGCGAGAACTGCACAAAGCATTTGATAATGACCAGTTCCAGCTGCATTATCAGCTTCAGGTCAATAATCTGGGGCAGGCGTTAGGTGCTGAGGCACTGATCCGTTGGATGCACCCTGAACGCGGCATGGTGCTGCCATTCCATTTCATATCGCTTGCTGAGGAAATCGGCTTGATCCTGCCAATCGGCAAATGGGTCATTGATACGGCATGCGCCCAGTTGAAAATCTGGCAGCAGAGTTCTTTCACCAAAGATATCGTACTATCAATAAATGTAAGCGCTAAACAGTTCCGCCAGACCGACTTTGTTGAACAAGTGCAGGACGCTGTGAATCGTCATGGCATTAATCCAACATTACTTAAACTAGAACTTACCGAAAGCCTGTTGCTGGAAGATGTAGAAGAAATTATTGTCACCATGACTACATTGAGGGAGATAGGCGTTCAGTTCTCACTGGATGATTTTGGTACCGGCTACTCATCATTAATGTATCTCAAACGCCTGCCATTGAACCAACTCAAAATCGATCAATCTTTTGTGCGTGACTTGATCACGGATGTCAGCGATCAGGCGATTGTGCATACCATTATTGCGATGGCAAAAAGCTTAAGCCTGGATATTATCGCTGAAGGCGTAGAGACTGAAGAACAACTACAATTTCTGCTCAATAAGGGCTGCACCTCCTACCAAGGTTATTTGTTCAGCAGACCTTTGCCTATCGTGCAGTTTGAAGAACTACTGAGAATGCGCGGATATGAAGCGGAACAGCTTGCTGTAACGTCTTGATTTTTTAACATTAGCTGGAATTACCTGCGAACAGGATTTAATTGGCATTAAGCCATTTAAATCCTGTTAGTTAGATTTTCTTTTCCAGCGCATCCCATCTTGTAATTTTATTTTCTATTTCTGCAGTAATTTCATCCAAGCGTGTCTGCAATTTTTTTATTAACTCTGCATTTGAATAGTTTTCAGGTTTTGCAAGGTCTGCATTAATACTGGCCTGTTCTGTTTCAAGTTTATCAATAGCCATCGGCAGCTCTTCCAGCTCTTTTTGTTCTTTAAAACTCAGCTTGGATGCCGCTGGTTTTGATGCAGGCTGGCTTGTAGTGGCTGAAGCAGCAGATTGTTTGGCTTTGGTTTGCTGTGCAATGCTGCTTGCTTTTTCATCCTCTATGCGTTTTTGCGTGTAGCGTTGCCAGTCATCATAACCGCCGCCAAATTCAGTCAGTTTGCCATTGCCTTCAAACGCAATGACTTGCGTCACAGTGTTTTCGAGAAAAGCACGGTCATGGCTGACTAAAAATAACGTGCCGTTAAAGTCTTGCAGCAGGTTTTCCAGCAGTTCAAGTGTGTCAATATCCAGGTCGTTGGTGGGTTCATCCAGTACCAGAATATTGGCAGGCCTTGCGAACAGGCGCGCTAATAGCAGGCGGTTGCGTTCGCCACCGGAGAGCGATTTGACCGGTGAGCGTGAGCGCTGTGGCGGGAACAAAAAGTCTTCCAGATAGCTGATGACATGTTTACGTTCGTTGCCGATTTCTACAAAGTCAGAACCCGGACTGATCGTGTCAGCCAGCGTTGCTTCTTCATTTAGTTGTTCGCGCATCTGGTCAAAGTAAGCAACACTCTGTTTACTGCCGCGTTCAATATGGCCGCTGTCTGCCTCAATCTCGCCCAGTATAAGCTTGAGCAGGGTGGTTTTACCGATGCCGTTCGGGCCAAGCAAGCCAATTTTATCGCCACGTAAAATACGGGTGCTGAAATCTTTAATCAGCACTTTGTCGCCATAAGACTTGCTGACGTTTTCCAGCTCGGCGATGAGTTTACCGCTGCGTTCACCGGCATCCACATTGAGTTTTACATTGCCTTGGCGTTCGCGGCGTGCGGCACGTTCCAGACGCAGCGATTCCAGTCGGCGTACACGGCCTTCATTACGTGTGCGGCGCGCTTTGATGCCTTGGCGAATCCATACTTCTTCTTGTGCCAGGAACTTATCAAATTTAGCAGCATGCGTTTCTTCAACTGCTAATAGTTCTTCTTTTTTAGCCTGATATTGGGTGAAGTTGCCGGTAAAGTCTGTCAGTTTGCCGCGATCCAGTTCGGTGATGCGCGTCGCCAACCTGTCCAGAAAGCGTCGATCATGGGTAATGAACAATACACTGCCGTTAAAACCTAGTAATAAATCTTCCAGCCATTCAATTGCGCTCAGATCCAGATGGTTGGTCGGTTCATCCAGCAGCAATACCTCTGGCTCTGCAACCAATGCACGGCCTAATGCTACGCGCTTACGCCAGCCGCCAGACAGGGTGCTGATCAATGCGTCTGCATCCAGATTCAAGCGGCTTAATACAGCCTCAACGCGCGATTGTGCAGCCCAGCCATTATGTGCATCAAGGTCATGTTGCAAGGCTTGCATACGCGTCATGAGCGCATCGATATCTGCATCTGGCATGCCCATGTCGTGCGTGACCTGATGATAATCTACAATGGTTTGCTGCAAGTTGCCCAAGCCTTCAGACACCGCTTCAAACACAGTATGCGTGGCATCCAGCTCCGGCTCTTGCGGAACATACACAACGCGTGCGCCAGGGTCGCGCCACACTGTGCCGTCATCCAGTTTTGAGGTGCCAGCAATCACTTTCAGCAGGCTGGATTTTCCGGCACCGTTGCGGCCGATCAACCCGACGCGTTCGCCGGCGTCCAGCTGAAATGAGGCATGGTCAAGCAGGGCGTGATGGCCGTAGGCAAGTGAAGCGTTATCTAAGGTGATGTACGGCATGTGTAACTTTCAAATATCTTGTAATTCCGTCATTCCGGCGGAGGCCGGAATCCAGACAGGTTACATGGTCAAATAAAATGGTAAAGCAAGGATAAATATTAATTTTTAAAAAATAAGTTGTGTATGAATTTCTACATTGATCTTTCTAAAATTATTACTCTAAATATCACATTGCCTGGATTCCGGCCTCCGCCGGAATGACGACTTTTTGATATTTCTGTGGAAAATTGATTCAATTTTTGGCTTTTATAAGGGTCTTTGAGTGTTTCAAAAACCACTAATTCTTACCCAGCATGGCTCTGATGTTAGCCATTTTGGATTTACCGAAATCTTTACTGGCTTCCGGGTCTTTATTGAATGGGTTGCCAAAGTGGCGTACGTCATCTTTTGGGATTTCTGCAATGAAACGGCTAGGTTCGCACATCTCCATTTCACCGGCACGTTTACGCTTTTTGCACCATGAAATATTCAGCGATTTTTGCGCACGCGTGATGCCTACGTACATCAGGCGACGTTCTTCTTCAATCTTGCCATTATCAACGCTTTCGCGGTGTGGCAATATGCCTTCTTCGCAGCCGATGAGAAACACATGGCCAAACTCCAAGCCTTTGGACGCATGTAGCGTTGATAATTTTACTGCATCTGGCTCACCATTTTCGCGGCCTTCAAGCATGCTCATCAGCGTCACCATCTGTGTCAGTTCCAGCAGGTTTTTACCATCTGTTTCATTGCCATATTCAGTACTGGGCTCACCTTTTTTAGTCAGCCAGCCGATGAAGTCCAATACGTTCGCCCATTTAACTTCGGCTGCACGTTGTTCTTCACTGTCGTACAGAAATGCTTCATATTGAATCGCTGCCAGTAAATCATTCAGTACATCGCCAGCCGGATCGCGCACGGCTCTGTCTTGCAGCTTGTTGATATATTGGCAAAAATTAAGTAAATCTTCCAGCTGTTTGTTGCCTATTTCGCTTTGAAAGCCACCTTCAAATGCCGCAGCAAATAACGATATTTTATGTGCGCTGGCATATTCGCCCAGCCTTTCCAGCGTAGTATTGCCGATACCTTTTTTAGGCGTGGTCGCAGCGCGGATAAATGCAGGGTCATCGTCTTCATTTGCAATTAATCTCAGGTAGCTGATCAGATCCTTGATTTCTGCTTTATCAAAAAATGATTGTCCGCCCGACACCGTGTAGGGGATTTTCTGGTTGCGTAAATGCTGTTCAAGAATACGCGCCTGATGGTTACCGCGGTAGAGGATGGCATAATCTTTATAGTAGGTGCGGTTTTCAAACTTGTGCGCCTGCAGCTTCATCACCACGCTTTCCGCCTCATGCTCTTCGCTCATGGCTGCGGTAATCTGAATCATGTCGCCAGTGCCATGCTCACTCCACAGTTTTTTCTCAAACAGCTTCGGGTTATTGCTGATCACCTGATTGGCGGCACGCAGAATACGCACGGTAGAACGGTAATTCTGTTCGAGCTTAATTACTTTCAGCTTGCTGAAGTCGGTAGTGAGCTGGCGCAGGTTTTCAACATCGGCACCACGCCAGCCGTAGATAGCCTGGTCATCATCTCCCACAGCGGTAAATTGGCCGCGCACACCAGTCAGCATCTTTACCAGCTTGTACTGGCAGGCATTGGTATCCTGGTATTCGTCAATCAGCAGGTATTGCAGTTTGCGCTGCCATTTATTCAGTGCTTCTTCATGCTTCTCAAATAATTCAACCGGCAGTTTGATCAAGTCATCAAAATCTACCGCCTGGTAAGCCTTAAGTGTTTGCTGGTAGATCTGATACACCTTGGCTGCAGCTACGGTAAGGTCTTCATCTGCCTGGGCTTTTGCCTGATCCGGGTTGATGAAAGCATTCTTCCAGCTGGAGATCTGCCACTGTGTCTTGCGTAATAGTTGCTTATCGGTCGTAGCCAGTACGTCAGCCAGAATCTTGAAGCTGTCGGATGAATCCAGTATTGAAAACTGTGGCTTATAGCCGAGCAGTGCCGCCTCGGCGCGCAGCATTTGCAAGCCTAGCGAGTGGAACGTTGCAATCGTTAAGCCCTTGATGTTTGTACCCTGCATCAGTTTGCTTACACGCTCCTGCATTTCCAGTGCAGCTTTATTGGTAAACGTGATTGCGGCGATTTCCTTTGGGCTGTAATCAGCTTCTTTAATCAGGTAACTGATTTTTTGGGTAATCACGCGGGTTTTTCCGCTGCCGGCACCCGCAAGTACCAATAGCGGTCCATCAAGATATTTCACTGCCTCGCGCTGAGGCGCATTCATTGAGTTGAGCATTGCGGGGTCTTACTGTTGCGTTTCTGTTGTGCTGTCGTTGTCTGAAGCACTATCTGTGCTGCTTTCTGGCTTATCTGCTTGTTCAGGTTGCTCTGATTTTGTATGTGCGATCATTTCAAGCCTGGAGCTTGGCGATTCAAGGCTCACGCGGCCAATAGCGCCACTGCGATAATCGGTAAGAAAGGCGACAGCCGTTTTTTCCATGTCCCACAGCCCATCATGGCGTTTGTAAGAGCGGCGTTTGGCAATTGCTTCCAGTAAATCCACGCCATCCATCTTGGTGACATCGAGCTTCATAGCATCCAGCTTGTAGCGAACATTAAGCAGCGCTGGATAGGTTCTGAGCAGATTGTTGGCTAAAAACGTTGCTACGTCTTCATCGATGACTGCATTGCGACCAATGGCATGGCTGGCTGCCAGCATGTAGCCATCTGATTCATAAGCAATTCTAGGCCACATCATGCCCGGTGTGTCGGTGATGCTCATGGTGTCGTCAATATCAAAGCGCTGCTGGCTTTTGGTGACGGCAGGTTCATCGCCCACTTTTGCTACACGGCGGTTGAGCAGGGCGTTCATCAGCGTAGATTTGCCAACGTTCGGAATGCCCATAATCAGCATACGCAACGGTTTTAAGTGTGAGCCACGGTGTGGTGCAATTTTGCGGCAGATTGCCGGAATTTTTTTGACATCGCCGGGTTTCTTGCATGAAAGTGCAACGGCTTTGGTATTTGGCTGTGCATTAAAATAATTAAGCCATGCCTGTGTAACGTCCGGATCGGCCAGATCAGCTTTATTTAAAATTTTGAGCTGCGGACGCTGGCGGAACAGGCGCATCTCATCAATCATCGGGTTGTGGCTGGCAGCAGGTACGCGCGCATCCAGCACCTCAATTACCATGTCGGTAAACTCCATGGTTTCTTCGGCTTTCTTGCGTGCTTGGGTCATATGACCCGGATACCATTGAATACTCATAATTTAAAACCTTAATTTAACCGCAGATAAACGCCGATGAACGCTGATAAAGCTAAACCCGGAACTGAGGTTCGCAAAATTCTTGAGCAGATATTTTACCATTGCAAGCAGTAATATTGATTTTTTATCTGTGTGTATCTGGGTTCATCTGCGGCTAATCGTTTTTTTGCTTTAAAATACGGCTATGACACTTATCCCAGAAATAAAACCTAACCAATCCATAGAACTGCTCAAAGCGCTGCATATTCTTACGCGTGATGGCAAGCTTAATCAGGACAGCCGCCGTAAGCTGAAGCAGGTCTATCATCTGGTGAATTTTATTGAGCCTTTGTTTAATGATGTATTGGCAGGCAATACAGATCCTGTATTAGTTGATCATGGGGCAGGGAAGTCATATCTCGGTTTTATTCTGTATGACTTGCTGTTAAAGCAATTGGACGCAGGTCTGGTGATTGGCATTGAAACACGTGCTGAACTGGTGGATCGGTCGAGGGCATTGGCTGCACAGCTTGGCTTTGACCGCATGCGTTTTGAACATCTGACGGTAGAAGAGTCTACTTCTTCGCCAGCTATTCCAGAGCGTGTAGACATTGTAACGGCATTACACGCTTGCAATACGGCGACAGATGATGCCATTCAGTTTGGCCTGAAAAAGCATGCCAAGTATATGGTGCTGGTGCCATGCTGTCAGGCTGAAGTGGCTGAAGTGTTAAGGAAACATAAAAACGAGAGTTTTGGCAAAACACCGTTGAGTGAAATCTGGCGTCATCCTATCCATACGCGTGAATTCGGCAGTCAGATTACCAATGTACTGCGTTGTTTACAGCTGGAAAGCGCTGGTTACAGCCTGACTGTGACCGAACTGGTAGGGTGGGAGCACTCTATGAAAAACGAATTGATTATTGCAAAATATACCGGCCAGCCACGTAAAAATGCGCAAAATAGATTAGATGCAATTTTGAATGAACTGAACTTGGACGAATTACAAAACCGCTTTTCCGTTTAATTCTTAGCTAGTAATAATGCGTTAAGTTTTCTTGTGTGAGTCATAAAAGCAGACGCGGTTACGGCCAGCGTTTTTAGCTTGGTACATGGCATCATCGGCATTTTTTAAAATATCGTTGATGAAAAATCTTTCATCAATAAACAGTGTGATGCCTATGCTTGCGGTACAGTGATGTTCAATCAAGTGCGCTGTACCATCTTCATTTTTCAGTTCAATCCTGTAGATTTTAGCTAACTCGGTACGAACCTTTTCAGCTAACATTTCAGCCTGTTGCTTTGATATATTGTTATCAATATCCAGTTGGGCAAGCACAACCACAAACTCATCACCACCTATACGAGCCACAGTGTCTGTTTCTCGTATGCATTGCCTTATTCTACGGGCTGCTTCAATCAGTAGCAGATCACCAGCTTCATGGCCGTGCGTATCATTAAGCGGTTTAAAGTTGTCCAGATCGAGAAATAGTACTGCGCCGTGATGGCCGTTACGTTTACTGGCAGACATGGCCAGTTCTAAGCGGTCGACCAGCAGTCGGCGGTTAGGCAGTTTTGTCAGTGGGTCATACAGTGCCTGCTGACGTATGGTCTCTTCCATCTGCTTGCGTTCGGTGATATCAGTGTGTGTGCCGATTGCGCGTAGTGGCCTGCCTTGCTCGTCTCGGCTTACAACCAGACCCCGGTCTAATATCCATTTATAGCTACCGTTTTTGCAAAGCAAGCGGTGCTCATTGATGTAGGCTGGCGTTTTTCCATCCAGATGCTCTTTTACAGCAACCATGGTGCCAGGCAGGTCATCGTGATGCACCAACCTTTTCCACTCATTCAGGTTGTTGCTGATGTCTCCCTCAGAATAGCCCAGCATCGTTTTCCAAGTTTTTGAGAAATAAACGGTATTGTTAGGAATATCCCAGTCCCAGAGCCCATCTCCGGTTCCTTCAATAGCAAATTTCCAGCGGAACTCGCTTTCTTCTAAAGCATTTTTGCGTTGCTGCAAGGCTAACAGCAAAAGATTGAAGGCCTTGATAAGGTCATCTATTTCGCCATGGTTAGTTTCTGGGATCAGTACATTATGGGTTTCCAGCTTGGATAATATAGCCAGCTTTTTGATGGTTGAAAATATTGGGGAGAGTTCACGCCATAATAGCCACCAAATGATAGTGCCCAATATCACTGTCAATAGCAGTGTAATTGCCATGATGCGCGATTGCATTTCTTTGATTGGTGCAAAGGCCTCTGCCGTTGGTATAGCTACTACCATTACCCAGTTTGCTATTGGAATTCGCTTGGCAGACGAGAAGACTTCAACCCCGAAAGCGTTGGTGGATATCCCGCTTTCCTCAAAGCCTTGCAAATGGCGGTCAATAAGTCGGTTTGTGCCTGGAGGTGACTGCTGCTTTAACACCCGGCGTTTGTCAGTGCTGGTAATGATGATTCTGGTTTTTTGGTCTTCTAATAGAAAGTAACCAGTTTTTCCGAAGCGGTTCTCGGAGATTTTATCCAGAAAATTTGGTTTTGTCAGATCAATGCCACCAGCCAGAGCGCCAATAACCTTACCCTGCGAATCTCGGATTGGTACTGCAATACCGAATGCAAGGTGCTGCAATACCTTGCCAACCAATATTTCACTGATTGCAGGTTTTCCCTGATCCAGAGCGGTGGCGATAAAGGCTCGATCTCTGTAATTGAGACCGATGCGTTTAAACTTGCTGGGAACGGATGCAATTACGTTACCCTTAAAATCAAGGATGGAGGCGCCTACGTTGTAGTCTCGTCTAATAATAAAGCGGTCGTCCAGAAACGATTGTAATTGTGCTTGATTATCAAGGCCAATCTGACCTATTTTTTCAGCAAGATTTTCAAGTGTGGTTTGTCTTTCCAAAAGGTCGTTATTAATCTGGTTAGCTAATAAAGTGGTAGTAGAAAGTTGCTGCTCGCTGATCTGTTTAGCGATATCGCTTTGCAGTTTATGGCTGATGTCATATGAAAGTATCCATAAGCCAATGATGAAAATAGCAAGCGTCAGGGCTGTTACCCTGGTTTTAATCGAACTGATCTTGAAAGAATTTGAGGTCATTTTTAGTAGTTATAGATATGAACAGTGGCCAATGTTCACAACTATAAGAATATGCCAATATTTAGAATCTTACTATCGTTTTTTATATAGATAGCAGTAACTTAGCTGGGCAAAAGAAATGTAAGGAACCGCGTGTAAACCGAGATTTGAGCGCTTAATCGTGCTGATTAATATAGCGTACAAATAGCCAATCATTGATTACTGCTTATTCAGTAATCTTACAGCATGCAGAGCTATAGAAATCTATCCAGTAACTTTCTGGAGTGCTTATCCAGTTGCTCTATATTATTGATCATGAAATTAACACCGTTTTTATCAGTAATAAGCAGTCTGTTGTTTTTAAGCCGCCATATCTGGTCTTCAGCTTTCAGGGTAAGCTGGGTGCTGCCTTTGTCTGTCAACACATCCCAGATACTGGGTGTGGCGAAGCTTGATACCTGGTTGATGCGCTGAATTACCGGCATGAACTCGCGCTGCAAAAGTTCTGCTTCAATAATATCTTTAATTTGAGCAGGCATGTCTACTAAACTCGGAATCCATGCAAGTTCTTGGCCTTGCTGACTGATGATGGATAGCCCCTCGCCAGGCGCGGAGATAGGAAAAGCACGTATGAGATTAATGCCATCAAATACAGTGCCGTTACTATCAGTGAATTGCAACTGGCCAGCGGCGTTATGCGCCAGCTTAAAGTCTATTTTGGAGTTGGTCGTTGTCATCGTTATGCACTCGCTTCTTTATTGGCGATTGTTTCATTGCTCACCACATCATCCAAATCAGTATCTACATTACGAGCCTGAGCCTGATATAGCCGGTAATAAGCACCTTCGCTCGCCATCAGTTCGTCATGGTTGCCAATTTCAACAATCTGGCCTTGATCCATTACCACCAGTCGATTAGCTTTATGCAGAGTAGACAGGCGGTGCGCGATAGCAATGGTGGTGCGACCATGCACTAAGTTATCCAATGCTTTCTGGATTTCTTTTTCAGTTTCTGTGTCAACCGAAGCCGTGGCTTCATCTAAAATCAGAATGCGCGGGTCTATGAGCAGTGCACGCGCAATCGAGATGCGTTGGCGCTCACCGCCGGAAAGACCGTGGCCGCGTTCACCGACCAGAGAGTCATAGCCGTGCGGCAGGCGCAGGATAAACTCATGCGCATGTGCAGCGCGGGCTGCGGCAATGATTTCTGCACGAGAGGCATCCGGTTTACCATAAGCGATGTTTTCCGCAATGCTGCCAAAGAACAGGAATGGTTCCTGTAATACCAGGCCAATATTGCGTCTGTATTCTGAAATCGGCAAGGAGCGGATGTTGACGCCATCGAGGCTGATAGAGCCTGCACTAACATCATAAAAACGGCACATCAGATTCACCAGGGTACTTTTGCCTGAGCCGCTGTGACCAACGAGGCCAATCATTTCGCCCGGCTCTATGGTTAGGTTTAAGTCCTTGATTACTGAACGATTACCGTAACGGAAGCCGGCAGAACGAATTTCTATTTTGCCGGAAACTTTATCCAGATGAACGGGGTTGCTTGGTTCCGGCACGCTGGAAACATGGTCAAGAATATCGAAAATACGTTTTGCACCAGAGGCAGCCTTTTGCGTCACCGAAACAATACGGCTCATGGAGTCAAGCCTTGTATAGAAACGACTGATATAAGCTAGAAATGCGGTCAGTATACCAACGCTGATTTCATCTTTAGATATCTGCCAGATGCCGAATGCCCAGACCAGCAAAAGACCGATCTCTGTAAGTAGCGTAACGCTGGGAGAGAACAATGACCATATTTTATTGATGCGGTCATTCACGGCCAGATTGTGCTGATTGGCCTCGCGGAAGCGTGATGACTCTCGGGCCTCCTGTGCAAAGGCCTTCACTACGCGGATGCCTGGAATCGTATCTGCCAGCACATTACTGACTTCAGACCACACGCGGTCAATCTTTTCAAAACCGGTACGAAGTTTATCGCGCACGATATGAATCATCCACGCAATAAAAGGTAACGGCAGCAAAGTGACCAGGGCAAGCTCCGGATTAATGGAGACCAGAATCGCAGCCGTCATGATGATCATAAGTACATCGGTTGCAAAGTCCAGAAGATGCAATGACAGAAATACACAAATACGGTCAGATTCAGAACCAATGCGCGCCATGAGGTCGCCAGTGCGTTTGCCGCCAAAGTATTCTAGTGAAAGCTTGAGTAAATGGTCATAGGTAATGGTGCGTAAATCAGCGCCTATGCGCTCGCTCACCAGCGCCAGTATGTAGGTTTTTGACCAGCCCAGGCTCCATGCCAGAAGCGCAGAGCCCAATAGACCCCCTAACAGAAGCGCTACCAGGTCAGTGTCTATAGGTACACCGTTCTGATAAGGAATCAGCACCTTATCCATTAATGGAATGGTTAAATAAGGTGGTACCAGCGTTGCAGCAGTAGATGCAAGCATTAATAAAAAGCCCGCCAGTAACTGCCATTGGTAGGGTTTGGCAAAGCGCCACAATCTGAATAGTGTCCATGTCGATGGCGGCGTATCAATTTCGCTGCTGCATTGCGGACATTCATCCTGCTCCGCTGTAAGCGGGTATCTGCATTTGGGGCAAGGCTCGGTAGTTTCGACAGGTACTGGTTTGCCGCTGATGAAGCTGGCGCACAGCTGTTCGAACTGCTTGATAAACCGAGCAGATGAAGTATCGCTAATCACTGTGTAACGCCAGCTGGCTATGCGCAGATGATGATCAAACAATTCTAGCCTGTAAACGCCCGCATGGTCATGCTGAGCCAGTTTTAGGCCAGGCCGATAAACGTATTCATGCACCGAAATATTCGGTATATCTCCATGCGTTTTGACCGGGCAAAAATATACTAATCGCCGGTTGGTAATAAGCAATAAATGTTCTGTAAAATGTAGCTGTTCATCAAGGTTGATCTCTAGCCAGGCCTTTAGTTCTTCTGCATTTTCAAGATGCGATTCAACTATTGATTGCCAGAAATTCGGTAGCAGTCTACTGGATGGGGTTGGGGGTAATATTTTGCTGTTCACAGTCGCCGAGTTTACTACATTCAGCATGCCTTACAAAATAGATAAGAAAAATGTTACTTGTAAGTATCATGTAAGTTTTAGGAAGTAAGCTGGCAAACTTTATTTTGATTTTTTTCATCTGGAAAGATTGATGAAGTTCTTAAAGATTTTAGCGCTACGCGGGCCGAATATCTGGACATATCGCCCTGTGCTAGAGGTATGGCTATTCACCTTCAAACCTTATCCCCGGTTTCTACGAACGCCTGACGGCATGGCTGCCTTCACTTGCAGAGCATCGCTGTGGCATTGGCGAGCCCGGCGGGTTTCTGCTGCGCCTGCGTGAAGGTACATGGCCGGGTCATATTCTTGAGCATGTTACGCTTGAGTTGCAAACGCTTGCAGGCATGCAGGTCGGCTTTGGCAAGGCGCGCAGCACTTCTGTGCGCGGTGTCTATAAAGTCGTAGTGCGTTCCCGTAATGAAAAAGTGAGTATCGCAGCACTGCATGCAGGTCGTGACCTGGTAATGGCCGCTATAGAAGATAAGCCATTTGATGTGCAGGCTGCCATTCACCATTTGCGCGAGCTGGTTGATACACATTGCCTGGGCCCAAGCACGGCTTGTATCGTTAATGCGGCTACTGAGCGCAAGATTCCATCTATTCGTTTAACTGACGGTAACCTGGTGCAGCTTGGCTATGGAGCACGTCAGCATCGCGTTTGGACAGCGGAAACTGACCGCACCAGCGCGATTGCCGAAGGTATCTCACGCAACAAGGATTTAACCAAGCAGTTGCTCACCAGTTGTGGCGTACCCGTGCCGGAAGGCCGAATTGTAGATAGTCCGGAAGATGCCTGGGATGCAGCTGAAGATATCGGTGTTCCCGTGGTTGTTAAGCCAACGGACGCTAACCATGCGCGCGGCGTTTCTACCGAGCTGATGACACGCGCAGAAGTGGAGGCTGCATATCATCTGGCAGATGCAGAAGGCAGTGAAGTGCTGGTTGAGCGTTTTGTGCGCGGTAACGAACATCGTTTATTGGTTGTTGGCGGTAAGCTTGCAGCGGCAGCTCGAGGTGAAACAGTTTCTGTACTTGGTAACGGCGTTGCTACTATCCGCGAGCTGATTGATCTGCAGGTCAATTCAGATTCAAGACGCGGCGAGGAAGAAGAGTTTCCGCTGGATGTGCTGCTCGTTGATAAAAACCCGGCAGTGAAATTTGAAATTGAACGGCAGGGTTATACAGCCGATTCAGTTTTGCCAAAAGATGTTTCAATCATTGTTCAGCGCAACGGTAACGTAGCGTTTGATGTTACCGATATTGTTCACCCTGAAGTCGCAGCAGCCGTATCGCTGGCAGCACGCGTTGTTGGCCTTGACATTGCGGGGGTCGATCTGGTGGCTGAAGATATATCCAAGCCATTGGATGAACAAGGCGGTGCGATTGTAGAAGTAAACGCTGGTCCTGGCCTGCTCATGCACCTGAAACCGGCAGAAGGCCAGCCACGTCCGGTAGGCAAAGCGATTGTTGATTCTCTGTTTGCAGATGATGACATTGGCCGGATTCCTGTCATTGGTATTGCCGGCAGTAGCGGTAAAACAAAAGTTGCAAGGATTTTGGCGAAATTTATTCACTTAAGTGGCAGTCACGTTGGCTTAGCTTGTAGTGATGGTTTATTTTCTGGCGAGCGACAGATTGAGAAGGGTAACTGCGCGACATGGACAGCCGCACAGAAACTGTTGATGAACCGTAAAGTAGAAGCTGCTGTGATAGAGAACAGCGTTTCGACAATTCTGGCGGAAGGCCTGGGCTATGACCGCTGCCAGATCGGTGTCGTGACTAACATTCAACCTGAAAAACATTTTGGTGAGTTTTATATCGAAACCCCTGAGCAAGTCTATAACGTGCTGCGCACCCAGATTGATGTAGTGCTTGGCGATGGCGTTGCCGTGCTGAATGCAGAAGATCCGTTAGCTGCGCAGATGGCGGAACTATGTGATGGCGAAGTGATATTTTTCGCTACAAATTCTAACCTGCCTGTTATACGGAAGCACCTGAAACAAGGCGGGCGTGCTGTTTTGCAAAAAGGCGATGGCCTGATATTGGCGACATCGCTGTACAAGATTCTATTAACGAATCCAGCAGCAAGGCCTGTTTCAGCACACAATATGCAGCCTTTGCTGCCGGCAGTGGCCGCAGCATGGGCGCTTGGCGTTTCTCCGGACTTAATAAGCGCCGGTGTCAAAACCTATAGTTTGGAACAGACGGATGTTTAAAAATGTCGATGCACAAAGCATAGCGGGCAATTTTGAGTATTCGATAAAAATTAATACAAGGAAAACTGTTTAATGGAAGTATCACGCATACGTGCGCTACGTGGTCCTAATTTATGGAGTCGTCACACGGCTATTGAAGCTGTAGTGACTTGTAGCGATGAAGAGTGCAGGATCGATAGTATTGATGGGTTTGAAGCGAGGTTACGAGAGCGCTTTCCTGAAATAGGAGTGTTGCAGCTCATGGGGCATAGTGAGCCAGTATCGATGGCACATGTGCTTGAAGTCGCTTCACTTGGGCTGCAGGCGCAGTCTGGCTGCCCCGTTACGTTCAGCCGTACAGCTGTTACGCAGAATTCCAATGTATTTCAGGTGGTTATTGAATATACAGAAGAAGAGGTTGGTCGCCGCTCGCTGGAACTGGCAGAACAGTTATGTCAGGCTGCTGCCGAGAGTAAACCATTTGATCTTGCTGCAGCGATAGCAGAGCTTAAAGAGCTTGATGAAGATGTACGTTTAGGTCCGAGTACCGGTGCAATTGTAGATGCAGCCGTGGCAAGAGGAATTCCTTACCGCCGTTTAACGCAGGGCAGTCTGGTTCAGTTTGGCTGGGGTAGCCGTCAGCGTCGAATGCAGGCAGCAGAGACGGATCGCAGCAGTGCGATTGCAGAAGCTATTGCTCAGGATAAAGAACTTACCAAAAAATTGCTGGATGCAGCCGGTGTGCCAGTCCCTGTCGGACGTGAAGTCTCAGACATTGAAGACGCATGGCTTGCTATGGCTGAAATAGCTGCGCCCGTTGTGGTTAAACCTAAAGACGGTAATCAGGGTAAGGGCGTTACCGTCAATATCAGCACACGTGAGCAACTTAATGCAGCGTATGCTGCTGCCAGCGCTATCAGTGAAGAAGTGCTGGTTGAAAAATATATTCCCGGCAGTGATTTTCGCTTGCTGGTGGTCGGCAAGCAGTTGGTTGCAGCAGCCAGACGAGACCCTCCATTGGTAATCGGCGATGGTATAAATACAGTTCAGGCTTTAGTTGACCATGTGAACAGTGACCCGCGTCGCGGCGCTGGGCATGCAACGTCACTGACCAAAATTCGTATCGACGATATTGCTGTTTCGTGTTTGGCAGAACAGCATTTGACATTAGATTCTGTTCCCGGAAAAGGTGCTCGTGTCATATTGCGCAACAATGCCAATTTAAGCACTGGCGGTACGGCAACGGATGTAACCGATGATGTTCATCCGGATCTGGCAGCGAGTGCAGTCACCGCGGCACAAATGGTGGGTTTGGATATCTGCGGCATTGATGTGGTATGTGACAGCGTATTACAGCCCCTGGAAGTGCAGGGTGGCGGCATCGTTGAAGCGAACGCAGCGCCGGGTTTGCGTATGCATCTGCAGCCTTCATTCGGTAAGGGTCGGCCGGTTGGAGAGGCGATTGTTTCCTCTATATTCGCGCCAGGAGATAACGGACGCATTCCATTAGTCACGGTTGCCGGCACTAACGGCAAAACAACTACGGTGCGCCTGACTGCGCATATTCTCGGCTGCCTGGGTTTGAGAGTGGGCATGACTAATTCAGACGGCGTTTATATTCAAGGCAAGCGCATCGATACCGGTGATTGCAGCGGGCCTAAAAGTGCGCGTAATGTATTGATGCACCCTGATGTTGATGCCGCAGTATTTGAAACGGCGCGTGGCGGTGTGCTGCGTGAGGGTTTGGCATTTGATCGCTGTAATGTTGCGGTTGTGACCAATATCGGCGTTGGCGATCACCTGGGCCTAAGCTTTATTACCACAGTTGAAGATCTGGCCGTTGTTAAACGGGTAGTAGTGCAGAACGTAGCGCCAGATGGCATGGCGGTACTGAATGCAGCTGACCCAATGACTGCAGCAATGGCTGCTGCGTGCCCAGGTGCAGTTACCTTCTTTACTTACGATCGTGAGCATCCAGTCATGGCTACGCATCGCGCGCAGGGGCATCGTATCGTTTATGTAGAAAATAACCAGATTGTGGCTGCACAAAATCACAATGAACAGCGTTTTGACCTTGCATCAATTCCAATCACCAGAAACGGTATCATCGGTTTTCAGGTTGAAAACGCCATGGCGGCGATTGCCGCGGCCTGGGCTTTGAATATAGATTGGAAAACGATACAAACAGGCATCAGCACATTTGTGAATGACGCCGCTACTGCACCCGGCAGGTTTAATTTTTTCGAGTATCGCGGTGCAAATGTGATTGCGGATTATGGGCATAATCCAGATGCCATACTTGCACTTGTGGCAGCTGTCGAAAATATACCTGCAAAAAGACGTTTAGTAGTAATTAGCGGAGCAGGCGATCGTCGTGACGTAGATATCATGCGCCAATCAGAGATCGTCGGTGATGCGTTTGATGAAGTGATGTTGTATCAGGACAAATGCCAGCGTGGCCGTGAAGATGGTGAGGTGCTGCAGCTTTTGCAAAAAGGCTTGTTAAATGCCAAACGCGCAAAAAAAATAGATGAAATCCGCGGTGAATTTTTGGCTATTGATACTGCGCTATCACGTTTAAGTAAGGGTGATTTATGTCTGATATTGATTGATCAGGTAGATGAAGCCTTGGCACATATTGCACAGCGCGTGAAAGAAGGTTGAATTTAGAATTTTCACGATTATATTTAGGCCAAGATCGTATTCAGTGTTAAAACAATACGCATAAAGTCTTATAATAGCAGCCATGGGAGATTAGCTCAGTTGGTAGAGCAGCGGACTCTTAATCCGTTTGTCGCGAGTTCGAGCCTCGCATCTCCTACCATTAAAATCAATTGGTTATATTGTTTATTTAACCTATTTTCTTGAATTAAATAGCCTGTAATAACTTAAAAACTCCAAACTTTGCCTTACAGCTCTTTTTTGGATATTCACTCACATAAGAATGCATGTAAGCTAATTTCTCAAAGTAGACTCTTAATACATTACATACCTGAGTAAGTAGGGCCGCTTCCACCTTCCGGTGGTAGCCAAATGATATTCTGAGTTGGATCTTTAATATCGCAGGTTTTGCAATGGATGCAATTCTGAGCATTGATCTGCAGATAGCTTGATTCCTGATTTTTAATGATTTCATAAACACCGGCTGGACAATAGCGCTGTTCAGGCGCGTCATATTTTGCAAGGTTGATAGCAATAGGTATGGTTTTATCCAGCAGATGTAGATGGCAGGGCTGGTTAGCATCATGCGCAATGTTGCTCAAACTAACCGAAGCTAACTTATCGAAACTGTAGGTTCCATCAGGCTTTGGATAATGAATAACTGGCATTTCGGCTGCTGGTCTGGTGCAATCATGGTCAGCTTGCTGATGTTTTAAGGTCCAGGGTAGGCGCAGTTTAATGGCAGCCAGCCACATTTCCAGGCCGCCAAGTAAGGTGCCGCCCCAACTGCCATATTTTGATAACAAAGGCTTGATGTTTCTTACAGTATCCAAGTCTTGCCAAACCCATGAGTCTCGCAACGCTTTTGGATAAACGCTTAGTAATCGTATCTCTGTATCCTCTATTGATTTAGTTAACGCTTCAAATACAGCTTCAGCCGCCAGCATGCCTGATTTCATGGCATTGTGGCTGCCTTTGATACGCGGCACATTTACCATCCCTGCGCTGCAGCCAATCAATGCGCCGCCAGGAAATACTAAATCAGGTAAAGACTGAATGCCTCCTTCACTAATTGCCCTTGCACCGTAACTTAGCCGCTGACCATTTTGCAGTAGTTCCTTCATTTTCGGATGTGTCTTGAATCGCTGAAATTCATCATAAGGCGACAAGTGTGGGTTAGCGTAATCCAGATGTACCACAAAGCCGATTGAAACCAGTTGTTCACCGTAGTGATATGTGAAAGAACCGCCCCCGGTGTCACTGTTCAATGGCCAGCCTAGACTATGCTGAACCAGACCCGGACGGTGCTGATTGGACGTTACTCGCCAGACTTCCTTGAAACCTAGTCCGTATTTCTGCGGCGATGCATTTTCCCGTAAATCAAAACGGCTTTCTAATTCGCGCGTCAATGATCCGCGTGCGCCTTCTGCGATTAAGGTATATTGGGCTCTGATTTCAATACCGGGTGTGAATTGCGAAGTAGGCTCACCGTTTGAATCTCGTCCCATATCACCAGTGATAATCCCAATGACTTGTCTGTTTTCATCATAGAGCATTTGTTGCGCTGCAAAGCCCGCATAGATTTCCACGCCCAGGCTTTCTGCCTGCTCGCCCAGCCAGCGACATACGTCGCCAAGGCTTGCAATAAAATTACCTCGATTACTCATCAGTGGTGGCAAGAGCCAGTGCGGAATAGACCAAGATCTGGTTTCACTTAATAGCAGAAACTGATCCTCATTTACCGGCGTGTTGAGCGGGGCGCCTTTTTCACGCCAGTCTGGAATGAGTTCATTCAGCGCAATCGGATCAAGCACAGCACCAGATAGAATATGCGCACCAACTTCTGCGCCCTTTTCCAGTATACAAACACTTAACTCTTTGTCGGCCTCAATGGCAAGTTGCTTAAGTCTGATTGCTGCAGCCAACCCTGATGGGCCTGCGCCTACAATCAAAACATCGTAATTCATCACATCACGCTGCATCATTATTCCTTAGTAATTCTTTATGCGATTTCGGGTAGATTGACCAAGTCGCTGCGTGTAACGCCTGCAGTCATTTCTTTACACATGGCTATAAATTCGCGCATGCCGGTTGTCTGGTATTTTTGTTTATGCCACAAAAAATAAAAGTAGCGGCCGAGGTTAAGGTCTGGCGTATCTAATGGCACCAGACTGCCTCTGCGGAACGCCTCTTTGAGTGCCAAACGCGAAATACAGCCGATACCCAGCCCGGATTCAACAGCGCGTTTGATTGCCTCTGTGTGTTCAAGCTCAAGTCGGATGTTTAACTTTGCATGGTTATTTCGCAAGGCTCGGTCAAAGGTTTCACGTGTACCGGAGCCCTTTTCACGCAGTATCCATGGTTCTTGTAAAAGTTGTTCAACTGAAATATTGTTCACCTTCGCCAATGCATGGTCAGGTGCACTGAATACAACAAGTTCATCGGCAATCCATGGCTGTACTTCAATGTCAGGATGATGGGTGTCACCTTCAATCAAACCAAGGTCTAGCTCATGGTTAACAATCTGCTGCACAATCGCGCTGGTGTTATGCACTTGCAACTGGATGCGGCTTTCAGGATGCTCTTGCAAGAACCTTGCAACCAGCAAGGTGGCTAAATAGTTACCAACGGTTAGCGTGGCACCTATCTTCATATAACCAAAGCCTGCATGACCTTGAAGCAGCGCCTCGATTTCATGTGCCCGGTCCAGCAACTCTACAGCTCTGGGTAGTAACTGCCGACCTGTTTCATTAATACGCAGAGATTTTCCTACACGGTCAAAAAGCTGCAAATCGAACTGTCGCTCAAGCTCGCTTAATGCAGTGCTGGTAGCTGACTGTGAGAGTGATAATGCCTCAGCTGCGCGTGAAACGCTTTCTGTTCTGCTGATGGTCACAAAAATCTCAAGTTGTCTTAGGCTGTATTTCATAGATCTTGGTATCTTAAGTTTAATTTTCTTAAATTCTGTTATCTATTTAATAGATATATATTATCTTTATTATCCATTTAACATATATTGTACTCGACTATACAATACACGGCAATTACATAGGAAATCGTTATGAAAATATTAGTCGCAGTCAAACGAGTGGTTGATTACAACATTAAAGTGCGGATTAAAGCAGATGGATCTAACGTAGATATCGACGGTGTAAAGATGGGCATTAATCCATTTGATGAGAACGCTGTAGAAGAAGCGATTCGCTTAAAAGAGAAGGGAATCGCCACTGAGATTGTGGTGGTTTCTTTAGGTACAGCAGCCAATCAGGATGTGCTGCGTCATTCATTAGCGATGGGTGCAGACCGAGCTATTCTCGTGGAAACCGATGCCGATCTGCAGCCATTGGCTGTCGCTAAATTATTAAAAGCGGTAGTCAGGCGTGAACAACCTGACCTTGTTATTCTTGGTAAGCAGGCAATTGATGATGATGCCGGCCAAGCTGGGCAGATGCTGGCTGCACTTCTGGATTATCCACAAGGGACTTTTGCCTCAGCATTACAAATTGAAGGCAATGAGGTTGCAGTAACCCGCGAAGTAGATGGCGGTACAGAAACGCTTGCACTCGCAATGCCAGCTGTCATTACTGCTGATTTACGTTTGAACGATCCGCGTTTTGTGAAATTGCCAAATTTAATGATGGCCAGAAAAAAGCCGATTGAAACAATCATTGCATCTGAACTTGGTGTAGATCTCGCCCCGCGCCTTAAATTAATACAGGTAAGCGAACCTTCTCCCAGAAAAACTGGCATCAGGGTCGGTAGCGTAGAAGAACTGCTGAATAAATTACGTGCGCACGAAGGAGTATTAGTATGACAACTTTGATTTTAGCCGAGCATGATGGCAAGCAGCTAAGCCCATCAGTGCAGCAAGCTGTGACTGCGGCACAGTTCTGGAACAAGCCAGTACACATTCTGATTGCCGGAAATAATACTGGTGCAGTTGCAAGACAGGCAGCGTCAATTCATGGTGTGGATAAGGTGATTCATGCTCAAGCTTATCATTTTGACCATTCATTGGCGGAAAATATAGCCAGTTTAATCGGTGCTATTGCTGATAAATATGAAGTGATATTAGCTGCACACAGCGCATTCAGTCGCAATGCCTTGCCACGTGTGGCGGCAGCACTCGATGTTGCGATGATTTCTGATGTGCTGGATATAAAAGCGGACAATACTTATGTGCGCTCTATATATGCCGGGAACATACTCACCACTATTCAAAGCACAGATGCCATTCAGCTGTTAACAGTACATGCCAGCAATTTTTCTGCTGCTGAACTAAGTGGCAATGCTGAAATTGTCAGTGTTGAAGCACCTGCAGCATTTGGTAAAACTCGCTGGTTATCAGAGGTCAGAAGCCAATCAGACAGGCCGGCATTGAGTTCAGCAAAAGTCGTCATTTCTGGTGGCAGGTCACTTGGCAGTGCTGAGAAATTTGAGCAGTTATTGTCACCGCTGGCTTCCAAGCTAGGTGCAGCGTTGGGTGCAACTCGTGCTGCTGTAGATGCAGGCTACGCGCCAAATGATATTCAGGTCGGGCAAACTGGCATTGTGGTGGCGCCAGAACTTTATATCGCAGTTGGCGTATCCGGTGCGGTGCAGCATACCTACGGCATGAAAGACAGCAGGGTTGTAGTTGCAATTAATCAAGACCCGGATGCGCCTATTTTTCAGGTCGCTGATTATGGCTTAGTGGCAGATTTGTTTGAAGCCATTCCTGCAATGACTGCAGCCATTAGATAATCAAACAAAGAAAGTAAGCCATGAGTAAATATGCCACCGAGCGTGTTTTGAGCGTTCACCACTGGAACGATAACCTGTTTAGTTTTAAGACTACGCGCGACCCTGGCCTGCGCTTCGAGAACGGTCAGTTTGTCATGATCGGACTTGAAGTTGATGGCCGACCGCTGACGCGTGCGTATAGCATTGCCAGTCCGAATTATGAGGAGCATTTGGAGTTCTTCAGCATTAAGGTCCCCAATGGTCCTTTAACATCACGTCTCCAGCACCTGCAGGTAGGTGACGCGTTATTGGTGAGCAAGAAACCAACGGGCACTTTAGTGATTCATGACTTGAAGCCTGCTAAAAATCTATATCTATTATCTACCGGCACTGGTCTGGCGCCTTTCATGAGTCTTATTCAGGACATAGAAGTTTATGACCGCTTTGAGAAAATCGTGCTGATACACGGCGTTCGTTATGTCAGTGAATTGGCATATGCCGATTTCATTGAGAAAGAACTGCCGAACAATGAGTTTTTTGGTGAGGAGGTGCGTAATAAATTGATTTACTACCCAACCGTCACCAGAGAACCATTCCGCAACCAAGGGCGTTTAACTGACCTTATCAACTCAGGGAGGTTGTTCGAGGATATCGGCCTGCCACCGCTAAACCCAGCCAGTGACAGAGCTATGATATGTGGCAGCCCGCATATGCTGGCTGATACAGAAGCGCTACTTGATAACCGGGGTTTTAATGTATCTCTTCGCATAGGCGAACCAGGTGATTACGTAATAGAGCGTGCTTTTGTTGAGAAGTAATCAGCTATAGCTAGTTTGGTTTTGTCTGGGTTAATAACTGATTAACAGTTTCGACAACATCACTGACTTGAATGTCTGACATTTTTTCACGCTTAATAATGGTATTGCTGGTTCTGTCAGGATATGGCCCGGTTCTGTCTGAACTGGTTGGGCCGAACAGGGCGATAATAGGCGTCTTGGTCGCGGAGGCTACATGAAGCACTCCGCAATCATGAGATATAAATAAATCACAGTTGCCTATATGTTGCAGTAAATCCTGTACGGTTGTTTCTCCGGTAAGGTTAATGGCATCTGGTATTTTTTTAATGAATCTTTTCGCTAAAAATGATTCATTGCTACTGCCGGTAAGCGTCAATTTTAAGCTTGGGTAGCGCTCAAGCAGTTTTTGAGCCAGTGCAATATAGTTTTCAATATTCCAGACTTTGTCTTCTTCCGCTCGCTTATAGTGCCAAAACTTCCATCCATGAAGATTTGCCCTTGCGCTACCTAAATGAATGTTAATGATAGGTTTGTTTTCATAAAACGATTTGTCGATAACGCGGTTTTTTGACGGGTTACCTAAAAAATATTGCCTGTCAGCAATATCAACTTTTGCGTTTAAAAGATGAGCAACATGATCCAGTAGTTGATCCGCATGATGACGTTCGTTGCTAATCTTTGGTAAAGCATGAATTTTTGTTTTAATGGATTTGTATTTTTTGATTGTATTCTGATGTAGCGGAATGACATGGTCAAAATTGACTGCGAGCTTATCAAAGGTTGATGCGTTTTTAATCACATGAAGCCGGTTGATATAAGGATTGGCGTTGTAAACTTGTGCACTTAGTTTTGTTAAAGCTACGACTTCTATCATGCTGTCTGGCAGGTTTTTTCTGAGCAGTTTTATGGCTGGTGTCATAAAAACATTATTACCAGTGCTATTTGAGGTTAAAACAAGAATATTTTGGCCGTTTTTAATCATTTGAACTCGTTGTGTAGTTAGTCTTTAAGAGATTTGTTGAATAGCGGATTCATTTTTGTAAACTTTAAACCATATAGAGCCGTTGCGATATACAGGTTAGATAATAATATATAGACTTTGTGCATGGCTGAATGTATATAATAGAGACATAGCATTTTCAGAGGCTGTCATTATGCAAACGCATTATGTTTTTATCGATTATGACAACACACATGTGGGGAACTCTATCCTCATCAGCAGAAGCTCACAAAAGTTAATTATCAAGATTTATTTGGGGGCGCATCACAATGTCATTCCCCTTGCTTTGGCTTGTGCGTTGCAGCCCTTGGGAACAGATGCCGAATACATTCAATTTGATAATGGGCGGCGCAATACTATTGATTTCAATATCGCGTTCCAGCTGGGCGAGCTAGCTATTCAGCATCCTGATGAGCAGTTTTCAATCCTGAGTAACGACCCCGGATTTGATAAGATTGTGACCAACTTGAGAGAAAAGGGCATCAATTGCACAAGGTTCTCTGATATGACGAGTTTTTCAAAGCATCTTACCGAACCTGCTGCTGTCACTAGGGATAAGTCACTGCCAGATAAAGTCATTGATATTAAAGATACCCAGAAACGCTAATGTGGTTTAAATGTGCAAGGCAATCTAAACACGGTTTTTCTTTTGTGCGTCCAGATCTTTCAAAAACTCAGCGATATCCCACTCGCAGCCACCACAGCCTGAAATGGCACCTGTCCATCTTGAAATAGCATCCATATCCATGCCTTGTTCAAACAGGCTTTGGATATTGCCGCGTTTGGTACCGCTGCACGGGCACATTATTTCATCTTGCGGGTCAGAATTTTGCGTGTTCATGGATTGATAATTTACTTACATCACTATTGATTGCGTGATTGCGTCTTTACTCATCGCTTTATTGTAGCACTCCGTAATTTAATTTTTTGCATGGAAATCAACCAAAAGCAGTTTTTTAGTTCTTAAAAAATTATAGTCTCAGTTTACAATTCGTATAAATGGCTGGTAGTGAATAATGCCACCGTTTAGTACTCTATTTCAAAACTGTATTTCAAATTAGCCGGAATCCTATGACGCAACCCAAACCATCCTCTGATCAGGCAGAAGGCATTATATACGCTCCGTGGGAGCGCGCGTTTAAGCGTGTATTAACGCCATTTGAAGAGTTTATCCATCGACAGACAACAAGCGGCTTGCTATTAATGAGCAGCGCAATTGTTGCGCTATTTCTAGCCAATAGTTTTCTGGCTGATGCTTATCTGCATTTTATACATTTACCTGTTAATGTCAGTGTGGGTACTTGGGCAATCAATATGAGTCTCCATCACTGGGTTAATGATGGTTTGATGGCGCTATTTTTCTTTGTTGTGGGCTTGGAGCTGAAGCGTGAAATCATGGTGGGTGAGCTGTCAGATGTTCGGCAGGCGGCATTACCCATCATTGCGGCGATTGGAGGCATGGCAATTCCGGCACTCATTTATCTTGCATTTAACCCTGATGGTGATGCTGCACGCGGCTGGGGTGTGCCGATGGCAACTGATATTGCGTTCGCAGTAGGCGCACTGGTATTGCTGGCGAGGCGGGTTCCTAAAGCCTTGATCACATTTCTTGTCGCGCTTGCAATCGCAGATGACCTGGGTGCTGTGCTGGTAATAGCACTCTTTTATACGCAGGACTTAGCTATTAACTGGCTGGTCGCGTCGGCCGTGCTGGTTGCCTTGCTTTTTACGTTCAACTTTGCCGGTATCAGAAAAGTTATGCCTTATTTTCTGGTAGCCGTTTTGTTATGGTACGCCTTGCTGCAGTCAGGCGTACATGCCACATTGGCTGGTGTACTTGGTGCGTTCACCGTTCCAGCCAGGTCAAAATATGACCCCAGCCTGTTTATTGAGCGCATTAAAACACATGTTGCACTCTTCATGAACAACCGCCATCAGGATGATACGCTGATGACCAATGAAAAACTCTACTCAATTGTTGAGCGTTTGGAGGAGGATGTGCAAGGTGTGCAAACGCCGCTGCAGCGCCTGGAACAAGTCTGGCATTTACCCGTGGCATTTATTGTGATTCCGGTTTTTGCCTTGTTCAATGCCGGTATTCCATTGCAGTTTGGCGCTCCGGCTGAGATTTTGACTCATCCTGTCATGCTTGGTGTAATGACAGCATTGATTTTCGGTAAATTCATCGGCATCACAGGGGCGTGCTGGCTGGCACTGCGTTTGGGGATAGGACAGTTACCCAGCGGTACACGTTTCAGTCAGATTGCAGCCGTTTCAGTTTTAGGTGGCATCGGATTTACCATGTCGATTTTCATTGCTGAATTAGGTTTTTCCGGCCATCCCGAATATTTGTTAATGGCTAAGACCGGCGTGCTGGCCGCATCACTGTTGTCTGGCTTAATCGGTTTTATGTGGCTATGGTGGTTAGGCCGTCATCAGGTTTAAAAATCCATCACCCGTTTGTAGTGACTGTTTATCACACTGTAATTAAGTCATCTATAGGTTCTAACCACAGCGCTATGCAGATTTCAGCAGCTAAGGTTGTCAGTGGCGTGCTATATTAGTGCTATGATTTATTCAAATATCATGAGTTGACTTAAATCACATGAAGCTTACCCTGCACACGTGGAATGGTTTAGCCAGAATGGCGGGCTTGGCATTCTTCTACGCGCTACTGGCAAGGCTGGTGCTTACAGTATCCACTGCGAACGGAAATGCCACTATTTTCTGGATACCTGGAGGCTTGGCGCTTGCAGCCTTACTGGTGTGGGGGTGGAAATACTGGCCTGCTGTTTTTCTGGGCGGATTTTCTGCTGGATTAATGGTAAATGAGACACCAGTGGTTTCATTTTTTATCGCTTCAGGCAATACGCTGGAAACACTATTTGCCGTCTGGTTATTTCATAAGTTTTTAGATGGCAAACTTAATCTGAATCAACCACGAGACTTCTTTTACCTGTCTTTAGTTGCAATTGCCAGTTCGGTGATCAGCGCGATGATCGGTCCATTCACACTGTTAATGGCGGGCTTTCTCTCCTGGCAAGCCGTAGCAAGTAATGTGCTCCACTGGTGGCAAGCAGACACGCTGGGAATCATCTTGGGAACGCCGCTTTTTTTAATCTGGCGCAGCTTTCCTCATAGTTGGTTTTCCGGTAAGGGCTTGATTGAAACGGTTGCCTTAATTGTTCTCACCTTGCTTATTGGACACATTGTTTTTTTAAGCTGGACGCCTATTTCCGAGCAAATGGCACTTGGATACTGGATATTCCCATTCGTTGTTTGGGGCGCGGTTCGTCGTGGCCAGCATGGCGCTTCACTGATCGTCTGTATAACCGCTATTCAGGCATTGTTTGGCGCTACGCAGGGAAAAGGGTTGTTTGCACACGATATGGCACAAACCGGATTGCAGAATTTCTGGTTTTACATGCTGATTCTTACTTTTGTAGGTATTGCATTGGCAATTTTCGTCGAGTCTAGAACAAGGGCCAAAGATGCATTAAAAGACGCTGAAACAAAACTTAAAACAATCTTGAACACTATTCCGGACTTGGTCTGGCTTAAAGATGTGAATGGTGCTTATCTTGCATGTAATCCGCGTTTTGAAAGCTTTGTTGGTAAGAAAGAGCATGAAATTATCGGCATGACCGATTATGATTTTTTTGATAAGGAGTTGGCTGATTTCTTTCGACAACATGATCTCTTCGCTATTCAAAAAGGAGAGCTCAGCGCGAATGAAGAGGTCATTACTTTTGCAAGTGATAGACATCAGGAAACTCTGGAAACAACCAAAACGCCGGTATACGACCATCACGGAAATCTGATTGGTGTACTCGGAATCGGCCACGACATTACTAAGCGTAAGCGTGCTGAGTCTGAGATTAAGAACTATGCCAACTATGACCAGTTAACTCAGCTGCCTAACCGTCGCTTGTTCCATGACCGCTTGGAGCAGGAAGTTAAAAGGGCGCAACGTGAACATTACCTCATCGCACTGCTGTTTATTGACCTTGATCGATTTAAGGAAGTTAACGACACGCTCGGCCATGAAGTCGGTGACCAGCTATTGGTTGAGGCTGCGGCAAGAATCAAACTTAGCGTGCGCGAATACGATACCGTTGCGCGTCTGGGTGGTGATGAATTTACGGTTACTCTGTCAGAACTGAATAGCATCTCTGATATAGGCCGAATCGCACAGGACATCATTGATAAGCTTACAGAACCTTTTATCCTGAATGACCGCGAAATTTATATATCCGCTAGCATTGGCATTGCCATTTATCCGGATGATGCATTTACTGTAGCCGACCTGATCAAACATGCCGACCAGACCATGTATGCGGCCAAGAGTGATGGCCGTAGTTGTTTCCGTTTCTTTGTAAATACTATGCAAATAGCAGCGGAAAGACGCATGCGACTCAGTAATGACCTTCGCAACGCGCTCGAAGAGAATCAGCTTAAAGTGCATTACCAGCCTATCGTTGAGTTGGCTACAGGCCGCATACACAAGGCAGAGGCGCTCTTGCGCTGGCAGCATCCGAAGCTGGGTTATATTGACCCTGCGGAATTTATTACGATTGCTGAGGATAATGGCACTATCCGCGAGATTGGTGACTGGGTGTTCATGCAGTCGGTGATGCAGGTGAAAAAGTTAATATCAGTGCATGGACTTGATTTCCAAATAAGCGTTAATAAGTCTCCTGTACAATTTATGCGCGATGATCGCAGCCATGAACATTGGATTGAGGCTCTGAAAGAAATGGAGCTGTCTGGCAGTGCCGTAGTGGTTGAGATAACCGAAAGGCTATTGATTAATAATGATGCCAAAATCAACAAAAAGCTGCGCGCATTTCATGAGTCAGGTATGCAGGTATCGATTGATGACTTTGGTACCGGCTACTCATCACTCGCTTATCTGATAAGGTTTGACATAGATTACCTCAAGATTGACTATTCGTTTATCAGTAATCTGGCTCCGGGTGCCCCCGAGTTCGCTTTGTGTGAGGCTATTGTGGTCATGGCACATAAGCTCGGTGTTAAAGTGATTGCCGAGGGGGTGGAAACGGAGCAGCAGCTTGATCTTTTGAAACAAATTGGTTGTGATTATGGACAAGGGTATCTGTTTTCCAGGCCTTTGCCACCTGAGAAGTTTGAGGAATTGCTGCTGCAAACCAGATAGAAAGTTGCGATCGTTCAGAAAGTGGCGGGAGATAGGCGGCTGTTATTTTCACTAAACCAGTAACGACATGATGCTGTAATCAAAGTTTGCTGCAGGTTAGCTGCTTGTTTTATTGCATGACAAACTGCATTGCCGGCTTAATAGGCGCTTTTACTATGTTGATGGTTAAAGTTTCTACGATTACTACTTCCCCAGCCATGCCAGTTACTTAGCGTGGCTATCCCCATCCAGCCCACAAAGTTATCCACAATAATTGTGGAGTCATTTGTTATTTTCTAAAAACCAAGTTAGTAAATGAACTTGTTCATACTCTTCAGTGTAAGCAACGCTTAGAGTGGAACAGCCAGAGATTTAATATGCTCGATAATATTTTCCTTGCCGACTTTTTGTGCGATGCCGGAACGCAGCATTTTTTCCATGATATTGGTTCGCATTTCACATATGACTAATCGGGTATGATTCCGCTCGCAATTTTTTATCAATGCCTCAAAAGCCTGCAAGCCTGATGCATCAATCACCGGTACGTTTTTCATGCGCAGCACCAATATATCGGCATGGGTATGCGCCTGATCCAGAGCGCTCATTAGTCGCTCAGTTACGCCAAAGAAGAACGGACCTTCCATGCTGTAAACCGCCACATTTTCTGGCAGTATGAAATGCTGATCACCGGTTTCCTGCACTAGCTCTTCAATAGTCTGCTGTTTGATGCTGACCGCCTCGCTCATACGCTTCATGAATAATAGCGCTGCCAGCATTACACCAATATTGACTGCGGCAACCAGATCGGTAAATATGGTGAGCAAGAATGTAATCAGCAGTACCACTACATCTGCCCTCGGCGCAGTGCGCGCCATATGTGAAAAGCGGTGCATCTCGCTCATGTTGTAGGCCACTACAAACAGTATTGCAGATAATGCGCACAATGGAATATGTGCAGCCAGTGGTGCGAACACGAGAACGATGATCACCAGGGTCAAGGTATGCACGATACCGGCCAATGGGCTGGTGGCGCCGTTACGGATATTGGTTGCTGTGCGTGCGATGGCACCGGTTGAGGCAAAGCCGCCGAACAGCGGCGAGAAGATGTTGGCGACACCCTGACCAATCAACTCCTGATTGGAATCATGCTTGGTGTTGGTCATGCTGTCGGCAACCACTGCTGATAGCAGTGATTCAATAGCCCCTAATAATGCTATGGTAAAAGCCGGACCTATAAGCTGCAGCACCTGTGAAAAACGTATCGGTAAAAACTCAAAACTGGGCAGGCTTTGTGGAATGCCGCCAAATGCAGAACCTATTGTTGCAACTCCCTTGAATTCAAAACTTGCCTGTATGACGGTTGCGACCACCATGGCAATGAGCGGCGATGGAATACGTTTAAAAACTCTAGGTGAATAGATGACCAGTAGCAGGGTCAATACAGCTAGTAACGTTGTTTCAATATGCAGGCTAGGGAAAGCGACGGCTAGATCCCAGATTTTTTCATGAAAATGCTCTGCACCCAGTTCCGGCTTGAGACCAAAAAAATCTTTCCACTGCCCGACCCAGATAATGATGGCAATACCGCTGGTAAAACCTACGATTACCGGATCAGGAATATATTTAATTACAGCACCAAAACGCACCAGCCCCATAATCAGCAGGATGATGCCGGCCATTAAAGTTGCCATTTGTAAACCGGCGATACCGTATTTGGCGGTGATTCCCGCCAGAATCACAATAAATGCGCCGGTCGGGCCTGATATCTGCAAACGGCTGCCGCCCATCAGTGAACTGATGCCGCCGGCAATAATTGCGGTGTAGATCCCTTGTTCAGGTTTTGCCCCGCTGGCAATCGCAAAAGCCATGGCGAGCGGTAGCGCCACGATACCTACGATAATGCCGGCTAACAGATTGTTAGCCCAATGCGGTTTTTTAAATAACCCGGCGCGCTTGGCTTCCAGAAAGGCAATCATTGCTTAGACTCAATACAGCTGATTTCAAGCTTTGATATTAGCACTCCAGAGCAATGACCTCAATTGTTGTAAGGCTTAGGCAGTTAATTTTATTATATTCACCGTGTTTTATTACGCTTGGTTTTATGGATTCATTACACGATTCAGTAAAGCTGATGACCGCGGCATGATAAAATTCGTGTATATGAACGAAAGTAAACCGGTACAGTTAATCCCCGCAAATTTTGATGCAGCATTACAGGCTTGCATGCTTGCTGATCGCTACACGCTGCGTCGCAAGATGCAAGAAGTGCGCGTTCTGCAAAAAACAGGCGATGAAAAGTCACAGGCTAAAGCACAGCGGCTGATGAATGAAGTCGCCCAGAAGCTGCATACCTCACAGAAAAAATACCAACAGCGTCTTACTGCGTTACCAAAACCTGAATATCCACTGGAACTACCTGTCAGCGGCAGAAAAGATGAAATTTCAGCTGCCATTTTGAAAAACCAGGTGGTGATTGTCTGCGGTGAGACTGGTTCCGGTAAAACCACACAGCTGCCTAAAATTTGCCTAGAACTTGGGCGCGGTGTTTCTGGTTTAATCGGCCATACCCAGCCGCGCCGTATCGCTGCTCGTTCGGTAGCAAGCCGTATTGCACAGGAACTCAACAGCCCGCTAGGTGAAGTGGTTGGCTATAAGGTACGCTTTAACGATAAGCTGTCAGAATCCAGCTACGTTAAATTGATGACCGACGGTATTCTGCTCGCCGAAACACAGGGCGATAAGTTCCTGAATGCCTACGATACTATCATCATCGATGAGGCCCATGAGCGCAGCTTGAATATCGACTTTTTGCTCGGTTACCTTAAGCAGCTTTTACCAAAACGCCCGGATTTAAAAATTATTGTCACCTCTGCCACGATTGACGCAGACCGCTTCTCAGAACACTTTAACGGCGCACCGGTAATTGAAGTGTCCGGACGTACTTACCCGGTTGAAATTCGTTATCGTCCGCTGGGTGCGGCAGGGTTCCGTGCCAGAGAAATGGCGGAAGCGGAAAATGTACAGTTTGATCTGGAAGACGAAACAGACTTTTCGACAGAGAATATTTCCAGTGGAAATATTTTGGGAATTGCGCGTAAAGCCAAAACCGAAGCGCGCTGGCTGGAAGAAGATGACGAAGAAGAAGCCATTGAAGAAGCGATTCTGGATGCGGCAGATGACCTGCTACGCCAGGGTGATGGCGACATTCTGGTGTTTTTGCCTGGTGAGCGTGAGATTCGTGATGTCACCGAGCATTTACGAAAGTATCAGGGTCGCTCAGCCAAGCTTAAGCATATTGAAGTGCTGCCCTTGTTTGCGCGCTTGAGCATTGAAGACCAGCAGAAGATATTCAAGAGCCACAGCAGCCGTCGTATCGTGCTGGCGACCAACGTGGCGGAAACCTCGCTTACTGTGCCGGGCATTAAATATGTAATTGATGCCGGTTTGGCACGGGTTAACCGATACAGCACGCGCGCCAAGGTTGAGCAGTTACAGATCGAGAAGATATCGCAGGCCGCTGCCAAGCAGAGGGCAGGTCGCTGCGGACGTGTTTCTAATGGTATCTGCGTGCGACTGTACTCGGAGCAGGACTTTGACGGTCGCCCGGAATTTACCGAGCCGGAGATTCTGCGTAGTTCTCTAGCGGCAGTAATTCTGCGCATGGCAGCATTGCGCTTGGGCGATGTGACGGAGTTTCCGTTTATTGAAGCGCCAAGCTCAAGACTGATTGCCGACGGTTATTTGCTGCTGCAGGAGCTGGGCGCTGTAGATGCACGACGCCAGATTACCGAAACCGGTTTGCAGTTAGCCAAACTGCCGCTAGACCCGCGTGTTGGGCGCATGATACTGGCGGCTAAACGCGAGCATTGTCTGAGGGAGATCCTGATTATAGCCAGTGTATTGAGCATACAGGACCCACGTGAACGGCCGATGGATAAACGCGAAGCGGCAGATAACGCCCATGCCAAGTTTGCAGGCGAAGGCTCGGATTTCATGAGCTATCTCAAACTGTGGGACTTTTTTGACAGTGCGCTGAAAACGAAAAAATCCAATAAGGACTTGCTTAACCAGTGCCACAGCAATTTCCTGTCTTTCCTGCGCTTGAAAGAATGGCGCGAGCTGCATGGGCAGTTGCTGGATATTGTGTCTGAGATGGAATTCAAGCTTAACGAGAAAGAGGCAAGCTTTGAGCAGATTCATAAAGCGCTGCTTGCAGGCTTGCTCGGTAACATTGGTTTCAAAGATGGTGAAAGTGAATCTTACGCTGGCGCACGCGGCATCCGTTTCTTTGTCGCCCCGGGCTCAACGCTTAAAAAACTGCGCCCGAAATGGGTCATTGCGGCCGAGTTGGTCGATACCAGCAAGCTATATGCGCGTTGTGTCGCCAAGATTGAGCCGGACTGGATTGAACCGTTAGCGCGTGGCCTGACAGAAAGTCATTATTCAGACCCGCGCTGGGATAGAAAAATGGGCATGGTCAATGCGTGGGAGCGTGTAAGTCTGTACGGGCTGACTATTATTCCTAAGCGCCGTGTGCATTACGGGCCAATTGACCCCAAAGAGTCACGCGAGATTTTTATCCGCGAGGCACTGGCGAATGGTGAATTCGACACCCGCGCCGCTTTTTTTACAGCCAACGAACGACTGATTGCAGAGGTTGAGGAGCTTGAACACAAAGCGCGCCGTCAGGATGTGCTGGTAGATGAACATCAGCTATTTACCTTTTACGATGCCAAAATACCCGCCGATATCTACAACGCCGCCAGCTTTGAAAAGTGGCGCGAAGAGGCTGAAAAATCAAATCCTAAATTACTGTACCTGACGCGTGATGACCTTATGCGTCACGGCGCAGATGCGATTACTGCGGTGCAGTTCCCTGAAAAAATTACGCTCGATGGTGTTGACGTCACGCTTAAGTACCGCTTTGAACCCGGGCATGTGCTGGATGGTGTTACAGCCACGATTCCGCTGGCCTTATTGAATCAGCTGAATCCGGTGCAGACCGAATGGCTGGTGCCGGGCATGCTGCGTGAGAAGCTTACCTATCTGATTAAAGCCCTGCCTAAGACTTTCCGCCGCGTATGTGTTCCGGTACCTGAGTTTGTGACGGGTTTTCTTGAAAAAAACAAGGTGGGCGAGGGTGCAATCAAACCGACTCTGGCTGCATACATTCAACATGAAACTACCTTAAAAATCTCTGCTGAAGACTGGACAGATGAAATACCGGCGCACTTGCTGATGAACTTCAGTGTGATCGATGATGCCGGACGCGAGCTGGCAATGGGGCGTGACTGGAATGCGCTGAAAAAACAATTGGGTTCTGCCGCACAACTGACTTTCCGCAATGCTTCACCTGATATTGAAAAAACCGGCCTCAAGCAATGGGATTTTGGCGACTTGCCGCAGACCCTGAGTTTTGAACGTGATGGTCTTAAAGTTACCGGCTATCCGGCGCTGGAAGATGATATAGATACAGTTTCAGTGAAGTTATTTGATACTGAACGTGAGGCAGAGCAAAGCCATCGCAAAGGCGTATGTCGCCTGATGCGCTTTGAACTCAAAGAGCAGATGAAGCAACACGAAAAAAGCCTGCCAAACTTTAATCAATATGCATTGGTGCTGCGTAATGTGATGTCGCCGGATGACCTGCGTGACGACATGATTACCGCGATTGCTGACCGTGCGTTTATTGGTGAGGATGATCTGCCGCGAACCAATGCCGATTTCATGAAACTGAAACAGCGCGCCAGAACCCGGCTGCCGGCAGTGACTGAAGCCGTTGCAAGGCAGGCGCAGGCAATTGCGACCGAGTACCAGTTGCTGGCGCAAAAACAAAGCCAGATGGCGGCGACTGTAAATCGGTTAAAACGTGATCTGGAGCAGCAAGTCAGTCTGCTGGTATATAAAGGCTGCTTTAGCCAGACGCCATGGGAATACCTGCAGAATATACCGCGTTACCTCAAAGCATTAAGATTGCGCATTGAAAAACATCCGGCTAATCCGGAGCGGGATGGTAAGAATGCAGGAAGTGTTGGTTTGATCTGGCAAAAATGGCAGGATAAAATCAATGCCTTGAATCAGGCACATCTGGATATTCCGCAGCAAGTGCTGGATTTTCGCTGGCTGATAGAGGAGCTGCGTGTGTCGCTGTTTGCACAGGAACTCAAAACGCCATTCCCCGTCTCGATTAAGCGTCTTGAAAAAATCTGGCAGGATATGCGTTTTTAGACATTCATGCGGCCTGATCACCATAGTCAAAATTTGAATCATAGCTTTGCTCACTTATCCGCGGTGAGCTTAAAGGCGAATAGCGCTGATCAGCATTTCAATATCAGAATCAGCCGTAACACAGTCTTGGCAATCGTGTTTTCACTTTTATTGCATGCTTTGATTTTTTTTGCGGTGCCACAAATCAAGTTCGACACGCCGCCATCAGCACCAGCGAGTGCTATTCAGGTGAGTTTGGCGCCACCCATCATACCTACGCAAGTCATTGCGCCGATACAAGAGCCTCAGCAGCCTAATCCTGAACCGCCACCGCAGGTTAAATCACCTCCATCGGCAGTGCCTAAAGTAATTGCCCAAAAACCGCTTCCGGATAAAATACCCAGTTTTGTCGTGCCGCAGCCGCCTGAGCCTGTCGTGAAACCTGAACTGGACAAGCGCCCGCAAAAAGAGCCTCAAGTTAGAGAGTTGCCTGTAGAGCAGCAATATACTGACATGGCATCTTATGTGAAGGCAATGCAGTCAAAGCGGCAGGATTCCGAGGCAGTTGCTGCGCAGATTAATGCCGAAGCTGTAGCCCGTGAACGTGGTCCGTCTGAAGAGCAGTTGCGTGAAGAGCGCATCAAGAAAAATCTGAAATATGGCACAAACGGTATTTTTGAAATTACCAGTATGAGCCAGCGCAATGCTACATTTGCCTTCCGCGGCTGGACCAATGATTACAGTGCTTCAAAACGGCAGTTTTACGAGGTGGAAGCCAGCGGTGGGCAGGATGTGCGCTTAGTCATGATTAGGCGCATGATCGCATTGATACGCGAGCACTATGATGGTGACTTTCAATGGGAGTCACATCGTTTAGGCCGATCTGTGACACAGTCAGCACGGATGGAAGATAACGCCGGATTGGAAGATTTTCTGATGATGGAGTTTTTTGGCTCCAATTACAAAACAACCCAGTATTAATTTAAGCAATTTGGGTTGGTTTGTAGATATCAGATAGCAAATCAGCTTTTCTCTTTACCTAGAGCTTTGCGATATTCCTCGAGTTTTTCTTCATAATTCTCAGCATCTCCATACTCCAGAAACCTCGCATAGCGTGAATGGGTGCCTAATATTTTTCTTGCATGTTTGATCGGGCAGAAATATTGCTCGGTTCTCGCAATCACCTCACTGACGTAGGCGATCATGCCATTGCCATAGGCACAGTAAGTGCAGTGAAATTTTTCAATAAAATTTAAATAGTTGAGTTGTTGCCTATCGTAGACAATGTAGTCACTGCGGCGAACCTTTTTAATGCCGTAAATAGGGAAGCAGGTCATTTGAAAAAAGGTAACAAAGAAATCCGTAATCAGCAATGGAATGATCATGGAGTAAATGATGGGGCCTGTGAGCAGGTTCTGCGGTCTATAGGTTACAAGCCAACGGAAAAAATTTGTTTTCAAGCGTTTATGGGTTTCCTTGATCGATTGTTCGAATTCGACACGTTTACCTTTAATCTGGAAAAACATGGTGGATTGCTGCTCGTTTAATGCAATGCGCAAGTCGTCTTCAAGCGCTGTGATTTGACTAAGTATTTGTTGAATACGATCGTTCATTTACGTTCCTTTTTTTGTTTTGAGCTTTAGTATAACGCTAACTAAAACATTTTATCTTTTGTGCTAAAAATCCAGTGATAGTCAGTTATTTCTGTAATTGGCAAAGAGTATACAAATCGGTATACTTCGCAATAAGTATACAAATATTAACCGAAAGCTTTAGCAATGCTCAAATCAAAAAAATTGACAAACTCTTTGCTGGCATTGAGTGTTATTACCGTTACGGCCTGTGCCGGAGTTGGCAGTAAGCACATGTCTGATAGTAAAGAGTGGCCTAGCTACGGCCGAGATTATACAAATCAGCGTATGTCGCCACTCACGCAGATCAATACCCGGAATGTTGCAAAGCTTGGTTTGGCCTGGCAATTTAAAACCGGTGTTGCTGCTACTTTCCAGGCAACGCCGATTGTGACTGACGGTGTGATGTATGTGGCCTTGCCATATAACCATGTAGCAGCGCTTGATGCCAAAACCGGCAAAGAGCTGTGGCGCTATCAGCATGAACGCAAAGCTAACTGGAAAATGTGCTGTGGTCCGGCCAGTAGAGGGGTTGCAGTGAGTGATGGCAAGGTATTTATCGGTACTGTCGATGCACGATTGATTGCGTTGAATGCCAAAACAGGTGCAAAAATCTGGGATATCAATGTTGCGGATGATACTGCGCTCACAGAAAATACCAGTTCTTTAAGCAAGGCTGATGCTAAAAGTCAGAAAGACAGTTATGGCGGCACTGGTATAGGCATTAATATGGCGCCTGTGGTTTACCACGGCAAGGTGATTGTAGGAGTAACCGGTGTGGGTTATGGACTGCATGTTGATACGCCCAGGCTTGATGCCCCGTTAGGCGCTGTTATTGGTGTAAGCGGTCTTTATGGCCGCCCCGGCTTTCTTGCTGCATTTGATGTGGATAACGGTAACCGGGTCTGGCAATTTGATACGATTCCATCACAGGACTGGGAAGGTATTTTTGCTGCTACAACCTCTGATGGTATTTCACTTAACCGAGATATTGCCGCAGAAAAAGAAAACGCAAAAAAACACCCGGATGCTTGGCGCTATGGCGGCGGGTCTGCCTGGAGCACTCCGGCAATTGATACCAAGACAAATACTTTGTTTTTCGGTACCGGCAATCCATCACCGCAAATGAACGACATTTCACGCCCGGGCGACAACTTATACACTGTTTCATTAGTGGCACTGGATACAGAAAGCGGTAAACTTAAATGGCATTATCAGCAAGTTCCGCATGATGTCTGGGGTTACGATCTAGCAAGCCCGCCGGTGCTGTTTGATTATGTAAAAGATGGCAAAAACACCCCTGCGGTAGGTCAGGCCGGCAAAACTGGCTGGTATTACGTTAATGATAGAGCCACCGGTGCTTTGCTGATGAAGTCAGAAGCATTTGTGCCGCAAAAGAACCTGTTTGCGAAAGCTACTAAAGAGGGTACGGTGCTTTATCCGGGGATTCTTGGCGGTTCAAACTGGAGCCCAAGTGCTTTGGATGATAAAAAACAGATGGCCTACGTTGCCGGAATCCATGCACCAATCAAATATACCCTGGTTGAAGAGCCGGCAAAGGATGGTTTGCCGCCGATCCGCTACGCGTCATCTGAACCTACCAAGGACCCAAGATGGGGGACGGTTTCTGCAATTAATCTTGCTACCGGTAAAATCCAGTGGCAAGTCAAAACAGCGCAGCCTTTGATGGGGGGTATGCTTGCAACCCAAGGCGGCTTAGTATTTATGGGCGAGGGTGATGGCAGCTTTAATGCTTACAATAGCAGCACCGGTGACTTGTTATGGCAGGATAAAGCGGATGCTGGCGTAAATGCGCCGCCAATCAGTTATGAAATTGATGGTGTACAGTATGTTGCAGTGGTTGCCGGCGGTAATGCTATTTTTGGCTTTACAGCCGGTGATAATATTCTGGTGTATACGCTTAAGAAATAAAATTTAAAATGATTTCAGTTACGTTTAAACGCTGGTGCTTGGTCTGTTGTTTGATGTTTGTATTTGCAGCATGTGACAGTAAATATAGTCATAATCCATTACCGAGTACATCTAACGTTGTGATTCTGGGCGATAGCCTCACTTATGGTACTGGTGCAGCCAGCGGTGAGGATTATGCCAGCCTGTTAGCCAGTAATACCGGTTGGAATGTGATTAATGCAGGGGTTCCGGGCAATACTTCTTATGATGGTTTGTCACGTTTGCCACAGCTTCTGGAAGCACATGAGAATGGGGAGCAGAAGATTGATCTGCTGATCGTGGAACTGGGCGGTAATGACTTTTTAAGGCATGTACCAGAGCCTGAAACAGTGAATAATTTAAAGTCTATATTGAGTCAGGCTAAAGCTAAAAGTATTAATACGGCGCTAATTGCCATTCCCAAGTTTAGCCCGGTGGGCGCAGCATTCGGTGCGCTTTCAGATCATCCACTGTACGAGAAGCTGGCTGATGAAACTGATACGCCGCTGATTGAAGACCTGTTTTCTGATGTGTTGGCAAAAAACAGTCTCAAAGCTGACCCTATACATCCGAATGCAGAAGGCTATCGCCTCGTGGCAGCAGAGCTGCAAACGGCATTGATAGATTTAGGTTTTCTCAAGAAAAACTAATGCCCAGGTTTTCTGTTTTTTACCGGTGCTTTATTTTCAGGTAAAGCACCGTGCATGCCAGTATCAGCGTAATAAAGTTGGCAACGATAATAGGCCAGCTATCTATCATTAAGCCATAGATCAGCCAACCTAGCACCCCTAAGCTGAACAGGCTGTACAT
>LNAP01000123.1_pt1 | contig 77883 bp, 69 predicted proteins | sample 602601 | NCBI WGS metagenome assembly LNAP01 (sample SAMN02440304, study PRJNA202911) | soil metagenome | biome: Subtropical and temperate rainforests or woodlands; isolation source: soil samples (1 kg each in a 20% v/v slurry with milli Q water) were... ...
CGTCCGTGACGACTCGCGATCCGCCCCTCTCTTGGGCCGGGATGGATTGGCTTATGAGGTGTTTCTACCAGACAGCGGAAGCGGAATATTTTTCGCGAACCAACTGGACAGGCCAAATCACGTTGATGGAGTTGAGAAAAATCGTCTGAAGGCGCAAATGGCCTGGCAACGTAGCCATGGAGCGGAGCGTAATCCGTGGCCACGATGTCGCGGAAGCGGTCCCGGATTTCATCCGGGCTACAGCTTCCTGATTTGCCTCGCCGGACAATTCGCCGGCTGGCCGTGGCGCTGGAGCTTGGATTTGTACATCTGCTACCTTCGCGATAAATAATGCGAGAAGGTATGTAACTGACACAGTTTCCGCTGTGCATGACGTGCGAAGGACATTCGAACAAAAGAACGGTTTATGAAGCTCGTCGAGCGGATCGCGAGCACTCCGACCACGGTGAAGCGATGCGCGGCAAAGGAGGAACAGAGATGCAAATTGAAAACACGCCAGAAGAGCTTCGGTACATAATAGCATGTGGTGCAGCGCTGGCGCAAAATGTCCCCGTGAAATCTCTCCCAACATATTGTGGATTCGATAAGGAGCAGATTATCTCTTTTTCAGCCCGGATGAGGGGTGAGTTGGTTAGGGCCGGCCTAGATATGTAGCCGGAGAGCAGGATTGCTCGCGCTGGGGGCTTGCAATGTGGTGGAAGATCGTCGCGTTTCTTTACGCGTTTTGCTATTGGTGGGCTGTCTTCGATGCGACGTACTACGAAACGACATTTCGCATAATCGGATTGGTACTATCCTCCCCGGGATAATTGGTCTCTTTCTGTTTGCCTTCAACAAACGCTTCTTTTCGGAACGATTTTGGAGATCTTTCACGGTGGTTTATGTGGCCACGCGGCGGTCGGCGTGCTGCTAGGCGCCAAGACATTGATCGTTGCGTATGGCATTTGGACCTACGCGATCACAGTCGTCTTCCAGTTTCCGATCTCGCCGAGCTTGTGGCGGCTTTCCTCTGCGACCCCTCAATGCGGCCCGCAAACGGCCGCTCCCTAGGACGGTGTTTGAGTGGCAGGTCTGCTTTGTGAAGGTTTGCCGATGGCGGCCCATGAAGGTGAGGCGGCGCACACTGGGGGGCCGGCGTACGCAAACCTCCACAATAGCGGACCTCGAACATGCCAGGTTGAAGTCTCATTCTCATGTTTCGGGCCTGTGTGCTCACCCTTTATGGTGATCGTAGCCCGTTGCACACGGGCAACACTTCCGGGGAAAACAGACAACCCGCCCGTTTGCGCCATTGCGCGGCCATTACCTTGTCCGAACAATCAGCGGCGTCCGCATGCTTGGCTGTGCAATCCGGTTCCGATGCAAGCCTTTGGAGGCTGGGATGATGAACCCGCGGCGACTTTCGAGAGTGCCGGCGCCATTGTTGCGATCGGTCATTCTCGCGACCGGGGTTGTCGGCTTGCTCACTGCCTTCGGGCCTGCAGGAATCCGGAACACGGGCGCGGAGCCAGGCAAGGACATTAGCGCTCCCTCTCTCTCCACCGAACAGGAGCTCGCCGGGGCACCGCAGCCAAGCTCGATGCTCAATGACGATCTCGGTCGAACCGATGTAGCGATGGCCGAGCTATCGCTTGCGGGAGCAGTCGCCGAACCGTCAATCGCCGAGCCATCAATCGCTCCGAACAAGCCGGAGCCGGTTGTCGAAACGGCCTCGACCAATTCGCCAGATGTGCCGCCAACCGAACCGGCGCCTGTGCAAGTCGCAATGGCGAATCCGTCGGATATCGAACCCGGCGACGCCGGCAAGGCCGTGGGCTCCATCGAAATCGTCGACGAGTGCCTGGTCGTGGAGATCTGCGTCGATCGATATCTGTGGACACTTTATCAACGGACGCCCAAGGAGGACACCATCAAGGAGCTTGAACGGAGGAACGTCACCGTCAAGCGGAAGGGCAAGATGGTGACCGTCGCCAGAACCTTCACCAAGCTCGTCGATGAAGATTTTGGTTGGAAGGATCCGAAGGCAGCGGAACGAGCCGGCATGTCGATGATGGACTACGTGATCGGAGGCATGGATCGGAGCTTCAAGCTAAAACTGTTTCACACGCTTCACGCGGCTGAGGCGGCGGGCCTTTCGCCCGGCATCACCAGCGCATTCCGTGATGACTACCGCCAGTCGATCGCAAGCGGCCTCAAGGCGGCGAGCAACAGGTCGTATCATGGTGGGAGCTCCCGCGGTGGCTATGGGCGTGGGCTTGCGGCCGATATCGTGAGTGTCCAGGGCGGAACTCGCGACCAGCGATGGGCTTCCTCCGAAAAACTCTGGAAGTGGGTTGATGCGCATGGGAAGGAGTTCGGAATCGGGCGCCCGTATCTCGGCAGGGACCCGCCGCATGTCGCACCGGTAGACGGCCACGAATATGCCGCGCACAACCGCGGCTCCAAACACGCGGGATCGGACGTGAAGAAGGTGAAGCGCGTGGCCAGACGGGATGACCCGAGTCTCGCGAAGCGCCCGAGAGCCGCAGCAGCCTCAAAGATGAGAGCGGGCTAAGCGTCCCGGTTCCGATGTGAGGCTCGCAAGATAAAAAATCCGCGAATCCGTGACTTCCGTATGAGGTCAAAACGCCTTCGCTGGTTCTGACCGGAGAACTGGATGGCGGGTGCAATCCGCGGCTCAACAAGCAGATTGCCGAAGCCCTGGCTCGTTCCGAACTGGTCGTCCTGGATGGCCTGAAGCACGCCATCCTGATTGAAGCACCCGAACGCGTGGCGCCGCCGACATTGAAATTCCTCAGGATGCATTCGGTCTGAGCGTCGAAATGCAGGAAAACCAGCCTTTTTGCACTGAATAGACGGCCGTCAACGGGGGCGGCCGCTCGGGACGCCCCCTGACTCAGTCTGCTGGCGATGGTCTGCCATCCCGGAACAGGGATTGTGCAGCGCAGCATGGACCAATAAGTCAAGCCCCTCACACGGGGTAATTACTTGTCCGACATCAATGCCGATGCCTGGGTTTCATCGACCCACCGCCCGATGGGCTTTCCTGAATTCGTTGTCATCATCGCCTCTATCATGGCGCTCAACCCGCTCGCGATGGACATGATGTTGCCGGCGCTGCCGAACATCGGTTCCGCGTTTCACATCGCCGCCGCCAACCGTCCGCAGATGGTGCTGTCGATATTTCTCATCGGCTTCGGCGCGGGTCAGTTCGTGATGGGACCTTTGTCCGATCGTTTTGGCCGCCGTCCGGTCTTGCTTGGCGGCATGACCGTCTATTGCATCGCCAGCCTGCTCGCGATCGCCGCGCCGTCGTTCGAGACATTATTGTTGGCGCGCGCGCTCCAGGGCCTCGGAACTGCGGCCACCCGCGTGATTGCTATTTCGGTCGTTCGCGACTGCTACGCCGGCCGCCGCATGGCCAGCGTGATGTCGCTGGCGATGATGGTCTTCATCGCCGTGCCGGTGGTCGCACCATCATTCGGTCAGGCCGTGATGCTGCTGACGCAGTGGCGCGGCATCTTCGTCGCTCTGATGCTCTATGGCGTGCTGGCGTTGGTCTGGAGCGCATTGCGGATGCCGGAGACGTTACCGATGTCCGAGCGAAAATCATTGGCTATCCGCGACGTGCTTGGTGCCTTTCGCCAGACCGTTACCAACCGCCAGACGCTGGGCTATGCGCTCGCTGCCGGCGGCATACAGGGCTCGCTCTTCGCTTACGTGTTCTCGTCGCAACAGCTATTCACCGACATCTACAAGCTCGGACATTACTTTCCATTGGCGTTCGCGGCCATCGCCATCGGCATTGCCATCGCCGGCTTTCTCAATGCCAGGTTCGTCGGCCGCCTGGGCATGCGCGTGATTTCGCATGTTGCGCTGCTCGGCTTCGTGGCCGTGGCGGGAATCATGCTGGCGGCGGCAAAAATGCAGATGCTGCCCTTGCCGCTGTTCATGGCGCTGTCGGCCTTGATGATGTTTGCATTCGGGCTGATGTTCGCGAACTTCACGGCACTGGCGATGGAGCCGCAGGGCCACATCGCCGGGACTGCCTCATCGCTGTACGGATCGATCACCACGCTGCTCGGCATCGGTATCGGCATGGTCATCGGCCAGGACTACGACGGCACGCTGCTGCCGTTCGCGACCGGCTTTTTCCTCTGCACACTGGCTGCGCTTGCGGTCGTGCTAGTGGTGGAAAAGGGCCGGCTGTTCAAGCCGCATAACTTGCCGGTATGATCAGTCCGCAGCGGCGGTCGCCGGGCGCTTTGCAGCCCGCGTCCGCAGATCGGTGATGCTCATTCGCGTCGAGATCTGTTCGGGATCGGTGCATAGCTCGATCAGGGCCGGCCTGCCTGCGGCGAGCGCGCGATCGAGCGCCGGTGCGAACTCCTCACTGCGCGTCACTCGTTCGGCGTGAGCGCCCATCGACTGCGCCATGACGACAAAGTCGGGATTGACGAGCGCGGTGCCGACCACGCGATGGGGGTGCTCGCGCTCCTGATGCATGCGGATGGTGCCGTACATGTTGTTGTTGAATAGCAGGATGATCGGCTTGCCGCCGTGCTGCACGGCAGTCGAGAGTTCCTGCCCGCTCATCGCAAATCCGCCGTCGCCGACGCAGCCGACCACGACGCGGTCCGGGTAAACCAGCGATGCGGCGACCGCGGCAGGCACCGAATAGCCCATCGCTCCGTTGGTCGGTCCGATCTGCCGGCCCGGCCGGCCATAGCTCAAATAGCGTTGCGGCCAGCCTGTGTGATTGCCAGCATCAAGCGTAACGATGGCGTCGGCGCCGATCCGCTTCTGCATATGAATCATCGCAGCAGCGAGATCGAGCGCCGGCGGATCGTCGGGCAGTTTGACCGCATCGAGGTAGTCGGCGCGTGCGGATGCGAGCCGTGCGGCCCATCGATCGCGTGCGAACCATTGGCAGCCGGCCAGGCGGTTCACGAAATTCTCCGAAGACGCCTGGATTGAAAGTTCTGGCGTAAAGACCTTTCCCAATTCATCCACGTCGGCGTGGACGTGAATAAGCTTCTGGCGCGTCGTCGGTGCGTCGAGGATGGTGTAGCCTTGGGTCGTCATTTCGCCGAGCCGGGCGCCCACGACGAACAACAGGTCGGCGTCCTTGAAGCGTTGCACCAGCGCGGGCGGGCCGGAGGTTCCGAGGTCACCCGCGAAATTTGGCGATCGATTGTCAAAGATATCCTGGCGCCGGAACGACGTCGCAACGGGAAGCCCGTTGGACTCGGCGAAACGGCGCAATTGCTCGCAAGCTCCGTCACTCCAGCCGGGCCCACCGACCAGCATCATCGGTTTTTTCGCGCCGCTCAGCAGGGCACGGATTGGCTCCAGCACATCCGGCCCGGCATCCGGCTGAGCCGGCCGGTAGCAAAGCGCGTCGCCGGCCTGCGCGGCCTCGGTCAGCATGTCTTCCGGCAGCGCCAGCACCACCGGACCGGGACGGCCCGAGGTCGCGACATGAAACGCCCGCGCCATGTATTCCGGAATCCGGGCCGTGACGTCGATCTGCGCCGCCCACTTGGCAACCGGGCCGAACATCTGGCGGTAGTCGATTTCCTGAAAGGCCTCGCGGTCCATCATGTCACGGCCGACCTGCCCGATCAGCATGATCATCGGGGTTGAATCCTGGAATGCGGTATGAACGCCGACCGCGGCATGGCAGGCGCCCGGCCCTCGCGTCACCATGCAGATACCCGGCTTGCCGGTGAGTTTGCCGTAGGCCTCGGCCATATTGGCCGCTCCCGCCTCATGACGGGCATTGACGAGCTTGATGCGGCCGCGCGCGTCGAACAGCGCGTCGAGCACCTCCAGGTAACTCTCGCCGGGCACGCAGAAAGCCATGTCCGAACCGTGGATGAGCAATTGATCGACCAGCATTTGTCCGCCGGTACGGGCATTGGAAATCGCCATGGTGTCTCTCGTAGTTCCGAAAGGGGCCGCAACCGGCAATTACCGAAGATGCTTACCGGAGTCCATGCGGATCAGCTCTCCGGTCATGGCCAGCGGGCCTTCGATCAGCCAAAAAGCGCGGCGTGGCTACATCAACCAGCCAAACGCGCGGTGCAGCGGAAGGTCGCGTAAGGCCGCTACAGACAAGCGCTGCATATTCGCCATGCAGCAACGCCTGCACGACCCTGTTTCGCCGACGCTGCATCGCTTCCGCATGCAGCTCCTTCCGCGCCGATTTCAGTGCGAGCGATGCCTTTTCGGAAAAAGGGCCGATCAAGAACGCGCGCTGCAGACTTGCACGACATCGCCAAACAAGCGCACTCTCCTGAGGCTTCCCACGAGCAGCTCACTCTTTAGAACGAACCTAAACAGCTGCCGTAGCCGAGAGCGGCAGGCTTTGTTACAAGCCACCTAACGGCCAGCGGGGGTTCGCTCGCAATTCCTTCATCGTGTGACAAATTGACATGTGTGGGCGGCAGGTCGGAGATTGCGGACTGGTTGATGAGCGACGGCGAGGATATCTGGCAACGAAAGAAGCGCCGCGCTTTCTTCATCAACCAGCTTTACCAGTGGCACTGGATCAGCTCGGGCCTCTGCCTGATCGGCATGATCCTGTTTGCGCTCACCGGTATTACGCTGAACCACGCCGGCCAGATCGAATCCCGTCCCACAGTCGTCACGCGCGACGGCCAACTGCCGCCCGATATCCTGGCAGGGTTGAAGACTCGCCCTGCGCTCGCAAAAGATGCATTGCCGGACAATGTCAGTTCGTGGCTGCGCCGCGAGATGGGCCTCAACGTTTCCGGGCGCGATACCGAATGGTCCGCCAAGGATATCTACGTGGCGCTGCCACGGCCGGGCGGCGACGCCTGGCTCAACATCGAGCGCGGCAGTGGCGCAGTCTCGTATGAAGTCACCGATCGCGGCTGGGTCGCCTATCTCAACGACCTGCACAAGGGCCGCCACACCGGCACGGCCTGGAGCTGGTTTCTCGATGTGTTCGCCGTTGCCGCCATGGTGTTCTGCCTCACCGGGCTGCTGCTGCTGCAAATTCACTCCAAACGGCGGCCGGCGACCTGGCCCGTGGTCGGATTGGGCTTTGTGATTCCGGTTCTGCTGCTGGTCCTGTTTATTCACCGTTGAAAGTTGATCGATGCGCCTGCTGATTTCCACCGCTCTCGCCACGCTCACCGCCGGGTCCGCCGTTGCGGGCGAGGCCGTCATCGGGATCGATATCCCGCGGCTCACGGTTGCCGAATATCACAGGCCTTACGTCGCGTTCTGGCTGGAGAGCTCCGATGGCAGCCAGATCGTCAATCTCGCGGTCTGGTACGACACCAAGCTCAAGGACAATGAGGGCACCAAGTGGCTGAAGGACATGCGGCAATGGTGGCGGCGCACCGGTCGTGAACTGACCATGCCCGCCGACGGACTGAGCAGCCCGACCCGTGCGCCGGGCACCCATCAGATCGTGTTCGACAGCAACGCCACGCCGCTGAAGGGCCTTGCGCCCGGCAGCTATCAACTGGTGGTCGAGGCCGCACGCGAAGTCGGCGGCCGCGAATTGTTGCGCGTTCCCTTTGAGTGGCCGCCGAAAGCACCGGTCAGCCTGGACGTCAAGGGCGAGAGCGAGATCGGTGCCGTGACGCTGAAACTCACGCCGTAACTCATCCTGCCTGAACCGATAGGCCGAAAGGATATTGCCATGAACAAAGCCAGCAACAGATATCTCAAAGTCGCGCTCATAGCTTCCGCCATGTCGATGCTGTCGGCCTCGGCCTACGCCCATCGGACCTGGCTCCTGCCTTCGGCAACGGTGCTGTCCGGCAAGGACCAATGGGTGACGGTGGACGCCGCCGTCTCCAACGACCTGTTCTACTTCGAGCATAATCCGCTGCAGCTCGACAATCTTTCGGTGGTGGCGCCGGACGGCAGCAACGTCGCCGCGGAGAACATGGCGAAGGGAAAATATCGCAACACCTTCGACGTGAAGATCGCACAGCCGGGCACCTACAAGATCATGGTGCTGAACCAGGGCGTGTTCGCCAGCTACAAGCTCGATGGCCAGAACAAGCGCTGGCGCGGCAAGCCCGAGCAGATCAAGACCGACATTCCCGCCAATGCCACCGACGTGAAGATTTCGGAGATTCAGGGCCGGATCGAGACCTTCGTCACCTCGGGCAAGCCATCCGATGGCGTGCTGAAGCCGACCGGTGTCGGCCTCGAGATGGTTCCGGTGACGCATCCGAACAACCTGATCGCCGGCGAGAAGGCCACCTTCCGCCTGCTGCTCGACGGCCAGCCGGCGGTCGGGCAATCGATCGAAATCGTTCCCGGCGGCATCCGCTATCGCGACAAGCTGAACGATATCAAGGCGACGACCGACGAGTCCGGCACGTTCTCCGTGACCTGGCCCGGACCCGGCATGTACTGGATAAACTCCTCGGTCCAGGACAACAAGAGCAAGATCGAGAAGGCCGCGCGGCGCGCCAGCTACACCACGACCGTTGAGGTGTTGGCTCCGTAACGAACACGCTCGATGCCCGACGGTTCGCCTGCGCGCGTCGCGATCCCGCTCGCGCTATCGGTATCTCCGATCCGCCAGACAGGCGGTAGGATCCAGCGGCTCGCCGGCACGACCATGGGCACCGCATGGTCGGTGAAGTTCGTCGCAGCCGACGCCGTGGCAGCCTCCTTGCGCGCTCCGGTCGAGGCCGCACTCGATCGCGTCATCGCACAGATGAGCCCGTGGGAGGCTGCGTCCGACCTCAGCCGGTTCAATGCGTCGGCCGCGGGAAGCTGGCAGACGCTGCCGGCCGAATTCGCCGGGGTCATCGCCTGCGCGTTGCGCATCGCCGAAGAGACCGGTGGCGCCTACGATCCCACGATGGGCGCGCTGGTCGATCTCTGGGGATTTGGCCCGGCGCCGCCACCGTTGCATCCGCCCGCGCCAGGCGCGATCGAACGCGCACGCTTCGCCTGCGGATGGCGGCAGCTCGAATTCGATGCCACGAGGTCCCGACTGCGCCGTCTGAGCGATGCCCGCCTCGACCTTAACGGGATCGCCAAGGGGTTTGCCGTTGACCTCGTCGCGTCTACCCTGCGGGCACGCGGGATCCAGCATGCGCTGGTGGAAATCGGAGGCGAACTATCGGGGACCGGCGTCAAGCCCGACGGCACGCCATGGTGGGTGGCGATCGATCGGCCCCGGGCGGACCTCGCGCCGCAGGTCTTGCCGCTGGTCGCGTTGCACCAGCTGGCGATCGCCACGTCGGGCATTGAACGAAGTTTCACCGGCAGCGGGCAACCATTTTCGCACACGATCGATCCCCGAACGGGCAAGCCCATCAATAACGGCATGATCACGGCGACGGTGCTGCATGCCTCCTGCATGGAGGCCGACGCCTACGCGACCGCGCTGATGGTCATGGGACCCGAGGCCGGCATGGCATTCGCCGCGCGACATAAGCTCGCTGCGCTCTGCCTGTTCAAGCCTGATGGAGCAGATAATAACATCATGGAGCGGATTTCACCCCAACTGGAAGCGATGCTGGGCTGAAATCGATGCCGGTTGACCAGGGCGTAAACTCATAAATTTAGAGCGGTCGGCCGAGGTCCGCTTGGGTGCGCATTCCAGACTCAAATCGGACATTACGGCACTTCCGAAAAGTGCCGATTTCGGAAGTGGGTTATCGGCTCGTGCAGCGTAACAATGGCGCCGCCACGTCACTGCATTTCCCCCGTGGCCGTGATACCCGAGAGACATGCGAGTTGTCTCGCACCCGCGACGACTGAGCCCGGCCAAGATACGGCTATCCGGGAAGTTCTTTTGTGAACATCAGCTGCGCCGCGCCGATTTGATCGCGGCCACGTCGATTTTCTTCATGTCCATCATGGCATCGAATGCGCGCTTTGCTTCATCACCGCCGGCCGCCAGCGCCTCTGTCAGCACGCGCGGCGTGATTTGCCAGGAGACGCCCCACTTGTCCTTGCACCAGCCGCACGCACTCTCCTGGCCCCCATTGCCGACAATGGCGTTCCAGTAACGGTCGGTCTCTTGCTGATCATCGGTGGCGATCTGAAACGAGAAAGCTTCGTTATGCTTGAACGCGGGACCGCCGTTGAGGCCCATACACGGGACGCCGGCGACTGTGAATTCTACCGTCAGCACGTCGCCCTCCTTGCCTGAGGGGTAGTCACTGGGTGCACGGTGGACGGCGCCCACGGAACTGTTGGGAAAGGTTTCGGCGTAGAATCGGGCAGCAGCCTCGGCGTCCTTATCATACCACAGGCAAATCGTGTTCTTGGCCATTGCTTGTCCTTTCGCTGGGCTTACGCGCCGTTTGGGATGCATATGCCCCTAGGACGAACGCCAGAGTGTATATCCGACATGCCAAATGGGCTTTTTTCATACTTGCGCACCTTGCGTTTTTGCAACTGCTGTCTCTCGGCGCTGACTGCGGTTGCGCGCTCACGCCCGTCTGCAGGCATCAACGCGCCGCAGCCTCCCGGCAAGTTCGATGGATTGTTACGTCAATGCGAAGATCTCGGGAAATCATAGTGCTGGTCCAGCGGTCGGGGGCAAGGACGCAGGGCTTGACGAGTGCGGCGACACCGGTAAATCTTGCTGCATTATCGGCGCGATGTGTGCCGATGGGTCCGGCCGTCAGGACCCTGTTCATTGGGAACCAGTGTATCTTGCCGGACATTATTCGGTATCTGACCAAAGCCGCCCTGCTGTCAGCCACGCTTGCCGTTGTCGCCTTGCCGGGCCTGGCACGCGCGCAATCAGGGAGCGCCGGCGGCAGCATCGGCAATGACGAAAAGTCGCTATCCGGTTCGCGCGAGACGCCTCGGGCGGTTGAGCCCTCAAAGCCGGCACGACGCAGCAAACCCGAGACCGAAGCGCCGAGCCGCGCGTCGCGAAGGGGCGGCGGGGGCAGCAATGGCGGCGGCAATTTCGATGGAGCATGGATTCTTACCAGTGTCGGCACGCCCTGCGGCACCTCCACCGATGCGGTGGTCATCACCAGCGGCAGGATGGTGGGGCAATACGGCACCGCTCAAGTCAGTCCGAATGGCTCCACGTCTGGAATCGGATCCGCAGGAAGCCTGACCTGGGCCATGTCCGGCCGCTTCTCTGGCCGCAGCGGATCCGGCACATTCCGAAGATCCGACGGATGTGCCGGAAGCTGGACCGGAGCGAAACAATAGTTGCGAATGATCGGTTCCCGACGACGGTTCAGGCGGTCGGCATTGTCTCAACGGCTCGCAGCGGACAAAAATCGGACGATGGGCTGACGGCCTGGCCCGCCTTAAGGCGATGCCGGAGTCATTGCCTGCAACTGACGCAGCGGAGGCCTGAACTCATCAGGTAGATCATCAGCTTCGCGCTAACCTGCGCTGACTGTTTGGCAACGCAGCGACCCCAGCGCTAAACCCATCCCAAATTAGATAGATGCCGTCGGAATGTTCCAGGGACGAGGATAGCGCCAGGCTAGACCGCCCACTGCCGCAGCAAATTATGATACAGCGATGTCAGCGAGACCACGGAGGGATGCTCCGGGTGGTCGCCGTTGAGGCGGATGATCGACATGTCCAGATCGAACATCATCGCGCGCTTGGTCACGTCGGCAATCATGCTCTCGGTCCAGAAAAACGAGGCAATCCGTGAACCGCGGGTCACCCCGGTGACGTGATGCACGCTGGTGCCGGGATAGACGATCATGTCTCCGGCCGGCAGCTTGACCGCATGGGTGCCGTAGGTGTCCTCGACCACCAGTTCACCGCCGTCATACTCCTCGGGCGATGAGAGGAACAACGTCGATGAGACGTCGGTACGGACGCGAACGCCGGTACCCGGAACGGTGCGGATCGCATTGTCGACATGGGAGCCGAAGTTCATCTCGCCATCGGCGTCATAGCGATTGAACAGGGGCGGAAACACCGTCTTCGGCAAGACCGCCGACATGAACAATGGGTTGCGCTCAAGCGCCGCGAGAATCATGGCGCTGAGTTCGCGTGCCTCGGGGCTGCTTTCAGGAAGCTGGAGGTTCCGCTTGACCTGGGCAGACTGATGACCGGCAGTCACCCGGCCGTCGACCCAGTCTGCGCGCTCCATGACGTCGCGGCAGTAGCGTACCTGTTCGGGTGTCAGCACTTCTGGAATATGAACCAGCAACGATCAAACCTCCTCAAAGACAACAGGCCGGCATCTCTGCGATGCCGGCCCTGACAGTAACGAAAGCGATCGATCAAAATGACGCGCGGCCCGACACCGAGACATACCGCCCGGCACCCGGGATCGCGTAGCCCGCGCCCGCCGCCGAGTCGAAATAGTATTCGTCCATGATGTTGTAGACGTTGAGCTGCAGCGTGAAGTTGCGGGTCACCTTGTACGCGGTCATAGCGTCAAAACGCCAATAGTCGGGAATGCGACCGTCGTTGGTAACACTGGTCCAGCGTGAGTCGACATAGAAGGCGCCGCCACCGACCGTCCATTGCGGCGTGATGTCGTAGGTCGACCACACCGAGAAGGAATTGGTCGGCGTCATTGCCAGTTCATGGCCGATGTTCGTCGCCGTCAAGGACTCCAGCAGCTTCGACTTCAAATAGGCGTAGCCGCCGGAAATGCTCCACTGATCGGTCAGCTTGCCGGTGGCGCCGATTTCGAAACCTTCGACCTGCGACGTGCCGATGGCCACGAACATCGGAGCAGCAGTCGTGCCCTGGTTCTCGTAGTCGTTCTTCTTCTTGATCCGAAACACCGCGGCGTTGACGTTCAGCTTGTTGTCCAACAGATCGGCCTTGGCGCCGACTTCGTCCACTTCGGATTCCACAGGAGCCAGCGATTGCTGGCCGTTGGGGATGGTCGTGAATTCGGCCGGCGGATTGGCCGACGTCCCGCGCATATAGTACACGCTGGAATTTGCGGTCGGATGCAGCACGACGCCGGCGCGATAGCTCAGGAAATCCACGTTCGAATGCAGATTGGTCGGAACCGGCGTGGCCAACCTTGCACCGGTGATACGGTTGAAGGAGTAGGTCTGCGCGTCCGCATTGAAGACGTCATAGCGGATGCCGCCCAGCAATTCGAGCCACTCCGTGACCTTCATCTGGTCCTGCGCGTAGAAGCCGCGGCTGTTGGCGTCCGAAATCGTCGCCGCAGTCGTGGTACTGAGCGAACCAACCACATAGGGGTTTGGATTGGCGACGTTGATGCGATAGGTATCGTCGAAGTTGTTCCTGAATTGCTCGCGATCCTCCCGGCTCCACTCCATGCCGACCAGGATGTTGTGCTGCAGCCAGCCGGTGTTCAGCTTGGCGTTCACGTCGGTGACGTTGCTGACCAGCTTGTTGTTGGTCTGGTTCTGGAAGTGGTTGGTATTGGCGATCCAGATATTGTTCAGCGCCGTAGCCGTTGTGAGGGGATTTCCCGGTGTGGCCAGGCGGGTGCCGCCGACGGGCGCGTTCCACAAGTTGGAGGTTGCCGTATTGAGGCCACTGAGCTGCACCGGTCGCGTCCGGTTGAAACGGTCGACGGCGGAGTAGCCGGTCAGATTGGTCAATTTCAAGCCGGGCGCAAACTCATGCTCGAACTTGTTGATCACGCTGTGCGCCTGCGTTTGTTCAACGTCATCCTGGCCGCCCGTTGCCACGCCATAATAGGTATTGCGCGGGACCGGCGCCGGCTGACGGTAGGTGGTGCCGAAATAGGAGCCCGGCAGCAACGGAATGCCGCGGTCGGCGACGTTGTCGTCATTCTGATAGACGTAAGACAAGGTGTTCTTGGTCTGATCGGTGATCTGCCACGCCACCGACGGCGCGAATCCGTAGCGCTTGATGTGCACGTAATCCCGGCCTGCGACATCGGTGTCGTATCCGACCATCGCAAGACGCGCGGTAACGTCACCGAAGGTCTTGTTGAAGTCGGTCATGACGCGACCACCGTTCGCGGAAATCCCGGTGCCTTCCACAACATAGAAGTCGCGGTTCTGCGGCAGCTTCGAAACGATATTGATGACGCCCCCGGTCGAGCCGCGGCCGAACAGGAACGACGACGGCCCCTTGTAGACCTCGACCCGGTCGAAGCTGAAAGCGTCTCGCGCATACCAGCCGGGATCGCGAATGCCATCGCGGTAGATATCGTTTCGTGCGCTATAGCCGCGAATGTTGATGTTGTCGCCCTGCACGCCGCCTTCGCCCGCGGTGAAGGTGATGCCGGGGACGTTGCGCAGCGCCTCCTGAATCGAGGTCGTCCGCTGGTCCTGCATCAACTTCTGAGACACGACGTTGACGGTCTGCGGCGTATTGAGAAGCGGAGCTGGAAAGCGCGAGATGCCTGCCTGCGCCGGCGTACGATAGCCGGCAACGCCTGCGCCGTCGCCGACGACCGGACTGACCGTCGCATCGCTTGGACTGGTCGCAGCCGGAGCCGTGCGAGCTGGCGCGCGCCGCGTAGCCTGGCGCTTGGCTGCCTGCCGCTTCGGCGCCGTCACGCGCACCTGGGGAAGATCGTCGCCACTGTTCACGGCCTGAGCATCTGCTGAATCAGGCATCAGCATCACCGACGCGATGCCTAGCGTTGCCTTGCCCCACACTATTTTCGGAATGCCGCGCGAAAGCACGCCATCCTTTGCGGCTTCGCTCCCGTGCGATGTTGATGAAATGCCCATATGCCCCAAATCCCCGTAAGACGCCCGCGGACACAACAGGTGCCCGGAACTAAGTCTCATTCGTCATAACTTCGGGAAATTTTCGTCGCAACCGGAAGCGCTCGAGAATCGTCCGGTTTATAGCTGTTCTAGTTTACGCGACTGAATCGATTGACAAAGTGACGCGGGCGCCGAGATGCACGTTGTTTCTCTTTAAAGCGATTCTAATTCCCGAGGCGGCTTGTTTCTTTAACTCGAAGCGCCAAAACGATAGAAGTCTACAAGGCGGCCCGTTTCTTTCGTCAGCTCGTTGACGGCTGATCCTCAATCAGCGCCGCAACAAAAAAGTTTACATAATGAAACTGGCTTCGACTGGCGGACGTCCGGCGCGATTCAACTTCCGGCGGAGACGAACATTTGTGGCGACGGCTGCGCTTCTGCTGACCCTCGCAGCCAGCCTCGGCCCGAGCGTCGTCCTTGCGCAATCACCCGCGCCTGCATCGCCTTCGGCGGCCGAGATCACACCGCCCGCCACGCAGCCCTCCCTGCCGGTCACGGAGCTGGCGCCCGCCAGCACGACAGATGTGGAACCGGTGTTGCCGCACGATCTGACGCCGATCGGCATGTTCATGGCTGCCGACTACATCGTGAAGGCAGTGATGATCGGCCTGGCGTTCGCCTCGGTCGTGACCTGGTCGGTGTGGCTGGCCAAGGTGATCGAACTTTGGAGCGCGCGCCGCAAGCTGCTGCGCGATCTCCATACCGTCGAGCGCTCCCGGTCGCTTGAGGATTCCTGCGAGGAGCTTCAAGACGCCAGCAGCGATATTGCACTGCTCGCGCGCGCGGCGGCCGGCGAATTGCAGCGATCGCACGATGCGATGAATCACGACGGGGTCAAGGAGCGCGTGGCTTCGATCTTCAGCCGTATCGAGGCCGCGGCTACGCGCCGAATGACGCGCGGTACCGGCATTCTCGCGACCATCGGATCGACCAGCCCGTTCGTGGGCCTGTTCGGCACGGTGTGGGGCATCATGAACGCGTTCATCGGCATCTCGAAGTCGCAGACCACAAACCTTGCCGTGGTTGCGCCCGGGATCGCGGAGGCGCTGCTTGCGACCGCATTGGGTCTCGTCGCGGCGATTCCCGCCGTGATGATCTTCAATATGTTCGCGCGTTCGATCATGGGCTATCGCGGACTGCTCAACGACGGCTCTGCCGAACTCATGCGCATGGTCAGCCGCGATCTCGACCGGATCGAATTCCTGCCGCGCCGGCGCGCCGCGGAATAACCGGAAGCAGCGGGGGGACCGACCATGGCCGCACAACTCCAGCAAGCCTCGTCGGACGACGAAATGCAGCAGGTGAGCGAGATCAACGTGACGCCGTTCATCGACGTCATTCTCGTCCTCCTGATCATCTTCATGATCGCCGCACCGCTTGCCACCGTGGACGTCGCGGTCGACCTTCCGGCCTCGACGATGAAGCGCCAGCCGCGGCCGGACAAGCCGGTCTTCGTCACCATGAAGGCCGACCGCACGCTCGCGGTCGGCGAAACGCCGTTGTCGCGTGACGAACTTGCCGCATCGCTCAACATGCTCACTTCGTCGGATCACTCCAAACGGCTGTTCGTCCGTGCCGACAAGACCATCCCCTATGGCGAGGTGATGGCCCTGATGAACGACCTGCGTGGCGCAGGCTACCTCAAGATCGCGCTGGTGGGCCTGGAGAGCGGAGGCGCGCAATGAGCGCGGCTTATCGCGGCACAACGCGACGGGACCTGCTTCGCTGGGGCATCTGTTTCATCGCGATCCTGTCACTGCATGGCGCCGTCGCGGCGGCGCTGCTGATGAAGCCGCCGGAGGGCGACACCTTCGACACCACGACTTCCGTCGATGTCGACTTCACGACGGATTCCTTCCAGGACGCCCAGGCCCGCGACGTCGCGCCCGGCGAGGAGCAAATGCAAACCGACGCGGCGCCGCCGCCGATGGAAAAGGCCGAACTCAAGGCCGAGGCCAAAGTCGAGCCGGTGAAAGACCCGTTGCCGACGCCGGACGAGCCGCCGCCCTTGCCGCCGCTTCCCGCCATGGAGGAGCCTGAGGTGGCGCTCGACACCGCCGCGCCACCCGAGCAGAAAAAAGAAGAAGAGAAGAAAGAGGACGACGCGGAGAAGGTGCCGAATGCGTCGCCTCCGGTGGTCTCGGCCTCCGTAACCACGGCGCCGACTGCCAGTGCGGCGCGCACCGCGCAATTGGTCAGTTGGAAGCGCCGGCTGGCATTGCATCTTCAGCGCAACAAACGCTATCCCCCGGAAGCCCATGCCAGACACGAACACGGCGTTGCCAAGGTTTCGTTCGTGGTCGACCGCCAGGGCCACGTCCTCTCCAGCACGATCGTGAAGCACAGCGGCTCGGACGCGCTCGATCGTGAAACGCTGGCGCTTTTGCAACGTGCGCAACCGCTGCCGACGCCGCCTTCGGAAGTGGGCGGCGCGGAGTTCGCCTTCTCGGTGCCGATCCTCTTCGAGCTGAAATGATCCTGCGCCTCGCAAAGCGCGCGCTCGGCTTTTCTGCCGACCGGAGGTTGTCGCGCTACGGCCGAAAGGCCAAACAGATCCTGGACATTGCCCCTGAGCACCATGCTTTGTCGCCGGCAGCCTTGCTCGAGCGCACGCAGACCTTGCGCGAAAAGGCCGTGGCGGGCGCTCCGCTCGATGATTTGACCGTGCCCGTCTTCGCGCTGGTCCGGGAGGCGGCGCGCCGCGCGCTTGGCGAGGAGCACGTTCCGGAGCAACTCATCGGTGGTCTGGCTTTGCAGGACGGCTGTATCGCCGAAATGAAGACCGGCGAAGGCAAGACGCTGGCCGCGACGCTGGTTTGTGCCTTGAACGCGCTGGCCGGCCGCGGCGTCCATGTCGCAACGCCCAACGACTATCTGGCGGAACGCGACGCGAACTGGATGCGGCCGGTCTATCAGGCGCTCGGCCTTAGCGTCGGGCTGATCACGCAGCACATGGACGACGATACCCGCCGCAGCGCCTATGCCTGCGACGTCACCTACGGGATCGCCAGCGAGTTCGGCTTCGACTATCTCCGTGACAACATGAAGTTCTCAACCAAGGAGACCGTCCAGCGCGCGCATGCCTTTGCGCTCGTCGATGAAGCAGACGCCGTGCTGATCGACGAAGCGGGCATGCCGCTGGCCCTGTTTGGCCCGTTGGGCGATCAATCCACTTTCTACCAATCGATCGATTCGATCGTATCGACGCTGCAGCCCGGCCATTACGAGATCGACGACAGGCGCCGCGTTGCGCTGACGGATCGGGGTCATGACGCTGTCGAGCGGGCGCTTCGGCAGGCCTCGCTGCTGAAATCGCAGGTTTCGCTGCACGACATCGAATCGATCTCGCTGCTGCATCACACCATACAGGCGCTACGCGCCCATACCCTGCTGTCGCGCGACCGCGACTACATCGTGCAGGACGGCGAGATCGTCATCATCGACAGGTTCACCGGGCGGACGATGCCGGGGCGGCGGTATGATGAGGGGCTGCATCAGGCACTTGAAGCCAAGGAGGGCTGCGCCATTGCCGAGGAAACCAGCACCCTGGCCTCGATCACATTCCAGACCTTCTTTCGGCGCTATGACAAGCTGGCCGGCATGACCGGAACGGCAGCCGGCGACACCGAGGAGTACCGCGAGGTCTACGGGCTCGACGTCGTCGCCATCCCCACGCACCGGCCGCTGGTCCGCCGCGACGAGGCATTTCTGCATTCAACGCACGACGAAAAGCTGCGCGCCATACTGGACGAAGTCGAAGGCGCCAGGGCCCGGCAGCAGCCGGTGCTGATAGGCGCGTCATCGATCGAGCACTCGGATGCCTTGGCGGCGTTGCTGGAAGCGCATGGCTGGAAGCAAGATGACGATACGGTCGAGAAAAACTTTACGGTGCTCAACGCGAAGCATCATGCGAACGAGGCGCGCATCATTGCGCGGGCGGGCGTACCCGGCGTAGTCACCATCGCGACCGCAATGGCGGGGCGCGGCACCGATATTCGCCTTGGCGGGACCGAGGGCGATCCAGTGCTGCGCGATCGCGCCGTCGCAGCGGGCGGACTGCTGGTGATCGGCACCGAGCATCACGAGCATCGCCGCCTCGATGCTCAACTGCGTGGCCGGTCCGGCCGGCAGGGCGACCCCGGCCGTTCGGTCTTCCATGCATCGTTGCAGGACGATCTCCTGAAAGACGCTCCGATCGTCGCGACAAAAGCCGGCGACATCCCGATCGATCCTGCAATCGCGCGCCGGCTTGTCGCTGCCGCCCAGAAACGTATCGAAACCCGCTCCTTTAATACCCGCATCGGCTTGTTGCGGTTCGAGTGCGTGATTCAGCGCCAACGCGACACGGCTTACGGCATGCGCCGGACCATCCGGGACGATGCCGAGCCGCTGGTGCTTGTCGCCAACCTCCGCAACGACACCATTGACGACCTGATGGAACGCTTCGCACCCGCCGTAGGCGCGTGGGACACCACCGGCCTCGACGCCATGGTGCGTTCAATCCTGACGCTGGCGGTCCCTATTGCGCCGCCATCCGGGGACCAGGCCGCCGAGGCCGCGCTGTTGCGTCAGCGCATCGGCGCGACGGCCGACCGCTGGATGCAGGGAAAGATCGAGGCTCTGGGCCAGAGCACCATTAACGACGTCCTGCGCCGGATCATGATGGCCATGCTGGACCAGCTCTGGTCCGAACAGCTGGAACGGCTGGAACATTTGAAGCGCATGATCGGGGACAGGCGCCTGCCTCCGCACAAGCTGGCAGCCGAATTCGAGATCGAAGCGTTCGCTCTGTTCGAGCTGATGATGAAGGAGTTCCGTCACGAAGTCACCGCGCACGCCATGCGGTTGGGCGCGACGGCTTAGGCGTTCATCCGTTTGAATGCTCGGATGGCCGTGCCTCGGCCGGCTCATCGTCGGCAATCGCGCGCCAAGCCGCACCTTCGAGATCGTCATACTGACCGCTTTTCAGCGACCAGAGAAATCCGAGCAGCCCGACCAGTCCGAGCCCGAGCGCCAAAGGCACAAGAATCACGAGCACTTCCATCACGAGGCTCCCGCGCGGCGCGCGCGGAGCGCGTTCAACATCACCAGCAGCGATGAACCGGACATGGCGGCTGCGGCGATCAAGGGAGTTACAAATCCGGCGATCGCAATCGGCACCGCCAGGACATTGTATCCGACCGCCAGCCAGAGGTTTTGGCGCATCAGGTGCAGCGCCTTTCGCGAGAAATCGATCGCCGCGACCACCGGCGTCAGCGGCTTGCCGAGGAAGACGAGATCGGCGGTCACCTGGCTCAGATGAGCGGCTGTGACCGGCGACATCGAGACATGCGCGGCGGCAAGCGAGGGGGCATCATTCAGGCCGTCGCCGACCATCAGCACCTTGAACCCCTGCCCCTTCAACTCATTGATACGGACGATCTTGTCGGCAGGCGTGACGCCGGCCCGCCACTCATTGATCCCAAGCGCCTGCGCTGCCGCCCTGACCGCCGGCTCGCGATCGCCCGACAGAATCTCAACCATGATGCCCCGCGTGCGCAACGCCGAAATCGTTGCCTGGGCATCCGGACGCAGGCCCTGGCGGACGGCGAACACATGCTTCGCCTCACCGCGGCTAAAAGCGACAACCGACGCTTCCGGATCGAAGCCCAGGATCGCATCGGCCAGTTGGTCGGCCCCGCAGAACTCGGGCCGGCCCAGCCTGACCTCTTCTCCCTTGAAGAAGCCGCGCACGCCCTGGCCCGGCTGTTCCGAAACGCCTTCAAGCGGTGACTTCGCATTCGAAGCGCGCGCCACAGCGGCCGCGACCGGATGCCGGCTGGCAAGCGCAAGCCTCCCTGCGAGGTCGAACACATCCTTCGGCACATCGGCCGAATTCACCACGTCCAGATCGGGCAGCGTCAGCGTTCCCGTCTTGTCGAAGATGACCCGATCGACCTCCGCCAGGCGTTCGATGGCATCGCCGGAATTGAGCAGGATTCCGGCCCTGAACATCGCGCCGGATGCGACGGTCTGTACGGCCGGAATCGCAAGCCCGAGCGCGCAGGGGCAGGTAATGATCAGAACCGCAATCGCCGTGATGATCGCATCGTGCCAGCCCGCGCCGGCCAACACCCAGCCGAGCATCGTCAGCAATGCCGTGGCGTGGACCACCGGCGCATACAGCCGCGACGCCCGGTCCGCCAATCGTACGTAGCGCGAGCGCGCCTGCAGCGCGTTGCCGAGCAGGCGGGTGATTTCCGAGAGCAGCGTGGCTTCCGACGCCGCGGAAACGCGGATGCGCAGCGTGCCGGAGACATTGAGAGATCCGGCATACACGGTGCTGCCCTCTTCCACCGTTGCATACAGCGTCTCGCCGGTAATCAGGCTTTGATCCATCTCGGACCGCCCGTCGATCACCGTGCCGTCGACGGCGCAACGCTCGCCGGGCCGCACCAGGACGAGATCGCCTGCCTTGACCGCCGCGACCGGCACATCGCAGATTTCATCCGCCGCAACGAACTTGGCCGCGGTCTCCGCCTTGAGCGCAGCGAGATTGCCGGCAACCGCGCGCGTCCGCCGTCGCATGCTCTGGTCGAGATAGCGTCCGACCAGGAGGAAGGTGAGCAGCATGATGGCGGCATCGAAATAGGTGTGCTCGGCGTGGCCCAGGGTCTCGACAATCGACATCGCAAGCGCGAGCGTAACGCCGATGCTGATCGGAACGTCCATGTTGACGTTGCCCGTTCGCAGCGCCCGCCACGCCGAGCGGAAGAACGGCTGCCCGGCATAAGCGGCCGCCGGCAACGCAATCAGGGCCGAGAGCCAGTGAAAGAAATCACGCTGCTCGGGGATCATGTCGCTGACATTGCCGGACCAGACCGGGATCGACAGCATCATCACGTTCATCGTGGCGAACGCCGCGACGCCGAGGCAGCGCAGCAGGAAGCGCGATTGCTCGGTTTCCGCGGTTTCCGCAGCCGCCGTCTCGAATGGATAGGCCTTGTATCCGAGCTCGGCGAGCCGATCGATAAATCGAGCGGGATCGAGCCTGCCCTCCTTCCATTCCAGCGCCACCCGGCGGTCGGTCAGGTTGACGCGCGCGAGCGTCACGTCGGGCATCGCCGAAAGCCCGCGCTCGATCTTCGACATGCAGCCGGCGCAACTGACGCCTTCGACGGCCAGGTCGATATGCGAAAGGCCCGAGCCGATGTGCCTGACGTAAAGTGAAAAATCCCGCGTCGCTTGCATCATGCGGCTCCTAATTCAACAGCACGCGGTTCTTCGACAGGAACATCCGCTGTCCCGCCGCGTCGCCCTCGATCACGAGATCCCATTGTCCGGGTGCGATCGGCGTCGCGTTGCCGCGATAGATGCCGATTCCCTTCTCCGCCAAGGCGATCGGCTGATCGGCCCGCCTGTCGGTCGGACGTTCGAAGCGGCCCTTGAATTTCAATCCAGACACCGGCCTGCCCTGGTTATCGCGCGCCTCCACCTCCAGCATCGCGCCGCCATCCGGCGCGCGCTGGATATGCGCATCGATCTTCCAGTTTCGCGCGTTCTGAGTGTGCGCTGCCGCGATCTCATTCTCGTAGGCCAAGCTCGCGGTGTAGGCGCTGTCCACGTCGGTACCGGGTAGCGTCAGGATGGCGAGCTTCATCATCACCATGTTGACGCCGATCACCACGCCGAAGAACGCGACCAGCATGAGAAATACCTTGCGTCCGGTCAGCGGCTTCGGCGGAGTGGAAGGGCTGCGCATGTCGAATTCCTGCAATCTCAGGGCGAGACGAAGTTGTCGGTCGCCGACGTGACCTCGCCGAGGCCGATATCGGTGACCCGGAATTTCACCGGGATGGATTTTTCGGGATTGTTCTCGGACGGCGCGGTAACGAGCAGGCGCAGTTCAGTGGTCTGGTCCCGCCCGAGCACGATCATCGGCCTGTCCGGCGTGACGGAATCGGCCCCGACGATGTGGAGCACTGCATTCTGCGGCCCGTCGATATCGATCGCGACAACGCGATCGAAGCCCCGCTTGTTCAGAAGGCGGACGGTATAGGCGTTGCGGATGGCGCCGTCGCTCAATCTCACCGCAACCGGGTTGCGATCATGCAGCACGTTGATGTCGAGCAGCGACCGCGTCAGCAGCGCGTATAGCATGATCGCGCCGACCCCGGCGATCAGCGCGCTATAGACGATGGTGCGCGGCCTGACGATGCGGTAGATCGGCGGCTGGCCGGCCTGACGGCGCTGGATGTTGATGTCGTTGTCGTAGCCGATCAGCCGCGGCTCCCTGCCGATCTTCTTCATTACCGTGTCGCAGGCATCGATGCACAGGCCGCACTGGATGCAGTCGAGTTGCGCGCCGTTGCGGATATCGATCCCGGTCGGACAGACCGCAACGCATTGATAGCAGTCGATGCAGTCGCCGACACTTTGGCCCAGCGATCGCAACTCGTTGGCCTTCTTCAGCGACGTCCGTTGTTCGCCGCGGTCGTATTTATAGGTAACGTTGAGCGCCCATTCGTCGGTCAGCGCAGCCTGGATACGCGGCCACGGGCACATATAGACGCAAACCTGTTCACGCATGAAACCGGCGAGCACATAGGTGGTCGCCGTCAGGATCGCGATCCAGATATAGGCCAGCGCCGGCGCCTGAAACGTCACGAGCTGCTTCACCAGCGTCGGCGCGTCGTTGAAATAGAGTACCCAGGCGCCGCCGGTCCACCACGCGATCATCAGCCAGATCGAATGTTTCAGCACGATTTCCGCAAACCGCTGGAGCTTCATCGTGCCGCGCGCGGCATCTTTCCGCATGCGTTCGCGGCGATCGCCTTCGATCAGGCGTTCGACGGCGTAGAACAAGTCAGTCCAGACGGTTTGCGGGCAGAGATACCCGCACCAGATGCGGCCACCCACCGAATTCATCAGAAACAGGGTGATAGCGGCGAGGATCAAGAGCCCGGTGAAGTAATAGACCTCCTGCGGCCACAGCTCGATGAAGAAGAAATAGAAGCGGCTGTTGGGAAGATCGATCAGCACGGCCTGATCCGGCGCACCCAGGCCACGGTTCCAGCGCACGAACGGCAGCAGGTAATAGACGCCGAGGCAAAAAGCCATCAGCCCCCATTTGATGCGGCGGAACGTTCCGGAGACGCTTTGCGGATAGACTTTCTTGCGGGCCGCATAGAGCGGTCCGTCGTCCTCAATAGGCAGTTCGATCGGAAGTACGGGCTTGTTCATCGGAAGGATTCATCCAGCGTTCCATTTCAGCCTAAGGCTCGCTGCCGGATACACCGTTGATCCACCTCAAACGATATCCAGAATTTTCCCGCCCTAGGGTGCGGTTATTGCCCGCCGCCGAGGGAATGGACATAGACCGCCAGTGCCTTGACCGTGACCGGATCGAGACGGCCGGCCCATGCCGGCATCACGCCCGAGCGGCCGTTGGTGATGGTCTCGATCAGGGTCGCCTCGTCGGAGCCATAGAGCCAGATCTTGTCGGTGAGGTCAGGCGCTCCCAGTTCCTTGTTTCCCTTGCCGGCGTCGCCGTGACAGCTCGTGCAATTTTCAGCGAATATCTGCGCGCCGGCGGCGGCGTCATATCCTTGGCTTGTCGGCAGGCCCGACAAGGATCGGACATAGTTGGCGACGGTGACGATCTGGTCCTTCTTCAGGATGCCGTCCTTGCCGAAAGCCAGCATGGCACCTTCATGGGCCTTGGCATGGCCGGAACGCGCACCGAACTCGATCGTCTGCATGATCTGGTCGAGCGTTCCACCCCACAGCCAATCGTCGTCGTTCAGGTTTGGGTACCCCTTCGCACCGGCGCCGCCGCTGCCGTGGCAGGGCGCGCAGTTATCGCCAAACACCGTTTTGCCGCGCGCCCGCGCGAGCGCGAGCAAGGCCGGGTCCTTCTCGATATCGGCCAGGGAGGCCGTTCCGAGTGCGACCATCTTGTCGCCGCGGATCTTTTCCAGGTTCGCAAGGTCGACGGCAACATCCGCGCGGGACGAGTAATGCAGGATGCCGGTGGTGTGGCTCCAGAGCATCGGCCATGCCGGATACACAATCCAGTAGCCGATCGCCCAGACAATGGTTGCATAGAAGGTTATGACCCACCAGCGCGGCAGCGGCGTGTTCAGTTCCTTGATGCCGTCCCACTGATGACCTGTCGTCGTCTTGCCGGAGACGCGGTCGATATCGTTGTGCTCAGCCATGATATCTCATTCCTCCCGCAAGGGAATTCTGGAGGCCTCGTCGAAAACGGCCTGGTTACGGGGCCAAAGCGCGTAGACCACGATTGCGAAGAAGATTCCGACGAAGATCGGCGTCCAGAAGGTGGTGACGAAATCCGAGGCGAAATTCTGGACTGTCAGGATGGCTTTCATCGTTTGGCCTTGTCAGCGAAAAGGGTTGGTCAGCGGAGATTTGCTTTTTCGTTGTATAGTTTGAAATCGACCAGCGTGCCGAGCATCTGCAGATACGCAATCAGCGCATCCATTTCGGTAGGCGCGCCCGCCTTGCCGTCAAAATTGCGCACGACGGCCTTGGGATAGCGCTTTGCAAAAGCATCGGTCCCGGCGTTATCCGGATCCGCCTGCGCTTTCAGATCGGCAACGGCGTTGGCAATCTGATCATCGGAATAGGGCACGCCAACAACGCGGCTCGTGCGCAGGTGGTCGGCAACGACGGCCGTATCGACTTCCGTCTGGGCCAGGAACGGATATCCCGGCATCACCGACTGCGGAACGATCGCGCGCGGGTCGGTCAGATGGGTCACATGCCAGTCATCGGAATATTTGGCGCCGACCCGCGCGAGATCCGGCCCGGTGCGCTTCGAGCCCCACTGGAACGGATGGTCGTACATGCTTTCGGCGGCGAGCGAGAAGTGTCCGTAGCGCTCGACTTCGTCGCGCAACGGCCGGACCATCTGCGAGTGGCAGAGGTAGCACCCTTCGCGGACATAGACGTTGCGGCCGGCGAGTTCCAGCGGCGTATAGGGCCTGACGCCGTCGACCACCTCGATCGTGCTCTTGAGGTAAAACAGCGGCGTGATCTCGACCAGACCGCCGATCGCGATCACGGCAAGGATGCCGACGATCAGGATGATCGAATTTTTCTCGAAGATCTGGTGCCTGGTCCAGAATGACATCTGTTCGCTCCTCACTGTGCCGGCTGAAGAGCGATGGGCGCCGGCGCGGGTATAGACGTTGATTCCGCCTCGCCGACGCGCACGGTCATCCACAAATTGTACGCCATGATCAGCGAGCCGATCAGGAACAACGCTCCGCCCGCGGCGCGGATGATATAGAAGGGGTGCATCGCTTCGACGGTCTCGATGAAGGAATATTCAAGGAAGCCGAGCGAGGTGTAGGCGCGCCACATCAGCCCCTGCAGAATTCCCGATACCCACATCGCAGAGATGTAAAGAACGATGCCGAGGGTCGCGATCCAGAAGTGCCAGTTGACGAGCTTGAGGCTGTAGAGCCCCTTGCGATCCCACAACCACGGCACCAGGCAATAGAGTGCGCCGAACGAAACAAATCCGACCCAGCCCAGCGCGCCCGAATGCACGTGACCGATGGTCCAGTCGGTGTAGTGGCTGAGCGAATTCACCACCTTGATCGACATCATCGGGCCTTCGAAGGTCGACATGCCGTAGAACGCGACGGAGACGACGAGCATGCGCAGCACCGGATCGGTGCGCAACTTGTCCCAGGCACCGGACAGCGTCATCAGCCCGTTGATCATGCCGCCCCAGGACGGCATCCACAGCATGATGGAGAAGGTCATGCCGAGCGTCTGCGCCCAATCGGGCAGCGCCGTGTAATGCAGGTGATGCGGACCGGCCCAGATGTATAGAAAGATCAGCGCCCAGAAATGGATGATTGACAACCGGTAGGAATAGATCGGCCGCTCGGCGCGTTTCGGAATGAAGTAATACATGATGGCGAGGAAGCCCGCGGTGAGGAAGAAGCCGACCGCGTTGTGCCCGTACCACCACTGGAACATCGCATCCTGAACGCCGCCCCAGGCGATGTACGACTTCGAGCCGAACACGGAGACCGGCAGCGCCGGATTATTGCCGAGATGAAGCACGGCGATGGTGACGATGAAGGCCAGATAGAACCAGTTGGCCACGAAGATGTGCGGCTCCTTGCGCTTCACCAGCGTCATCAGGAATACCAGCAGATAGGTGACCCATACGATGGTGAGCCAGAGATCGGCATACCATTCGGGTTCGGCATATTCCTTCGACTGGGTTACGCCGAGCAGGTAGCCGGTACCCGCGATCAGAATGAAGAAATTATATCCGAGCACCACGAACCATGGCGCCAGATCGCCGGCGAGACGGGCCCGGCAGGTCTTCTGGACGACGTAGAAGGATGTCGCGATCAGCACATTGCCGCCGAAGGCAAAGATCACGGCCGATGTATGCAGCGGCCGCAACCGGCCAAAGGTGGTCCAGGGCAGATCGAAGTTGAGCGCCGGCCACGCCAGTTGCGAGGCGATTAGAAGGCCTACGGTAAATCCGGCGATGCCCCAGAACACCGCCATAACGGCCGAGAATTTGATCGGGCCGAGATTGTAGTTGGGCCGCCCATTGATCTCCTGGGGTGGAAGCGAGGCCGGTCGGTCAAAATACCGATTAAAAATGGCAAAGACCGCCGCCAAGCTCGCCGCCGCGGCGAGCGAGGCGTGGAAGGCGAACGCGGTATCCAAAGCCTTGGCCGAGGCGAGCAGGCAAAGAAAGCTCGCCGCCCCAAAAAACAGGGCCAGACCCGCTTCGCCGTGCGTCATCCATTTCGTGGAATATGACTGGTTCATCTGCCGATTCTCTTCGAGGCAACTCCAGTTACATCAGTCCTAATTTCGCGGCCGATGGTTTGATTGAAATCAAACTCGATCGAGATTCTTCGCGCGGATCATCCGGCTCGCGGTCGACCGTCGGCTTTGACGAATATCAAGATGAAGACCGGGACCCGTCGTATGATGGTTAGGAACAGGAGGTGCCCATGCGGTTCTATTTCGACATCCACGACAGACTTGCCATCCATGATGAGGTCGGTCGCGACTTCAAATTGGCTTCGGAAGCCATTGCATATGCAAAATACCTGGCCGCTGACCTGCGCTGCCTGGAGCCAAATATCAGGCCGCAGCTATCCATTCAGGTCATCTGTGAAGGCACTACCCAGATCCACGAGGAAGCTGTTTTCGCTTAGACCTTAGTCCCCTCACCACCATTCAAGATCGGTCCGCAAATGCTGCGATCTGCCCTGCGCCAAACGCTCGTGACCTTGATGTTCATAACGCCGGCCTTGGCGGTGTCTCCCGCCGAGCAGCGCGGCAAGACGTTTGCGCTCACCAATTGCGCGCGATGCCATTCCATCGACCGGGTGACCGACAGCCCACTGAAGATCGCGCCGCCATTCCGCACCCTGCACAAGCGCTACCCGATCGAAACGCTCGGCGAGGCGTTGGCCGAGGGTATTGATACCGGCCATCCGACGATGCCGGCATTCCAGCTCGATCCGGATCAGATCAACGACCTGCTGTCATATCTGAAAACACTCGAATAGCACTGCTCAGCGCGGCATCTGCCCGACATGCCAAGCAAAATTGTCGTCATTCAGGGACATCCGGACTCCTCCCGTCCGCATCTTTGCCATGCCTTGGCCGACGCCTATGCTGACGCCGCGGCAAAGGCCGGCCACAGCGTCATCCGCGTGGAGGTTACGGGCATCGAATTTCCACTGCTGCGTACCCAGGAGGAATTCAATTCGGGCGCACCTCCCGAATCTCTCAAGCCCGCCGTCGACGCCATCGTCGCGGCTGACCATCTTGTTCTGATATTCCCGCTATGGCTCGGCACAGCGCCCGCTCTCGTCAAGGCCTTCCTTGAGCAGGTCATGCGCCCCGGAGTGGCCTTTTGCTACGAAAAGAACGGAACCCGGAAGCTGCTGACGGGCCGATCCGCGCATATCGTCGTCACCATGGGAATGCCGGCTTGGCTCTACCGGACTTTCTTTTGCAGCCACGGCATTCGTGGACTGCGCCGGAACATATTTGGATTTGTCGGCTTCTCGCCCGTACGAACCACGATGTTCGGGATGATCGAGGGTGCTTCCCGATCCAGGAAATCCCGCTGGCTTGAGATCATGGGAGAGCATGGCGCGAAAGCGCGCTAGCTTCCGTTGTGCCGCCTTCAGGCCGCACAACACCAAACGACGCGCCCGCGAACGACAGCTATCACCGGGTTCAATGAGAAAACAGGATTGGAACGGGGGGCTTTGCGAGCAGGCCTCGGGTGGCTCCTCCGAGGACGAACTCCCTGAAACGGGAGTGGCCATAAGCCCCCATCACCAGCATATCGGCGGCGCTGGATCGGACATGGGACTCGAGTACCTCGCCGATCGCCCGTCCGTTCGAGGAAACCTCGTCCAGGATGATCTCGAGTCCATGGCGGGACAGGTTCTTGGCCAGTTCCTCAGCCGAGTGCTTGGTATCGAGAGGCTTTTCGCCCGTGACGGTCACGATGCGAATGCGCTTTGCCATTTCTAGGAGAGGAAGTGCATCGGCCACCGCGCGCGCAGCCGGCCGGCTGAAATCCCAGGCAACGACGACGGTCCCGAGTTGAAACTGATTTGGAGGAGCAAGTTCCGGCACGACCAATGTTGGCCTGCCGGACCCAAAAATAATGGCCTCCAGGGACGCTCGATCATCATTTTCCGGGACCGGAACGATCGTCAGATCGCGCAGCCGCGCGTATTCGGCGAACAGACCGGGCGCCTCGCCGCTCAGGGCGCGCTCCCGTATCGATTCGAACATCACGCCCTGTCTGGTGGCGGCCTCCTCGAACGCAGCCAAAAGACTCTTGGCGTTGGTTCGGCTCGTGCGCGCCTCTTCTGCGATGATTGCAGAAATATTGATCAATGAAGAAGAGATCAGGCTGCCGGGAACTTCGACATGAGTTTCACACGCGATCGCCGCAATATGCGAGCCGATCGCCGATGCGGCGGAGACAGCATATTCGATCGCGGCATGCCTGGTGGCTTCCGGGTAGCTCTTCAGCACGAGCAGGATGTCTTTGATGGCCATAAGAAAGCTCCATTCGATAATTTGCATACTAGCCATCGCGCAGCGCTTCAATTTGATCTAGCGCAGACGTCCCGTCGATCCGATATGGACCGCATCCAGTCCATCACTGCGCCTGAACGGTCCAGGCGATGATATTCTTCGCAATGCGGGCGAATGCGCCGTCGAATGCGGCGACCGCCGCCGTCGGCTCAAGCTTGTCAAAGCTCTGGCTTTCCTCAAACAGGCGGGCTGCGACGACTTTTCCATCCTTGTCCACGATCCGCGCGGATAATCCGATTTCGGCGGCTGGACTGGAATCCATCGCTATCCGGAAACGCCGGACATCGATCAGAAGCTGGAAGTCGGCCTGACCGACATCGGCCGTGCGCAACGGAGCGTGAGCGATATCGTAGTTTTCGAAGCTTTCGATCAGCCGGGCTTGCAACAGCTTCGGAATACTGTCCGCCCACAGGGCATCGGCGAACCCCGGATAGTCCTTTGCCGGCGAGAACAGGAACCGCTGCGTCTCGAGCATGGCAACCGCCGTGGGCTCCGGAACGGCCAATTGTCCCTTGATGGTCTTGCTGGCGGGTCCGAGATCTTGCGGCGCCTGTAGATCGTAAGTGACTTTTTGCGCAGGCGTACCGCCGCCGGTCATCTTTTCGAGGCCAGCGATGATGCTGTCGAGTTTGCCGGTGTTGCGTGCAAGGCCTTCCGAGAAAATCTGCAAGTTGCCGATGGTATTCTTAAGCGGCTCCGAATTCTCGGTTAGTACGGTATCCACCTTTCGCAAGGCATCGCGGGCCGCCTGGGTCATGCCCTGCCCCGCCCCGGGCTCGGCAATCAGCGTCGGCACCTTGCCGGAATTCACCAGCAGTTTGCCGCCCTCCAGCGCGACGACGGGAACGCCGGTCAAACCCTGGAATTCCAATCCGACCTTGGTGTCGGATCGCACCGGTGTCGTCGAGGATACCGAGATCGTCGCATTGACACGGCGCGGGCTGTCCGGCGCGAGGCCGAGATCCGTCACCTCGCCGACGCGGATTCCATTGAACAGCACGGCGGCTCCGACCAGTAGCCCGGGTACCGAGCCGTCGAACTGGACATGATAAGTCGCGCGCGGGCCGAGGCCCCCGGTATTATGAAGCCAGTAGACGAATCCGAACACAGCGGCGATCGCTGCCAGCACGAAGGCGCCGACGACGACGAAGGGGGCACGGGTTTCCATCTCTCAACTCGCTCTCGGTTGCAGCATCTGGGAACGCTTGCCGTGAAAATAGGCCCGTACCCAGGGATGCTCGGATTGAAGCAACTCGCGCATCGGTCCGATGGCGACGATCTTGCCGTCCGCGAGCGCCGCAACGCGGTCGCAGACAGTGTTCAGGCTGGCGAGGTCATGGGTGACCATGAACACCGTCAACCCCAGCGTTTTCTGCAATGTCTTGATCAGGGCGTCGAAATCGCCCGCCGCGATCGGGTCCAGACCCGAGGTCGGCTCGTCAAGAAAGACAATCGCGGGATCGAGCGCGAGGGCCCGTGCCAACGCCACGCGCTTGGTCATGCCGCCGGACAATTCGGAAGGAAACTTGTCGCCATCTGCCGGCAGCAGCCCGACCATTTCGAGCTTGGCGGTGGCAATCTCGTCCATCAAAGCCTGCGACATCACCAGATTTTCACGGAGCGGAAACTGGATGTTCTGCCGCACGGTCAACGATGAAAACAGTGCGCCCTGCTGGAACAGAATCCCCCATCGTCCCGCCGCGCTCTGGGTATTGCGATCATGGCTCCCACCGATCGCGGCGCCCATGACCTCGATCGTTCCGCTCCGGCGTGGAATCAGCCCGATGATGGTTCGCATCAGCACCGACTTGCCACCGCCTGAAGCGCCGACCAGACCCAGGATCTCGCCTCGACGAACATCCAGCGACAGATGGTCGATCACGACATGGCGGCCGAAGCCGACCACAAGGTCGCTGACGCGTATAGCGAACTGACCGGTCATTTCCTGCATCGCTACATTCCGACCGATGCAAAAAAGACCGCAAACAGGCCATCGAGCACGATCACCAGAAAGATCGACTTCACCACCGAGGTCGTTGTCTGCTTGCCGAGCGACTCCGCGCTTCCCTTAACCCGCAGGCCTTCGCTGCAGGCGACGATGCCGATCACCAGCGCCATAAACGGCGCCTTGATCATGCCGACCTCGAAGCTGGTCACGGATACGGCCTCATGCAGCCGCGCGATAAAAATCGCAGGGCCCATGCCGCCATAGAACTGCGCCACCAGGCCGCCGCCGTAAAGCGCGGCCATCGATCCGATGAAGGTCAGGATGGGCAGCGCGCAAACCAGCGCAATGACGCGGGGCAAGATCAGGACTTCAACGGGGTCGAGGCCCATGGTCGACAGCGCGTCGATTTCCTCGCGCATTTTCATCGAGCCGAGCTCGGCGGTATAGGCGCTTCCGGAACGGCCGGCGACCATGATGGCGACAATCAAAACCCCAAGTTCGCGCAACACCAGAATGCCGACCATGTCGACGACGTAGGAATCAGCGCCGAACTTGCGGAAATGGAAGATGCCCTGCTGAGCGATGATGGCGCCGATCAGGAAGGTGATCAGCACGACGATCGGAATCGCCTGCCAGCCGACCCTGTAGAGCTGATAGACCAAAGATGTCAGCCGCAGCGATCTCGGTCTGCGCAGCACGCCGAAGATCGCCATAAAAAGCGAACCCAGCATCTGCAGGAATACGGCCAGATCTTCGGTCGCATTGACCGCGGAGCGGCCAATTTCGCTCACTTTGACCACGACAGGATTCTGCGCGGGCGGCGGCGCCGGATTGTGGCGGTTGACCTGGCGAACCTCTTCGATCAGACCGGTATAATTGTCGGCTACACCGACCATCTCGGTGCGATGACCAGCCGATGCGGCCCGTCGCGACATTTTCTCGATCAGCCAGGCGCCGAGCGTATCGAGCTCGCGAACCCCGGCCATATCCAGCTTCACCGTCTTCGATCGGTCAAGTTGTGATGTCACGGCATCGGAAAGTGCCTCGAGCTTCGTCACGTTGGCCGCGGTCCACGATCCGGCCGGATGCAACTCAAGCACGTCACCTGACGGCGTGGCGGTCAACTCGGGTGCGGTCGCCAAAATCTGTATTCCTTTATGCCTATGCCGCTTTCTAGGCTCTTGGGGCCTCCTCGAATTGACCTGCCTCAAGAGAGAAAACGCTGATTCTGTGCTGTTGACGCAAATCAATACCACGATCTCGGACTCGCATAAAATTTTGGCTGGATTATGCAACCGAAGGCGAGATCCATGTTCGACTCAAGTGGGCTGAGAGATGAGCTGCAGGCGCTCAAGGACGACGTGGCGCGTCTGCTGAACACGGCAAGCGACGGCATCTTCGATGCCTCGAAAACCCGTGCCGACGCTCTCGCCGATCAGATCAAGGCGGCGCTGAACGAGCTTGGCGAAACCGTGGGCGAGCAGGAAGACCACGTCGCGAAGCTGATCTCGGATCGTCCGGTTACCGCGCTCGCTTCGGCATTCGCGCTCGGCCTGGTTGTCGGCTTCATGCTCAGGAGGCACTAAGGTGAATACAGAGAACGTCGTCAAAAACCTGCAGGTGCTGTGGCGCACCGACCGGATCATCGCCGATATCCGGATGCGGCATCTGCTTGTCGGCCTCGGGCTGCGGGCATTTGCAGCGTTGATAGCCGGCTTCGGCCTGCTGATGCTCGAGCTATCGGCCTATTTCGCGCTGGTCCAGATCTGGAGCGCCATTGCCGCAGCCGCGATTCTGGGCGCGGTCAACTTTGTGATCGCCGCGGTCTTGTTCGCCGTAGCCGCCAGGCCGCCGCGCGGGCGTGAACTCGAACTCGCAACCGAAATCCACGGTTCGTCCGTCGATGCGTTGCAACTCGAGGCGCGGGCGCTGCAGTCGCAGGTGTCGGGAATGATCCATCATCCGCTGAACGGAATCCTGCCTCTGATCGTCCCCCTCATTACGATCATCATCAGGAGCCTCAAGAAGCCGACAGCACCAGCTTCCGCCGCGTCTCACCCGGCAGAGACATAATTTTCCAACGAAGCAAGGACCGATCGTCATGCCAACCACACAGCCGAAACCGATCCTGAACGCGTCGCTACCGCCACAGTTCAGACAGGTTCGTATCGAACTCGCGCGAGAGCCCGGCCATCCCGGGGGTGACGCCGCGGTCGCCTATATCATCGTCGCGCCGCTCGATAAGGAGAGCCGGATCGATCCAAAACTCTGGCGGGAGCATCGCGACGCGTGCCGCATCGCGCGATTGCGGCCGGATCAGGAGGACAGCCTGGGTCACCTCGTTCATCGTCCCGGCGGCTGGGCGTTCCACTATGACAGCGATGCGAGGCCCGACGACGTCGGATTTCACTTCGCGGATGAACGTTTCATTTCCGGCGAATACGTCTCCATCAACGAGGCTGGCACGATGCACACGTACCGGGTGGTCGCGGTCAGCCGCGTTTAGCCGGCCAGTTTCAGCTTCACATCGCAGATGCCGGGCTCGACCGGGTCGGACTTCACTTCAAAACCCAAATCCCGGCACATCTGCAACATGACGGTGTTGTCCCGAAGAACATCTCCGGAGATAGCCTTCAATCCTTCGGACCTCGCATATTCGATGATGAGCTGCATCAAGGCCCAGCCGAGCCCCCTGCCCTTGAGATCGGACCGGAGCAGGATTGCATATTCACCGTTCTCATAGATTGAATCGGAGTGCAGCCGGACGACGCCGACCAGTTCATTGCTGGCTTCATCGAATGCGACAAAGGCCATCGCGCGGGCGTAATCGAGTTGCGTCAGGCGAGCGATGAACTCGTGGGTAAACTCCTTCATGGGCGCGAAAAATCGCAGCCGCAAATCCTCCGGAGTGACGTGTCGCAAGAGCCCATGAATCAGCGGCTCGTCCTCGGGGCGAATCGGTCGAACAAAGACCCGCCAGTCGTCCTTGACCTGAAGGTGCCGCTGCCATTGTGACGGATAGGGACGTACCGCGAAGTTGGCGGGCCCCAAACCACCGAATTTCCGGACCGCCGGTCCGACCGCGACGCGTGCATCGACCGCCAGCACCCCGGCCTCGTCAGCCAATAGCGGGTTGATATCGAGTTCGCGTATCTCCGGAATATCAGCCGCCATCTGAGCCAGCTTGACCAGAACCATCGCGACGGCATCCTGCTTGACCGCCGGCACGTCGCGATAGCCGCGCAGCAATCGCGAGACCCGGGTTCGTTCGATGAGGTCGCGGGCCAGATGCAAATCAAGCGGCGGAAGCGCCAGCGCCTTGTCGTTGATCAGCTCGACCGCGGTACCGCCGCGGCCGAATACGACGACAGTGCCAAAGGTCGGATCGTCGGCGAGGCCAAGTATCAGTTCCCGTGCTTTCTGGCGCACCACCATCTCCTGTACGACGACGCCGGAGATCCGTGCTTCGGGGCGCAGCGCTTTCGCCCGCGCCAGGATGTCGGCGGCTGACGTACGCACGGCATCGGCGTTGGTGAGATTGAGAACGACGCCGCCGATATCGGACTTGTGGACGATATCGCGCGACATGATCTTGAGCACGACGGTTGCGCCTTGTGCGAACAGCGCTGAAGCGTAAGCCACGGCCTGCTCAGGATCGGCCGCCGCAAAGGTGGCAACCATGGGGATGTCATAGGCTTCAAGCAGCCTTTTGATCTCGACCGGGTCCAGCCATTGGCGGCCGTCCGCAATCGCCGCAGCAACGATCTGGCGCGCGGAAGCGGTATCGGGCGCAAACGCGCCGGGCATGGCCGGAGGAACTTGCGCCAGCGTCTCCACGACCTCGCGATGCCGTACCAGGTGCATGAAGCCGCGAACGGCGTCGTCTTCAGTGGGATAGTTGGGAATCCTGGCTGCACTGAAGATGTCACCGATCTTCTGATCTGCTCCGACCCAGGCGGCGAGCACCGGCTTGGCCGAACCCCGGCGCTGCTCGTGGTACTTTCGGATCACATCGGTCACTGCGGCTGCAATGGCATCGGCCGGGGCAATCGCGGTCTGAACATTCATCACCAGGATCGCGTCATTGCTCGTATCGGCCAGCAGCGCCTCCAGCGCCGCGGCATAACGTGCAGGGTCCGCGTCGCCGACGATATCGACAGGATTTGATCCCGACCAGGTCGGCGGCAAGACGGCGTCGAGTCGCTTACGGGTCTCGGCCGAGATGGTTGCGGGTATTCCGCCGAGTTCAGCGAGCCGATCGATGGCGAGGACGCCGATGCCGCCGCCATTGGTCAGGATCGCCAGCCGCTTTCCCGGAGGCGATTCGACGCGCCCCAGCGTCTCGGCGCAATCGAACAGCTCGCGCAGATCCGGTACCCGCAGGATCCCGGCGCGACGAAAGGCGGCGTCGTAAACCGCGTCCGAACCAGCCAGCGCGCCGGTATGGGTCGCAGCCGCCTTCGCGCCCTGCGCCATGCGGCCGGATTTGACCACGACAACCGGCTTGACCCGTGCGGCGGCGCGTGCCGCGGACATGAATTTGCGCGCATCCTTGATCGCTTCGACATAGAGGAGGATCGCCCGGGTCTTGCCATCAAGCGCGAAGTAATCGAGCAGATCGGCGATATCGACATCGAGCTGATCGCCGATCGAAACAATGCCGGAAAAGCCTACCGCCCGTTGCGCCGCCCAATCCACCATGCCCGCGGCAATCGCTCCGGACTGGGAGATCAGTGCCAGATTACCGGGACCAGGCATATGCGCGGAGAAACTTGCGTTGAGAGCCACGCCGGGCATCATGATGCCCAGACAATTCGGACCGATCAGCCGCATACCATATTTTCGCGCGGCGCTTTCGGCCGCCTCCGCCAGCGACCCCGCACCATGGCCGAGTCCGGAGGTAACGATGAGCGCACCCGCCGCGCCGCGCTTTCCTGCCTCGTCAATGATGCCGGCGACTGCGGTTGCCGGCACGGTAATCACCACAAGCTCGGGAACAAATGCCAGCTCGCCGAGGCTGCGCACAGCCGCAACGCCATCAATCTCGGCATAACGCGAATTGACCAGCCCGAACTCGCCTTTGAACGGGACCTTGCCAATGTTCCGCAGGATGGCTCGGCCAACCGATCCTTGGCGCGGACTGGCGCCGACCAGTGCAACCGAACGCGGCAAGAGCAGATTTTTGAGGCGGTAGGTCGACATCGGTTCGGTTGTCCGCTGGACGATGACCGTCCTTCATCGTACCTGCCAAATTCACGGGAACGCAGGCTTGGTGTTCAGACAGATCAAGAGCCAAATGGGCCTGCGACGTTTCCAACGGTCAATATCACACGGAGCAGCCGTCATGGCGGTAAATGTGGGAATAGTTGACAGTATGTGGGAATAGTCGTGGGATTGGCGCTGGCCGCATTGCGTTCCGGCCTGTCCATTCAAGGATAGCACTGGATGAGACCGGCCGGTTTCATCCTGCTCTTGACTGCCCTTCTTCAGAAGCTGCCCGGCCTACGGCGTTCCGGGAATTTCGACCTGCGGACGCGGGGCCGAACGTACCTGACCCGGGTCGCGCAGTCGTCGTGCGTTCTTGCTCATCAAAAAAGCCAAGCCCGCGTGAAACCCTATCGAACGGAGCAGTTCCTCAGTTTTGCCGCCACGTTTCGACCAGTTTCGAGGTATTATCGATCACTCGCTCACTGTGTTTGAAGAGCCGCTCCGTGTCCCTGTGAATGAAATCGAGCTGATGCTTGGTGCACTCCTGGTACATTGCCCCAAGATCCTTCACAGAGTGCGCTTCCGCGATCTTGGAAAGAAACTCATTGAAGATTTTCGTCTCCGCGATGGCGCGCTCAAAAAATTCACTTCCGGCAAACATCATCTCATCCAGCCATACGTTTCGTGCGCCAGCCATGAACGAGAAAGCATATTTGTTCGCCTTGGAAAGCTGCGACGCGGCATCGGCTGCGAGCGGTTCGCTGATCGTGGAGCTCTGTTCAGAAAGCTCGGTCATGGCAATCTCCTTCGTGTGGAATCACATTATTTCTAGGCGCATCCGGGGCCGGTCACTTTGATGGAAATCAACAAAATGGTCCACTGCCCGCCTCAGCGTTCGTTCAGTTGACTATGAGCCGTCCCGGCCCGCTCGCATCGCATCCATCTTCGGAACTTCCGCTTTGACCCGCGTCAAACATCGGCCGTCTGGCATGTATAGTCATCAGTTCGACAGCGCTCTTTCAACCCGGCCGCCTCGCCTGGAGAAACATCTATGCACGCGATGGTATTGCAAGCTCCCGGGACGCCGCTGCAGATGCAGGAACGCGCCGACCCCGAACCCGGCGCTGGACAGATTCGTGTCAAGGTGAACGCCTGCGGAGTTTGCAGGACGGACCTTCATCTCGTCGATGCGGAACTTCCCGGCATCAAATATCCGATCGTACCGGGGCATGAGATCGTCGGCCGCGTCGATCTCGTCGGCAGCAGCGTCACGACACACCGGATCGGCGACCGGGTTGGAATTCCGTGGCTCGGATATACCTGCGGCGTCTGCCGGTTCTGTAGGGAGGGCATGGAAAATCTCTGCGATCGCCCGCTCTTTACCGGATACACGCGCGACGGCGGCTACGCCACCCACACCATTGCCGATGCGCGCTATGCTTTCCCGCTCGGCGAAGACGGCGATGACGTTTCGATCGCGCCGTTGTTGTGTGCCGGCCTGATCGGCTGGCGATCGCTGGTGATGACGGGTAAAGCCGAGCGGCTCGGCATCTACGGCTTCGGGGCAGCCGGGCACATCATCGCCCAGGTCGCACGCTGGCAAGGCCGATCCGTCTATGCTTTCACGCGTTCCGATGACGTGGCGGCGCAGACGCTCGCCCGTCGCCTCGGCGCTGTGTGGGCGGGATCGTCGGACCAATTGCCTGATGCTGCGCTCGATGCCGCGATCATTTATGCCCCTGCCGGAGAATTGGTACCGGCAGCATTACGCGCGGTTCGCAAGGGCGGCAGGGTGGTATGCGCGGGCATCCACATGAGCGACATTCCAAGCTTTCCCTACAGCCTTCTCTGGGAAGAAAGACAACTGGTTTCGGTTGCCAATCTCACGCGCCAAGATGGCCTGGATTTCCTCAAGATTGTCCCACAGGCCGGGATCCACACCGAGACGACGGCGTTTCCGTTGAGCGAAGCCAACGACGTCCTGACAAAACTGCGCATGGGCCAGATTTTGGGCGCTGCGGTCCTCACACCTCAGGTCGGCCATTCATGACGACGTCAAATACAGCCGACAGCCAAATGCAAGAGAAGGTCTTCGCATTCCTGGCCGACCGGGCACCGCATCGAACGGGCCGGCGGATCGACACCCATGCGGCGTCAGTCTTTCTCGAAGGCGAGCGGGCATTGAAAATCAAGCGCGCGATCCATTTTCCATATCTCGATTACTCGACGCTGGCGAAGCGGAAAGCGGCCTGTGAGGAAGAACTCAAGGTGAACCGGCCGTTCGCGCCGCAAATCTACCGCCGGGTTGTTCCGATCACGCAGAGTCGCGACGGATCGCTGAATATCGACGGAGACGGCACACCGGTGGAATTCGCCGTTGAAATGGTCCGCTTCGACGAGCATCAGACCATGGACCAACTGGCGGAAGCCGGCTCGCCCGATCCAGAACTCGTTGGTGCCATTGCGGATGCAATCGCGGCATCTCACGCGGTCGCCTCGCCCGCGCCGGCCGGCCCCTGGATCGAGTCCATCCTGCCGATCATCGCGGATAACACCAAGGCCTTTCGAGCCACGGCCTGTTTTCCGACCGGCGATATCGATCGCCTCGACCAGGCATCCCGGTCGGCGTTCTCCGGCGTTCGCGACCTGCTCGAGCGGCGGGGCCGGGGGGGATTCGTGCGGCGTTGCCATGGCGATCTGCATCTGGCGAACATCGTGCTGATCGAGGGCAAACCGGTATTGTTCGACGCCATCGAGTTCGACCCTCTGATCGCTTCGGTCGATGTTCTCTATGATCTAGCCTTTCCGATAATGGATTTCATCCACTATGGTCGGCGGGCGGCAGCGAATATTCTGCTCAACAGATATTTGAGCACGTCGTCCGGCGAAAATATCGACGCGCTCGCAGCGATACCGCTCTTCATGTCACTGCGTGCCGCGATCCGCGCCAAGGTATTCCTTGCCCGTCTCGACCGACTATCTGAAGACAAAGCTACTGCCATGCAGCAGCAGGCATTGCGTTATTTTGAGCTTGCGCATCGGTTAATTCAACCCTGTGCGCCGTCACTCGTCGCCATTGGCGGGCTGTCGGGAACCGGAAAATCCGTGCTGGCGCGCGCGCTGGCACCTGATGTCATGCCGAACCCGGGAGCGGTGGTGCTGCGGACGGATGTGCTGCGAAAGGAGTTGTTCAACGTGCGCGAAGGAGACCGGTTGCCCGAGCGCGCCTACCAGCCCGAAATTACCGGGCAAGTGTATGAAACAATCGCGAAACGAGCGGAGCGCATCCTCTCGCAAGGCCATTCGGTCATCATCGATGCCGTCTTCGCGCGGGAAGCGGAACGCGCAAACATCAACGATATCGCGAAAAGGCTGAATATCCGCTCAGTCCGCCTGTTTCTCGTAGCCGACCTCGCAACCAGGTGGAGCCGCATCGGCCGTCGAACGAATGATGCGTCCGACGCAACCCCCGATATTGCCCGCCTTCAAGATGAATACGACCTCGGCACAATCGATTGGGCGGTCGTCGATGCCTCCGGAACGCCCGAGCAAACGTTGGAACGATGCCGGACCCTGGCCGCCATTTGATCCTGAGACGGCCCTTGTCCGGATTCGCGAAATTCAGCCGCGGACATAGTCGCCGGGCGCGTCGGGCAAGTTCAGGCTAACCCCGCGCTGGAGGCCGATCTTCGGCGGCTCACACGGCTCACCGGATTTGGCGGCCAGCCACCTCGTCCATTCGGGCCACCACGATCCCTCGACGAGCGGCGTAGCCTTTTGCCATTCGTCGGGCCCGACGTAAGGAGCGTCCGCCTTCTTGATGTTCACCTGATAGCTGTGGCCCGGTTCGCCCGGTGGCGCCACGACGCCTGCGTTGTGACCGCCGCTGGTCAGGAGAAACGTAACGTCAGCATCGACCTGATAATGGATCTTGTACACGGATCTCCAGGGCGCCACATGATCGCGCACCGTGCCGACCACGAACATCGGTACATGGATGTCCGATAGCGCGATCGGCTTGCCTTCCGCGAGAAAGCGGCCGCCCGCGAGATCGTTGTCGAGGAATAGCTCGCGCAGATATTCGGAGTGCATCCGGTACGGCAAACGCGTTGCATCGGCGTTCCAGGCCATCAAGTCGCTCGGCGAGGCGCGCTCCCCGATCAGGTAGTCGCGGATGACCTTCGACCAGATCAGGTCGTTCGAGCGCAGCAACTGAAACGCACCCGCCATCTGCGACGTGTCAAGAACGCCGCGCTCCCACATCATGTCTTCCAGAAACGTGACCTGGCTTTCATTGATGAACAGGGTCAGTTCGCCGGCTTCCGTGAAATCCGTCTGTGCCGCCAGTAGGGAGATCGACTTCAAGCGGTTGTCGCCCTCCCGCGCCATCGCCGCTGCAGCGATCGAGAGTAGCGTGCCGCCGAGACAATAGCCGAGCGCATGGACCTGACGATGCGGCACGATCTCGCCGATCGTCTCGACCGCGGCGTTCACACCGAGCGTGCGATAATCGTCAAAGGCGATATCGCGATCCGCGGCCGTCGGATTGCGCCAAGAGATCATGAAAACGGTAAAGCCTTCACCAGTCAGAAACTTCACCAGCGAGTTCTGCGGCGACAGATCGAGAATGTAGTATTTCATGATCCAGGCCGGGACGATCAGGATCGGTTCCGGACGTACCTTGCCTGTCGTCGGATAGTATTGGATCAACTCGATAAGTTCGTTCCGGAAGACGACCTTGCCGCGCGATGTCGCAACGGTCTCCCCGACAATGAAATCCGGATCGCGACCACGCCGTTTTCCGGCTGACAGCAAGTCCATCCAGTCGTTGCACCAGTTCTGCCAACCGAATACAAAATTCTCGCCGCCGCTCCGGAACGCTTTCTGCAGTACTTCCGGATTGGTGAAGGCGAAATTGGACGGCGCCAGCATATCCAGCACCTGCCGTGTCGAAAATTCGATGACAGCCTCATTCGCCGGTGCAACGCCGCGCACACCAGTGGTCGCGTTATGCCACTCGCGCTCATGCAGCAGGAATGCCTGCGCAAGTAAATTGAACGGCGGGCGCTCCCATTCCGGATCGGCAAAACGCCGGTCGTGCACTTGCGGCTTGATCAGGGACCACGCCCCCCGATCGGGCTCGAACCAGCGCGCGGCAGAATCGAATACTCGCCCCGCGCTGCGCCAGACGCTTTCCGCTATCTCGATTCGCCGCTGCGGCGCAGCGGCCAGATGCAAGGCCCAGTCGGCATAGGCCAGCGACAGCGCGATCGGCGATATGCCGCCCGTCAGGCGCGCCAACATCGCATGCAAGGCACGATCGGCCTGATAGGATTCCATCCTGTTCCCCTGGTGGATTTCAGGAGCGGAGCCGGAAGGCAGCGGCGGGCTGGCCATGACCGCATCATGGCTTGCGTCCCGGCCCGATGCAGGGATGCTGGACAACGGCTGCTCGTCGGTCTCTGACCGGACTGATATCTGCTTCACGGCACTCAACTCCCAATTCTTCCCGCCTGCCGCTCGACGCGGCTCAGCACATGTACTGTCCGCCATTGATCGATAGCGTCGATCCGGTGATGAAACTCGCTTCGGCGGCCGCCAGAAAAAGCGCACCGATGCCGCGCGTTCCGCCTGAAACCAATGCTACCCGTGGCATCTTTTCATTCCTTGCATACCGTCACTTGCGCGAAATACCTATGCGTGACGAGATGCCATCGGCTTGACCTGCATCAAAATGCATATGTGCTTTTTGATTTTTACTGACCTTACGGGTCGAAGTGGCGACACATTGCTTAAAAAGGCGGAGACTGATCATGCTTAAGAGTCTTCTGGTACACATTCCCTCCGAGCGGCTGATACGCCCGGTCGTCGACAGCGCGGTCTCGCTTGCGATGTCGCGTCGCGCACACCTCAAGGCCGTTTCGATCGGCTATGAAACCGCGAATGTCGGGCTCGCTGTCGATAGCGGCGGCGCGGCAGTCGCAGCGGTCTATGAGATCGAACACGAGCGCGCGGCGGAGCGAGCCAATGCTGCGCTCGCGGTGTTCGAGACTGAAGCTCGCCACGCAGGCATCGCCTATAACCTGCAGACGCTCACAGGCCTTCCGTTTGAAGCGGCGGCCAATATCGGTGCTTTGGCGCGGCTGTGCGATCTGGCGATTGTGCTGCAGCCCGAGCCCGATCGCGACACATTCGACAACACCATTCCGGTGGAGATCCTTTTTCAATCCGGCGGCCCGGTTCTCTTCATTCCCTATATCCATAGAGGCCCGTTCGAGCCCAAGCGCATCGGTATCGCATGGGACGGAAGCCGCCTTGCGGCGCGCGCCGTTCGTGACGCAGCACCGTTCCTGGCCCGCGCAGATGCCGTCATCATCATCAACGTCAACGAAACGCAACCGCAGGCCTCCGAAGGCGCCTCCTCCGCTGATCTGGCAGCCCATCTGGCCCGGTACGGCCTTACCACAAAGATCGAGCACACAACCGCAGACCGCGCGGATATTCAACCGACCCTTCTATCGATCGCTGCGGACACCGGTCTCGATCTGCTCGTCATGGGGGCTTATGGCCATTCGCGCCTGCAGGAACGCATTTTGGGCGGGGTGACACGCGGCATGCTACAATCAATGACCATACCAACCCTGATGTCGCACTGACGCGGGTTCACATCGAACAAGGGAGATTTCCATGCGCGCTCACCAGATCATGACACGAAACGTCATCGCAGTCGCGCCCGGCACGCCCATCGTCGAGGCGGCCCACACGATGCTCGAAAATCATGTCAGCGGGCTACCTGTGCTCGATTCATCGGGCGAGCTTGTCGGCATCGTTTCGGAAAGCGACTTCCTGCGACGTTCCGAGATCGGCACGCAGCGCAAGCGGGCAAGCTGGCTCCAGTATTTCCTCAGTCCCAATCATTCTGCCGATGACTTCGTTCATGGAAAGTCGAGGACGTCATGACCCGCGATCTCATCACCGCGAGCGAAGAAATGCCGCTTGATGAACTGGTCGGCTTGATGGAGAAAAATGGTATCAAGCGGCTCCCCGTGATGCGGAACAGCAAGTTGGTCGGCATCGTCACGCGTGCGAATCTGCTTCAGGCCGTGGCCAGTATGGCTCGGGAAATCCCGGATCCGACGGCGGATGATGATCACATCCGCGATCGGATCATCCGGACCCTGGAGGCGACCGACTGGCGGCCGCTTGGACTTCAGGTCACCGTTCGCAACGGCGTTGTCCACCTGCGCGGCCTCATTATCAACGACAACGCGCGCCGTGCGTCGATCGTCGCGGCTGAAAACACCGAGGGCGTCAAGGAAGTGCACGACCATCTTTGCTTTGTCGACACATGGTCGGGCTTCTACATCCAATCGCCCGAAGACTTGAAAGCCGCCAGCTGACAGCGAGCGCAGGAAAGCATCTTCAAATGGTCTGGCTGCTTCGATTTCTTTCGGTTCTCGCGGCTGCGATCACCTCGCTGTTTGTTGCGCACGACGCATTGAATTTTGGCTTCATCGACTGGTAACGATGACCTTGACGATCGGCATCGTGGTTACCGCCGTCCTATGGGACGTGCGACGCCAGTCCTAGATTGGGCATTTCGCGCGCCATTCCTGCACCGACCACCCATCACGATAGGATATTTTACTTCTGCAGGACGGATCGATCAAGGTTCGATCCGGTTGATACGCAAGCTGCCGGGAGAGATCGAAAATGGACACCACAATGGTAAACGACAACGTGCCGGACGCAAATGACCTTGACTTGCTGGACCGGTATTGGCGGGCCGCCAATTATCTATCGGTGGGTCAGATATATCTGCTCGATAATCCGCTGCTGCGGGAGCGATTGCGGCCAGATCACATCAAACCGCGTTTGCTGGGACACTGGGGAACTACGCCCGGACTTAACTTCGTCTACGCTCACCTCAATCGCGCCATCCGTGCCTTGGATCTGAACATCATTTACGTTTGCGGGCCCGGCCATGGCGGACCCGGCATGGTCGCCAATACCTATCTCGAAGGCTCCTACAGCGAGATTTATCCCAACATCAGCCGGGACACCGACGGTCTTCGTCGCCTGTTCCGGCAATTTTCCTTTCCGGGCGGCATTCCAAGCCACGCCGCTCCGGAAACGCCGGGTTCGATCCATGAGGGCGGCGAGCTCGGCTACGCGCTGGTGCACGCCTACGGTGCCGCTTTCGACAACCCAGACCTCATTGTTGCCTGCGTGGTCGGTGACGGCGAGGCCGAGACCGGACCGCTCGCAGCCTCCTGGCACTCCAATAAATTCGTAAATCCCATCCACGACGGCGCGGTTCTCCCCATTCTGCATCTCAATGGCTACAAGATCGCCAATCCGACCGTGCTCGGCCGGATGAATGACGAAGAGATTCGCCAGCTCTTTACCGGCTATGGTCACGAACCCTTGTTCGTCGAAGGTGATGAACCCACGCTCATGCATCGGCAGATGGCCGATGCATTGAAGCGGGCGATCGAGAGCATTCGCGCGATTCAGAGTGTCGCGCGCGACGGACGCAAGACGAGCGATCGGCCGAAATGGCCGATGATCGTGCTCCGCAGCCCCAAGGGCTGGACCGGCCCAAAGGAAGTCGACGGCCTCAAGGTGGAAGGCTTCTGGCGCGCCCATCAGGTCCCGATCGCCAACCCCCGGGGAAATCCCGAACATCTTGAACTGCTCGAGCGATGGATGCGTAGCTACCAGCCGGAGACGCTATTCGACGATGACGGCCGGCTGCTTCCTGAATTGCAGGCCCTTGCGCCGGTCGGCACGCGACGCATGGGCGCCAATCCGCATGCCAATGGCGGATTATTGAAGCGCGAACTGAAGCTGCCGGACTTTCATGACTATGCCGTCGATGTGCCCTGTCCGGGCGGCCTCGAAGCCGAGGCGACACGGCTGCTGGGACAATTCCTTCGCGATGTCCTGCGCCTGAATGCCGAAACCCGGAATTTCCGGATCATGGGGCCGGATGAGACCGCCTCGAACCGTCTCGATGCCGTGTTCGAAGTCACCGAACGCGTCTGGATGGAAGCGATCGAACCCTACGACGTTCACCTTGCTCAGGAAGGCCGCGTGATGGAAGTCCTGAGCGAGCATCTCTGCGAGGGCTGGCTGGAAGGATATCTGCTCACCGGCCGGCACGGCTTTTTCTCATGCTACGAGGCCTTCATCCACATCGTGGATTCCATGTTCAACCAGCATGCCAAGTGGCTGAAGGTTTCGCGCGGCCTCCCCTGGCGGCGTCCGGTCGCCTCTCTCAACTATCTGCTGACATCGCATGTCTGGCGGCAGGACCACAATGGCTTCAGCCACCAGGATCCGGGATTTGTCGATCTCGTCGCCAACAAGAAGGCGGACATCGTCCGCATATACTTTCCGCCGGATGCCAACACGCTGCTCTGGATCGCCGACCATTGTTTGCGGACCTACGACCGTATCAACGTGATCGTCGCCGGCAAGCAGCCCTCGCCGCAATGGCTGACCATGCGGCAAGCCGCGGTGCATTGTGATGCAGGCATCGGCATCTGGACGTGGGCCGGCACTGAAACGGCCGGCTCCGAACCGGATGTCGTGATGGCCTGTGCCGGCGACGTTCCGACGCTTGAAACGCTCGCCGCCGTGGACCTGCTTCGAAAATCCCTGCCGGACCTCAAAATCCGGGTGGTCAATGTGGTCGATCTGATGACGCTGCAGCCGCAAGACCAGCATCCGCACGGCCTCAGCGATCGCGATTTCGACGGCATGTTCACCCGCGATCGGCCGGTAATCTTTGCCTATCATGGCTATCCTTATCTGATCCATCGGCTGACCTACAATCGGACCAACCACTCAGGGATGCACGTCCGCGGGTTCGCCGAAGAGGGCACGACGACAACCCCGTTCGATATGGTCGTCCTGAACGAACTGGACCGGTTCCATCTGGCGATCGAGGTGATCGAGCGTGTGCCCGGACTCGACATTGCCGCGGCGCATATCAAACAGCAATTCCGCGACACACTGATCGAGCATTCGCATTATATCCGGGAGCACGGAGAAGACATGCCGCAAATTCGCGATTGGGTCTGGCCCTATGGCGCGAACGAAGGCTCCGGCTAGAGCCGCCAAACGATCCGCATCGAAACGCCTGTTCAGTCGGAAACCATGATCATGTCCGAGGCCGTTCTGGTCCTGAATTCCGGCTCCTCCAGCATCAAGTTCGGGCTGTTCGACATTGCCCGAACCGAGCCGCGCCTGCTTTGCAAGGGTCTGCTCGACGAGCACGAAACGGCACCGCGGTTCGCGGTGGTGGATGCATCGGGCCATCACCTGTTCGAGAAACGCCGCCCCCCGGCCGACAAGGACGGCCAATCGCTGCTCGCCGATATCTTGGACTGGATCGGTGATTATCTCACCGGCGGTTCGCTCGTGGCGGTCGGCCATCGCGTCGTTCACGGCGGCCGCGATTTCGCAGGCCCGGCCGAGGTCACCGATGAGATCATCGAGGCCCTTGCCGCGCTCACGCCGCTTGCGCCCCTGCATCAGCCGCGCTGTCTGTCGCCGATGCGGGCGATTAGATTGCTTCGACCCAATCTCAGGCAAATTGCCTGCTTCGATACGGCCTTCCATCACAGCCTTGCGCCACCCGTCAGCCGCTTTGCGATCCCGCGACGGTTCGAAGAGATGGGTATTCGACGTTACGGCTTTCATGGGCTTTCCTACGAATTCATCGCCGGCCGCCTAGCCGGGATTTCGCCGTCCCTGGCCGGTGCGCGCACAGTGGCGGCGCATCTCGGCAACGGAGCCAGCCTTTGCGCGATGCGCAACGGCATAAGCATCGATACGACGATGGGCCTCACGCCGCTCGACGGGTTGATGATGGGAACGCGCTGCGGCACCATCGATCCTGGCGTGTTGTTATATCTTCAGCAACAAGGCATGCAGCTCGCCGAGCTCGAGCACATGCTCTATCAGGAAGCAGGATTGCTCGGTGTGTCCAGCCTTTCCGCCGACATGCGCGAATTGCTTGCCAGCGACGACCCGCGTGCCAGAGAGGCCATCGACCTGTTCACGTTCCGCGTCGCCAGAGAAGTCGCGGCGATGGCGAATACGCTGGGCGGTCTGGAATGCCTGGTCTTCACTGGCGGCATCGGCGAACACAGCGCAGAGATAAGGCAGCAGATATGCGAACGGCTGCAATGGCTGGGCGTGCGGCTCGACCATTCTGCAAACGATCAAGGTCACGAATGCGTCAGCGCCAAGGACAGTAACGTTGACATATGTGTCGTTCCCACGAGTGAGGAGACCATGATCGCCCGGCATTGCGCAGGAGCATTGCGTGCAGGCGAGCGAAGCCGGGAAACCGGTCACCTTTGACCTCTGTCAAATCGCGGCGCACCCGTTGGAATAGGCTTTTGCAATCGGCTGAAGCCTGAAATCCCCGGAGAGCCCCATGCGCGCCCATCAGATCATGACCCGCCCTGTCATCACCGTCACGCCGGAAACCACCATCGTCGAAGCCGCCAACACCATGCTGCAGCGGCATATCAGCGGGCTTCCGGTCGTCGATGCGGCCGGGAAGCTGGTCGGCATCGTCTCGGAAGGCGATTTCATACGGCGCTCCGAGATCGGTACCCAGCGCAAGCACGGCCGATTTCTGAAATTCATTCTTGGCCCGGGTAAGGCGGCAACCGATTTCGTTCACGAGCACGGCCGCAAGGTAGCCGAAATCATGACCCGGGAGCCGCTGACGATCACCGAAGATGCGGCTCTCGAGGAGATCGTGGAGGTCATGGAAAAGAACCACGTCAAGCGTCTGCCCGTCACCCGCGATGGCCGGATCATCGGGATCGTGTCGCGCGCCAATCTGCTGCACGCAGTGGCCAGTCTCGCCCGCGACGTTCCCGATCCAACCGCCGACGATGATCACATCCGGAACCGCGTCATCGACGCGATCACCAAGAACGACTGGTGTCCGGAAGGTCTCAGCGTCATCGTCCGCGACGGCATTGTCCATCTGAGCGGAGTCATCACCGACGATCGTTCAAGATCGGCGGCCATTGTCTGCACCGAGAATGTCGCAGGGGTCAAGAAGGTCCACGACCATCTGTGCTGGGTCGACCCGATGTCCGGATTGTACTTGATGTCGCCGGAGGACGATGACCTCGCGAAGGCGAGCTGATCGAGCTACCGCGGCGCGGCAAGGTGTGCCGCGCAAGCTCGGTGGACGGCGCGGGCAAATCAAACATCATTCTGCCTCCGGGATCTACGCGCCGCTACTTTCGTTTAGATACTCATCCGGTACTTGCCCGAAACGGCGCAGTACATGCTTGCGACCAAATTTTCCCGTTTCGAAATCGGTGGTCCGGACGAACGCGACGGCGCCGGCGTGACCAAGCACCTTCCACTGCCCTTGCGCCGTTTGTATCGCCTGCGCGGGGCTTCCGCAGTCGATCAGCTCGCTGTCGGCAAGACTGCCGTCGACAAGATCGAATGCCAATGCCAGAAAACAAGTTATTTCGGTCATGAGTTCACGATGCTTGAGCGCAGATTCCCCCGCCTTTTATTGACGAGCCACCGTCAACGAGCGGGCTACGCCCCGCCGCCGATACTTTGCTGCAGCGCCCGGATCACGTCTTCGCGCGAGATCATGCCAACCAGCCGCTGGTCGCCATCGATCACCGGCATGCTTCTGAGACGATGATCGACCATCAACTGCAGTACCCTGGTCAGCTTGGTCTCTGCTCCGACATAGATGAACTCGGGCGTCATGACGTCTGCTACGGTGCGCTTCATCAACTCTTCATAACGAGGAATCATCTGGGCCGGAGTAAAAATGAAACAGGCCAGGAAATCGAACTTCGAGACTAGTCCGATTATCTGCGAGTCCTCCTCAACGGGGTAGGCATTGAAGTCTTCCCGCTCGAACAGATAGCCGAGTTCGCGCAGCGTGACGCCGCGCGTTACGGTCCTGACGTCGTGCGTCATGTGGTCTGCTACGGTTTGCGCGAGGAAAGTATACAAGCTGTGATCCTCATCAAGAATACGAAATCCAACCATTCTCCACCTAACCGGCGTTGATTGAGATCAATCAGCGCGACAGCAATGAACAGCGATTTGTGGGATTAACGAGCCGCTGCGTTACGCCGCCGAGGATCCATTCGCGCAGCCGCGAATGTCCGTAAGCTCCCGCAACGACCACGCCCGCGGCCAGCTCCGAGCAAATTCTCTCGATCTGTGCGCCTGCCCTGCCGCACTCATCAGGCACCAGTGCGGAAGCGGCTATGCCGTGCCGCGACAGCCACGCCACGACATCCCCGAGCCGCGACTGGGCTGCCGCCCGATCGGCCTGTTCGCCGACGATCTCGACGACCGTGACACTGGTTGCCTTGCGCAGTATCGGCAGCGCGTCGGCGACGGCACGCCTCGCTTCGGCGGTATCCTTCCAGGCGATCAGGACGCTTCGCAAATCGAGCCAGTTGCAGGTCTCGGGTACGACCAGCAGCGGGCGCCCCGCCTGCATCACGAGCTCGCCCGGACTGACCTGCACAAAGGGATCGCCGACGGCACCGCCATCCGCTTCGCCAACCACGATAATGTCCGCGGCGCGGGCTTCCCGAACAATGTAGCGGGCCGGATAATCCTCGGCGCAACGCCATTCCGCTTCGGTGGCGCGGTTGCGCATTGCCGTTCGAAATTCCTTTTCCAGATCAGCGATTCGATTTTTGATGGCCGCCTGCCCTTGGTCGACCAGCTTCTGCGCCTGCTCGCCCGACGTGAAATAGAGTGGCGGAGTGAATTGGGCCGCGGCGATTCCGATCACGCGGGCACCGACACGCTCCGCAAGCTGACCGGCAATCTCCAGGCGGGCTTCGTTTGAGCGCTCAAGCGCCAAACCGACCATCACGGTGGCGTATGTCATCAGTTCCTCCAGATCGGCATTTGCCGCAATTTGTGGGCCATTCGCGACGGAGGCAGATGACGCAGATCAAGGAATTGATGATTTCAGTCGTCAGCCCTGAATCGCCGCGAGTTGGCCGTCAGGGCTCCGACGTTTCGCCTTGTAAGGTTGATTTATGACTATTTATCAATTTAAACGTGCGTCGATGACCGGCCGGTCTGGCAGGCCGAAATACACACTTCAAATATGGTATTGACGTATTCGGGGGATTGTTTGCGTCTCGCAGCGAGATATACGGACGACCATACCGCGGTATAGCGCCAACGACTTGCTTTCAGGCCCCTGCTCGCCGCCGTCAGGGATTCCGCGTCGGTAATGGAAGTGTCGCCCGCCCCGCCTCTAGCGTGCAGTTGAACATATTGGTATCCTTCCAGGGGAGCTAACAATCCGGCATATCCGTTGGGGCGCCTGCGAACGCAGGCCATACGGAAATCGCAAGATATGTTACCAATTGTGAAGGCGAGACGTGACCACCATTGTCCATCCACCGTCCGAGGATCCTGTTCGAAACGAACGCTTTCGGCTAGGTATCGAAGGATCTGGCATCGGAGTATGGGATCTGGATCTTTCGACGCGGCAGCTGCTTTGGTCGAATACGACCAGAAGGCTCTTTGGCGCCCCTGACGATCTGCCCCTTACATACGACCTGTTCCTTTCGTTCCTTGAACCGGACGACCGCGAGCGGACAAAGCAGGCGGTCAGCAAATCCGTCGAGACCGGCTGCAATTTTGACATGCAGTATCGGGTTAACGGTCGGTCGCAACCGGCCCAATGGGTTCGCGCACGTGCCAGCATTGTGAGGGACGGACAGGGAATACCCGGCCACCTCAGTGGAATCATGATCAACATCGACGATCAAAAACAAGTCGAAGAAGCGCTCAGGACACGGGAAAGTCACCTTCACTCGATCCTGGAAACGATTCCGGACGCCATGATCGTCATTGACGGCAATGGCATCATGCAGTTCTTCAGCAGCGCCGCGGAACGGCAGTTCGGCTATTCCGAACACGAAGTGATCGGCCAGAACGTCAGCATTTTGATGCCGAACCCGGATCGGTCGCGCCATGATGGCTATCTGGAGCGCTATCGGTCTACCGGCGAGCGGCATATTATCGGCATTGGTCGAATCGTAACCGGTCAGCGCAAGGATGGAACGACATTCCCGATGCATCTTTCGATCGGCGAAATGCAATCCGGCGGAGCGCCCTATTTCACCGGCTTTGTCCGCGACCTGACAGAACATCAGCAAACGCAGGCGCGGCTTCACGAGTTGCAATCCGAACTCGTTCACGTTTCGCGTTTGAGCGCGATGGGAGAGATGGCATCCGCTCTCGCGCACGAGCTCAATCAGCCGCTTGCCGCCATCAGCAATTACATGAAGGGTTCGCGGCGCCTGCTGGCCGCCAGCTCCGACCCCAACCGATTGAAAATTGAGAGCGCTCTCGATCGCGCCGCCGAACAGGCCATTCGTGCCGGGCAGATCATCAGGCGCCTGCGCGATTTCGTTGCGCGAGGAGAGTCCGAGAAACGCGTCGAAAGCCTGTCGAAATTGATCGAGGAAGCCGGCGCGCTTGGCCTCACTGGCGCCCGCGAACAAGGCGTACTGCTTCGCTTCGACTTGAATCCGCATCATGACCTGGTGCTGGTGGACCGGGTTCAGATCCAGCAGGTTCTGGTCAACCTGTTTCGCAACGCGCTCGAGGCCATGGCGCAGTCACCGCGCAGGGAGCTGATCGCTGCAAATGTCCCGGTTGCCGACGACATGATCGAAATCGAGGTTTCCGACACCGGGCACGGATTCGGGGATGACGTGAAGCAAAATCTGTTTCAAACCTTCTTTACGACGAAAGAGACCGGCATGGGCGTGGGATTGTCCATCAGCCGGTCGATCATCGAGGCCCACGGCGGAAGGATGTGGGCCGAGGCCAATGCTGCGGGCGGCGCAACGTTTCGCTTCACTTTGCCCGCGACCTCAAGCGAGAGTTTGACGAATGGCGGCTAGAGGAAAAGTCTATGTCATCGACGATGACGATGCGATGCGGGATTCGCTGGATTTCCTGCTTGGTTCGGCGGACTTCCACGTCACGCTGTTCGAATCCGCCCATCATTTCCTCGACGCGGTTTCGAGCATCGATTTTGGCTGTGTCGTCACCGACGTGCGCATGCCGGGCATCGACGGCATTGAGCTTCTGAAACGCCTGAAAGCGGACCGCAGCGCGCTGCCCGTCGTGATCATGACGGGCCATGGCGACGTGCCGCTCGCGGTCGAGGCGATGAAGCTGGGGGCCGCCGATTTTCTCGAGAAGCCCTTCGAAGACGACCGCCTGATCGGAATGATCGATGCAGCACTCAGACAGGCCGTTTCCAGCGCGCAAGGCGAAGCGGTCACACTCGATGTCGCCGCGCGGATCGCGAGCCTCAGCCCCCGCGAGCGGCAGGTCATGGACGGCCTGGTCGAGGGGCTTTCAAACAAACAGATTGCGAAAGAGTACGACATCAGCCCGCGCACCATCGAGGTTTACCGGGCCAATGTGATGACCAAGATGCAGGCCACCAGTCTTTCGGAACTGGTCCGCCTCGCGATGAGGGCCGGGGTCCTCAAAGATTGAGCCAAGTCAAGCCATCCGCGGGCAAAATGCGCTTTAGTTGATTTTATGTACGATCGATGCCACCCCAACCCGCGCGATGCCTCGTGATGTCCTCGTCGGCCACAACACCCGTTGTCTACGTTGTCGATGACGACACCGATGTGCTCGGATCGCTGAGATTCCTGCTGGAAACTGACGGCTTTGACGTCCGGACTTTTCGGAGCGGATCAGCCCTGCTCAGCGGAATCGGGACCGACGAAGTCGATTGCTTCGTGATCGACTACAAGATGCCCGTCATGAGCGGCATCGACCTGGCGAGCCGGCTGCGGAATCGCGACATCAACGCGCCGATCATTCTCATCACCGGCTATCCCGACGAGAACATTCTCGACAAAGCGGCAGCGGCCGGCATCAGCCATGTCCTGCTGAAGCCCCATGTCGAGGACAACCTTGCAGGCCGCATTCGTGGCGCGATCGAGGAAAGCCGGCCCCGCTAAAGCGTTTTCGATGAAGGCCTGCCCTGCACTTGATGCGGGTAAATACCGGTTTGCATAAGGAAACGCGTCAAAACAAAGAAATCCGGCCGCCGGGGAGCGTCAAGGACCTCCGGTAAACTACGTAAGGGCCGCCCCCTAAGATATCGAGCGAAATTTTCAGGTTCGATCGGCTCGCGTAGCAATTGGTCATCCGCCGCAGAGGAGATGGCACATGCTGACCCAGTCGCTCAATACATCGATTACCGGTAACAAGCCCGCTCCGGTTCCCTTTTCCCCACCCGACCAGTTCTGCGCCCTGACCGGCCATGCGGGCCTCGTGGCAACTGAATTCACATACCGGAAGGATGAAGAGATCTACGGCGAGGATGAGCCGGCCGAATACGTCTATCAGGTGATCCGCGGCGCGGTCCGGACCTACAAGCTGCTGTCCGACGGACGGCGCCAGATCGGCACGTTCCTGCTGCCGGGCGACGTCTTCGGGCTCGAATCGGGAACGAACCACCGCCTTGCCGCTGAAGCCATCATCGACACCACCGTGCGGCTGGTGAAGCGCCGCAGCCTCGAGCAGGCCGCTGGAACAGACGTTCAGGTCGCGCGCAAGCTCTGGACCATGACCGCCGGCGAGCTCCGGCATGCCGAGGACCACATGTTGCTGCTCGGACGGAAGAACGCCATGGAACGCGTTGCGAATTTCCTGCTCGAGATGGACCGCCGCCTCGCGGTCGCAGGCATGATGGCGCTGCCGATGTGCCGCCGCGATATCGGCGACTATCTCGGGCTTACGCTGGAAACCGTTTCAAGGGCGCTTTCGCAGCTCCACGGTGAGGGTGTGCTTGGATTTTCCGGAGCAAGGCAGATCGTCCTACGCAACCGTCAGCGCCTGCACAACATGGACGCCTGAGACGTTCGCGGCGACACCGGCAGCGCTCGCCGAGCAAGCTGGGATCGGACGACACAGTTTCGCGGTTCAGCCTCTGGCTGGCCGCGATCCGCGTTCAGCCGCCAAACGCGCCGGTTCTGGCGGCTGATCCGCAGAACCGCCGAAGCTGCTCCAAAGCCAATTCACGCGCGCAAAAATCATCAAAAGTGTAAGTGCTTGAAATCCTTGCCGGAGCGGCAGGCTTCGAAGCAGCGCCCCCTGAACATCTTCTAAGTTGTTGATTTTTCTTGTCGCAAGGTGCTTCCCCCACTTTGGATCGTGTCGGCGGCAGCAAGTGCACCGATCACAGTCATAATCGGCGGGATACCACCACTGGATTTACAGACATGCCCGGATGGAGTCGCCGTGAGCGCCCCTCCCCCCTATCCAACGATTCGTAAACTGCCCCTCAAAAGGGTCATCTGTCCGGGTTGAGATAGACGCGGTCTTTTGGTCGACGCGTTTGGCCATCAGCGCACGGATCTCCTTGCCATACTATCTGGCCTAACGTCGTCGGCCTGCCGCGCGGGAGCGCCCAACTCAACCGGCGCGCCTCGGATAGTATTGTCACTCGGCGGGCACCGGTCGAGTATCGCGACTCGATGTTTTATGATTGCTTCCGAGAAGGCGAACTGGAGATTGGGAAAAGCCAATGGCGTACAGAGATCATTGGAGCGTCGGGCAGAAACCATGACCACCGGGGAATTAAATTTCACGCCCCAGCCAGCCGGCTTTTTTGAAAAAGATCGCGTCAGAAGCATACTCGCCGCCGCTTCATGCGGCCTTCTTTGGCTCTTCTATGTATCCATCTACTTGCCGTTCCTTCCAACTGCGGACGATACGATCGGCCACGACTATTCGTTGCATTTTCCCAATCTGCTGACTGGATACTTCTGGTTTTTGCATAACGGTCTCTCGGCAATTCCGTGGTTTTCGCCCAGCCAATGCGGGGGCTTTGCCTATTTTCCCGATCCGAACGTGGCCTATTTCTCAGTCCCGCAATTTCTCGTCTTCCTGGTTTCGCCAATGCAGGCGGTCCAATTGACATTCCTCCTGTTCTCGCTGATCGGTCTGATAGGTTCGTACGGGCTGATGCGGTACGCTTTCCGGTCTTCTCGCGCTGCAGCCGTGTTGGCGGCCGGGATATTCGTTTTCAATGGGTTTTTCACCTATCGCATGCTGATCGGGCATCTGACATTTCATGCATTTGCTTTGATACCAGTGATAGCGCTCTCGGTCTTGACGGCCGATACGGGGCGCCGCCGGCCTCTCCTGGAACTGGTCGGACGCGCGTGCGTCGCTGCGGCCTGCCTTGCCTATATGTTCCAGTCGGGCATGGTCCACGGTATTCCGCCGGCGCTGCTCGCATTGGCTGCCATATTGACGATCCATGCACTGTGCTTTGGCTGGCGGTGGCAACCTTGGCTGCTGCTCGCCGTCGCAGGCACATTTTCGCTGGCATTGTGCGCTGGAAAACTGGTTGCCGAGTTGGCACTACTGTCGAATTTTCCTCGCGATTCTTACCCACTTCCCGGCATCGACGGTCTCTTGTCCACGCTTTGGATTGCCGCGCAGACACTGTTTTTCTCACCACCGGCGAATCCGACCGACATTGCGACCAATTCGATGTGGCCGCTCGGACGGCACGAATGGGAATACGGCGTCTCCGCAGCCCCGCTCATCTTCGTCGCGGCTGCAGCAGCCGTGGCAGCGGCTGATATTCTTCGTCGACGTAAGCTTCCGCCTTTCAGCGTCGGTCGCGTATTAGCGGTCGTAACCATCGCGTTCTTGCTGTCGATCCCGATTGCGGTCAACTGGTATCAACCGGACTGGAACCAATTCCTCAAGTCGGCCCCATATTTCGGCAACAGCAGCAATCTCCTGCGGTTTTTTAGCGCCTATATTCCTGTCATTGCCATTTTCGCCGGCCTCGCGCTCGATCGGTTGCCGCTGCCGACGTTAGCCCAAGGGTCTGGCCGTGTGCTGCTCGCGGTGACCGGCCTTGGCATCGTGTTGTTGCAAAACGTGGCAACCGATCGCGCCTACTATGCAGGACAGGGCTACAAGATCGCGCCGATCGAGGCTTCGTATGCGCGGGCCAAGCTGACGCGCTCCGTTCCGGCGATCGAAGCAATCGGAGGCCGCGACGATGTTGTACGTGGCAACGATGCGATGATCGATGGTCGATCGCAGCTTTATTGCTACCAACCATTGTTCGGCTACAGGCTCGAAAGATTCCCCGCCGCGCCACTACGGCCAGGCCGCGTCATCGCGGCGATCGGAAAAGTCATCAATGTGAAGAACCCCGCCTGCTACGTATTTCCTGAGGAGAACGGCTGCAAACCCGGCGATCATTTCACGATCGAGCAGGTGGAGGAGGCCGTGTCATTCCTGACGTATCGGCCGGTGGCTTTCGAGCAACCGTACAGGCAACAACTGGCAACTTGGATGAGCCTGATTTCGATAGTCGTCTTGGCAGTGGCGCTCGTGGCGGCCGCCCTCGGGTCTGTGTTTGGTCGATGGGCGAAGACAGGTGACATGCAACGGTGAGGTGTTGCTCTCCTGATGCCGGCCGGTAAGGGTTGGCTTGCAAAGCATACAATTTGCACCCAAAATGTAGCGCACCGCCGTGCGCAGAAATGAACTTCACCGCCTCGCGGCGCTCTGGCTTTGTGCAAGCGACGCACCTGATTTGTCACAAGACGATAGGATACGATGACGACAAGCAAGATCGCTTTCGAGAAGAAAGGCGGAGACGACTTCGCTCGGGCTGCCCAGCTGTACAGGTCGAACAACTACGGCGACGCGCTAGCGCTCTTCGAGCGGTTGATCGCCGCCGATCCCACTTCGATCGATGGTCTGTTGAGTTACGGCAACACCCTTTTTGAATTGAACCGGGACGACGAGGCGATCGCCTGTTACGACAAGGTGATTGCGATGGAGCCGGACCATCCCGATGCCCATTTCGGCAAGGCATTCCCGGTTTTAGCCAACGGCGATTATGTGCTCGGCTGGAAGCTTTACGAATGGCGCTGGAAAACGAAACCGTTTCATTCGCTCATCAGAAAGTACGATCAGCCACGATGGAGCGGCAACGCCGATCTTACCGGTAAGACAATCCTGATCTATGGCGAGCAGGGATTCGGTGACAGCATTCAATTCTCACGATACCTGAAACTTTTCAATAACAGCCGTGTGATCTTCGAGATACGGAAGCCGCTTGCAGCGCTCTTTCGCGATCACGAGATCGTCACGCAAGGCGAGCCGTTGCCATCTTTCGACTACCATTGTCCGCTGATGAGCCTGCCGCTTGCATTTGAGACGACGATCGAAACGATCCCGCCGGCGCTCCACATCAGCGCCGATGCCGGCAAGATCGACAAATGGCGAAAACTACTCGGCAAAAAAACAAAGCCCCGCATCGGCCTAACTTGGGCAGGACACCCGCACTCGCATAACGACAGCAAGCGCAGCATTCCCCTTGAAACGCTGTTGCCGATCATGACGGATAATGTTGAGTGGTTTTCGCTGCAAAGGGAAGTACGCGATCGTGATCGCGGGGCTTAGCCCGGGCGCCGTTGCGGGATTTTACCCGCCGGCTGCACGATTTCGGCGAGACCGCCGCGCTGATCTCGCACATGGATGTCGTGATTTCGGTCGATACCTCGATTGCGCATTTGGCGGGCGCGCTGGGCAAACCGCTCTGGCTGCTGCTGCCGTTCCATCCTGACTTTCGGTGGATGCGCAACCGCGCCGATAGTCCATGGTATCCGACCGCGCGGCTATTCCGGCAATCGGACGATGGCGCATGGCCGGATGTTCTGCAACGGGTAGCAACCGAAATCGCCAGGTCCGGGCACTGATTAACCCCCGTCCGCTTTCTGGGGAAGATCACTCAGCCTTTTCGTTGTATGAAAATTGACGCGACTCGGGACCGAACGGCATGAGACGCACACCCTTGCGAAGCCGCCTGTAGGGAAACTTCGAGGAATCGGCGAGATGCCCACCCGGGGCGATCGCGATCAAAATGTCCTCCGCAATCGCCTGAAAATCTCCCCGAAAATGAACAGTGCTCTTCAAAGCCAGGATTTTCTGCTCCTTCGGCTCGACGCCAAGGTGGCGAAAAGGTGCCTGGTCGAGCGCTTGCATGCGCTTGGTCGTCACTGCGACTTTCACACTACCGACTTGCAGCAGCGCCACAGGCCCCAGATCGATATCGCGGTTGCCGGAGACCGGACCGGTCGTCCGGATCTTTCCATCCCCAAGCTCCTTGACCTCGAACGTTCCCCGGAACGGGACGACGCCTTCAGGGCCGTTGCGCCCGCCGAGATCTACCGTGATGTTTGCGCCTTTGCCTGCGCTATGCGCAGCCTTCACCGCTTGCTCATCGCATAGGTAGCCCAGGACGGCCCCTTCCGCGCCACCTTCGACCAAGGCGAACAGCAGGCCTGTCGTATCGGCGGTGCCTCCCGCCCCCGGATTGTCCTGCGTGTCAGCGATAATCACTGGCCGATCGGCACTGCTTGCAATTGTCCTGGCGCGTGCAACCGCTTCGGCCGGCGAAAGCACGGGTACGGCAAAGTCCGTCTCCCGCAACGCGACAAACCGCGCAATGTCGTCGGCTGCCCGATCGGCCGCCTCTTGCGTCGTTGCATGGACAACCACCGATGGACCGCAATAAAATATGTCGGATGGCGGAAAGCCGGCAAGATAGGAAATGGTCAGGACATCGGCGTTTTCCAATGCTTGCGTAAGCTCGATAATCCCCCGTGACGGCTGAACCATTGTGCACTGGCTGTGCAGCGGAATCAGGAACGGTATCTTTCTCAATGCACGTCCCGGCGTGCGCCCGTGTTTGAGCACGTGCAGCATGGCGTGCGCTGCGCGAACTCCCGTCTCCGGGCGATCGATATGCGGATAGGTGAGATATCCGGATATTGCGTCCACCTCGTCAACCATCTCGGGCGTGACGTTGGCGTGATAGTCGAGGCTGATGACGATTGGCATGTCCTGTCCAACACAGGCCCGGATGCGCCGGAGCAGTTCGCCCTCGCCATCCTCAAAATCCTCCGTCACCATGGCGCCGTGCAGATCAAGGTAGATGGCATCCACCGGCATTTGCTGCGAGAGCTCTGCGACAAGTTCAGCGGAAATGCGTTCGAACGCATCTCTGGTGACCATCCCGCCAGCACCACCGCTGGTCCATAGCAAGGGAACGATCTCATTGGTTCCGGCCATCGTCTGCAGGAATCCAGACAGCGCGAACGAGATTCCGCTCAGCCATTCCAGAACGTCGCCGCGCCGGACCAATGGCGGTCGATCGCGATGACTGCAGAAGTAAGCGAAATCGGTTGGCGTCCTAACGAAGGTATTGGTTTCGTGGTGAAATCCGCCGACGGCTATGCGAGCCATGCCTACGTCTCCATTCTCAAACCTGCACCGTAGCTTCGATTTCACCCAGCCGGATGCATGCGGCCATATGCCCGTCGCGGACCGAAGCCAGAGCCGGCCTCGTTTCGGCGCATTTCGGGATCGCGAAGGCGCAGCGCGTCTGGAAGACGCAGCCGGCTCTTGCAGTCGCACTCGATGGCGGATCGCCCGGCAGCGCCGGCGTATCATGCAGCGATCCCGGCTCCAGCTTCGGCACCGCCGCCAAAAGCGCCCGGGTGTATGGATGCTGCGGCCGCGCGAAAATTTCCTCGGTCGGCCCCATCTCGACAATGCGGCCGAGATACATGATGGCCACCTGCTCGCACATACGCTTCACCACCGATAAATCGTGGCTCACGAACAGGTAAGTAAGCCCCAGCCGTTTGCGCAGACCGTCAAGCACGCCCAGTACCGTCGCCTGAACTGAAAGATCGAGTCCCGAAGTCGGCTCGTCCAGAATGACGATATGCGGACTCAGCACGAGAATGCGCGCGAGCCCCACCCGGCGCTGCTGACCGCCGGAAAGCTCATGCGGATAACGACTCCGGAAGCTCGAATCGAGCCCGACCGCGTCCAGCATTTCGTCAACGCGCCGTCGCCGCTCACTGCGATCGGTCACGCCATGAATGCGCAGCGCCTCATCGAGCGCGTGCCCGATGCTCCACCACGGATCCAGCGCCGCGCCCGGATCCTGATGCACATATTGGATCGTGGGCCGCGCTGCCCGGGCTTCCCGAACGGAAAGACCCGACACCACTTGCCCGTCCAGCCGCACCGTTCCCGACGTCTCGCGGACCAGTCCGAGGATCGTTTTGGCAAGCGTGGTTTTTCCGCAACCGGATTCACCAACGAGGCCGAGCGCCTGACCGGCCTTGAGCGACAGGCTAACGCCGTCGACCCCACGCACCACCGGCCGGGGCTTTCCAAATAGCTGCTTGCCGCCTCCATAGAGGGTGACCACGTCCTCGATTTCAAGCAGTGCCCGTGCCCCCGTCATGCCGCGGCCTCCGCGCCATACAGCACGCATTGAACATCCTGCTTGCCGGCGTGTTCAGTGCGCGGAGGAAGCGCAACGCTGCATTCGGCGCGACTGCTCGGGCAGCGCGGATGAAACCGGCATCCGGATGGCGGACGCAGCGGCGACGACACCGCGCCGGGAATCCCGGCCAGCGCAGCGCCGCGGTCGGGATGACAGGCGAGCAGCATCCGGGTGTACGGATGTAGCGGTGCGGCAAGTATCTGCGAGACCGGCCCGGATTCCACCGTCTGGCCGGCATACATCACCGTCACCGTATCGCAGAGCTGGGCGACCACGCCGAAATCGTGCGTCACAAACAGCATGGAAAGGCCGCGTTCCTCCGTCAACCTGCGCAGCAATTTGAGAATCTGCAGCTGCGTCGTCACGTCGAGCGCGGTGGTCGGTTCGTCGGCGAGGACGATGGCGGGCGAGGATGCGAGCGCAGCAGCGATCAGGAGCCTCTGGCGCTGACCTCCCGAGAACTGGTGCGGATAGCGATCGAGCGCGCGCTCGGGATCCGGAAGCTGCACGGATTTCAGCAACGAGATGATGTTGGCCTTGGCGCCATCATACCCCGACGCGCCGAGTCTCGTACGCGACGTTTCCAAGAGTTGCGTGCCGACACGGAAGACCGGATTGAACGCCTGGTATGGATCCTGCGGAATGAATCCGATCTGACCGCCGCGAACCTCGCTCTGGAGAATAGCGGCCGGCAACGAGAGCAGATCGCGTTCGCCCAGCAGTATATTGCCGGCGGTGGCGCGCCCGCGCTTCGGCAGAATGCCCAGGATCGCACGCATCAGGGTCGACTTACCGCAACCTGACTCGCCGACGACGCCGTGGATCGAACCCGGCATCAGCGCCAGGTTCGCCCGATCGAGGATCCTCGCCTCTCCCTCGTCGCTGCCGACGGACACCGAGAGATTGCGAACCTCGAGCAGGGGCGCTGACGTGTCTTGCCTCATCGCGAGCGCCTCAGCTTGGGATCGACGAGATCGCGCAATCCGTCGCCGAAAAGATTGAAGCCGAGCACCGTGAACAGAATCCCAAGGCCGGGGAACGTCACCCCCCACCAGGACTGCGGCAGATATTCCCGCCCCTCGGCGATGGCCAGACCCCAGTCGGGATTCGGCGGCGTAGCGCCGATACCGAGAAAACCCAGAACCGCGGTCGTCATGATCGTAAAGCCCATGCCGATCGTCGCACGCACGATGACGGCCGAGGCGACGTTCGGCAGCAGATGAACGAACAGGATTCGCGAGGTCGAGGCGCCGAGGCCCTGCTGCGCCTCGATGAACAACGCGCTGCGCAGGCGCCGGACTTCACCATAGACGGTACGACAGAAGAACGGCCAGTAGGTCAGCGCCAACGCCGCCATGGCGCTCTCCAATCCGCGCCCCATGAGTTGGGCGACGGCCAGCGCGAGGATGAGCTGCGGTACGGCCAGGAACACGTCCGTCAAGCGCATCACCAGTTGGCTTCCCCAGCCGTCAGAATAGCCGGCATAAAGACCCGCAGGCACGCCGATGCCTATAGCGAGTGCAACAACCGTTAGCGCCACTTCCAGCGCGCCGCGCGTTCCCATGATCACGCGCGCGAACACGTCACGCCCGAGGCTATCGGTTCCGAACCAGAATTCCGCGGACGGCGGTTTTAAACGCGAGATCAGATCGCCGTCATAGACCATGTCGAGATTGGGCACGATCAGCGGCGAGAAGATCGCAATCAGGCAGACGGTCACGATAATAAAAAGCCCGATAACCGCCGGCACATCTCGCAAGAATTTCTTTAGGATCAGCATCTCCGACGCGTCCCTAGAGCTTTTCAGCCACGCGAGGGTCAAGCCAGGCGTGCACGACGTCGACAAGGATGTTGACGATCGAATAGATCAACCCGACGACCAAAGTCACCGCAAGAACCGCCTTGTAGTCCGAAGTCAGAATCGCGTTCACCGCGTATGATCCGACGCCGGGCCAGTCGAAAATCGACTCCACCGCCACCGCGCTGGAAATCAACCCGCCGAACAGCAGCCCGATCTGGGTCGTCGCTCCCACCACGGAATTACGCAGCACGTAAACCCAGATGATGCGACGCCTCGTATAGCCGGCGGCTTCGGCATAGTGCACGAATTCCTTCTGCATCGTTTCGAGCACGCCTGCGCGCGTGAACCGTGCGATCGATGCCAGGCCGGCCAGCGACAGTGTGAAGGCCGGCATCAGAATGTGGGCGAATGCCTGGCCGAACAAATCAAATCGCAGGGTCAAGAGACTGTCGATCAGGTAGAGACCAGTGAGATGCATCGGAGGCGTCATCCCTACCGGAAGGCGCCCGCGCAGCGGCAGCCAGTCGAGTTCCATGGAGAAGATCATCTGCAGGATGATCGCGAACCAGAACGACGCGATCGCCAGCCCTGCCACCGTAGCCACGCGCACAACGTGGTCGAACACCGAGTTGTACCAGACCGCGGCCATCGTCCCGAGTGGAATGCCGACGCACGCCGCAAACAACAATGAAACGAAGGTCAGCTCGATCGTCGCGGGAAGGCGTTCGGCGATATCCCGGACGACAGGCCGGTTGGAAATAATCGAGTTGCCGAGATCACCGCTGCCCACCTGCCCGACATAAATGACGAACTGCTTCCACAGCGGCTCGTCGAAGCCGTACGCCTTTCGCACCGCGGCGATTTGGGCCGGTGTCGCATTTTCACCCGCGAGCGCAGCTGATGGATCATTCGGCAGCACGCGCAGCATGATGAATGTGAGGACAAGCAGTCCAAAGAGCGCCGGTATCGTCAATAACAGGCGATGCAGGACGAAACGGGTCATTGTTCTCCTGGAGCGAGCCCCACGGCTCGCATCAACTCGTCAGCGACATGATGCGGAAATCGGCACCCGATCCGATCGGCGTGAAGCGGAACCCACGTAAGCGGTTGCTCAGGCCGCGCAGCTCGACCGCATTGTAGATCCAGATATCGGCGGCATCCGCCACGACAAGACGGGAAGCCTGTTCATAGAGCGCCTGCCGCTTGCCCTGATCCTCCAGGCGCCTTGCCTCGCGGAGCAGAGTGTCGACCTTTTCGTTGCTGTACCAACAGGAGGCCTTCCAAGTGCCGTGAAACTGACTGTCATACATCTGGCCGATCCAGTTCTCCGGATCGATGAAGTACGACGACACCCAATGCACCCACATGTCGGGCGTGGTGTCGGCTTTTGCTGTCGATGACACGATCTGGGGCCACAGGTTCGCAACGATCCTGAGATTGACGCCGATCTTGCGCAATCCCTGCTGGAGGATCTGCGCAGCCTGCGTGGTCTGCGCGAGATGCTGCTGAATATGGATCTCGATTTCCCGGTCGACCGGCGCGCCTTCCGCCTTGGCCTTGGCGAGAAACTCCTTCGCGGTGTCGAGATTGAAGTCATAGGGTGCCAGATCCTTAGGCGAGCCCCATAAATTGACCGGAATCGGGCCGGCGTTTCGTACGGCAAACCCCTTCAGCACGCCGTCGATGAAACCGTTGTAGTTGAAGGCATGGCTCAGGGCGCGGCGGAAGTTCAAATTATCGAACGGCGCCTTCTTGTTGTTCATGCGGAGCACCATGACCCGCATGGATTGGTCTTTCGAGACGGTCGCGGTCTTCGACGACAGCACACGCTCGACCTGATCGGGTGGCAGGTAGCTGTCGGTACAGTCAACGTCGCCCTTTATCAGCGCGTTGACGCGGGTCGTGGTTTCCAGAATGTTGCGCCGGCGCACGATCTCGATCGGCGACTTGTTATGTTCCCACCCCATGAAATGATCGTGGTTGCGCTTCAGATCGATCTGCTGCACCGGCTGATAGGTGGCGGGATCGAGGATGTAGGATCCGGAGCCGGCCGAATTAGATGCGAGCCAGGCTTGTCCCCAGTCGTTATCCTTGACGTTGGGCTCGATGGCGCGGCGGTTGAGGATCGCCACCAGCGGCGTCGCCGCCGGGAACGGCGCATAAGGTTGCTTCAGCTTGAACACCACCGTGGCGGGGTCGGGCGCCGTGATGCCGTTCGGGTCGAGCACAGCGAGAAATGCCGAAGCGGGTCCCTTCTTGACGTTGAGGAGACGATTGAAGGTCCAGACCACATCCGCGGAGGTCAGCGGGCTGCCGTCATGGAATTTGACTCCGTCGCGCAGCTTGAACGTGACGGTCAATCCGTCGTCGCTGACGGTGTGTCCGGTCGCGAGCCAAGGTACCAGCTTGGGCGGATTGTCCTGATTGACATACAGCGTATCGTAGACGTTGATCATGTATCCCTGCATGGGCACGTCTGATAACGCGTGGGGATCGAGACTGCCGGGAAGATTGTCGGCCCAGATCAGTTCGTCGGGCTTGCGCTGGGCCAGCGCGACGCGACCGCCCATGAGGGCTGCTGTCACGGTCGCACCTGTCGCCATCAAGAACGTTCTACGCTTCATCAGAGTCCTCCATCTGTGCAACAGCGCCGACGACAGCAATCACGCGAGATAAGCCTTGTCAGGCGGAGACGGCCATGCCGTGCGGGAATGCGTAAGAGCCAGATCGAGCAGGGTTTCCGCAGTCTTCAGCGCGGCAAGCACCGGACTGACGACGGGCACCGACAACCGGTCGGACAATTCGCGTTCGACACCCATGAAGGCCATGCTCATGCAGCCCATCACGAGAACGTCGGCGCCGTCATCGATGCAGCGGCGCCCGGTCGCTATAATGCGATCCCAGGCCGTGTTGTCGCCCTGGGTCAGATCGACGACCGAGACACCGACACCGCGGATGCTCGCCAGCCGCTCCGTAAGGCCCTGCCCCCTGAGCCGCGGCCGTGCGCGCTTGGCACCGCTGTCGAGCGGCGACAGGATCGAATAGCTTTCTCCGAGTTGCATGGCTAACGCGATCGCCGACTGCCCCGGGCCGACCACCGGCATTTTGACGGTCTCGCGAATGGCATCCAGCGCCGGATCCGAGAAGCAGCCGATGATGCCGGCACTGGCGCCGTCGGCCTCAGCCCTTTGCATTCCATGCAACAGGTGCGGCGCCACCGTGACGACATCCCGCTCACTTTCGATCGAGGGATAGCCGGACGGCACGCTCTGTACCTTGATCTCGGTGTCGGCGGCGGCATGACGCTGCAGATAGTCTTGCCGCCGCTGGATCTCAGCCTGCCCGAGCGTTTTTTCCATCGGCGCGACGAGCTGATAAACAATGCGGCGGCTTGCCATGGACGTGCCCCTATTTCAGTTGTGCGAGCGCATCATCGACGATGGCCGTGGAGTCCTGAAGTGCATCGGCGACCCGATTGCGAGCCCGTACCAGCTTGGTCTCGAGCATCCAGCGCTGTTCGCCATCGGCAAGTCCGGACAATTCGCCGAGATCATACAGACACGGGATCATGGTCGTTTGCGGCGTGTAACCGTAAGGATCATGCCCATAAGTGCCAATGGCGGTCGATTGCAACGGCACAAGAATGCGCGACAGGCGTTTGATCGCTCCGTTCAACAGCACCGCAGCCTGTTCCGAACCGCGGCCGCTCTTGAAACGCTCGGCCTCGGCGGTTGCGGCCTTGTCGATTCTCGCCGCAGCGTCCGCAAATTTGCGCGCGCTTGCCTGCGCGCCATCGAGGCCCACCGACCGGCCCGGCTCCTTGAATTCCTCAAGCCGTGCGATGACCAAATCGGCAACCGGCGTAAAGCGGAACGGCAGCACCGGCGCGGTCGTGAGCTCCCAGAGATACGCAGCGTACATACGAATATGTTCCTGCATCAGCGTCCAGTCCATCTTGTCGAGGCGGTTCTCGATCGAGTGGTGCCACCAGCCAAGCGTTGCGTTGGCGGTCGCCTTCAATTCGGCATCGGTAAAAGCGCCTTGTCCCGCGAACATCGGAATGCCCAGTCCGAAGAAACTCGAATCTCCCGACTTCACCGAACGCTTCCACTTGATTTTCTTATTCAGCAGCCGCGTCTCGATGTCGGTATGAAACGTCTTGAGTTCGGCATTCGAATGGGTAGCCCATTCCGTAGTGCCGATGAAGGCGGGCTGATCGATCTGCAGATAGGCCACGCAGTGGTTGCGTAGATCGTCCCAGTTCCGATCGGCGTACCACGCCGAACCGGCCATGGTACCGGTCTCGTGCGCCGTCCAGAAACCGAAGGTCAGGCCGCGCCGGAGCTTGTCACGGTGCTGCATGAACACGCGCGCCAATTCCATCTTGCACGCGTTGCCCGCCGCATTGTCGGTCGCGGCTTCGCCAGGCCAGCTGTCCTGGTGGCCGCCGACCAGCACGAAGTCGTCTTTCTCGGGCGAGATCGAAGCAGGCGGCAGTTTTGCGATCGTGATCTGCACCGGACGCCAGCCGTTCTCGACATGGGTGCGGAACCAAACGCTGACGGGACCCTTCTTGGCCATCTCGCGCAACTTCAGCCCTGCGGTGCGCGCAATCCCGATGCAGGGAATGGTGGGCATCTCGGTTTTGACGTTTTCAGGCGTCGGGTTGCCCCACACCGGCTTCACGGAGCCGAACGGCACCGCCTCGTTTTCAGGCTGCCCCCAGTTCATCATGACGGCGCCGATGGCGCCTTTCATGCCGGCGATCCGCTGCTTTTCATGGCGCGCCGGCGAATAGGACAGTTCCGTGAGAATGATTTTACCCTGCGCGTCCTTGCCGTCATAGTCAGCGAACGCGCCGCCACCGACGTCGACGATCTCCGCCCGGATACCGTCTTCGGTCGTCTTCAGGCTATGGCCCAGCGTGTTGGCCTGGATCGAAATCTCGATCGGGCCCTCGACCCGGAATTCGGCGTGCTCCGGGAATGATACGACCGCCGGAAGCTCATGGATAACGACGTCGGTGAGCCCGTTTTCCTTCATGGCATCGCGGCTGTACTCAGCCATGCGCTTGCCGTTGGCGCTGCCAGCGGCGCGGTGCGGTATTTCGCGGACGATCTTTTCGACGTGGCCGCGGATCCGGTCAGCCGATACTTCACTCAAAATCGCGGGATCAGACATCATTTCCCTTGTTTTCTCAGGATTTACGCTTTTTCTAGTCTTCTGTATGTTAGACTGCTGTATGACAAGAAGTCAAATGACCTTGGGGAAACGACCATGACAAATGTCCTGCGACTTGCTGAGCATCCGCCGCTGCGCCGCGATCAGGCCTTCGAACGACTGCGGGATGCCATAATCACGGGACATTTCGCTCCCGGGGCGCGCTTGATCGAGCGCGAGCTGTGCGAGGCGATGGGCGTCAGCCGGACATCCATTCGCGAGGTGCTCAGGCGCCTCGAGGCTGAACAACTCATCGAGGTCGAGCCGCGGCGTGGCCCCATCGTGGCGCGGCTCAGTCGCAAGCAGGTCGAGGAGATCTACGAAGTTCGCGCGCTGCTCGAAGCGGCTGTAGTGCGCCGCTTCGCCGTTGAAGCGAGTGTCGAAGACATCGCCGAGCTGCGCCGCATCTATGACGAGTTGAGCGTCGTGCGCGAACGGGGAGATGTACCTGCCATCGTCAACACCACACGGCAGTTCAGCGAGCACATGATGCGAGTAGTCAATCACGAACTGATCAGCGACATCCATCAAAAGCTCATCGCCCGGATCAGCGTCTCGCGCGTCTTTGCGATCTCGCTTCCGGGCCGGCTCCAGCAAAGCGCACGTGAACTCGCCGTGGTCATGGACGCCATCGAGCGACGCGATGCCGAAGGTGCGGCGCAAAGCCTGATGGTTTATGTGCGCAACGCCGGAGAAGCGGCTCTAAAGCACCTCGGTGCGACCTCAACGGCCGATCAGTAATGTCCGCGGTCATTATTGGCACGATAGCCAAGCGGTCTCATGGCGGCACCCGTTTCGCGAACCTCTACAGGCCGCTCCGGGCGCAGATGACTCGGGCTACTTCTAAATTCGTCGGAGAAACACGATGAAGGCTGCCTACTACGTCGACTACGGGGCCGCAAAAGACGTTCTCAGGGTTGGCGAGTTGCCGACACCCGAGCCACAGGCTGGAGAGGTTTTGGTTCGCATGCGCTTCTCCGGAGTCAATCCTTCGGATTGCAAGCGACGCCAGGGAATACGCGACAGGCCGGGCTATCCCCTCATCATCCCCCACAATGACGGGGCGGGAGTAGTTGAGAAGACCGGCCCCGGCGTCGATCCCGGTCGTGTCGGTGAGCGCGTTTGGATCTGGAGCGGTCAACGGCGCCGCGCTCTCGGGACGGCGGCCGAATACATTGCGATCGCCGGCGCCAACGCCGTCAGACTTCCCGACAACGTCACTCTCGAGCAGGGCGCCTGTCTCGGAGTGCCTGCCATGACTGCCTATGAATCGCTGTTCGCCGACGGTGACATCAAAGGCCTGCGCGTGCTCGTCACTGGCGGCGCGGGAGCGGTTGGGCATTACGCCATCCAATTGGCGAAACTTGCCGGCGCGGGCCTTGTCATCACCACGATCAGCGGTTCGGCGAAGGCCATGCACGCCAAGAACGCGGGCGCCGATTTCATCTTGAACTACAAGACCGAGGACGTCTCCTCGCGTGTGCTGGAATTGACGTCGGGACACGGAGTCGACCGGATTTCAGAGGTGGACTTGGGTGTCAACCTGGCAACCACCGTCCAGGTGATGGCAAACAACGCCTCGATCGGCGCCTATGGCTCCGCGGGCGAAGGCGAGCCGCGGTTTCCGGTCCTTGCCTTCATCTTCAAGGACGTAAATATCAGATTCCTTCAATGCAGCCTCATGCCTTTGCCTTTGCGTGAAGAAGGAACCAAGCAGATCATGCAGTGGTGCAGTGAGGGAAAGATCGCCCATGCCATTGGCCGCGTCTTCTCCCTGGACAAGGTGGTGGAAGCGCACGAGGCTGTGGAAAACGGATCGGTGATCGGAAACGTCCTGATCGAGATTTAAATCGGCCGGAAAATTATGCGCAAGATGAGCGCGAAATCATTGGCCGATCCGGTGAAGATGGGTGAAGCCTTCTGGAATCGAGGCGTTACGCTGAGCCCGGAGCCGCCGGTTCTTGCGCGCGATACAGAGCTAACTGCTTGGTCCGGAGGCTATGGCGCGCGGGAACGCCGCTTCGGCTTTTGTGGCGCGGTCCGCTCGGGTCGCGCTGACGTTTTAGGTGGTGGACATTTTATGGGGGATGAGCCCCACAGAACGAACGGACCTAAAAATAATCAAGGACAACTATAATATGTCGCGTGGCCTGAGCGTTCCAGCAATCAAAGGCGCTTCGCCATGAGCGAAGCCTTTGAAAAGCGGCCAAGCGGAGCTAGTTGATCAAGATGGCTAGATTCTTCATCGTAATATTCATCATCAGTATCGCGCAGGTACTTGGCACAGCGTTCGTTGTCACGCACTTATAGAGAACGGACGCGTACCCTCGTGCCACAAGAGGGCAACTGAAGAAGCCGACATCTCTGTCATGAGAATTGAAATTGATCGATCGAGCGTGGCCGAGAACGTCACTCAGTTAAGGAGTTTGCGCGATATCCCGAGCTTGCGGGCAACAGGCAAAACGCCTTCACTACCTTCCGCCCGCTTTATCGCCATGGCGGACGTGGTCATTCGTGCTCTGCGTGCCGCTTGGAGGCGATCGGGACGAGGCAAGGCGAGGCTTAAGTCTCATTCAGGCTGCGATGTGCAATTTCCGGATGGACCAACACGCCACAATCCGGATTTCGCTATCCGGATTCATATTGTCACGACCATTTTTCCCATTACGGTTCTGTCCTGAAATCGTCGGATGGCTTCATCGGCCCGCTCGAGCGGGAATGTCTCGGTGATGACAGGCGCAATCAAGCGGCGGTCGTACATCTCGAACAGGGCCCTCTGGTTCGCCTCGTTCTCTTCGGGCTGTGACAGAATCAGCGTCCGCCAGTTGACACCCAGAATGTCGCAGGATTTGAGCAACGGCAGATTCAACGGGATCGATGGTATTCCGGCCGTGAAGCCAAGAACGAGGAATCGTCCGCGCTCCGCGGTGCAACGAAGCGCTATCTCGGACAATGCCCCGCCGACCGGGTCGAGGACGACGTCCGCGCCGGAAGGTCCAAGCAGAGACTTCATACTCCGCGACAACTCCCGCTTCTCGACATCCGATGCCACAGCGGTAGGATAGACTAATCCATCGTCGGCGCCGTGCTTGCGTACAAATTCGAGCTTGCTCTCCGAGGAGACCGCGGCGATCACGCGCGCACCCATGGCCTTGGCGATCTGGATCGCCGCGATGCCGACCCCGCCCGCCGCCCCCAGAACAAGCACGGTTTCCCCGGCGGCAAGACGCCCGCGCGACTTCAGCGCATAGTAGGACGTCGCATAGGTGAACAGAAACGCCGCCGCGTGCTCGAACGGCATCGTCGCCGGAATTCGCGTACAGCGGTCCGTGTCGAGCGCGATCTTCTCTGCCATGCCGCCCCAGCCGCAGCGCCCGACCACATGGTCGCCCTTCTTATATCCTTTGACGGCGGCGCCGACGTCTTCCACAACACCGGCGATTTCAGCGCCGGGAGAAAACGGACGCGGCGCCTTGACCTGGTAGAGATCGCGGATCAGCAGCAGGTCGGGGAAGTTGACGCCACAGGCCTTGATCGAAACCAGAATCTGCCCGGGACCCATTTCGGGATCGGGGACAGATTCGACCCGCAGGGTTTCGGGGCCGCCGGCAACTCTGCTCAACAAGGCTTTCATGATGGTATTGTCCGGGCTGACTATCGCGCCGCAGCGGAGAGCCGAAAAATGCGATCATCTATCGCAGCTTAAAATGGCACAAATGATCAAATCGATTGGCATTCAACGCCATACTTATCATGGCCGGCCGGCGGCAGATGAATTAATATGCCGGCGCGATGACAAAACAGGCATATCGGGACGAACGCTGATGGCTGGCTCTAAAGCCGGTGCTGCGCGATCAGTGATCGACGCTGGATACGTCAATCTGGTGATGAGTGGCATCCGGCAGAGCGGACGGAACCTTGATCATGTCCTGATTCGAGCAGGGCTCGATCCGCGCCGGCTTTCGGAGCCCAACGCACGACTTTCACAACCTGAATTCGCCCGGCTCATTTCGGTGTTGACCAGAACGACGCGGGACGAATTCTGGTCTCTGTGCAGCCGCCCGATCAAGCCGGGCACCTTCCGGACGATGTGCAAACTGCTCGTTCAATGCGGCAGCCTTCGCGAAGCGATCAAAACCGGCTGTCAATTCTACCATCTCGTCGTCGATGATTTTACCGTCCGGTTTCGGGAGGATGACAGGGAAGGCTGTATCTGGGTCACCGACACCATCGTCGACCCGGAACGCCGGCGGATGATCAATGGCGCCATCATTTTCTTTATCTATGGCCTTATGTGCTGGCTGGTGGGACGAAAGCTGCCCCTGACGACCGTGCATTACGTCTTCCCTGAACAACCCTTCAGTTCCGAACTGGAGCCGTTCTACAACGCGCCCCTGCTCTACGACCAGACACGGACCGAACTGCGTTTCGAAGCCGATATTCTTGATCTGCCGATCATGCCGGACGAGGAAAGGCTGCGGCGATATCTCGCGTCGGCCCCCAGTGTATTACTGGTCCGTTACCGGGACGAAAGCAGTTTCTCCGAGCGGGTTCGGGCCATCCTGCGACGCAACCTGACCAAACAGCTGTCGCTCGAGGAGGTGGCCGCAATGCTGGTTGTGTCTCCCCAGAGCTTGCGGCGCCGGCTGCAGGATGACGACAATTCCGGCTTTCAGGAGTTGAAGGACCGGGTGCGCCGTGACGTCGCCATTCATCTTCTTCAGAAATCCCGGCTGTCCCTCGAGGAAATTGCCCTGTCGCTTGGCTTTTCGGAACTGAGCACGTTTCATCGCGCCTTCCGGCGCTGGACCGGGGTTGCTCCCGGCGAGTTTCGGCAGACAAGGAGTCAGCCGGCAGCCGACCGGACCGGATCGAATCCGGCATAACCGCCAATGATTTTGTCACTCCCGGTCATTCCGAGTTGGCGCGGCAACTTCGATAATTGCGGGGCAGGTCAGGCAGCGAAACGTCTGTCGCCCTTCTATCGAGATCGATATGCCAACACTGCGTAAATGGGCGGAGCAACATCCCGAAAAGACAGCCTCACTGGTGGCCTTTACCGACAAGATGATGTCGTACCGGACACTGGATCAGCGCTCGAATTCTGTCGCACAGTTGTTGATGTGGATGGGCCTGTCGAACGGCGACGTGGTCGCCATCATGCTGGAAAACGACCTCGAATATTTCGAACTGGTATGGGGCGCGCGGCGGCACGGCGTCTACTACACGCCGATCAGCACGCATCTGAAGGCCGACGAGGCCTCCTTCATCATGCGCGACAGCGGCGCCAAAATCCTTTTCACGACCGAGCGATTCGCCGAAGCCGTGAAATCTCTGCTGGCTGACAATCCCTCGCACTGCTCGGTATTCGTGCTGCGCGGTGAGATCGCCGGCTGCCTCGACTATGAAACCGAGCTTAAGAGGTTCGATCGCTATCTGGAGGTTCCTGATGGTCCGGTCGGCAAGGATTTTTTCTATTCATCCGGCACCACAGGCAAGCCGAAAGGCATCAAGCAGCCGCTGTTCGCCAATATCGCCCAGGCGCAGTCGTCGGGCGACTGGGTGAGAGAAAACTTCGGGTTCGATGACAACACGAAATATTTTTCCCCCGCCCCGCTTTACCATGGCGCGCCGTTGCGCTTTACGTTGCGTACAATCGAATGCGGCGGCACCGTCGTGCTCGTGCCGAAATTCGATCCGGAATCGGCGCTGCGCGCGATCGAAACTTACGCGATAACCCACAGCCAATGGGTGCCGACGATGTTCTTTCGGCTGCTGGCACTGCCCGATGACGCTCGCGGCAGGTACGATCTCACGACTCACGCCTGCGCCATTCATGCCGCGGCCCCCTGCCCGCCGGAAATCAAGGAGCGGATGATCGATTGGTGGGGACCGATCATCTGGGAATATTACGCAGGCTCGGAGCGCAACGGCGCGACCTGCATATCAACCGCTGACTGGTTGACACACCGCGGCTCGGTCGGCCGGGCCTGCGTGGGCACGCTTCACGTCCTCGACGAGAACCAGCAGGAACTCGGTCCCGGCGAAATCGGGGATATCTATTTCGACGGACCCGAATTCGTCTACCACAACGATCCCGAGAAGACCGCGAGATCGCGCAACGGCTTGGGATGGTCGAGCATTGGCGACGTCGGATATCTCGACGAGCAAGGCTATCTTTACCTGACCGACCGGCGATCCCACATGATTATTTCCGGCGGCGTCAATATCTATCCGGCCGAGATCGAGAATCGTCTGTCACTCCACCCGGATGTCGCCGATGTGGCGGTATTTGGAATTCCCAACATGGAGTTCGGCGAAGAGGTCAAGGCGGTCGTCCAACTCAGGGATACGACAAAGGCTTCCCCCGACGTCGCACGGGCTCTCATTGAATTCTGCCGGGTCGCCCTCTCGAACGTCAAATGCCCGCGCTCGATCGATTTCGAGACCAGCATGCCGCGGCACGACAACGGCAAGATGTTCAAGCACGTCCTCAAGCAACGCTATCTGCAATCCGTCTGAGATCCAGCCCAGCCAAAAACCAATTCAGGCTGCAATCAGCTACCAAGCCATCCGGGGGAAACCATGAAGAACGTCATCGCGGCCAGTTGTGCCCTGACATATCTGTGCATTGGCGCTTCGGGGTCTGTACAGGCCGGCAATTACGGTCCGGGTGTCACCGACACGGAAGTCAAGATCGGGCAAACGATGCCCTATAGCGGCCCGGCCTCGAGCTTCGCCGCCATCGGCCGCTCAATGGCGGCCTACTTCCAGAAGGTCAACGCAGAGGGCGGAGTGAATGGCCGCAAGATCAATCTGATCTCGCTCGATGACGGCTACAGTCCACCGAAGGCGGTGGAGCAGACCCGCCGGCTGGTCGAAAGCGATGAAGTGTTTGCGATCGTCGGAACGTTCGGCTCTCCCACCAACTTCGCAATTCAGAAATATCTCAATTCCAAGAAAGTGCCCTCGCTGTTTCTCGGAACCGGCGCCAACCGGGTATCGGAGCCGGAGACCTACCCCTGGTCGATGGGCTGGCAGCCCAACAATCATGCGAAAGGCGTGATCTACGCCAAATATATCCTCAAGGAAAAGCCGAACGCCAAGATAGCGGTCCTTTTCCAGAATGACGATTTCGGCCGGGATTACGCCAAGGGCTTTCGCGACGGCCTTGGCGAAAAAGCCGGATCCATGATCGTCAAGGAATTAAGCTACGAACTTGCCGAGCCCACCGTCGACTCGCAAATTCTGCAGCTGAAGGCGACCGGCGCGGACGTTTTCCTCGACTTGGCGACGCCGAAATTTACCGCGCAGGCGATCAAGCGCATGGCCGAGACCAAATGGGAAGCGCTGCATCTGCTCAGCGACGCGGCCGGGTCGATTGCCAGTACTCTCGTCCCCGCCGGACTCGAGAATTCCAAGGGCGTGATCACTGTCGCCTTTCGGAAAGATCCGAATGATCCGATTTGGAAGGACGATCCCGGCATGAAGGAGTATCTGGCTTTCATGAAGCAATATTTGCCGGACGGAAACCCGTCCGAAACATACCACGTCTTCGGCTACGCCACGGCGCAAACGTTTGTTCACGTGCTGGAGAAGTGCGGCAACGACCTCACGCGCGAAAACCTCATGAAACAAGCCACCAGCATCAAGGATCTTCAACTGTCGATCATGCTGCCCGGCATCAAGTTCAATACCAGCCCGACGCGCTATACGCCGATGAGCCAGGAACAGCTGATGCAATTCGACGGAACGAAGTGGGTTCCCATCGGCAAAATCATCGATGCGGAAAAATAGATCCAGACACCGCTTTCTGGATGAGAGCGGTTCCGGATGTCGGCCAAGGGCTTTTGTCGATTAGGTCTTGTACCGGCTATCTGTAGGATTTCAGCACTTCGCGCGCAACCGTCAGCTTCATCATTTCCGTGGTACCTTCCGCGACCTGCGCGATCCGGGACTGGAAATAAAGCTGACCGAAGCGGTTTTCGCGCAGCACGCCGAGCCCGCCGTGAATCTGAATCGTCCGGTCGATCACGCGGCAGGCGGCGAGCGGGGCGAGGCATTTCACCATCGCGGCTTCCTTGCGTGCGTCAAGGCCCTTGTCCAGCATCCACGCTGCCTTGTAGGCCAGCAGGTGGATCTGCTCGATGTCCATTTCGTTTTCGGCCAGCATCCACTGGATCGCCTGGCGATCGGCCAGCGGAGCGCCGAAGGTCTCGCGCTCCTTCGCACGCTTTACCGCCTGGCCCTGGGCCCAGCGCGCCGTACCGATCAGCCGTGCGCCGATGACAGTCCGGTTGCGGTTGAGCTGGTCCATCATGTAGCGGAAGCCCATACCTTCCTGGCCGAGCAGGTTTTTCGCGGGCACCACACAGTTCCTGTATTCGTAGTCACAGCTACGCCCGAGATAGGTGCCCGGTGCCATCGTCTCGTATTCGCGAAGAACCGAAACCCCTGAATTCGGATAATCGACCAGGAAGAGACTGATTCCTTCATAGCCCTTGGTCGGATCCGTAACGGCGTAGCAAAGAAGATACTTCGGCGTGATGCCTGGGTGGTTAGGCGGCGGAGCCCAGCGCTTGATCCCGTTGATGACGTAATTGTCACCATCTCGCACAGCCGTCGTCTCGATTCCAGCAGCATCGGAGCCGGCGCCTGGCTCCGAAATGTTGATGTGATAGAATTTGTCTTCCTTGAGGATCGGGTAGAGATAGGCTTCCTTCTGCCATTCCGGCGCGACATACAAGGCAGGATGGGGATCGAGAAACCCGGACCACGTCGCCAGCAGCCCATGCATGACCGGTGATTTCACGATCTCCTCGTAGACCAGACACTTTGCGACGGTGCCCAGTCCCTGCCCGCCGGCATCCTTCGGAACGGCGAGACCCCTGAAGCCGTATTCCCGGAACTTGGTCACGACATTCATGAATACGTCGTGTGGCACCTTGTAATCGTCGGTGCCCCAGCTTTCTTCAAGAGGTCGGCACACCTCGTCGACGAACGCCCCGGCGCGATCCTTGATCTCTTTCTGTTCCTTCGATAATTCGAAATCCATGGCGGGCCCTCATCAAATCAGTGGTCCTGCCTGCATACGCCCGGTTGAAGAGCCCGGTTATGGCATCGAAAATCATTGTTGTTGACCGAATTGGTCAGGCCTCGCACGTGGTGTAGCGAAAGCACAGGCCTGACGGCCGCCTAAATCCAATGGGTAATGCGCCAACGGACGCGGGTTGCGCCAGTCGAAACCGGCACCTAAGCGCCGCTATGCTCGCCAGGCCCGTCAACGCGAAAAGCCTCGACACCAGTGTAACCTTCGGTCCGGCAAGGAATGACCCTGCCGCACTGCACGAACCGCCAATGTATTCATCTTACTAGACGATCGATTCCAAGAAAGTTGTCATATGGGTGGGATTCATCGGTCGTTTCGAGCTCCTATATAGCGGTGGAGGGGCTTTGTGACGAAGGA